>MLJW01000052.1_pt1 | contig 158776 bp, 126 predicted proteins | sample 888231 | NCBI WGS metagenome assembly MLJW01 (sample SAMN05788063, study PRJNA343431) | mine drainage metagenome | isolation source: sample collected from the inflow into an acid mine drainage treatment plant... | place: Germany: Lusatia, lignite mining district | reverse complement strand
GGGGTGGTCGCCGCAACCACGTGGATGATCGAGAATCCCGAGGAGGGCGTGCGCGTCCCCGATGATCTTCCGCACGACACCATCCTCGGCATCTCGAAGCCTTATCTGGGCAAGTTCATCTCCACGCGGTCAGACTGGACGCCGCTCTCCGGCTACAGGAATGCCTTCAAGGGCTACAACAAGCCCGAGCTCGACGCCAAGGACCCCTGGCAGTTCAAGAATTTCCTCGTGAAGGACGGGGATTGATCCAAGAAGAGCGTCCAAGATCTTTGCGGCACAGGGCTTCTCCGAGGTCCTGTGCCTTTTTCCATACGACGCAGCACGCAATTTCAGGCCCGAGGCCCTCGCCGGAGGCCAATCGACAACCGACATGATCACCAAGGCCCGACTCCAGCAACTCGCGAAGCAGCACGGCACGCCGCTCTTCGTCATCGACCATGATGCGCTCCGGAAGAACTACCGCGAGTTCAGGAAGTACCTGCCGCGCGTCCAGATCTACTACGCGGTGAAGGCCAACTCGGACCCGCTGATCGTCCGAACGCTCTTCAAGGAAGGGTCGAGCTTCGACGTGGCGTCGATGCCCGAGTTCAAGATCGTGTACGAGAACATCAAGGGCATGCCCGCGAAGAAGCGGCAGGACTGGATCTGGGACAAGATCATCTACGCCAACCCCAACAAGCCCGTCGAGACGCTCGAGGAGCTCGACCGCTACAAGCCGCTCGTCACCTTCGACAACCTCGAGGAGATCCGTAAGATCAAGAAGCATGCGCCCCACGCGGGCCTGGTGCTTCGTCTCAAGGTTCCGAATACCGGAGCGATGGTCGAGCTCTCGTCCAAGTTCGGCGCCGCGCCGGGCGAGGCGGTGGACCTCATACTCGAGGCCGACAAGCTCGGGCTGACGGTCGAGGGGCTCAGTTTCCACGTCGGAAGCCAGACGACCAATTTCGAGAACTACGTCCAGGCCCTCAGCCTGTGCGCGGGCATCTACAAGGAGGCCCGCGATCGCGGCTACACGAAGATGAACCTGCTCGACATCGGCGGCGGCTTCCCCGCGCCGTACGACGAGACAGTCAAGCCGTTCCGCGAGCTCGCGAAGGTGGTTAACAACGAGCTTGAGCGCCTTTTTCCGAAGGACATCCAGATCCTCGCCGAGCCGGGCCGGTACATGGTCGCCACCGCGGGCTACAGCGTGGCGAAGGTGATCGGCAAGGCGATGCGCGACGGCAAGCCGAGCTACTACATCAACGACGGCGTTTACCACACCTACTCGGGCGTGATCTTCGACCACTGCAAGTATCCGGTGAAGGCCTTCAAGAAGGGCCCAACGAAGATCAGCGCGGTGTTCGGGCCGACCTGTGACGCGCTGGACGTCGTCTCGATGGCCGAGAATCTGCCCGAGCTCAAACGCGACGATCTCGTCTATTCGGAGAACATCGGCGCGTACAGCCACGCATCGGCCACCTACTTCAACGGCTTCCCGCCGGCGAAGGTGGTCCACGTGAACCTCTGACGGAAAAGGCCGCCCTGGAAGGCGGCCCTTGTCGCATCCGCGCGGATCAGCTGCGGTAGTCGGCGTTTTCGCTCACGTATTCGTGGGTGAGGTCGGCGCCGAAGACGGCGGCTTCCGCCGACCCCGTGCCGAGATCGACCTCGATCTCCACGCAGCGTTCGTGCGGCGGGAAGTGAATGGGCGGCGCGAATACGCCGTTTTGGGGCGGAGCGCTGACGTAGAGTTCCGCCGCCTTCAGGTGGGCCACCAGGCGCAGCTCCTTGTCGGGATCGAGCTGGAATGCGCCGCGAGCGAAGATCTCGACGCCGCCGATGCTCGCGCGCAGGCGGCTGAGGTCGACCGCGAGATTGTGCGCGCCAACGTGCTTGCCGATGGCCTGCACGAGGCGGCCGACGTTGGGGTCGTTGCCGGCGATCGCGCATTTGAAGAGGGGAGCGTTGACGATCGCCTTGCCGAGGGTGCGTGCGATCTCGAAGCTTGGAGCGGAGCCGACGCGGACGCGCACCACGTGACGGACTCCCTCGCCGTTGCGCACAACGTCCTCGGCGAGATCGCGGCAGACCTGCCCGAGCGCACGCTCGAAGGCGCCGAGGTCCGTGCACGGCACGCGGCCGCTCGAGACCGCGACCACCGTGTCGGATGTGCTCGTGTCGCTGTCGATGGAGATGCTGTTGAAGCTGGTCTCCACCACCTTCGGGAGCAGGCGGCGAAGGTCCTCCCTGGATACGTCCAAGTCGGTGAGCAGATAGACGAGCATCGTGGCCATGTTGGGCTCGATCATGCCCGCGCCCTTGGCGATGCCGACGATGCGGCCGCCACCCACCGTGGCGCAGCGCACTTTCGGATACAGGTCCGTGGTGACGATGCCCTCGGCCGCGGGCATGACGGAGCCGCCGGCAAGCGCGCCGACAGCGGAGGGGAGTGCCTTGAGCATCGCCTCCTCGGGCAGGCCCCAGCCGATCACTCCGGTGGAGCTGGGGAGGACCTCGTCATCCTTCATTCCGAGCAGCCGCGCGGTCTGTGCGCAGATGCGCTCGGCGGTCTCAATGCCCCCGGGCGCGCAGACATTGGAGATCTTGTTGTTCACCAGGATGGCCCCCAGCGCGGGCCCTGAGAGCCGCCTCCGGCCCACGATCACGGGGGCGCCGGGGAAGGCGTTTTTCGTGAACACGGCGGCGAAGCGCGGGCTTGGCTGGTCGAGCGCGATGAGCGTCAGCGTCATCTTTGCGGGCTTGGGCGCTTCGCGGGGGACGAAGTCGAAACGCGCGGTTCCCACTCGGAAGCCGGCGGGGAGGGCCGCCTGCTGCTTGAGCCAGTCGCGGTGCGATTCGGCGGAGGAGAAGGTGAGGGAGGTGCTAGGCACGGTAAGCACAACTGAAACGGCACATCGTCCGAGTGAAGGAAATTGTGATGGGCTTCCGGTTACGGTCCGGTGACGACCGGCGGGTCTTTTTTTGATCGAAATGCACGGGCGGCCTGCGCTAGTGCTTGACGCATCTTCAATCGAAACACGTGAACGCAGTTTGTTCTCCCATACACGACCGGCCGGCCGCGGTCCAAGCGAAGTAAGGTCGCCATGACGATCGACGAAATCACGGCCAAGGCCAAGGTGCTGCTCGAGGCGCTGCCCTACATCCAGGATTTCCGCGGCTCCACCTTTGTGGTGAAGTACGGCGGCAGCTTCATGGACGACCCAAGTCCGGAAGTCCGTAACCGAGTCGCCTACGACATCGCGTTTCTCGCGGCGGTGGGCATCAACGTCGTCGTGGTTCACGGCGGCGGCAAGGCCATCACCAAGGCCATGGCCGAGTCGGGCTTGAAGGCCAATTTCATCAACGGCCTGCGCGTCACCGACGAGGCCACCGTGCAGATCGTCAAGCGGACCCTGGACGAGGTCGTGAATCGGGATGTGTGCAACGCCATCACGACCGCGCGCGGCAAGGCCGCCGGCCTACCCGGCGACTCGGTGCTGATCTGCGAAAAGCTCACTCAGGACGACGACGGCAATCCGGTCGACCTGGGGTACGTGGGCGACGTGACCGAGGTGAAGGTGAAGGTGATCAAGAAGGAGATTCTCGAGGGGTTTGTCCCCGTCATCTCGCCGGTCGCGGAAGGCCTCGATGGCAAACCGTACAACGTGAATGCGGACACCGCCGCCGGACGGGTCGCGAGCGCTTTGCGCGCGCGCCGCCTGGTGTACATGAGCGACGTGCCCGGGTTGCTCGCAAATCCCGCGGATCCGTCCTCGCTGATTTCCACGCTTCGCGTGGGTCAGGTCGACGAACTCAAGAAAGCCGGGGTCATCGACAAAGGAATGCGCCCGAAAGTCGCCAGCGCGATCCGGGCACTTCAGGAGGGCGTGCAGCGCGTTCATTTCATCGACGGCCGCCTGCCGCACAGCCTTCTGCTCGAGATTTTCACCGACAAGGGGATCGGCACCGAGATCGTGCACGGTTGATTTCGGCGCGTCCGCGCGGTCTGCCTGCGCTGGACCTCGCCGCCAACTGTGCCGTTTCAGGGCTCACGCATCCGTTTTTTCACCAAATTCCCATGGAGCCGACGATTGTACGCACCAATGCCGCCGAACTGTATGACGCCTATGTTCTGAAGAACTATGGGCGTCCCGCCATCACGCTTGTTCGCGGTCGCGGAGCGCAGGTGTGGGATGACCAGGGGAAGGCGTACCTGGATTTTACGTCGGGCATCGCGGTGAGCGCGCTCGGGCATTGCCATCCCCAGTGGGTGGCCGCCGTCCAGCGCCAGGCCGCGGAGCTGATCCACGTCAGCAATCTGTTTCGCAATCCCAATCAAGCGGAGTTGGCGCGTCGTCTTGTGGGCTACGCCGGTCCAGGCCGGGTGTTTTTCTGCAACAGCGGCGCAGAGGCGAACGAAGGCCTCATCAAGCTGGCGCGGCTTCACGGCCAGAAAAAGGCCGGGGGTGAGGAGGGCAAATGCTTCAAGATCCTCTGTGCGAAAAACGCGTTCCATGGTCGCACCTACGGAGGCATGAGCGCCACGCCGCAGGAGAAGATCCAGAAAGGCTTCCGTCCGCTCGTGCCCGGGTTTGCCTTTGGTGAGATCAACAACCTGAAGAGCTTTGAGGAGCAGGTCGACGAGGCGACGGCTGCCATCTTTGTGGAGACGATCCAGGGCGAGAGCGGCGTCAACCCCTGCACGAACGAGTTCCTTTCGGGTCTGCGCGACCTGTGCAACCGTCACAACCTGTTGCTGCTGCTCGACGAGGTACAGTGTGGCATCGGACGCACCGGGACGTTTTATGCGTTCGAGCAGGCAGGCATCCGCCCGGACGCGATCGGCATGGCCAAGGGCCTGGGTGGTGGCATGCCCATCGGCGCGGTCTGGATTTCGGAGAACTCCGCGGATCTTTTCCATCCCGGTTCGCACGGAACGACGTTTGGCGGCACTCCGCTGGCCTGCGCCGCGGCGCTCGCCGTGCTCGATGTGATTGAGAAAGAGGGCCTGCTGGCCCATGTCGTCAACGAGGGTGCGCGCTGGATGCTCGAGCTGCAGAAGCTGGTGAAGGAGTTTCCGCAAAAGGTCGTCGGTGTGCGGGGCCGGGGTTTCATGATCGGTATCCAGATGGCGTCCGATCCGACCCCCTTTGTGACTGCCCTGCGCGAACAAGGCCTGCTCGTGCCTGGGGCGGGTGGAAACGCGTTCCGGCTGCTGCCTCCGCTCAACGCAACCCGGGACGAGCTGGACCGGGCCACCGACCTCATTCGCGGCGTGCTCGCCCGGAGCTGAGTCGAGGAGCCCGATGCCGTGCGGCGTAAGCGCCGCGAATGCGTCCGAAGTGGGCCGTTACTACTGGGATTCCGGAGCTTCGGGCTCGCCGGAGTGGCCGTTTTTTACCTCGTACAGCCATTTGCAGTCCGTATACTGCTCGTTTTTTCCCCATGAGACACTTCCTCCACGAGACCGACTTTACTCCAAAGGAAATCGGCGACGTGTTTACGCTGGCCCGCACCTACAAGCGCCAGCGTGGCCGCCGGAGCTCGGTCCTTGCGGGGCAGACGTGGGCATTGATTTTTTCCAAATCCAGCACGCGGACGCGTGTCTCGTTCGAGGTTGGGATCCGCGAGTTGGGCGGAAGCACCTTGTTCCTCAATCGCAACGATATCCAACTTGGACGCGGGGAATCGATCGAGGATACGGCGCGGGTGCTTTCCCGGTACCTGCACGGCTTGGTCGTGCGGACCTACGATCATGCGGATGTCGAGCGCCTCGCCGCGTCCGGCACGGTTCCGGTGATCAACGCGCTCACTGATTTTCTCCACCCCTGCCAGATCTATGCCGACGCGTTCACGCTTGCCGAGCGTTGGGCGGGTGGTCGCTCCCCAAATCTGCTCGGCGCGCTGAAGGGCCGAAAGATCGCGTTTCTCGGCGACACCGCCTGCAACGTGGCCAATTCCTGGGTGATCGGAGCCAACCTGTTTGGCATGAAGATCTCCCTCGCTGGGCCCAAGGGTTTTGCACCCTCAAAGACGCTCGATCGGATGCTGGAGGCCCAGAGCCTTAAGACGGGCTATCAGTTCACCACGGATCCGTACGAGGCGGTCGCCGACGCGGATGTCGTGTACACCGACGTCTGGGTGAGCATGGGCAAGGAGGAGGAGACCCGTAAGCGGGTCGCGAAGCTCTCTCCCTTTGCGGTCACCGCGAAGCTCTTTGCCGCCGCAAAGCCAGACGCCTATTTCATGCATTGCCTTCCGGCTCATGCCGGGGAGGAAGTGACCCAGGAAGTCCTGGACAATCCGCGTTCGATCATCTTCGACCAAGCCGAGAATCGGCTCCACGTGCAGAAGGCGATCATCACGAAGTTGGTCGCTCCCAGCCGCCGCCGGTCCTGAGGCCGTCGCCCCCCTTCACCCACCATCCTTATGAAAATCGTGCTCGCTTACTCCGGGGGTCTCGACACCTCCGTCATCGTCAAGTGGCTCAAGGAGACCTATGACGCCGAGATTGTCACCTTCGCGGCTGACATCGGCCAGGAAGAGGAGCTGAAGGGGCTCCCGCAGAAGGCGAAAAAGACCGGTGCCTCGAAGCACTACACGCTGGATCTCGTTGAGGAATTTGCCCGCGACTTCATCTACCCGATGGTCCGTGCGAATGCGATTTACGAGGGCCAATATTACCTCGGAACGTCGATCGCCCGTCCGCTCATCGCCAAGGCGCAAATCGAGATCGCCCGCAAGGAGAACGCGGACACTGTGGCGCACGGCGCGACCGGCAAGGGCAACGACCAGTGTCGTTTCGAGCTGACGTACATGGCTCTGGCTCCGGACCTCGCGATCGTCGCCCCCTGGAAGCTGGAGAATTTCCGCAAGGCATTCCCGGGACGTGCCGAGATGATCGCGTACTGCCAGGAGCACAAGATCCCGGTCGAGGCTTCGCTGAAGAAGCCGTATTCGATGGATCGAAACCTCCTGCATATCTCCTATGAGGCGGGCATTCTCGAGGATCCCTGGTTTGATCCGACCACTCCTGAGAACAAGGGCATGTTCAAGCTCTCAGTCTCGCCAGAGGACGCACCGAGCAAGGCGGAATACGTCGAGCTCGATTTTGTGAAGGGCGACTGCGTGGCGGTGAACGGAAAGAAGCTCACGCCGGCCGGAGTCCTTCGCACGCTCAACAAACTCGGCGGCAAGCATGGAATCGGCCGTGTCGACCTCGTTGAGAACCGCTTCGTCGGAATGAAATCCCGCGGCGTCTATGAAACGCCCGGCGGCACGATCCTGATGCATGCGCACCGCCAGATTGAGAGCCTCACGATGGATCGCGAGGTGATGCACCTGCGTGACACGCTCATCCCGAAGTACGCCGAACTGGTTTACTACGGGTTCTGGTATGCCCCCGAGCGCGAGGCCCTCCAGGCCTTCGTCGACGAGAGTCAGAAGTACGTGACGGGCACGGTCCGCCTGAAGCTCTACAAGGGAAACATCATCACCTGTGGGCGGAAGTCGAAATACTCGCTCTACGATATGAACGTGGCCTCGATGGAGGGCGTGAAGAGCTGGTACAACCAGAGCGACGCGACCGGATTCATCCGTTTGAACGGCCTGCGCCTCCGGGCTCGATATCACGCCCAATTGAAGAAGGGGCGCTAATCTGCCTAAGTAGCTCAGTTTTTAACTGCTTGTGAATTAAGGCCGGCGAGAATTCGCCGGCCTTTTTTGTTTTCTCGAATTCGTGCGCCGCCAATGCCGTTGACCCAAGCGTGTCGGCAATGCCGCCCCAGTCGCTTCTCCGATGCCCAAAACTTCTCAATTGGGTTTTCGAGAAACCGGGAACTATTTTTGAACGCCGGACGTAATCTCTCTCACTTTCTGGTGATACATAAGCAATTGTTTTATAATAACTAAAGTCGAATCGATGGCGTCCTGAAAAGACGAGGGTTGGTGGAATACAAAATATCTAAACAGAGGAGTAACAAAACTCATCCTCAGTCCGGTGGCTTCTGTGTATGATCCGCCACCCCCCTAAGTGCCACCCCTAATGGCACACCCCGTATTAAGGGGCTCTACTAAACCCTAATAACAACAATGAACCGTACATACGTATCGGTGGGGTCTATCCTCGCCCTCATGCTGGCTGCGGCATCGCCCAAAATCCGGGCACAAGCTGCTCCAGATGCATCCGCGTCAGCCACGACAAGTGCTAGCGCGTCGACCGATGACCAGACGATCGAGCTGTCGCCGTTCGTGGTATCCTCCTCGGAAGGCAAGGAGGGCTACATGGCGGAGACCACGCTTGCGGGCTCGCGCGTCAGAACCGACCTGAAGGACATTGGCTCGGCGATCAACGTCGTGACCAAGAAGTTCATGCAGGACATCGGCGCCAGCGACAACCAGAGCCTGCTGCAATACACCACGAACACCGAAGTTGGCGGCGTGTACGGCAACTTCGCGGGCATGGGCAACTCGGGTCAGCTCGACGAGAGCAACAACCTGCTCAAACCGAATAACAACACCCGCGTCCGCGGCCTCGACGCCGCCGACAACACGCGCGACTTCTTCCTGACGGACATTCCGTGGGATGGCTTCAACGTCGACCGTGTCGAAATTCAGCGCGGCGCCAACTCCATCCTGTTCGGCGTCGGCAGTCCCGCGGGTATCATCAACACGACGCTCAGCAGCGCATCGTTCAAGAACGCCAACAAGATTGAGAACCGCGTCGGCAGCTATGGCAGCCTGCGCGACACGCTCGACATCAACTACGTCATCCTGAAAAACCAGCTGGCCGTGCGACTGATGGCGCTCGATGACAAGGAGAAGTACCAGCAGAAGCCGGCGTTCAACCACGACAAGCGCGTGTATGTGGCGCTTCGTTACGATCCGAAGTTCCTGCAGACGGACAGCTCGCATTTTTCGCTGCGCGCGAATTTTGAGGATGGCCACGTCCGCGGAAATCGTCCGCGCACACTGCCTCCGATTGATGCGATCACTCCCTGGTGGCTCACGGGTGCGCACAATCTGAACCATCAGCTCTACAATCCGTTTGTGGAGTGGAAGAACCCGCCGTCCGGAAGCAGCATCGGCGGCACGGCTTCGACGGCCAGTTCGAACTACATCCCATGGTATAACGAGGCCTTCATGGGCCGCGAATTCAACTCGGACGTCGGCCTGGTGTACAACGCGGGCAGCAATGTCCCGTCGAATATCCAGCAGCCCAACATGTCGACGATCTACGGCATCAGCAGCACAGGTTCGATCGACGGCGGCATCGACGGCATTCCGTTTTTCCGCGAGCTCGCGATCGCCGGCTACAACTCCTATTCGCGTGGCGAATATTCGGGTCTGCCGGGCGCGAATTACAACGTCTACAAGGACAAGTCCCTCACGGATCCCTCGATCTTCGACTTCTACAACAAGCTGATCGACGGCCCGAACAAGAAGGAGTGGAACGACTGGGAGGCCTTCACGATCGACGCCTCGCAGACGCTCTTCGACAACAAGCTGGCGTTCGATCTGGCCTACAACCACCAGAAGTACATGGACGGCCAGGAGAGTTTCCTGAACGGCGAACAATACGTCCTCAGCGTCGACATCAACAGCGTCAACGTGGACGGTACTCCCAATCCGAATGCGGGCCGTCCCTACGTCGGCAACAGCGGTCTGTACGGCAACGGTGGAAATATCATCGAGCGAAACAACATTCACCTGACCGGCACGCTGGATCTCCAGGCTTCCGACTTCCTAGGCAAGAATTTGCTGTCTGACATCCTCGGCCGCCAGACCCTTACGGGCCTGCTTTCTGAGGAACAGACCAAGTCCGAAACCCGCAGCTGGGATCGCTGGGCCGCAAGCTTGGACTGGGCGAAGATGACTGGGCAGTCGCTCAAGATCACTGACGGTGCCCGTCAGGTCGATTTCCTGACCTACCTCGGGCCCTCCCTGGCGAACGCCAGCAGCGCTGCCGGAGCCAATCTGGGAGCGGTCTCGACCTTCCAGGCTCCGGCTGCGGAGATCAATGTGAACTACTTCGATTCACACTGGAATCACTCGCTGAACCCGACGGACCCGAGCTACATCGATCCGGCGGCGCCCTATACGCTCACCGATGGCAGTGCTTCGCACCAGTCAGAGAATCCGGCCAACTACGTCGGCTGGGTCTCCACTCCCGTCCAGATCCTCAGCGCCGACAACGGCGACATCAATCAGCTCTACTGGGGCGGCGGCAAGAAGATCAACAAGGTCGACTCGCAGTCGCTGGTGTGGCAGAGCTTCTTCTACCACGACCTGATCGCCAACACGCTGTCTTACCGTCATGACACGGTCCGTCTGTGGTCCAACACCGCTCCGCTTGATCCGGTCACGGGTGTGGCCTCGATGGACTACGGTTATGGTCCGCTGCAGAGCAAGCAGTCGGGTGAGAGCAAGAGCTGGTCGATCGTGCTGCACACGCCGAAGTTCATCCGCCAGAAGCTGCCGGGCAACACCGACATTAGCTTCTTCTACAACAACTCGCAGAACTTCAAGGCGGACACGGCCCGCGTCGACATTGAGGGCCGCAACATCCCGAATGCCAAGGGCAAGACGATTGACTACGGCTTTGTGATTTCGGCCCTCAACGACAAGGTCAACTTCAAGGTCAACTGGTACAAGAACACCGAGGTGGGGGCGACCCTTCAGGGCGCCGGCGCTGGCATCGGTGGCAACCTCTATTACCTGTACCTCCTCGAAGCGTGGGGCACAGCCTCTGCGGGCATCGACGCCCGTGGCCTTGCCGGTCAGATCGGCACCGGCGGTGCTTGGTATTGGGATTGGTCGTGGCATGACAACAATACGACTTATGGCCTAACGCCGCGCGACGCCTCCACGGCCGCGACCGACGCCAAGGAATTGGCCGCTGTGTCCTCCTGGGTCAGCCAGATGCCCTCGCAGCAGTTTTTCGACAACTACGGTTTGCCTGTGAATGTTGCGGCAATCAAAGCTGGCGACTGGGTGAACGGACTCCCGACCTATGGAAATTGGAATGTGGTCAACGTTGGTGGTCTGCAGTCCTCCACGGGCGGCACCATCCACGGTCTTTCGCCCTCCGCCACGGTCGACACGATCTCGAAGGGTATTGAATTCGAACTCACGACCCAGCTGACCAAGAACTGGAGCCTCGCGGTGAACGCGTCCAAGACCAATGCCACGCGCCAGAACCTCAGCTCCACCCTGGCCGACTTCATCAACTATCAGCACAACGTGTTCTACAGCCCCGCGGGCGATCTCCGTCTGTGGTGGGCTGGCGACAACACGCTGGGCACCTACTGGAAGAACAATATCGAGGGCCCGTATCAGTTCCTCGTCTCCCAGCAGGGCACGGCTGCTCCCGAAATCAGCCCCTGGCACTTCAATGTGATCACGAACTACCAGTTCGATCACGGCCCGGTCAAGGGCATGAATGTCGGTGCCGCGTACCGCTGGCAGGACGGCCAGATCCTCGGCTACGGTCTGGATGCCAACAACAACTACTTCCCGGACGTCACCAAGGCGATCCGCGGAAAGGCGGAGGACTATGTGGACCTCTGGGTTGGCTATCAGCACAAGCTGACCTCCAGGCTCGACTGGCGAATCCAGCTGAACCTGAAGAACGTCGGCACCAAGGCCCACTTGGTTCCGATCAGCGTTCAGCCCGATGGCTCGCCTGCTGCGTTCCGCATTCAGGACGGCATGCAGTGGCAGCTGACCAACTCGTTCATGTTCTAATCTGACTCCCGGCCGGTCTGCGGACCGGCCCGGAAGTTGGGAATCGTTTCCAGGGCGCTCGGGTAACCGGGCGCCCTTTTTGTCGAAAAATCCGAGGGATGCGGATCTTCGCGTTGCTCGTTCAGGAAGCGCGCAGGGATGCGCGGGCCTCGTAGGTGCCGTCGACGCGCCGCACAACCAGGGTCTTCAATTCGAGCAGCATCAGGGTCGCGGCCACGGATGACGACGAGAGTCCGAGTCGTTCGGCGATCGTGTCGGGCGACAGGATCTCCCCGCCGGCGAGGCATTCGAAGATCGTGCGTTCGTCATCTGGAAGATCGGGTGCAGTCGCTTCCGCGCCTGATGTCGCGGACGCGGCAGGCATGAGCTCCACCAGGTAGTTGAGCTCCTCGAGCACATCGTGAACACCCGTCACAAGAGTCGCGCCGTCGCGGATCAGCTGATGGCAGCCACGGCTTCCGGGCTGGTCGATGCGGCCGGGAACAGCGAAGATCGCGCGACCCTGTTCGCCGGCGAAGCGGGCGGTGATCATCGAGCCGCCGTCGACATCGCTCTCGACCACGATGACGCCCTTGGAGATGCCCGATACGATCCGATTGCGCATCGCGAACGAGCTCTTGTCCGCGCGCCGTCCGAATGGGAATTCGGACACGACGGCGCCCGTTGCTCCGATCCGGCGGTACAGGTCGAGATTTTCCGGCGGGTAGACGATGTCCAGGCCATTGCCGAGCACCGCGACCGTGGCACCACCCACGGAAAGCGCGCCTTCGTGCGCGGCGGTGTCGACGCCACGCGCCAGTCCGCTCACGACGCAGAACCCGAGCCTCGCGAGCTCGGCGCCGAGGCTGCGGGCCACGGTCTGGCCGTACAGGGTGGTGCGGCGGCTACCGACGATCGCGATCGAAGGCCTGTTGAATGCGTAGGTGCCAATCCGATACAGGCCGATCGGTGGATCGTGGATCTCCCTGAGAAGCGGCGGGTAGAATGCGTCGTCTCCGGTCACGAAACCGGCACCCGAGGAGGCCAGGCGCTCCTCCTCCCTGGAGAGGTTGAAGAGCTCGGGCCACCGCTTCAGGGTCGATGAGATCTTCGGGCCGACTCCCTTGAACGATTCGAGGCTCCTGGGGTCGGCGTTGAGAACCCGGCACGGGTCTCCGTCGAATTCGCGCAGAAGGCGATTCAGCGTGACGGGGCCGATGTGCGGAAGGGCGTTCAGAATCAGGAACGCCTGCCTGCGGGTCAGCACTTCAGGGGTCGTCATGATCGTGGAGGACCCGATGGATGTAATCGAGGAGTTCGGTGGTGCGGGGCGCCACCTGCCCCCGGGCTCGAGCGAGCAGGTCGGCGGCGCAGCCGTGCAGGGCGACGCCTCGCAGGGCGGCGTCGAGCGCGTCGGAGGGGGAGTGGGCGAGGGCCGCGCCTATGAGTCCGGCGAGGAGGTCGCCGCTGCCGCCACGCGCGAGCACGGGTCCGCCGAAGAATGAGTGGTGGATCTTGTGCCCGTGGGCGACCTGCGTGACAGGTCCCTTGAGTACGACGGTGGACCGGGTTTCAGTCGCGAAGCTGCGCAGCTCACGGCCGCCCGCGATGCGGAGGTATTCGCCGGCGTGGGGGGTGAGGATTCGGGCGCCCTTGCCGACCTTCACGAGGGAGGGCTGAAGGGCATCGGCATCGAGCACGGCGGGGAGTTCGGCGCTCTTGAGCAGCCGCTCGATCAGGGCGAGGGTCTCCGGCTCGCGTCCGAGGCCGGGGCCTATGGCGAGTGCAGAGGCGCGGGAGAGGTGGGCGGCGATCTGGGTGAACCCCTCGAGGGCCAGTCCGCCGCTGGGTGTCTCAGGGCAGCCGATCCACATCGCCTCGGGGGCTTGGGCGGCGTAGGCGGGGGCGAGTGTCTCGGGCACGAATGCCGAGACCAAGCCAGCGCCGCCGTGCAGGGCGGCGAGTGTGGCCATGAGCACGGCCCCCGGGTAGTTCATCGAGCCGCCGATGACGAAGACATGGCCGAACGTCCGTTTGTCGGAGGCCGCGGGTCTGAGCGTTCGAAGCGGTTCGAGAATCGAGCGTGTCAGGACGAAATCGGAGGCGCCGCGCAGGGCGTCATCGGGCTCACGATCGAAGAATCCGAGATCCACGTAGCGAAGGCGTCCGGAATTCCGGCACACCAAAAGCGGCGATTTGACGATGCCCGTGGCATAGGTGAAGTCGGCGTGAAAGGCGCCTGGGGAGTCGAGTCCGCTCGGAAGATCGACGGCGGCCCGGAGTCGAATGGCCAAGGTGGACTCCCACTTCAGGACGCGGGCCGCAGAGGCGTCGAAGGGCGGGCGAAATTGAAATCCGAAGATGCCGTCGATCGACACATCGAAGGAGACGTCCTTGGGAAGCCGGTCGGGCGAGAGTGTCACGACGCGCCCCGGACAGGCCTCGGCAAGTTCGCGCCAGGCGCGGGCGGCGAGGGGCTTCAGTGCCCGTTCGCCCAGGACGAAGACGATCGAGGCGCAGGCGTCGGGGAAGCGCGCGAGCAGCTCGCGGGTGGCGATCAGGGCATCGCCCGCGTTGTGCCCCTTCCCGGCGAGCACGAGAATTGAGGTGGAGCGGGGCAGTCCTCCCAGTTCGAGGAAGTCCCTGGCGATGGCGTTGGCGACGCCGCGTCCGGCTGCGAGCATGGCCGTCCAGACCCGAGCGTCGTCCTGCCCGAGGAGTCGGGTTTCCAGAGCGCGGGACTGCTCGCAGGAGAGGATGGGGTGGGCGACTTTCATGGCGCGCGGGATGGAGGGACTGCGGGTTCCGGTTTGGCAATTTCGGGGGGCATGGAGGGGGCGGGCACCAAATCGGCACGGTGGCGGAGCCATTGATCGTGCATACGTTTGCTCTCCGTGAACAGCAACGGGCATTCCGAGTGGGTTGAATCCTCGAGGAGGGGCCGCGTGAGTTCGGGGATCGAGCGGAAATAGAGGGCGCCGTCGACGCGGATGACCTCGTAGTAGTCGGTGAACGCATTCGTGGTCCGGTCCCACATGGCGATCTCGGTTCGATTGTCGTCCCAGATTGCGTGGGTGCCCCACATGGCGAAGACGGCCTCGACCTCGGTGAGTCGCTCCGGGGTGGCCGGCTTCGGGACGGATTTGGCTTTCAGCGCCAGGGCGGCGGGCTCGGGCTTTGCGGCGGGTCGCACGCCCTTGAACGACGGCGGCAGCAGGTAGACGAAGAGGGCGCCGAGGATGAAGCCGAGCGTGACCCACGACGGGGTCGAGGAGAGGCGCGGCCTTGCCGGGGGGCGGTTTTCGGCTGGGGGCTGGGGGTCGTCGTCCATGGTGAGCCCTTGGGGGGCAACCACGGTGCCCGGGTTGTACGTGGCGGGCAAGCCCGTGCTGGTCAGGCCGGTATGCGGACGATCGCGGCGACGGCCATGGCGACGCCCTCGGTGTGCGATAGGCTCACGCGCACCTCCGAGCCGCCGACCTCCCGGAGCAGGCTGGTTCCCTGGTCGTCGAGCCGCACGATGGGTTCGCCGCGGGGGCCGTGGCAGATGGAGACCGATTTCCAGGAAAGCTCGGCGCCGATGCCGGTGGTGAAACACTTCGACACGGCCTCCTTTGCCGCGAACCGGGCGGCGTAGTGAGGAAATGGATGCGGCCGCGACTGGCAGTAGGCGCGCTCCTCGTCGGTGAAGACGCGGGCCAGGAAACGCTCGCCCTGGCGTTCGACCGCGCGGCGGACGCGGTCGACCTCGATCACGTCGCAGCCGAGTCCGAGCACGAGGCTGCCGGGCGCGAGGGGCGGGGTCATGGCGGCGCGATGGTCAGGCGTTCATGCGTGCGCGCATCTCGCGCACGGCCTCCTCGAGGCCCGTGAACAGGGCGCGGCTGACGATGCTGTGCCCGATGTTGAGCTCGTGCAGGTGGGGGATGTGGCGGACCTCCGAAATATTGACGTAGCTGATCCCGTGCCCCGCGTTGACGACGAGTCCGGATTCCACGGCGAGGGAGGCGGCCTTGCAGAGGCGGTGGTATTCGGCGGCGCGGCGCGGCGAGTGGTAGGCTTCCGCGTAGGCGCCGGTGTGCAGCTCAACCCAGGGGGCCTTCACGGTGGCGGCGGTCCCGATCTGGGACGGATCCGGGTCGATGAAAAGGCTGGTTGTGATGCCGGCCGCGGACATCGCGGCGACGCAGTCGGCCACCCGTTCGCGGCTTGCCACCACGTCGAGGCCGCCCTCGGTGGTGACCTCGCGGCGGTTCTCCGGCACGAGGCAGACGGAGTCGGGCTTAAGCTTCAGAGCAAACTCGATCATCGCCTCGGTGCAGGCCATCTCGAGATTGAGGCGGGTGGCGATCGACTCGCGCAGGCGCCAGACGTCGCGTTCCTGCATGTGGCGGCGGTCCTCGCGGAGGTGGACCGTGATGCCGTCGGCGCCGGCGCGTTCCGCGAGCAGTGCGAAGGAGACCGGATCCGGCTCGATCGGGCCGCCGCAGGTGGTGGCCGCCTCACGGTACCGGGCCTGGCGCACGGTCGCGCAGTGGTCGATGTTCACTCCGAGGAGAATCATGGCTGTGGGTTTGACGCGAGTAAGGGCTCTGCGACGCTGGCTGGCAAAACGAAATGACCGACACCGACGCCGACAAGAAACCGCGGAAGCGGGAGAACCTGGTTCTGAACCTTGTGCTGAACATCGCGCTTCCGACGCTGATCCTCACGAAGTTCAGCGGGGACCGCTGGCTGGGTCCCGGATGGGGTCTTGCCCTTGCGCTGGTTTGCCCGACCGGGTATTTCGTTTATGACTACGCGGTCCGGCGGCGTGCGAATTTCGTTTCGGTCATCGGCATGGCGAGCGTGGTGGCGACCGGGAGCCTGGGCCTGCTCAAGGCGGGCGGGATATGGTTCGCCGTGAAGGAGGCCGCGGTGCCGCTGGTGGTCGGGCTTGGCGTGATGTTTTCGACGGGAGGGCGCCGGCCGCTGGTGCGAGAGCTGCTTTTCAACGATGAGTTGATCGACACGGAGCGGGTGTCGGCGAGGCTCCGACAGCGGGGCACGGTCGAGGCGTTTGAGCGGCTGCTACGCAGCTCGAGTCTGCTGCTGGCGACCGGATTCCTCATCAGCGCGGTCGCCAACTTCTTCCTGGTTCGTGCCATTCTGCGGGCGGCGCCCGGAACGGAGGCGTTCAATGCCGAGCTCGGGCGGATTCACCTGCTGAGCTGGCCGGTGGTCGTGGTGCCGACGCTCGTGGTGTGCATCTTCGCGCTTTGGCGCATGCTTCATGGCGCCGCAAGGCTGGCCGGACTGACCGTGGAGGCGCTCATGCGCCCGGCCTCGCCCAAGGAGGGTGTGCAGGCCGGGGGCGAGGAGGATGCCGAGGAGGCGGCGCGGGATTGAGTCCCGCGCGAGGCGATCAGTTAAGGATGGATTCGATCGCGCTGTCCGTGAGGGCCATGGGATGGCCCTCCCAGACGATCTTGCCGTCCTTGTTCACCAGCATTGCGTGGGGAATCGCGTCGATGCCGAAGCCCTGGGCCAGGCTTCCGTTGGGATCGATGGCGACCGTGTAGTTCATCGGTATCTTCTTGAAGAAGGCCTCCACGGTGGGGCGGTCCTCGTCGGTCACGCCGACGACGACGAGCCCGCGCGCCTTGTACTTGGCGTAGATTTCGTTGAGGTGCGGGATGCTGCGTCGGCAGGGCGGGCACCAGGTCGCCCAGAACTCGAGCAGCAGGGGTTTGCCCTGAACGGCGACGGGATTGCGGACATAGGTCAGGTTGAGGGGAGGGAGTGCGTGTCCGACGTTGGACTGGGTGGCTTCGGCGAAGATGGATGCGGCGCCGAGGCCCAGGGCGAGCAGGGAGCAGGCAAGGAGGCGGAATAGTTTCATTGCTGCGTAGGGAATTCAGAAAGGAGCGGATCGCAAGCGGCGGCCCCGCGGCGTCGGGGTGTCAAGGCACCATCTCCCCCTAAAAAGGGGGATTGCGGCGCTTGTGAGCACTTCGGAGGAGGGGCATCAAGGGTGGAGCGGATTCAACTCCGCTCGACTCGGGATGGCGTGGCCGCGGATCGCCAAATCACCAGCGCGAGGCGCTGGCCACGCCATCCCCGAGGCACTGCTGGCGGGCGGTGAGGAGGTTATTCCCGCTTCAGGCCGCGGGTCATGAGACACTGCAGTGCCTCCGCGGGTCGTTTTCCCTCGAAACAGACGCGGTAGACCTCGGCGAGAATGGGGGCGTCGATACCCCGGTCGGCGCAGAGCCCGTAAAAACTCTCCGCGGTGCGGTACCCTTCCACGACGGTTTTCCGGTTGGAGATGAGATCGGCGGCCCGGGAGCCCTCTCCGAGCATCTGGCCAAACTGGCGATTGCGACTCCAGGCGCCGTGGCAGGTGGCGACCAGGTCTCCGAACCCGCTCAGGCCGTAGAACGTCTCGGCGCGTGCGCCAAGCGAGAGGCCGACCCTCACCATCTCGGCGAGGGCCCGGGTGAGCAGCGCGGCCTTGGCGTTGTCGCCGAGTCGCAGTCCATCGCAACAGCCTGCGGCGATGGCGTAGATGTTCTTGAGGCAGCCCCCGTATTCGATTCCAGGCAGGTCATCGCCGGTATAGACGCGGAGGCTCACGCTGCTGAGCGCGCTTTGGATGGCCGGCAATTCGGTCGGAGCGGTGGCGGCGAGCACCATCGCGGCGGGCTGGCCGTGGGCCACCTCGGCGGCGTTGGTCGGTCCCGTGAGGGCGCCGATGCGAACGGATTCCAGCTCCTGGGCCATGACCTGCGAGGGCCTGAGGTGGGTGCCCAGCTCGAGGCCTTTCGCAAGGCTTACGACCCAGGGAGATTCCTCCGGCAAGCAGGGCTTGAGCCGGCGGCAGGTGTCGCGCAGGGCCTGGGCGGGGCAGGCGAGCAGGATGACGTCGGCCCCCGCAGCGGCCTCATGCAGGCGGGAGTCGACGGTCAAGGTATCCGGCAAACGGATTCCGGGCAGGTAGTCGGCATTCTCACGGGCCTGGCGCAGGGCGGCGGCATGGTCGTCGCGCCGGGGGGCCAGGGCGACGGGGTGTCCCATTCGCGCGAGGTGCACCGCGAAGGCAGTGCCCCAGGCTCCGGCTCCTATGACGCAGAAATTCATGGGTGCGATGGCATGTCGGACGGGGTGTCAGGCGAGAAAGGCGGGGATCTTTTCGCCGGCGATCTGTGCGTCGAAATTCTCCCGGGCGGTGATGAGTTCGAACGAACTGCCGCTGACGATGACTTCGGCGGGGAGGGTGCGCGCGTTGTACCGGCTGGCCATGACCCGTCCGTAGGCGCCGGCGGTCATCAGGGCGACAAATTCCCCTTCGCCCATCTCCTGGACCTGGCGGTCCCGGGCGAAGCAGTCGCCGGTTTCGCAGACCGGGCCGACCACATCGGCGACGAGGGCCCGGCGGGTGGTGTCGCGCCGGACCGGGACGATCTCGTGAAAGGCGTCGTACATGGCGGGTCGCACCAGGTCGTTCATTCCGGCGTCGAGGATGAGGAACGCCTTTCCGGCGCCGCGCTTGAGATACTCGACGCGTGCGAGCAGGACGCCCGCGTCGGCGACGAGGAAACGTCCGGGTTCGAGCATGACCTTCAGTCCGAGGGGGGCGAGCAGTGGGGTGAGGGCGGCGCCATAGGCCTCGGGCGTGAGGGGGCGCCGCTCCGGCGGAATCGCGGACCACCACTCGGGGGCGCCGCTCGCGAGGGCGTCGCGATAAACGACGCCGAGACCGCCTCCGATCGAGAGGTATTCAATGGCGTGAGACGCCTTCAGTTCGGCGGCCAGGTCGGCGAGGCGCCGGGTGGCCTCGACGAAGGGGGAGAGCTCGGTGAGCTGGGAGCCGATATGCATCTGCACGCCCCGGATGCGGATGTTCTTGAACTTGGAGCAGGCTTCGTAGGCGGCCGATGCATGCCGCAGCGGAATTCCGAACTTGTTCTCGCTCTTGCCGGTTGTGATTTTTGCGTGCGTGAGTGCGTCGACATCGGGGTTGACCCGGATGGCCACGGGGGCCTTCACGCCCAGCTGACCGGCGATGTGGTTGATCCGTGCGAGCTCGGGCTCACTTTCCACGTGGAAGGCGAAGATGCCCTTTTCGAGGGCCAGCCGGATCTCAGCCTCGGTCTTGCCGACGCCGGCGAAGACGCTCGAGCGCAGGTTGGCGCCCGCGGCGAGCACGCGTCGGATTTCGCCTCCGCTGACCAAGTCGAAACCGGCGCCGAGGTTGGCGAAAAGGCGCAGGACAGCGAGGCTGCCGTTGGCCTTGGCGGCGTAACAGACCTGCAGGTCGACCCCCGGGAAGCTTCGGACGAGGCGATCAAGATTTTCCGCCATGGTTGCCACGCTGTAGACGTAGGTCGGCGTCCCGTAGAGCTGCGCCACGGGGGCGAGATCGACGTTCTCGCAGTGCAGGGAATCACCGGAGTAGCGGAAGTGATGCATGCGGCGGAATAAAAATTGGTGAAACCGGCGAAGGGTGTTGGATTCCCCTTGAAAAAACCACCCCAAAGTCGGGAGATGCGTGCGTGATTCGTTCGCTCAAACGCCTGCTGCATCGCCCGGCCATCAAGCTGGGTTCCCTGGGTCGAAAACCCAGGTCTGGGGCGCAGCTGAGGAACGAGCGGTTTGTCAGTTATCTCTCGGCGAACAACCGCAAGCGGATCGACACGGATATGCAGGATGCGCTGCTTGCGGGGCGCCGGTTTGCCCGGCGGGTGGCGATGCTGGCGGCCGTGGCGTTCGTTGCCTGGGTGGTGCTTCAGAGCGCCCGCGCGATCGGGATGTTCTGAGGTTCGTTTCGGAGCGTTCCGGGCGATTTCTGAATCGCGCTGAGCGACCGCGCACCTAACCTCCGGCAAAAGGACTCCCCATGCTTTCGCATTTCAACGCCTTCGTCCAGGCGTTCATCCCGTTGTTTGTCGCGATCGATCCGATCGGCCTAGCGGCCGTGTTTCTCGCCCTGGGCCATGACGTGCCCGGAGACGTGAAGCGGAAGATTTCGGTCCAGGCGACGATCACCGGCGGCGCCGTCGCTCTGCTGTTCCTGTTCCTGGGCGCGAGCATCTTTGCGGCATTGGGGATCACCGTGGCGGACTTCGAAATCGCGGGCGGGCTGATCCTGTTCATCCTGGCGGCGCGCGACATCATCCAGTCGGCGACGGAGGACACGACGAAACTGGCGGACGACTTTGGCGTCGTGCCGCTCGGCATGCCGCTCATCGCGGGGCCGGCGACGATCACCACGCTGCTATTGCTGGCCCAGACGGTGGGTGTGCTGGTGAGCCTGGTGGCGCTGGCGGCGAACCTGGTGCTGGTGATCTTCGCCTTCCGCTACAGCGAAAAGCTTGGGGCGCTGATTGGCCGGACGGGGCTTCGGGCCGTGTCGAAGATCATCTCGCTGCTGCTGGCGGCGATCGCGGTCAACATGATCCGGCGCGGCCTCTGACCGGCGCGAGCTCGCGCAGCGCGTCGCGGGCGATCCAGCGCGCGGAGGGTGTATTGAGTTTCAGGATGCGCCGCGCCTCCGCGATCGCCGAGCGGCGCAGGCGCGCGTTGCGCTTCCCGATCTGGCGGAGCGCCCAGCTTGCGGCCTTGCGGACAAAGTTGCGGTCGTCGGTCGACACGGAGCGGATGGCGGGCAGGAAATCCAGGAAGACGCGGTCATCCGCAGACCGGTCGTGGACGGCCAGCGTGGCGACGAGCACCAGGCCCGCGCGCCGCACATATTCGCGGTGGCGAGGGATCCAGGTCCGGGCGCAGGCGGCGGCGTGGGGCGATTTTCGGAAGAGGTGGATGCAGGCATTGTCGACGGTGGCCCAGGTGTCGAAGCCGCGGGCCCAGCCAGTCATCGTGCGGATCGTCAGCCGGTCGGGGTCCGCCACGAGTGCTGCGAGCAATCGCGCCTCGTGGACGCCGGTCTCCCACAGGGCGAGAGCGAGTGCGTGATCCCGTCGGTGCTCGCGGGCGATCGTCCGGAGGGCGGGCATCGGGAGACCCAAATGCTCGCCCTGCGGACGTATGCCGAATCGGCGCTGTCCTTCCACGTCCCGCGGCGAGCGCCCGGCCCGCAGGCGCTCGAGGATGTCCGGCACGAGTGCCGGGCCTGCAGCGGGTTTCTCAGAGGTGGGCATCCCACAGTTCCGGCACCCAGCGGAATCCGTCGCCGGAGGCCTGGATGTGACCGAGGGCGGGGAAGGGCATGTGGTAACCGAACACGCGGGCGCCCTCGGCGGCCAGCTTGGGGAAGATCTCGCGTCGAGTCGCGACAGCGAGGTCGGGGTTGACGTCGAAGCCGACGGTCCAGTCCGGGTGCGGGAGCATCACGGCGAAGTGGTGCCCGAGGTCGACCATGTGATGGAGCACTTCCGCGCCGGACCGGATCCTCAGGTTGATATGGCCGGGAGTATGGCCGGGGGCGAGCGTGGCGGTGAGGCCGTCGGGCAGCGTGGCGGTTGGAGTGATGCGCGAGAAGGGGATTGCGGCGAAGACCTGCCGGGCGGCTGCGATGCTTGCCGCCTGGGATTTCTCGTCGAGGCGGCTTTTCGAGAAATCCGGTTTTGGCGAGGTCCAGAAGTCGATTTCCTCGGCGGAGCAAAAATGCTGGGCGCGGGTGAAGACGGGTTTGCCTGCATCGTCGAGCAGGCCGCCCATGTGGTCTCCGTGGGCGTGGGTGAGAATGACCGAATCGATGTCGCCCGGCTCCAGTCCGAGCGAGGCGAGATTATCGGCGACGTTGAATGCGGCGGGCACTGCATTGCGCGCGAATCCGGCGTCGATGAGGATGTTCTGGCGTCCGGTGCGGACGAGCAGGACGTTGAAGTAGAGCCGCAGCGACTGGGAGGGGAGGCACTCGCGGGCGAGGGCGGCGGCGAGCTGTTCGGACGTGGCCTGGGGCGCGAAGAATGGGTGAGGCGAAGGAATGTCGCGGGTGAAGGCGGCGAGGGTGGCGCATTCGAAGTCGCCGACGTTGAAACGGTAGATGGGCAGGTTGGGATTGCGGACCATGGCGTTGTTCAGTGAGGGAATGGCTGAAGTGTGGATATGCGGCGACCCTCCGAAGGCGAGTCCGCGGCGCAGACCGACGCGGGTGTGCTTGAACGAAGGAATCGGCGGGGCGCCCGGTTGATCGTTCCAGCTGGAACGGCCGGACCCCGCGTCCGAGTATACTGCATTTCCCGCAAAATGCCGCGCCGCGAAAGCGGTTCCGGCGATATCAGCCCGGTGGCCAGCCCAATTGCCGGCCGGCGAGAAGGTGGACGTGCAGGTGGGGAACGCTTTCGGAGGCATCCGCGCCATTGTTCACGACAAGGCGGAATCCGCGCTCGAGGCCGAGTTTTTGCGAGAGCTCCCGTGCGACGGCGAGGAGATGTCCCACATGGGCTTCATCGGAGGGCTGGAGGGCTTCGACCCGCGGTATCAGCTTTTTGGGGATGATGAGCAGATGGACGGGGGCCTGCGGCTGGATGTCGTGGATGGCGATGCAGAGATCGTCCTCGTACTCGATCCGCGCCGGAATCTCCCGGTCGATGATGCGTTGAAAGATCGTCTTTTGGGGGGAGGACACGGCTGAGAGATCGCACGAGTGCGGGCGTGTTTTCAATCCCGTTTACCGTCCGGAGCCGTGTCTTGGACTCGGGCACGGATGGGTGGTGCGGGCACGGTTCGGCGAGGGTTTGGAATACGTGCCGCGGCTTCCGCGGGAGTGTGGATCGCGCCGGGCCTGTATCCGGCACCCTGCGACCGAGGGGTGGATTCGACGAAGTGGCGCAAGGGTCGGATCACGCACGAAGCTCGACCAAGCGATTTATGAATTTATGTTCAGACTCTCGTGTCCTGGTAAATCAATGGTTCTCAGGTAATGATTCCGAAGTAGTTAACAATTAATATTAAAAGTATAATTGTTAATGGATGTTATGGGCTCCCATTAGATTTTGATGATAAGGTAAACTTAAACAAAACTCAGTCTCAGTGATAGATTTTCTTATGGATAGACAGGGGTCTTTCCATCGATAGATAGACATATACCCAAGTATGAAAATTACCCTGACCCGAGGCCTTACACCCTTGACCGCGCTGTGTGCAGCGATGCTCGTGGGGGCAATCCCGCGCCTGAAGGCGACGGATGGCATGAACATGGAGGGCTACGGCCCGATATCGACCGCGATGGGAGGAACCTCGATGGCGTTCGACAACGGAACCGCGGGCGTCATCAACAATCCGGCGACGCTGGGCCTGCAGCAGCAGGCGAACCGGCTGGACCTGGCGCTCGGAATTCTTGGGCCCGACATTCATGCGACGAATCCGGCGGGCCAGTCGGCCAAGTCGGAATCGACGGCGTTCTACATGCCTGCGGTCGGCTACATCCACCGCTCGGGCGACCTCGCCTACGGTGTGGCGGTCTTTGGCCAGGGAGGGATGGGCTGCCAGTACAATGGCAACTCCTGGCGGGGGCTGGGCTTCGGCCTGGAGAATCGCAGTGAGGTCTCGGTTGGCCGCGTGATCGCGCCGCTGGCCTGGAACATCAATGACAAGCTCACGATTGCAGTGACGGCTGATCTCGTCTGGGCCGGCATGGACCTGAAGATGGCCATGGGTGGCGCCCAGTTCAACGACCTGGTGAACCCTCAGTCGCAGCAGTTCGGTCGCGCCTCAGGGACGATCGTCCAGTCGTTTGGCCAGATCATGCAGCAGATGCCGGCGGGCACGTCGGTGGATTACGCCTACTTTGATTTCTCCAACAGTAATCCCTTCACCGGGCGGGCGCGCGGCTATGGCTATGCGGGAAGCGTCGGCGTCCTCTATCGGCCGACCAGCTCGCTGAGCATGGGGCTCACGTACCACATGGAGACGGAGCTGGCGGACCTGACGACGAACAGCGGTTCGCTGGCGTTCCAGCTCAACGTCCCGGGCATGGGAGCGGTTGCCCAGAAGCTTGTCGGTTCGTTCCGGGTGCACGACTTCGAGTGGCCGGCGATGCTGGCCGGCGGCATCGCCTGGCGGCCGCATCCGCGCTGGCTGCTCACCGCCGACGTGCGCGAGGTGTATTGGAGCTCGGTGATGAGGCAGTTTTCGATGACCTTCCATGCCTTCGGCTCGGCCTCGAACGGCTCGTTTGCGGGCCAGTCACTCGACGCCAGCCTGTATCAGGATTGGAAGGACCAGACGATCGTGATGGTGGGCGCGGCCTACCAGGCCAGCGACCGGCTCACCCTGCGCATCGGTGGGAACATCGGCGACAACCCCGTTCCCGACAAATACCTCAACTGTCTCTTCCCGGCCACGGTCGAGAACCACCTGACCGCCGGATTCGGCTGGAAGATTTCGCCGAGCGCCACGTTCGACCTGTCGCTGACCCGGGGCTTCGAGTCCACTCAGACCAATGGCTCCGGAATCACGGTGAGCCACAGCCAGTTCAACGGCCAGGCGATGATCTCCCTGTTCTTCTGATCCGCGGGGGCCTTCGGGCTCCGGCACGAAGCTTCCCACTCCTCCCTCAACAACCCCAGAGCACCATGAGCACCTACACACGGCGCAGTTTCCTGAAGATATCCGCGGCGACGATAGCCGCCGCCAGCGTCGGCGGGAAAGTCGCTTCCTATGCCGCCGAAAATCTCGGAAGCCCCGCGCCGTCCGAGAAGGGGATTCGCCGGGTGCCCACGTTCTGCGACATCTGCTTCTGGAAGTGTGGGGCGATTGCGACGGTGCGCGATGGAAAGCTGTGGAAGATCGAGGGCAATCCCGACGATCCCCTCAGCCGGGGCCGCCTCTGTCCGCGCGGATCCGGCGGCGTCGGTCACGCGCTGGATCCCGACCGTCTTCGGACCCCGCTGGTCCGCACGGGCGAGAGGGGACAGGAATCGTGGAAGGCGGTGAGCTGGGATGAGGCGTTCGAGGTCATCGCGACCAAGCTCAACAAGCTCAAGGCCGAGCACGGTCCGGAGTCGCTTGCGCTGTTCAGCCATGGCATTGGAGGCGCTCATTTTCACCACCTGGCGAAGGCCTTCGGCACGCCCAACAGCGCGGCGCCCTCGTTTGCGCAGTGCCGCGGACCGCGCGACACCGGGTTCATCCTGACCTTTGGCGACGGGGTGGGAGGCATCGAGCGGACGGACCTGCGCAGCAGCGACTGCATCGTGCTGATCGGGACCCACCTCGGCGAGAACATGCACAACACGCAGGTGCAGGAGTTTTCCGAGGCGGTCGGCCGCGGCGCCAGCATCATCGTGGTGGATCCGCGCTTCTCGGTGGCGGCCAGCAAGGCGAAGTACTACCTGCCGATCAAGCCGGGCACCGACCTTGCGCTGCTGCTCGCGTGGATGAACGTGATCGTGACTGAGAAGCTGTACGATGCGGAGTACGTCGAGAAGTACGGCTACGGTTTCGACCAGTTTGCGGCCTCGATTCGCACCTGCACGCCGGAGTGGGCGTATCCCGAGACGGGAATCGAGCCCGAGCTGATCCGCGCCACGGCGCGCGAGATGGCCCGGCACCGACCCGCCAGCCTGGTGCACCCGGGGCGCCATTCCAACTGGTATGGCAACGATTCGCAGCGGGCGCGGGCGGTGGCGCTGCTCAACGCGCTGCTCGGCAGCTGGGGCCGGAAGGGCGGCATCTACGTCGCCTCCAGCGTGTCCGTGCCGAAGTATCCAACTCCTCCCTACCCAAAGCCCGCGCGCGGCCCGCTCGACAACCCGGGAAACCGCTATCCCTTCGCGACGGAGGCGATCACCACGGGCATCCGCGAGGCGACGATCACGGGCAAGCCCTATCCCATCAAGGCGTGGATGGTGTATGCGACCAACCTCCTGTACTCGCTTCCCAACCAAGCCGAGACGATCGAGGCCATCCGGAAGCTCGACTTCCTGGTGGTCGTCGACGCGCTTCCGAGCGAGATCGCCGGCTGGGCCGACGTGGTGCTGCCCGAGTCGGTGTATCTGGAGCGCTACGACGAGCTCAGCTCGGACCCGTTCCGCGAGCCATTCCTGTCCCTGCGGCAGCCGGTGGTGGAGTCTCCGCACGACCAGAAGCCCGGCTGGTGGATCGCCAAGAACCTGGGCGAGAAGATGGGGCTTGGCGCGTATTTCCCCTGGAAGGACATGGAGGAGTATCTCGACCGCCGCCTGCGCGGCGCGGGTTACACGCTCGACCAGCTCAAGCGCGCCGGTGTCGTGCGGGGAAAACCGCAGCCGACGTATTTCGAGGACGGAGCGGTGCCGGAGTTCGACACGCCGTCGGGCAAGATCGAATTCTACTCACTTCAGCTTCAGAAGGCGGGCTTTGACCCGGTGCCGGTGTACACCCCGCCCGACCAGCCGCCGCCGGGTTCCTTCCGCCTGCTGTTCGGCCGCGCCTCGGTGCACACCTTCAGCCGCACCGAGAACAACCGCATCCTCGCCGACGTGATGGGCGAGAACGCCCTCTGGGTGAACTCGGCGGTCGTCCGCGACCTCGGGTTCAGGGACGGTGACTACGTGGTGCTGCGCAACCAGGACGGCGTAAGGAGCAACCGGATACTCCTGCGGGCCACCGAGCGCATCCGCCCGGACTGCGTGTACATGGTGCACGGCTTCGGTCACACGTCGCGGGCCCTCACCAAGGCCTTCGGAAAGGGTGCCAGCGACTCCCAGCTGCTTACCCGTTACAAGACCGATCCGCTCATGGGCGGCACCGGCCTGAACGTGAACTTCGTCACCCTCGAATCGGAGGCCTAATCATGTCCCGCTATGTCATGGTCATCGACACGCACAAGTGCGTTGGCTGCAAGGATTGCGTCGTCGCCTGCAAGACCGAGAACTCCGTTCCCGAGGGCTACTGCCGGGACTGGGTGACCGAGGAGGCGCGCGGCGGATTCCCGACGATCAACCTGGAACTGCGCTCGGAGCGCTGCAACCACTGCGACAACCCGCCGTGCGTGCACTGCTGCCCGACCGGGGCGAGCCATGTGCACGAGCCGGGCGGGGTCGTGCTGGTGACGCATGAGAAGTGTATTGGCTGCAAGGCCTGCCTTGGCGCCTGCCCCTACGACGCGCGGTTCATCAATCCCGAAGGATATGCCGACAAGTGCACGTTCTGCATTCATCGCGTGGAGAAGGGCCTCGACCCGGCCTGCGTGTCGGTCTGCCCGACCCACTGCATGACCTTCGGCGACATCGACGATCCGCTGAGCAGGGTCAACCAGCTCCTCGCCTCGAGGCGCTACCACACGCTCCTGCCTGAAGCGGGGACGAAACCGAAGATCTATTATCTCACCTGACCGGAGGCCGCCATGACCGAACTATTCACTCTCAAGCACAATCCGCTGGTCGATCCGGCGATGCACATCTGGTCCTGGCAGATCCCAGTGTACCTGTTTCTCGGCGGGCTGGTCGCGGGGCTGATGATCCTCTCGGGTTACCACATCATCCGCGATCGTTACGACACCGACCGGCCGCATGGGCACTACGTGACGGCCCCGGTGCTGAGCGTGGTGCTGCTGAGCCTCGGCATGCTGGCGCTGTTTTTCGATCTGGAGCACAAGATCGATGTCTGGCGCCTGTACATGACGTTCGAGGTGACGTCGCCGATGTCGTGGGGCTCGTGGATCCTGCTGCTGGTATATCCGGTTCTTATCGCATCGGCGTTGCTGAATTTCCGGGAGGCGCAGCCCAGGCTGGCGGCTCGTTATCCGGCGGTGGCCGGGGTGGCGGCGGTCATGCGCTCGCGCTCGGGCGTGGTCAATCTCATCGGATTTGCGAACATCGCGCTCGGCGCGGGACTGGGCATCTACACGGGCATCCTCCTGAGTTCGCTCGCCGCGCGTCCGCTGTGGAGCAGCGCCTTGCTCGGTCCCCTGTTTCTATTCTCCGGGCTTTCGACGGGGGCGGCGACGCTGCACATGCTCACCCACATCGAGAAAGCGGAGGACAACAGCTACGGCGATTTCCTGGTGGCATCGATGGTGGGGTGGATCCGTCCGAAGCACGGTGAGCACGAAGGCGCGGTGAAGCTGGCGCAAGCCGACAACGGATTCCTGACAATCGAGCTGTCGATCCTGATGCTTTTCCTGATCAACCTCTCCGGCTCGTCGGCTGCCGGGCACGACGCGGCGGCGCTGCTGCTGACCGGTCCCTACGCGGCGGTGTTCTGGGTGTTCGTGGTGGGATCGGGTCTCGTGATTCCGCTGATTTTGCAGGGACTGCAGGCGGCGAACCGCATCCGGCCGACGATGATTCCGGCGCTGCTGGTGCTGGTGGGCGGCCTGGTTCTCCGGTTCGTGCTGGTCTACGCGGGCCAGGCGAGCCACTGGCCCCGCATCGCGGGCTTTTGAAAGGATTTCCCATGAACTCAGCTCCTGAAACACATCCTCCGAAACCCTACTGGAACCCGTATCTGGCGGGTTTCCTGCTCGGGCTCGTTCTCCTCGCCTCGTTTGTCGTGATGGGCCGCGGGCTCGGCGCGTCGGGTGCCTTTGGCAGCGTGACGGCCGTCGCGATGCATGCGGTCGCCCCGGCGCACGTGCAGCACAACGCGTTCTATTCCGAATATTTCGGCGACGGGAGTTCCAATCCTCTGAAGGACTGGCTGGTCTTCGAGGTCCTCGGCGTGTTCGTTGGAGGATTGCTCTCGGGCGCGCTCGCCAACCGGATCGCGGTCAAGATTGAGAAGGGCCCGCGCGTCTCCAACGGCTGGCGCCTGGCGGGGGCCTTCGTCGGTGGCGCGATGATGATGATCGGCGCCAAGCTCGCGCTCGGTTGCACGAGTGGGCAGGCGCTCACCGGGGGAGCCGTGCTCAATCTGGGCAGCTGGGCATTCATGATCTGCGTTTTTGCCGGCGCCTACGCGCTGGCCTACTTCTTCAGGAGGCAGTGGCTATGATCGCACCATTCTTCAAATTCGGCATGTTTGGCACCGAGGCCAGCCTCGTGGTCGCCTTCGTCATCGGCATCGGCTTCGGGTTCATCCTGGAGCGCGCCGGTTTCGGCAATGCGCGCAAGCTCGCCGCGCAGTTCTACTTCCAGGACCTGCGGGTGCTGAAGGTCATGTTCACGGCGATCGTCACGGCGATGGTCGGCGTGTATGCGCTTTCGCGCGTCGGTTTCCTCGATCTCTCCAAGGTGTATCTCGTGCCGACCCTGCTGGTGCCCGACATCGTGGGCGGCCTGCTCCTCGGCATGGGGTTCGTGGTTGGCGGCTACTGTCCCGGCACCTCGTGCGTGTCGGCGTCCACGGGACGCGTGGACGGCATGGTCTATGTCGCGGGCATGTTTGCCGGCCTGGTCGGATTCGGCGAGGTGTATCCAAAAATCCAGTCCTTCGCGACGATGACTCCAATGGGGCACCTGACGATCGCGAAGTATTTCGATATTCCCTACGGTCTGCTGGTGTTCGCGGTGGTGGTGATGGCGCTGGCGGCGTTCGTCGCGGCCGAGTGGGCCGAACGGAAGTTCGGCGACGGCAGCGCGGGCACGACGGGTGGGCTGCTCGAGTCGACGCGCCGACTGACCCCGGCGCGGATCCTGGCGCTCGGGCTGTTGGTGCTGGGGCTCTTTGCGCTGGTGGGGGGCGATCCGTATCGGGGCAACACCGTTTCGATCGATCCGCGTGCCCTCGCCCTCAGCGCGGGTCGCGGCGTCGTGAAGGTGTCGCCGGGCGATCTCGCCGACTCGATCGTCAAGGGAACGCAGGAGTTTCGGATCATCGACCTGCGTCCGGCGGCGGAGTATGCGGCCTACCACATCCCGTCAGCGGAGAACATTCCCCTCGCCGCGCTCGCCCCCGACTCGGTGTCGAGCGACGACAAAGTGGTGCTGTATTCCGATTCCGACCTCCAGGCTGCCCAGGCCTGGTTCATCCTCCGGGCAACGGGCGATCGGGCCGCGTACATTCTCGCGGGCGGGCTCAACGCTTGGAAGGACCAGGTCCTTTATCCCGTGAGGCCTGCGAAGCCGACGGCGCTGGAGGCGGCGGCGTTCGAGAAACGTGCGGCGGTCAGCCGTTATCTGGGCGGCACGCCGCGCGCGGCGGGGGCCTCTTCGGTCCAGCCGATCGAACCCGCTCCGGCCATGGTGGCGCCGATCGCGCCGCCGGCGGCACCCGACATGGCGCGCCCGAAAAAACGGGCGGCGCGTGAGGGCTGCTGAGCGAGCGCCCAACTTGAAACCCGGTGCATGATGACCGTTAGTGGGTCTCATGCACCCGACGCACACGGACAAGCCGCACGTGGTCGTACTCGGGGCCGGGTTTGCCGGCCTCGCATTCTGCAAGCGCTTCCCGTCCGGCCTGGCGCGCGTCACCGTGCTGGACCGGCAAAATCACCACCTTTTCCAGCCCCTGCTTTACCAGGTTGCCACGGCGGGGCTGGCGGCTCCGGACATCGCGCAGCCGGTGCGCTCGATCCTCAGGAAGCATAAGGATGTGACGGTGCTGATGGCGGACGTCACCGGGATCGACCTTGGACGCCGTGAGGTGACGCACGCGGGCGGTGTGCTGGGATACGACTACCTGGTGATCGCGCTGGGCGGGCGCACCAGCTATTTCGGGCATGACTCGTGGGCCGCGCATGCCCCCGGGTTGAAATCAATCGACGATGCGCTGGCGATCCGACGGCGGGTACTGAGCGCGTTCGAGGAGGCGGAGGTGGAGGACGACGAGGACCGCCGACGGACGCTCATGACGATGGTGGTCGTGGGGGGTGGGCCGACCGGTGTGGAGACGGCAGGTGCGCTGGCGGAATTGTCGCGGACCGTTCTTCGCCGAGATTTTCGCCGCATCGATCCGGCCAAGGCGCGAGTGATCCTCGTCGAGGGTGGACCGCGGGTTCTGGCGGCATTTCCCCCGAATCTCTCGGCGAAGGCCGAACGCCAGCTGAAGCGACTTGGCGTCGAGGTGCGGACGGGTGTTGCGGTCAAAGAGATCCACGCGGGTGGCCTCGAGCTGGCCTCGGGCGAGCGGCTGGCGGCGGCGAACGTGATCTGGGGGGCGGGCGTGTCGGCGGTCCCGCTGGCGGGCACGCTTGGGGTGCCTACCGACCGTGCGGGGCGGCTGCGCGTCGAGACGGACCTCAGCCTGCCGGGCTGGCCTGTGGTGTTTGCGGCCGGGGACATCGTCTCGCTTGCGGACGCCTCGGGCCGCCCCGTCCCGGGAGTGTCGCCGGCGGCGATGCAGATGGGGCGTCACATTGCGGCCACGATCGCCGGGGAGATCCGGTCGGGTGCTGCGTTTCAGCGCCGTCCCTTCGCCTATTTCGACAAGGGCTCGATGGCCACGATCGGGCGTTCGGCGGCGGTTGCGAAGATCGGCCGGGCCGAATTTGGCGGCTGGCCCGCGTGGGCCGCCTGGTTGTGCGTGCACATCCTGTTCCTGATCGGGTTCAGGAACAGGATCTCGGTGCTCATGCACTGGACGTATTCATACTTTACCTACCGGCGCGGGGCCCGGCTCATCACCGGGCACGAGCCCGCCCATGCGCCTCAGGGCGCGGAGCCCGCGGCCGGGCCCGTGAAGCGCACGACGTAGGCGGATTCCGCCGCAAGCGAGGGCAGCGGTCGCCAGTCGCTGAATCCACCTCCGGGTGCGAGCGCGGGCGCCGAAACCGCGGCGCCCTGCAGCACCTCGGCGGCGCGCACGCCGGTGCACAGCCCGCTCGACGCGAGCGAGAAGGCGGGGCAGGCCACGGGTTTGGCGGTCAGGTTGGCGACGACGAGGACCGCATCCCCGCCGACCTCGCGGAACTCGGCGTAGACGCCGGGGGCCCCGCCGGAAAGCGGGAGCGGGCGGCCGTGCCGCAGGGCCGGGGAGGCGGCGTTCATGCGAATGAGGCGCTTGTAGAGCGAGAGCAGGGAGTCCGGGGAGGACTCCTCGCGGGCGACATTGACGTGTGCGAAGTCCGCGTTCACCGGGTGCCAGGGACGGACGTCCGGCGCAGTGAAGCCGGCGTTCGGCACGGCGGCGGTCCACTGCATCGGTGTGCGGAGGTCCGGATCGGGCTTGGCCCCGCGCATGCCAATCTCCTCGCCGTAGTAGACGAAGGGCACGCCGGGCAGGGAGAACTCGAGCTCGGCCGCGAGGCGGGCCTTTGCGCGGTCGCCGCCGAGCTGCGTGAGCGTGCGCTCCTGGTCGTGGTTCGCCAGGAAGATGCTCCAGCGGGCGGAGTCGTGGTCGAGCCCGCGGGTTTCGGCGAGGGCCGAGGACAGGATGCCCGGGTCGCCCTTCGCCACGGCCTCGAGGGTGGCGTGCGCGAGGTCGAACTCGAAGAGACTGTCGCAGGCTCCGGCGTTCTGGTACGAGGCGATCGTCGGAGAGTCGGCGTAGCATTCGCCGACGATGAAGGAGCCGGGCCGGATCCGGTGGCAGTAATCGGTGAAGGCGCGCAGCCAGGCGCGGGTCTCTGGTGTATCCTGAAGTTGGTTACCGTCCTCGTAGAAATAGCGCACGGCGTCGAGCCGGAGCCCGTCGACGCCGACGTCGACGAGCCAGAAGCGCGCGGCTCGGCGGTGGTGCTCGGTGACCGCGGGGTCGCGAAAGTTCCAGTCGGGCATCGCGGGGGAGAACACGCCGTAGTAGAACGCGCCGCCGCCGGGGTGCCACACGGTCTCGCCCCAGGGGCCGGCCACCTGCTCCGGCGCCTTTGCGAAGCGGAACATCGCGCGCGCAGGCGAGCCGGGGCTCGCGAGCGCCTGGCGGAAGAGCGGGTGTTCGGAGGAGGCGTGGTTGAGCACAAAATCGACGATGACCCGCATTCCCCTGCGGTGCGCCTCCCGCACGAGGCGCCGCATGAGCGCCACGTCTCCGTAATCCGGATTCACGGCGCGGTAGTTCGTGACATCATAGCCGTGGTAGCTGGGCGATGGCTGGACGGGCATGAGCCAGAGAGCGGTGACGCCGAGCGATTTTTCGGAAGCGGGATTGCCGTCATTTAGGTAGTCGAGATGGTCGATGAGGCCCTGGAGGTCGCCCTTGCCGTCGCGTGCGAGCGGGCCGTGGGCTGCGTCGGCGAAGGAACGGACGAAGATCTCGTAGAAGGTGGCGTGCGTCCACCAGTCGGGTGTGTCCGGGTCCGGGCGTGCGGATGCGGGGGAGGGCGAGAACAGGAGGCTGGCTGCGGCGCAGGCGGCGAGAAACCTGGCGGTGTGCCGCAGGCCGTGCGAGCGGGCCGTTTGGGCGTGGGGAATTGCCATGATGGGGTAGTGATGCAGGCGATGTCGGCGGAGGTCAAAAGGGCGGCGGAGTGAAAATCATAGGCCGGCAGGAGAATTCTTGGAGGGGTTTTTTCGCCGTAAATTTGCACGGACCTCGGATCGTGCCGCGATCCAAGAATCGTCCAACCCATCTCGGATTTTTTTGCGCCTTGCGGGTCGCGGGTGTGGGGGCGGCGCCTGAATGTGGCCTCCATCGCGGGGTGCGTGAGTGCTCCGCATTGTTATCCCCTCTCCCAACTACGAACGACGGTTCGGCCGGCTGCAATCAGTGGTCGCCTGGGCCTTAAGTCCAAATGTGCTAGTGAAACGCCAACCCAACATGCATACCGATAGTCCCCACCGCCAGACGAGCCTGAGCTGGATTCGGCCCATGGCCCTCAGTCTGGTTGCGCTGGCCGCCGGCCAGCTGAGCTTCGCTCAAACCGCCCCCGCGGATGATACCGCCAACGCCAAGGCAGACGCCTCGGCTCCCGTACATAAGACAAAGGCCTCCACGAAGGCCGCCAACTCCTCGGACGATTCCGACGGCACGGTCGTGCTCGACACCTACCGCGTGACGGGCGGGTTCGCCGGCAGCCTCGCCGCTGCCGCTGAAACCAAGGAGCGCATCCAAACCATCACTGAAGTCATCGCTGCCGAGGACATCGGCAAGCTGCCCGACATCAGCATCGCCGACTCGCTGACGCGTCTGACCGGCATCACGACCCAACGCACGAACGGCCGAAGCCAGCAGATCAGCATCCGCGGCCTCGGACCCGATTTCAGCACGGCCACGCTGAACGGTCTGCAGCAGGTCACCACGAACGACAACCGCGGCGTCGAGTTCGACCAGTATCCGGCCGAGCTTCTGTCGGGCGTCATCGTGTACAAGACCGCCTCCGCCGACATCATCGGCCAGGGTCTGGCCGGCACGGTCGACCTCCAGACGGTGAAGCCACTCTCGGTTGGAACGCGGAAGGTGTCCGTGGGTGCCTATTACGACTGGACCCAGCTGCCGCGGCTCACGCCGGGCCTGAAGAAGGATGGCGAGCACTACCACGTCTCGTACATCGACCAGTTCGACAACAACAAGATCGGCATCTCGCTGGGCTTCGCCCACACGAGCACGCCCTATGAGGGCGAACAGTTCCAGGCCTGGGGCTATCCCCAGGACTCCAGCGGCAACTACGTGATGGGTGGCACCAAGTCCTACGTGCGCACGAGCGTGCTGGACCGCAACGCCTTCATGGGAACGCTCGAATACAAGCCGAACGAGAACGTCCACAGCACGGTCGATTTCTACCACACGAACTTCAAGGAGAACCAGCTGCTGCGCGGCATGGAGATCCCGCTCGCGTTCTGGAGCTCGGCTCAGCTGCAGCCCGGCTACACGGTCACCAACGGCCTGATCACCAAGGCGACCCTCGCGAACGTCATGCCGGTCATCCGCAACGACACCTTTGTCCGCACGGACAACCTCTCCTCGGTCGATTGGAATCTCCAGCTGGCCCAGACCTCCGAGTGGCCGCTGGACTTCAGCGCCGGTTATTCCCGCGTTTCGCGCAGCGACGAGAATCTGGAGACCTACTCCGGCCTGAGCTGGCGCCAGACTCCGTTTGGCCCGACCGACACGATGACGATCACCGAGAATCCCGGCCAGATCCCGACGATCACCTCGACGATCGACTACACGAACACGAGCCTGTTCAAGATCACTGATCCACAGGGCTGGGGCCCGAGCTATGTGCCCGGCGGCGGCATGGTTGGCTACCTCAAGTTCTTCCAGTCGAAGGATGAGCTCGGCCAGTTCAGGGCCTCGACCACCCACAACCTGACGTGGAAGGGCTTCAAGGACGTCGAAGTCGGCCTGAGTTACACCGACCGCTACAAGCGCGCCGGCCAGGATCCGACCGGCTACATCTATCCGTCGAGCGGCCAGTCCACCGCCGCGTTGCCCCCGATCATCGGCACGACCGACATGAGCTTCCTCGGCCTGAAGGGCATCTATGCCTACGATCCGAACGCGGCCTACTACAGCGGCGTGTACGGCTTCTACCCGAACACGAACCTCGGCAGCTTCGTCGGCGACAACTTCAAGATCTGGGAGAAGATCTCGACGTTCTACACCCAGTTCGATCTGAAGGGTAAGATCGGTTGGATGCCGGTCACCGGCAACGTGGGCTTCCAGCTCAACTATACCGACCAGTCGTCCGCGGGTCTCTCCGCTCTCAGCGGCACCTCCACGGTGCTTCCGGTTTCGGGTGGCGCGAAGTACACGAACTTCGATCCCAGCCTGAACCTCGTGTTCAAGCCGGCCGAGCGCACCTTTGTCCGCTTCAGCCTTGCCCGCCAGGAAGCCCGCCCGCGCATGTATGACATGCGTGCCTCCCGCAACTACAGCTATGATCCGACCCTGGCCACGTCCTCGGATCTCAATCACAGCCCCTGGGGTGGCGGTTCCGGCAACCCCGCGATCCGTCCCTGGCTGTCCGACTCCGCCGATCTCTCGATCGAGCACTACTTCAAGGACAACATGGGCTACGTCTCGCTGGCCGCGTTCGACAAGAAGCTGCTGACCTACATCTACAACCAGAATACGCTCAGCAACTTCAACGGCTATCCGACGGGTGGCGGGCCGACCCCGCTGCTCAACGAGGGCATCACGTCCTCGCCGGTCAACGGTTCCGGCGGCAATGTCCGCGGCCTCGAGTTCACCCTCTCGCTTCCCAGCGAGCTGATCTCTGGCGGTGCGGTGCATGGCTTCGGCATCGTCCTGAGCGGTGCCTACACCGACAGCTCGATCCAGCCCTGGGGCCCCGGCAACGGCACGGCTCCCATCGCCGGACTGTCCCGCCAGGTCGGCAACGTGACCTTCTACTACGAACACAGCGGCTTCTCGTTCCGCATCAGCGAGCGCTATCGTTCGTCCGCTCGTGAGTACATCACGACCTTCGGCCCGCCGAATCCCTCCGGCGACGCCACGCCTGGCGGCGGCTACTCGCTCGCCCAGCCCGAGAAGGTCGTGGACGCGCAAATCAGCTACTCGTTCAAGAACGGCGCGCTCAAGGGCCTGTCGCTCTTCGTCCAGGGCTACAACCTGAACAACGAGCCGCTCGTGACCTTCAACAATGGCGATCCGCGCCAGGTGATGAACTACCAGAAGTACGGCGCCTCCTACTCGGCCGGCTTCGGTTACCAGTTCTGATTCGATTCAGGGGGGCCGGATGCCAACCGCATCCGGCCAGGAGAACGCGGCCGCCTACGGTTCCAGGCGGCCGCGTCAGGGCGGGACCCCGGCCCGCCGACTCGATGACCGCACGTGATGTCACACAAGCTCGTCCAACTCTTGCGCCGATTCGTCTGCGCGTTCGTCCCGTTCGCGGTGTATCCAAGCATCGCGCACGCTGCGGCGCCGCGGGAGATCGGAGCCGTCGCGAAGGCGGAGCGCACCCCCTCCGGGGTGGAGCTCACCTGTGCGGACGGTTCGCGGGCCTGGATCAGCGTGCTGGCTCCGGATCTCATCCGGGTGCGCGCGGTCTTCGCCGGACAGGCTGACGGTCCCGACGCCTCGTGGGCGATCGCCCGCGAGCGCTGGCCGTCCTGTCCGTGGAACCTGTCCGAGACGGCCGATTCGGTCGTGGTTTCAACCTCGGCGGTCGAGGTGGTCGTGCACCGGAGTCCGTTCCTGATTGACTTCAGGGACCGGGCGACCGGCGCGCTCATCAACGCCGACGAGCGGCCCATGGCCCGGGATGCGGCCTCGGGCGTCGTCGCCGTGTACAAGCGCCTCGGGCTCGACGAACATTTCTTCGGGCTTGGCGAGAAGGCGGCCCCGCTGGACCGCCGCCGGGGGGAGTTCACGCTGTGGAATTCCGACACCCCAGGATACAAGGAGGGCACCGACCCGCTCTACCAGAGCATTCCCTTCTACATCGGCTGGGAGAAGGGGCGGGCCTACGGCCTGTTCTACGACAATCCCCGCCGCAGCCATTTCGACTTCGGCCACACGGGCCAGGAATACGCCGGCTACTCGGTGGAGGGCGGCGACATCAATTACTACTTTTTTGCGGGCCCCTCGATGAAGGGGATCCTCGGCCGCTATGCCGACCTGACGGGGCATATGCCCCTCCCGCCACTCTGGGCCCTGGGCAACCAGCAGAGCCGCTACAGCTATTATCCCGACACCATGGTCGAGCAGATCGCGAAGACCTACCGCGCGCACGACCTTCCCCTCGACGTCCTGTACCTGGATATCCACTACATGAACGGCTTTCGCTCGTTCACGTGGGACCCGAGGCGCTTTCCCGACCCCAAGTCCATGCTGACGAGCCTGCGCGGCATGGGCGTGAAGGTCGTCACGATCGTCGACCCCGGGGTCAAGTACCAGCCGCCGGCTGAGAACGCCCCGCCGGTGGCCGCCGAGCCCGACCGGGGATCCCAGGCCGGGCGGTACTACGTCTTCGACGAGGGCCTGAAGCACGACTACTTCCTGCGGCGGCGCGACGGCCGGCTCTACATCGGCGAAGTCTGGCCGGGCAAGGCGGTCTTCGTCGATTACACCCGGCCCGATGCGCGCCGCTGGTGGGGCGACCTGCACAAGCGCTTTCTCGACGAGGGTGTCGCCGGCTTCTGGAACGACATGAACGAACCGTCCGACTTCATCGACAAGAGCGGTGCGAGCCAGAAGGACGTCATGTTCGGCGAGCCGGGGCACCAGACCTCGTACGACTCCAACCGGAACACCTTCGCGTTGAACATGGACCGCGCGACCTTCGAGGGCATCGAGCGCAATGCCCCGGGCACCCGGCCCTTCATCCTGACGCGCGCGGGTTATGCCGGCGTCCAGCGCTACGCGACCATGTGGACGGGCGACAACAATGCGACGTGGTCGTCGCTGCGCCTGAACATCCCGATGTTCGCGTCGCTCGGTCTTTCGGGCGAGCCCTTCGTGGGCTCGGACGTGCCGGGCTTCATCGGCCGTTCCAATGCCGAGATGCTGGCGCGCAGCTACGAGCTCGCCTTCCTGGTGCCGCTGTGCCGCAACCATGCGGCCATCGACGACTACGACCATGAACCCTGGCGGTTCGGCTCGTACGCCGAGGGGATCGTGAGGAAGTATCTAAAACTCCGGTACAGGCTCATGCCCTACCTCTACTCGGTCCTTGAGGACGCGCACCGCACGGGCGTGCCGTTCTTCCGGCCGCTGCTGCTCAACTTCCAGGACGACGAGAACCTGATCACCGTCGATGACGAATTCATGGTCGGAGGCGCGCTGCTCGCGGCGCCCGTGCTCCGGCCGGCCCAGCGCGAGCGCGAGCTCTACCTGCCGGCCGGCACCTGGTACGACTTCTGGACCGGGGCGCGCGTGGCCGGGGGCCAGACGATCGCGGTCGAGGTCCCGCTCGACCGGGTGCCGCTGTACGTGCACGGCGGAAGCGTGGTGCCGTCGACCGAGTCGATGGACTTCGTCGGCCAGAAGCCCTGGGATCCGATTCGCTTCGACGTCTATCCGGACGCCGGCGGCGCGGCCCGCGGCCTGCTTTACGAGGACGATGGCATCAGCACGAATTATCAGCATGGCATGAGCCGGCGGACGCGCATCACGTGCGCCCGCGACGGAGCAGGCTACCGGGTGAACCTCGCGGCGCCCGAGGGGCCGTTCAAGCCAAGCGCGCGCAACTTCGAGGTGGTCGTCCATGGATTCAAGGCCGGCTCCCTCATGCTCGACGGCGCCGCCGTGGCCGGCGGCAAGGCCGGCCGGGTGGAGTGGTGGCCTTCGGTGGACGGGACCACCGTGCGCCTGCCCGACGACTCGGCGGCCCACACGATCGAACTCAGATGACAGACAAGCCCATGGACGCAGCCCATCCTTCGACCTGGCTCGACACGCGGAGCGCCGGCGTGCTTGCCCACATTTCCACACTTCCGGGCCGCTTCGGCATTGGAAACCTCGGCGATGGCGCCCGGCGTTTTGTCGATTTTCTCGGCGCGGCCGGGGTGCGGCACTGGCAGATCTGCCCGATCGGGCCGACCGGCTATGGCGACTCGCCGTACCAGCTGTTCTCGGGCCGCGCGGGCAATCCGTATTTCATCGACCTGGGCGAGCTGGTGGCCGAGGGCCTGCTGGCCGAGGGCGAGGTCGAGGAGCTCGGCCGGGTTGACCAGGATCGGGTGGACTACGGCCGGCTCTACGAACGATTCTGGCCCGTGCTGGCGAAGGCGCAGGACCGTTTCCAGGCGTCAGGACGCGACTCGGTCGGCGCGCTGGGTTCGCTGTCGGAATTCCGGCTGCGCAACCGCGAATGGCTGGAGCCGTTCGCCGATTTCATGGCGCTCAAGGACTCGTTTGGCGGCGTCTCGTGGACGTCCTGGCCGGAGTCGTTCCGGCGGTGGTCGGCGGGTATCCGTGAGAGCATGACCGAGTCGGCCCGCCGCGCGGCGGAGCGCCACGTTTTCTATCAGTACGTGTTCTTCGGGCAGTGGCGCCGGCTGCGTGCCTACGCGGCGGAGCGGGGCGTTGGGATCATCGGCGACGTGCCGATCTTCGTCGCCCTCGACAGCGCGGACACCTGGCAAAACACGGCGGTCTTCAAGCTCGATGCGCGCGGTCTGCCGAGCGTGGTGGCGGGGGTGCCGCCGGATTATTTCTCCGAGACCGGCCAGCTCTGGGGCAATCCCCTCTACGACTGGGAGCATCTCGCCCGCACAGGTTATGCGTGGTGGATCGACCGGCTGCGCGCGGCGTTCGAGCTGTACGACATCATCCGGCTGGACCACTTCCGAGGCTTCGACACCTATTGGGAGATTCCTGCGGGAGCCGCCGACGCCAGGGGCGGAGTGTGGCGGAAGGGGCCGGGCGTGGCGTTCTTCGAAGCGGTCCACCGGGCCTTGCCGAAGGCGCGGATCATCGCGGAGGATCTCGGCTACATCGGGCCCGATGTCGTGGCCTTGCGCAGGGCGGCCGGTCTGCCCGGGATGAAGATCCTGCAGTTCGCCTACGGCCACGACGCGCACAACGCGAACCTGCCCCACATGTTCCCGCGCGAGAGCGTGGCGTACACGGGAACGCACGACAACCTGACGACCCGCGGATGGCTGGCGGCGCTTCCGCCGATGTATTCGGAGAAGATCGACGACTATTTCCAGCTCGGCGGGTCGCGCTCTGCCTGGCCCGTGATTCGTGTCCTGCTGGCGACGGTGTCGCGCCTGGCGGTCATCCCGATCCAGGACCTGCTCGACCTACCGGCCCATGCGACATTCAACCGTCCAGGCACCGCGGAGGGCAACTGGCAGTGGAGGTTCACGGACGGGCAGCTTGATTCGCTTCGGAACGAGAAGCTCGCGATGCTGAGGCATTGGATCACCCTTTACGACCGCACGGGCGACCGTGCACTGGTGGACTACAGCGAACCCATGGGGTCGTAAGCCCCGAACACTCCCGCCGGACATGCCTACCCCGCACCGCACCCTGTCGCTTCCCGCGATCTGGAACATGAGCTTTGGGTTCTTCGGAATCCAATTTGGCTTCGGCCTGCAGATGGCGAACATGAGCGCCATCTACCAATACCTCGGCGCCAGCGAATCGACGCTTCCGATCCTCTGGCTCGCGGCGCCGATGACGGGGCTGCTGGTGCAGCCGCTGATCGGTTACTACAGCGACCGGACTTGGACACGGCTCGGGCGTCGACGCCCCTACTTTTTGACGGGGGCGATCCTCGCGAGTGCGGCGCTGCTGGCGCTTCCGAACTCCTCGTCGCTTTGGATGGCGGCGGGACTGCTATGGGTGCTCGACGCGTCGGTGAACATCAGCATGGAGCCCTTCCGGGCCTTCGTGGGCGACCTTCTGCCGCCCGAACAGCGACAGATGGGTTTCTCCATGCAGAGCCTGCTGATCGGCCTGGGCGCGGTGCTGTCGTCTGGCCTGCCGTGGCTGCTCGCCCACCTGGGTGTGGCGTCGCAGCCGGGCGAAGGGATTCCCCGCACGGTGCATCTGGCCTTCTACATCGGAGCTGCGGTCTTTCTCGCAAGCGTCGTCTACACGGTGGTGACCACGGGCGAGCATCCCCCGACGGAGGCACAGCAGCGCGAGTCGCACTCCGAGGGCACGTTGTCCGCGATCTTCAGGGGACTGCTCGAGATGCCGCGCGCGATGCGGCGGCTGGCGGTGGTGCAGTTCTTCACCTGGCTCGGCCTGTTCTGCATGTGGCTTTATTTTACGCCGACGATTGCGCACACCGTTTTTGGCGGAACGCCGGGTTCACCGGCCTACGAGCGCGGCGTGGAGTGGGGCGGGGCCTGCTTTTCGGTCTACAATGGAGTGGCCGCCGTGGCTGCGTTTTTCCTGGTGGCGATGAGCAACCGCGGGTTCTCCACCCGTGGGCTGCACCGCTTCGGCTTGGTGTGCGCGAGCCTGGGGCTGCTGACGGTCATGGTCTGGCACCACCCCTGGCAGCTGATGATCTCGATGGTTGGCGTCGGCATCGGCTGGGCGACGATCCTGTCTATGCCCTATGCGCTGCTTGCGAACGCGATTCCGCCGGAGCGGATGGGGTTCTACATGGGCGTATTCAATTTCTTCATAGTCATCCCGCAGATCGTGGCCTCGCTCGGGCTGGGCCTGGTCGTGCACTGGGTGCTGAAGGACTCCTCGCTCCCGGTCATTGCCGGGGGCGGCGTGTGCATGCTGATCGCGGCGGTTGCCCTCTCGTGGGTGGACGACGTCACGGCGCACACGGCCGGCGCCGAGGCGCCGGCCAAGGCGTGAGGGAGGCGCTCAGGCCGACGTGACGGTCTCGGTGGGGCTTCGCTGCGGCACTCCGTGCGTGTAGTCCAGGCGGTCGAAGAAGACCGTCTTGGGCTGCGTCTCGGGCTTGTTCCTGCGCGCGTCGAGCTGCGCCCGGAACTCGAGCGGGGTGGTGCCCTTGTGCTGCTTGAAGACGCGGGCGAAGTAGGCGGGATCGGAGAAGCCGCTCGCGTAGGCGATCTCGGAGATGTTCAGCGAGGTGCCCTCGAGGGCGAGGATCGCTCCGTCGATGCGGATGCGCTGGATGTAGTGGATCAGCCGCTCCTTGGTCTCCACGTGGAAGAGGTGGGACAGGTAGTCGGCCGAGCAGCCCAGCGCGTCGGCGATGTCCTGGACGCTGAGGTCCGGGTTGGAGAACTGTTCGCGCACGAGGCATTTTGCCTGGTAGACCTTGCCGATGTCGCTGTTGAGGCGGCCGGTGCCGGTCTCGACGATGTTTCGGAACATGCCGAGCAGGGCTATGAGCAGCCCTTTGAGCACCGCGTCGCGTGCGGGGCCCTGCATCGAGTAGGTCTGGGCGAGGCTGTTGCACAGCGTCACGAAGACGTCGAGGTTGGGCGCGTCGAAGAACTCGATCACCTCGATGTCGGGCCGGTGCGGCCGGGCCTCGTAGGCGAAATGGAGGCTGAGGGTGTTGTTGTAGAATCCGCCGACCAAGTTTCGAAACGGCTGCGTCGTGTCCGAATGGATGACCTCCCCGTGGGGCACGCCGGCGGGGATGACGCAGACCTCATCGGGGTTGAGCGAGAAGGTCTCCTTCGGAAACTGGAAGTCGGTGCGGCCGTGGAGTCCGAGGAAGAACTCGGGCCGGTAGTGGTAGTGCATTCCCCGGAGCTTCTGACCTGGTTTCACCTCGCGGGGGACGCGGATGCGAAGCCTTTCTTTCTCGGCGAGCTTGATTGCGCGGTCGAAAATCTGACGCATTTCGGCGCGGTTCTCGTAGCTCATCGAGGGAGCGGCGAAGATGGCCTTGGATTGGCCTTGGGAATTGTCCTGCGGCATGGGGTGACGCGGAACGTCGTGGTTGACTGACATTGCGGGGGCAGGGTGGGCTATCCTTTGAAACGTTAGCCGCCGACTCAGGAAACACAAACGTGATGCGCCCCGATCCTAGGAATACTACAAGTATGTAAGGATTTTTCCGGACACTGGCTGGGCGGGACTACTTAGCTTGAGTCGGACCGCGATCCCAAGGGCTGGGCGGATAAATCAGAGATAAGACCCTGAGAGGTAGAATCTAGCAGCTTGTGGACAGCCTCCTTGAGTGGATTTTCACCATGCCCCGGCAATAAAACACCCGGATGCGTCCGTTTGCAGCGCTCCGGGCGTGTAGTGAAACTTCAAGCACCATTAGCCGCCCGAATCGACGGGGTCGGCGGGGAGTCAGAGGAAGGCGTCGAGCGCGATGGTGGGCGCGCCGTTGGTGTCGACGGCGCCGAGCGTGTAACCCTGCCAGCCGGGGAAGGCGTCGGGTTCCCAGTAGAAGACGCCGAGGCCCTTGGAGCCGAGGGCGCTGACCTTGCCGATCAGGTCCTGGAGCATGGCCTTGGCGGTGGCGGCCTGCTGCCAGTCCATGCCGACCTCGCAGACCATGACGCTCTTTCCGTAGCGCGACACCATGTCATTCATCGTGGCGGCGGCCTCGGCGTTGGTGGTCTGCCAGCTGGCGGGCGCGGGATAGTGGGACATGCCGATGACGTCGTATTTGGCGCCGTGGCTCTTCATGTTATCGAAGAACCAGCGGAAGTCGGCGTCGTTGTATCCGTTTGCAAGATGCAGGATGACCTTGGCGTTGGGATACACGGCCTTGGTGGCGTTGTAGCCGCTGTTGATGAGCTGGACGAGATTGCCGAAGTTGGAGGTGCTGCCGAGGGGCCAGAGCATGCCGCTGTTGATCTCGTTGCCCACCTGCACCCAGGTGACCGTGATGCCATTCGACTTGAGGTAATTGAGGATCCCGTACGTGTGTGAATACACGTCGGTGACGAGTTGCGACAGGGTGTGCCCGGACCACGCGGCGGGGACGGTCTGATGGGAGGGGTCGGCCCAGGTGTCGCTGTAGTGGAAGTCGATCAGGATGCTCATGCCCTGAGCAGCGGCGCGCTGCGCCTTGTAGAGGGTGTCGGCGCCGTTGCACCAGCCGCCGCTCGGGTTGACCCAGACGCGCAGTCGGACGGCGTTGACGCCCTCGCTCTTCATCAGTGCGAAGCAGTCGGCCTTGACGCCGGCGCGCGTGTGGAAGGTGTAGCCGGAGGCTTCTTCCTGATCGGACCAGCTCATGTCGGCGCCCTTGGCGAAGGAGGCGCGGACAAGCGGGACGCAGGCGAGCGACAAGGCGAGGACAAGGGCGGCCGCGAGGCCGCGAATCATGCGTGGGGAGGGCATGGGAGCGTGGGGTTGGGGATTGCAGCCGCCGAGGGGCGGCCAGTGGGGATACAGTTTCCCTAAAAATTAAACTGTTTTACTTGTCAAGCGTGGCCTTTGCGAGTGCGGAGGGAATGGGCGATATCCCGAGGCCTGGACCTCGCCGGGCGGCTGGGCTCGGCAGGCGGGGAAACGAGCGGCCGGCGGCGCGTTTCGTGCGTGGCTCCTGCCGTATTGAAGACGGAATTCCGTACGCGTTTGGACCCGACGATGCAGCCCTTCCAGGCGGCCGCGCCATGGCGCCGGCTTCATGGATACGCACGCGCCGGTGGCGCGAACGGCCGGCCTACTTCTTTTTGTTGAGCGCGGAGCTGAACCAGTCGCCCTGCAGCGACTGGGAGGGGCGTGTGCCGAACGAACCGCCGCCACCGCCCTGGGGACGCGTGGGACGGTCGCCCGGGGAACGCTGGGGCGCCGAGGCGGGGCCGCCCGTGCGGGGGCCGAGCTGGGGATTGCTGCGCATCGACAGTGCGATGCGTTTGCGGGCCAGGTCCACCTCGACGACGGTCACCATGACCTTCTGCTGTGGCTTCACGACCTCGGCGGGGTCCTTCACGAAGTTGTCGGAGAGCTGGCTGACGTGCACGAGGCCGTCCTGGTGGACGCCGACGTCGACGAAGGCGCCGAAGGCGGTGACGTTGGTCACGATGCCGGGCAGCTTCATGCCGGGCCGCAGATCCTCGGGCTTGTGCACGCCGGCGTCGAAGCTGAAGGCCTCGAACTTCTGGCGCGGATCGCGGCCGGGCTTCGCGAGCTCGGTCATGATGTCGTTGAGCGTCGGCAGACCGAACTTTTCGGTGACGTAGGCCTCGAGCTTGATCTTTTTCCGAAGGGCCGGATCGCGGACGAGGTCGGCGACGGTGACGCCGAGATCGGCGGCCATCTTCTCGACGACCGGGTAACTCTCCGGGTGGACGGCGGAGGCGTCGAGCGGGTTGGCGGCCTCGCGGATCCGGAGGAACCCCGCGGCCTGCTCAAAGGCCTTTGGCCCGAGGCGCGACACCTCGAGCAGCTCCGCGCGGGACGAAAATGGGCCCTTTTCGTCGCGGCGGGCGACGATGTTGGCGGCGATCGAGGCGTTGAGGCCCGACACGTAGCTGAGCAGCTGCTTGGAGGCGGTGTTCACCTCCACACCGACGCCGTTCACGCAGGAGACGACGGTGTCGTCGAGCGAGCGCTTGAGCCCGTTCTGCTCCACGTCGTGCTGGTACTGTCCGACGCCGATCGACTTCGGGTCGAGCTTCACGAGTTCGGCGAGGGGGTCCATGAGTCGCCGTCCGATGGATACGGCTCCGCGGACGGTGAGGTCGTGGTCGGGGAACTCCTCGCGTGCGACCTCGCTGGCGGAGTAGATCGAGGCGCCGGACTCGTTCACCATGACGATGGGCATCGTGGCGGGCAGGCCGAGGGCGCGGACGAAGGCCTCGGTCTCGCGTCCGGCCGTGCCGTTTCCGATGGCGATCGCCTCGACCTGGAAGTACTTCACGAAGCCGAGGAGTTTCTCCCTGGCCCCGGCCTCGTCGCGGTCGGGATAGACGACATCGTTGTGGAGCAGCTTCCCCTGGCGATCGAGCATGACGACCTTGCAGCCCGTGCGGAAGCCGGGGTCGATGGCCATCACGGCGCGACGGCCGAGCGGGGAGGCGAGCAGCAGCTCGCGGAGATTGTCGGCGAAGACCTTGATGGCGGCCTCGTCGGCGCGTTTCTTCGAGTCGATGCGCATCTCGGTCTCCATCGCGGGCGCGAGCAGGCGCTTGAAGGCGTCCTGGAGCGCGAGCCGCACCTCGGCGGAGCAGCGGTTCGAGGCGGAGGGTGACTTTGCGAAGATCGGGTCGAGCTCGGCGAGCGCGGCGGTCTCGTCGGGCAGCGTGACGCGCATCATCAGGAACAGTTCCTTCTCGCCGCGGCGCATCGCGAGGATGCGGTGCGAGGGGGCCTTGGCGAGCGGCTCGCTCCAGTCGAAGTAGTCCTTGAACTTGGCGCCCTCGGTCTCCTTGCCGGGGATGATCTTGGAGGAGACGACGGCCTGGGTCTGGTAGAGTGTGCGGAGCTTGGCGCGGGCATCCTTGTCGTCGCTCATGCGTTCCGCGATGATGTCGCGGGCTCCGGCGAGCGCCTCGGCGGCGCTTTCGATGCGCAGCGTCTGGTTCTTGCCGTCGTCGGGTTTGTACTCGCGGCCCACATACGCCTCGGCCTCGCGCTGCGGGTCGGTGGCGGGGTCCTGGGCGAAGAGCAGGTCCGAGAGGGGCTCGAGCCCCTTTTCCCGGGCGATGGTGGCGCGGGTGCGCTTTTTCGGGCGGAAGGGCTGATAGATGTCCTCGAGCGCGGTGACGGTCTCGGCGGCGGCGATGGCCTTTTCGAGTTCGGGGGTGAGCAGGTTGCGCTCCTTGAGTGAGGCGAGGATGGAGGCCCTGCGCTCGTCGAGCTGGGCGAGCTGTTCGAGGCGGTCGCGGATGGCGGTGACCTGGACCTCGTCGAGGGTGCCGGTGGCCTCCTTGCGGTAGCGTGCGATGAAGGGGACGGTCGCGCCTTCGGAGAGGAGCTGGGCGGTGGCGGCGACCTGGAAGATCTTCAGGCCGAGTTCCTGGGAGATGCGCAGCACGTGCTCGGGGTTGGGCTGCTTCGCGGAGGCGGAGAGTTCGCTCATGCGGAAAAGGCGCCGAGTGCATCGTGCCGGCGGCGCCGTGCAAGGTCAAAAGTCGCCCGCCTCACGCGCCGTGCGCGAGCGCTCCGGTGAGCCGGGTGAAGCGCCGGAACAGCAGGATGGCCGCGCAGGCCAGGCCGGCGGCGAGCCCGCCCCAGACTCCGATGGGGCCGATGCCCCGCACGCCGAGGAAATAGCTCACGGGGATGGCGATGCCGCAGTAGGAAAATCCGGTGATCAGCGTGGGCACGCGCACGTCGGACAATCCGCGCAGGGAGCCGGTGCCGACGACCTGGGTGCCGTCGAAAATCTGAAAGACGGCGGCGACGATCAGCAGGTGGGCGGCCAGTGCGACGACGGCGGGGTCCTCGATGAATCCCCGGGCGATCTGGGTGCCGAACAGCGCGAAGACGAGGGCAAAGGTTCCCATCGCAACCCAGGCCAGCCCGAAGGCCCCCAGGCCTATCGGTCGGAGCCGCTCGCGGTCCCCCTCTCCCAGGGCGCGTCCGAGCCGCATGCTCGCCGCGGTGGCGACGCCCAGTGGGAACATGAACGTGAGGCTGCCGCAGCTCAGGGCGATCTGGTGCGCGGCGAGCGCACGGGTGCCGAGCCAGCCCATCATGATGGCCGAGGCGCTGAAGGCGCAGAGCTCGAACAGCAGCTGGCCTGCGCTCGGCACGCCCAGTCGCAGCAGCTCCGCGAAACGCGAGCGCGTGTATCCAGGCGATTGCGACCGCGTGACCCGCGACCAGGGCCACTCCGGAGCGTGCCGGAGGCGCTTGCGGAGGACGAAGAACAGGCTCCCCAGCGCGGTGGTGCGGGCCACGAGCGTGCCGATGCCTGCGCCCGTCAGCCCCAGCGCGGGCGCCCCCAGGTGTCCGTAGATCAGGGTCCAGTTGAGCAGGGCGTTCAGGCAGACGCAGCAAACCATGATGACCATCGGCACCAGGGGCATGCCGAGGGACTCGGCGTACTGGCGGAGGATCTGGAACAGGAGTGCGGGCAGGATCGAGGCCGCGATGAGCAGGAAGAATGGACGCACGATCGCGACCACCTCGGCGGGCTGTCCGAACAGCCCCAGCCGGGTTGAGAGTCCGGCCATGAGCAGCGCCGCGCCGCCGCCGGCGGCCAGTGCGAGGGTGAGCCCGTGAGTGAGCCAGGAGGCGCATTCGGTCGGGCGGCCGGCGCCGTGCGAACGGGATACGAGAATGGCGACGGGCAGGAGCAGACCGATGCCGGCGAGCAGAAAGAAGCCGAACACGCTTCCCGCGAATGCGGACGCCGCGAGCGGCACGGCGCCGACGCGCCCGATCATCACGCTGTCCAGCACGCCCATGAGAATCTGGCTCGCGGAGCCGAATGCGATGGGCAGCGCGAGGCGCAGGGTTGCGCGGGCTTCCCTGAGGACGGGCGATGTGCGGAGTTTGCGAATCACGGGGTGACCAGTCGACAACGGCCCACCCGGCGGTGCAAGGCAAGCGGAGCCGGGGCGCGGTTGCCCGCCTTTGTCTTGTCTCCGGGAACCGTGATGGTAGGGCTTTGACCGCTAACCGAAACGGTATGAAGCCCCGCAACGCCGTCCGGCCCCTCATTTTGGGCACAAGTTATCTCGCGGCTCATGTGGCTGCGGCCCTTGCGTGGCCGGCCGCGGGAGGGGCGCGTATGGCGGGGCCACAGCTTGCGCTCGGGCTTGGGGCGGGGCTGTGTGCGGTCGGAGGGCCGTGGTTTGGCCTGCTCGTGCTGGCAGCCGGGCTGGTCACGGCGCGGCTTGGGGGAGCGGCCGGGACTGACGCGATAGCCATCCTGATCCCCGCCGTCGTGGCCGCGGTTGCCGTCGCCTGCGGGCAGGGCCTGCGCCGGGTGCTGGGTCCGCAGCTTGGGATCACCCGCCTGCGGGAGCTTGCGCTGCTGGTCGCGATCCTCCTGGCGGGCGCGGTCCTTGCGACTGCCCTGGGGACCTGGGTGCTCAGCCAATCGGGCCCGCTCGCGCTGATTCCGCGTGCGCCGCTCTTTCTCTCCAGGCTGGCGGCAGACGCCTTTGGCCAGCTCGTTGCGGCTCCGGTCTTCATCCTGTGGGCGGCCCCGCTGTATCACGGGCGCAACGTCGTGGATTTCGGCGATGCGGACCGAAGGCGCGCCTGGGAAATTGCCGCGCAGGTGTTCGCAGTCGGTGCCGCGATTGTCGTGGGCCGCGGTTCGCCGGACCCGGGTCTGGCCTGCCTTGTGGCGATGATGCCGGTGATCTGGATCGGCCTCCGCGAGGGCCTCCACCTGAGCGCGCTGGCCGCGCTGATTGTAGTCCTCGCCGAGCGAAACACCTTCGGTGCTGCGGTTCCGGCCGGCATGGTCCGGGTGCAGGACAGCTATGGCATCATTCTCGAGCTCGTGGCGCTGGGGGTGGGGACGGTCGGCCTGTCGAATCGACGCCTGCTGGTGCGGCTGAGGGAACGGCAGGCAACGCTGACCGGCGTGCTCCGCGGGTCCCGTCTCGGCATGTGGGAGTGGTCGCCCTCGGGCCAGATGCGGTTCGATGCGCAGTGGCTGGAGATGTTTGGCCAGAACTCCGACGACGTGCCTGACGAGCAGGCCTGGCGGCGGCTTGTCCATCGCGAGGACCTGACCCATGTCCTGTGGCTGCGTGACGCCCACTGGAAAGGGCACGCGCCGTCGTACGAGGCTGAATACAGGATCAAGTGCGGCGACGGCACCTACCGCCACGTCCTCGACCGCGGCATCGTGGTGTCGCGGGGGGAGAAGGGCGAGCCGCTGCTGATGGCGGGCACGTGTCTCGACCTGTCCGCGCGCAAGCAGGCCGAGGCCTCGCTCATGCGTGTCGTGGGGATCGTGGACCAGGCGGCCGACCACGTCGGCGCCGCCGACCTGCAGGGAAACATCCTCTATGCCAACCAGGCCCTGATGCGCCTGCGAAACGACACGGATCAGGCTGCGGCGTGCCGGCGGCACATTTCCGAGTATTTCCCCGAGTCGTCCGCCCGGACCATCCTGCGCGAGGCCCTGCCCGCGGCGCTCTCGCGAGGCCGGTGGGAAGGGGAGGTGGAGCTGGCGGAGGTCTCCGGCCGTGTGATCCCGGGTTCGCTCATCCTGGTCCTGCATCGCGACGGCGAGGGGGCGCCCCAGGCGTTCTCGTTCTCCGTGCGCGACCTGACTGCCGCCAAACAGGCGGAGGCGACGGCCCGCGTCGCGCGGCAGCGCGAGGGGCGCGCGAGGCAGTACGAGAGCCTCGGACGGTTCGCGGGGGGCGTCGCGCACGATTTCAACAACCTGCTCACCCCGATCCTGGGCAACGTGGGCATGGCGGAGCTCGAGGTGGACACCGAGTCGGCGGCCTTCCCGTTTCTCAAGCAGATCGAGTCCGCGTCCCGACGGGCGGCCGACCTGTGCGACTCGCTCCAGCTCTATGCGGGCAAGGGCCGGGGAAACCTGCGTCCGTCCGACCTGAATGCCGCGATCCTGGCGGCCGAGTCCGGGCTCAGGACCCTGGCCGAATCACGGGTCGAGTTTCGGTTCGACCTCGCGCCCGACCTGCCGACCGTGGCCGCGGATGTCGCAAAGGTGCGCCACGCGCTCGAGCTGGTGGTCCGGAATGCGCTCGAGACCCAGGCCGGACGCGTCGCGAATGTTCGGATACGCACGACCGTGGAGGACGTTCCTCCGGAGCGTCTCGCCGACCTCTTCACCGCGCCGGAATTCTCGGCGGGCCGGCACGTCGTGCTGGAACTTTCCGACGACTGCGTCGGGATGAGCCCGGCGACGCTGGACCGCCTGCTCGAGCCCTTCTTCGAGGCGCGGCCCGGGCAGCAGGGCATGGGATTGGCCGTGCTGCTGGGCATCGGGATGGCCCACTGCGGCGCGGTGAGCGTCCAGTCAAAGCCCTCGGAGGGAAACTGCTTCCGCCTGTATTTCCAGTCGAGCGACGGCGCGACGCAGGGTGTGGCCGCGGAGCCCGCGAACCAGGAATGGCGCGGCGCCGGGCCGGTGCTTGTTATCGACGACGAGGAGACGGTGCGCCTGGTGGCGACGAACATTCTCGAGAGCCTCGGCTTCACTCCGCTGGTGGCGCGCGACGGCCCTGAGGGCGTCAAGGTGTTCCGCCAGCATGCCGCGGCGCTGCGCGCCGTGATCCTGGACCTGACGATGCCGCACATGAGCGGCGAGCAGACCTACTCGGAGATCCGCAGGGTCGACGCCGACGTGCCGGTCGTCGTGATGAGCGGATACAGCGAGCCGGAGATGCAGGGCCGGTTCAAGGCGGCGGATCCCGCGGGCTTCCTGAGGAAGCCGTTCACGCGCGACATGGTGCGCGAGGTGCTCCACCAGGTGCTGGTGCGCAGAGGGTGACTGCCGCGCCCGGGGCGGTGAGGCCCGCGGTCGCCTAGCCCGGATCGAGCACGGCCACGTGGGAATCGGCGTGGGCCTGCCCCTGGGCGGGGTAGTAGTGCGCGAGGCGTTCGCCCGCCGCGGAAGCCGCCGCGACGATGCTGTCGGGGATCCTGCCGGCGCGAAAGTCGGACTCGATGGCGCGGCTGACCTCGAACCACAGATCGCTTCCGCACCGCTCCTCGACCTCGGGGTCGGCGTGGACCGCGAAGGTCTTCGAACGCGGCGCGAGGAGGATCAGGACCGCATTGTGCTGTTTGGCGCGGTCGAGCCCCAGTCGCGTGAACTCGCGTGCGGCGGTGTCGATGGGATCGCCCGTGCGGCCCGGATAGAGCAGCACGCGGATCTCGCTCGAAGTTCTGGATTCCACGCCGGCGAGGGCGTGCACGACCTGGTCGTGTTCGGGAGGACTAAGAAACGGTTGCATGACGAACGATACGAATGGCCGCCGAGCCGGGGTCTCGCGCCCGGGGTGGGGCTGGAGAGACTCGGAACGACCGGGGTAGGTTGGGCGCGATCGTGCCGAACCGGTGGACGGAATGCCACCCTTTTTCGTCCGGAGCGTCCGGACCCGGCTCAGCCGTCGATCACCGAATTTGGCAGTTCGTCGCGATTGCCGGGCTCGGCGGGGAAGTGGCACGACAGCTCGCGACCGGCCTCGAGGACGGCGTCGACCAGGCCGTCGGTGAAACGGCCTTCACGGAAGCGCCGCTCCATGGCCGCGGCGACGTCGCGCCAGAATCCCTCGCCGCATTTCTGATGGATCGCCTTGTCGCCGTGGATCGCGAAGCAGCGGGAATTGGGGGCGACGAAGATCAGCACGCCGTTGCGGTGGGCGGTGCGGTGCATGCCCAGGCGGGCAAATTCATGGGAGGCCCGGTGCACGGGATCCTCGATGCGGTCTGGCGAGATCATCACCCGGATCTCCCCGGAGGTGGCCTTTTCGGCCTCGGAGATCGCCTGTTCGATGCGCTCGTGCTCGAGCTGGTTGAGAAACGGTTTCATGGTGTCACCAACTCCCTCCCGCGCCGCCGCCGCCGAAGCTGCCGCCCCCGCCGGAGAAGCCGCCTCCCCCGAAGCCGCCGCCACCAAACCCGCCCCCGCCGCCGCCGAAGCCTCCACCGCCGGGCCAGATCCAGGGACCGCCGAATCCGGAGCCGCCGCTCGTGTACACGCGGGACCTGGACCGACGCCGGAAGATGCTTCCGAGCATCGCAAAGACGATGAACATCAGTACGATGAGGTTGCTCAGTCCCGCCATGTTCGTTGAGCCGTCGGCGTGGGTCCGGCCATTGCCTTTGAATTCACCCCGGCTGGCGAGCATCATCGCCTCGACGCCCGCGGCGAGTCCGCCCGCGTAGTCGCCGCTCCTGAAGCGGGGTCGGATCACCTCGGTCACGATTCGGTGCGCGAGCGCGTCGGTGAGGACGGGTTCGAGGCCGTATCCGACCTGGATGTACATCGTGCGGTTCTTGACGAAGACGAACAGCACGGCGCCATTGTCGCGGCCTTTCTGGCCGACGTGCCAGCGCTCGGCGACCCGTTCGGTGTAGTCCTCGATGGAGGAGTCGGACTGCATGACCGGGAATACGGCGACGACGAGCTGGTCGGAGGTCTGCCGTTCGAACTGCTCGAGTTCGGAATTGAGCTGGGACGCGGTGCCCGGGTCGACGATTCCGGCGTAGTCGTTGAAATAGGCCGCGGGTTTGGGCGGCATGACCTCGTCCGCGTGGGCTGAGGTGCGGGCGAGGAGCAGGAATGCTGCGCCCAAGGCGAGCAGGAGGAGGAACCTGCCTGCCGGCTGCGCTCGAAGAAGTGGGGGTCTCACGGTCGGAGGTGGACGGAGTGCACAGGTCTCACTTCTTGTCGCTGAAATCGAACTTCACCTGGGGCGGGGTCTGGGCGGTGGGGGCCGCGGCGAAGTAGGGCTTTTCCTTGAAGCCGAGCGCGGCGGCGAAGAAGACGGCGGGCACGGTCTTGATGGAGGCGTCGTAGGAGAGCACGGCCTCGTTGAAACGGCGTCGTTCCACGGCGATGCGGTTCTCGGTGCCCTCGAGCTGGGCCTGCAGGTCGCGGAAGTTGGCGGTGGCGGTGAGCTGGGGGTAGCGTTCGCTCACGACCATGAGGCGTGAGAGCGCGGAGGAGAGCTGGCCCTGGGCCTGGTCGAAGGCCTGCAGCTGGGCGGCGGTCGCGGGGGCCTTGCTCGCGTTGATCGTCAGGCGGCCGACGGAGGCACGGGCGTTGGTCACCTCCACGAGCGTGGATTTTTCGAAGTTCGCGGCCCCGGAGACCGTCTGCACGAGGTTGGGGATCAGGTCCGCGCGGCGCTGATACACGTTCTGCACCTGCGCCCACTGGGCGTCCACCGACTGTTCCTTGGTGACGAGGCTGTTGTAGCCGCTGACGGCCACGGCGCCCAGGGCGATGATGCCGACTACGACGACGCCGAGCGCGATGAGGAAGGCTTTCATGGTGCAAACGAGGTAACCGAACGGGCCGCCAAGGCAAGCGGTCCGTCCTTACAATCGGGGACGCGGGATTCCAAGGTTGCCCGGGGTCTTGCGCTTCGGGCGGCCCGTGCTTCCTTGCCGGATGCCCAACCGACTGAGCTCCTCCGCCTCCCCGTATCTGCGCCAGCACGCCGACAACCCGGTCGACTGGATGCCCTGGGGCGAGGAGGCGTTTGCGCGTGCGCGCGCCGAGCAGAAGCCGATCTTCCTGTCGGTGGGATACGCGACCTGCCACTGGTGCCACGTGATGGCGCACGAATCGTTCGAGTCGCCGGCGATCGCGGAGTCGCTCAACCGGAATTTCGTGAGCGTTAAGGTGGACCGCGAGGAGCGGCCCGACGTGGACCGCGTGTACATGACGTACATCCAGGCGATGACGGGGCACGGCGGCTGGCCGATGAGCGTGTGGCTGACGCCGGACCTGAAACCGTTCTATGGCGGCACGTATTTTCCGCCCGACGACCGCCATGGGCGCGCCGGGTTTGCGCGTGTGATCGAGGCGATCGCGAAGGGCTGGGCGGTGGACCGCAAGGAGTTCCTGGGCGAGGCGGAGCGGGCCTACCGGGCGCTTGGCGCGCAACTCTCCGAACATGCGATCGCCGCGGCGGGCCCGTTGAAAGCGGAGGAGGGATTCGTGGACGCGATACGCCAGAAGGCGTTTGCGGGGCTGAACGAACGATTCGACCCGGATCGCGGCGGTTTTGGCGGGGCGCCTAAGTTTCCCCAGCCGGGCCTTCTCCTGTTCCTTCTGGACTTCGCGGCGCGGACGGCGGATGCGGACGATGCGCGCGAGTCGCTTCGGATGGTGGAGGAAACCCTCGCGCACATGAGCCGCGGAGGCATTCACGACCACGTGGGCGGCGGGTTTCACCGGTATTCGGTGGACGAGGACTGGTTTGTGCCGCACTTCGAGAAGATGCTTTACGACCAGGCCCAGCTTGCCGTGGTGGCGCTCGAGGCGCGCCGGGCGACTGGGGACGAGCGGTATGCGTGGCTGGCCCGGGACATCCTGGACTACGTGCTGGCCGATCTGACCGACGCGGCCGGGGGATTTTATTCCGCGGAGGATGCGGATTCGGGGGTGCCGGGTGCGGCGGACGGCGAACATCGCGAGGGTGCGTTCTACATGTGGGGAAAGGAGGAGTTCGACCGCGTGCTGGGCCCGGCGGCGGCCTTCATGGCGGATCACTTCGGCGTGCAGGCGGGTGGCAACGTGCCCGAGGCGAGGGATCCCCAGGAGGAGTTTCGCGGCATGAACCTGCTCGCCCAGGCGCGGCCGCTCGGGGCCACGGCGGAGAGGCACGGACTGGAGCCGGAGCGCGCGGTGCAGCTGGTGGCCGAATCGCTCGAGCTGCTGCGCGGGGCGCGGTCCGCTCGACCGCGCCCGTTGTGCGACCGCAAGGTGGTGACGGCGTGGAACGGGCTGATGCTCTCGGCTCTCGCGAAGGCGGCGACCTCGCCCTCGGCGGTGGTCGCGGAGCGCTGGCGGGGCGGGCGCGAGGGACGCGAGGCGTGCCTCGGCGCGGCGATACGCTGTGCGGAGTTTCTGCGTCGCGAACTGTGGGACGAGCCCTCGGGTGCGCTGGTTCGCTCCTGGTGCGACGGCGTGCGTGGGGCGCCGGCGGTGGCCGAGGATCACGCGTTCCTGATCCAGGGCCTGCTCGATCTCCACGAGGCCGACTTCGATGGGCGCTGGCTGGAATGGGCGCGGGTGCTGCAGGAGCGGATGGACGCCCGGTTTCACGATGAGCTCGGCGGCTATTTCAATTCCGCGGCCGACGCGGGGGACATCGTCCTCCGGCTCAAGGAGGATTACGATGGTGCAGAGCCGGCGGCGAGCAGCGTGGCTGCGCGCAACCTGTTCCGGCTGTCGGTCCTGTTCGGCAGGGATGACTGGCGGGAGCGTGCATTGCGGACGCTCGCGGCGTTTCGCAGCCGCTGGGAGGCGATTCCTCAGGCCATGCCGACGATGCTCCTGGCGCTCGGCTGGGCGGCGGAGCCGTCGCCGGCGCGGGTCGTGCTCGTCGGGGAGCCCGGCAGCGGGGAATTTCAAGCGCTGGCCGAGGCGGCGCGCGCGTCGTCGGGCGGCCTGCGGGTCCTCGCCGGAGTGACGCCGCGAACTGACGCGTCTCTGCGTGAGCGGCTGGGGGTGCCCGAGGCGAACGACACGGCCGGGCTCACGACTGCGTGTGCCTACGTCTGCCGCGGCTTTGTTTGCGAGGCTCCCGTCGAAACCCCCGAGGCGCTGCGCATCCTTCTGGAGGGAGCGTGAAAGCGCCTTGCCCCGGTGCGTTGATCGTGCATGCAATCCTCGCCTATGCGTAGCCTCCGCCTCCTTCTCGTCGGCCTGACCGCCGCCCTGTTCGTCGGGTCGATTCCCTCGCTATTCGCGCAATTCGACCCGCTCTCATTCAAGGATCAGGCGATCGTCGACAAGCGCTGGCCCAACGCCAAGAAGACGATCACGGGGCTGCGTTACGTCATCACGCAGGAGGGCCACGGCGCGCCCGCCCAGCCGGGCGACGTGGTCAGCGTGATCTATCGTGGCATGCTCCTGGACGGCACGGTGTTCAATGAATTCCTCGATCCGACCAAGCCCTTCACGTTCCGGCTCGGCCGCGGACAGGTGATCGACGGCTGGGACCAGGGCCTTCGTTTCATGAACGAAGGCTGCAAAATGGTCCTGATCGTTCCCTACGAGCTGGGCTACGGCACTCTGGGCAATCCCCCCGCGGTGCCGCGCAAGTCCACACTGGTATTCGAGATCCAGATGCTGAAGATCCAGCGCGAGGCCCCTCCTCCGCCGCTCCCGCCGGAGCCGAAGAAGAAGAAGCACTGGTGGCAGCACTTCTGAGGCGCGCCTCAGGGAATCGACAAAAAAACCCGCCGGAGATCCGGCGGGTTTTGTCGTTCCTGAGAGGAGCGGGACTCAGCGCCAGTTGAGCATGAGGCGCGTGTAGTACATCGTATCCAGACTCTTGCGACCCGGCTGCGGGCGGCTGGTGTAGCTGTTGCTCACGCCCACGCGAAGCATCCAGAAACTGTTCGAGATCGGCATCTGGATGCCGGAATCGTGCTGGATGCGGTAGTCCGAGAAGTTGTCGAACGAGGGCAGGTACTGGATGTCGGAGTCGAGCGACGCGTAGTGGCTGATCTCGAGTTTGTAGTGCAGGCCGGTGGACAGCACGGCGCCCTTGCTGGTGGGCGCTCCCGAGGCGTAGCTCTCGAAGCGATAACCGGCACCCAGACGGCCGACCAGGCTCTGGATGTCGGACTTGATGAAGCGCATCGTGCCGCCGAAGTCGGTGGTGCTGCGCAGGTCGACGCCCGCGACCGCGTCGCGCTCGAGCTCGCTGCGGGCGAACCAGCCGTAGCGCGGATCGAAGAAGCTGGAGTAGTCGACACCGACCTTCGTGTCGTCGGCGCTCTTGGTCTTCACGCCGTTGGCGGTCGTGGTGCCGTAGTTGTGGGAGCCGTAGAACTTGAGGGCGTCCTGGGGGCTGACCAGGGCGGCGACGAAGCTCGCGCCGATCGTGGTGCTCGTCGTGTTGCCCGAGTTGCCGGAGATGTCGACCGCGGTCTGGAGCGTCCATTTGCGGCGCATTGCGATGATCTGGGGGTCCTCGCCGCCGGCCGTCCAGGAGGCGGCGACCTTGTCGACGGTGGTCGTGACCGTGCCGTCCTGGCCGATGACCTCGAGCTTTCCGCCCGTGGAGGCGATCTTTCCGTCAATGCGGGTGCCACTGGCCAGCCGGACGGCTATCGGGCCGTCGGTGGTGATGGCGGTCACCTCGGACTGCTTGATTGAAATGTCGCCCGCGTAGGTGGTGCTGAGCGTGACGGTGCCGCCGGAGATTCCGGACACCTTGCCGACGAGGCGGGCGCCGTCCTTGGTTTCGACGATGTCCGCGCGCGCGACGCTTGCCAGGGCCGCGGCACACAGGAACGCCGTGACGATGTGTTTCTTGATGGGTTGCATGGGATTGATCGCTGCCAGATAAGCAAATCACTGAAGATTCGCGAGCGTTGGTTGAAGATTGGCACATTTTTGAGAGCTGGACAGAAGGGCGGGGCGGCCCTTGCTTGGGCCGGACTTCGCCATGCCGACCACACGCCTCACGCACCGCCCCATGATCGTCGCCGACCGGTGGAGCGACTATCAGGTTCTGGATTGCGGCGATGGGATGAAGCAGGAGCGCTGGGGCCCGCATACGCTGGTGAGGCCCGATCCGCAGATCGTCTGGCCGAGGCACGGCCGCGCCCAGGGTGCGGCGTGGGAGAATTGGGACGGGTTCTACCATCGCAGCGAGACGGGAGGGGGCCGCTGGGAATTTCGTAAGCCACTGCCGGAACACTGGACGATCGGCTACGAGCCGCTGAAGCTGAACTTCAAGATCCGTCCGACCGGTTTCAAGCACACGGGGCTGTTTCCCGAGCAGGCGGTGAACTGGGACTGGTTCAGCGGACTGATTCGCGGCGCGGGCCGGGAGGTCTCCGTGCTGAATCTTTTTGGATACACCGGGGCGGCGAGCTGCGCGGCGGCGCGCGCGGGGGCCGCGGTCTGCCACGTGGATGCGGCGGAGGGCATGGTGAAATGGTGCAGGGAGAACGCCGGTCTGAGCGGCCTGGCCGACGCACCGATCCGGTACATCGTGGACGACTGCCTGAAATTCGTCCGCCGCGAGGCGCGGCGCGGGAGAAAGTACGATGCGGTGATCATGGATCCCCCCACGTATGGCCGCGGCAGTTCCGGTGAAATGTGGAAGCTCGAGGACAGCCTGTGGGAGTTGCTCGTTGCGTGCCGCGAGATCCTGTCGGACCGCCCGCTGTTTTTCCTGATCAACGCCTACACCGCGCGTCTGTCGCCGACGGTGGCTGGCAACCTGCTGACGGAGCTGTTCGCCAACGGCGGCGGTGAGTTGTCGGCGGGCGAAATCGGTCTCCCGATCAAGGCCGACGGGAAAATCCTCCCCTGCGGGATCTTCGCGCGGTGGGAGCGCGGCGGTTGAACCGTCTCGCGGTCGGCCCGACCCGGCGGCGGTAGGCTACCGTGCGTTTGCCGCTTTCCTGAACGTCCGCGCCGTCAGCACCATCGCGAGCGCGATGAAGACCGCGGCTTCGAAGAAGGCGATGCCGGGAATGTGCCAGGAGCGCCGATGCGCCACGGCCCAGCCGAAACTCCAGGCGCCGATCAGCGGGCCCGGGATGCCCGCCAGGCTCGACAGCCCCGAAAAGATGCCCTGCACGCCGCCCTGTTCGTTGGCCGGCACCTGCTTCGAAAGAAACGACTGCATCGCCGGCCCGGCAATGCCGCCAAACGAGCCGAGGACGATGATGGCGTAGATCATCCAGCCCTTCGTCGCCAGGCCGTACGCGATGTACGAGGCGACCGAGATGGCAAAGCCGGCCAGCGCCGTCCGTTCGTCGCCGAAGCGCGCCACGATGCGTTTCACCAGACCTGCTTGCACGGCGCCCATCATGATGCCCGAGATGCCCAGCGACACACCCACCTCGATCGTGGTCCAGTGGAAGCGGTACCCCATGTACAGGACCCAGGTGGAAAACAGCATCATCTGCGCGAGCATCAGGATGAAATACGCGTCGGCCAGTCCCCGCGCCGCGGGGAACCGCTTGAGCGCCTTGAGCGCGCCGATGGGGTTCGCGCGCTTCCAGTCGAAGGCCCGGCGATTTTCCGGAGCAAGCGACTCGGGAAGCAGGAAAAAGCCGTACATCCAGTTCAGTCCGGCGCAGCCGGCCGCGAACCAGAAGGGAAGGCGGAGACTGATCGAGCCGAGCAGGCCGCCGACCATCGGACCAAACACGAAACCGATTCCGAAGGCCGCCCCCAGCAGGCCGTAGCTCTGGGCCCGCTTTTCGGGAGGCGTCACATCGGCAATGTAGGCGTTGGCCGTGGCCATGACTCCCGCCGTGAACCCCGAAATCATCCGGCCGATGAACAGCCAGGTCATGTTCGGAGCGTTCGCCATGATCAGGTAGTCGATGCTGGCGCCGGCCAGGGCGATCAGGATGACCTTGCGACGCCCCAGCCGGTCGGAGAGGGCCCCGAGGATCGGGGAGCCGATGAACTGTAGCAGGGCATAGACGCCGACCAGAATGCCGTAGGCGTGAGATCCCGCGTCGACGTGGCCGCCTTGGAATTGGGTCACCAGGTCCGGCAGCACGGGGATCAGCAGCCCGAAGCCGAGCACGGACAGCGTCATGGTGACGAAGATGAAGCCCACGGCGGGTCGACGGGCTTGCTGGATCGCGGTCATGAAGGCGGATCGTTTTGGGCCGGGGGTGACAAGTCCAGCCCGCTCTTCCTGCCGGGAATCTGCATAAGTTGGCCGCATGGTGTGCGGGCCTGCCACGAACGTCCCTGCACGCGCCAGACCTTGGAGAGCAGGCGCCTACGCATTCTTACCGGTTGCCTTGAGACGGTCGGGCTTTTCGTTAATCTTTAGCCGATTGCGAGCGGATTCCGTCCGCCCGGCGTTTGCCACCCCGAATCTCCAAACCCGATCCCACGCGTGTGCCGCCTCCCCAGGACAGATCTTCGATGGAAGCTCTTGGAAGGAAGGTTATTGGCGCTTTTAGCCGGTGAGGGGATGCCTCTGTGCCGATGAAATCGATCCTGATCATCGACGACGACCCGGGCGTGCTCGAAACCTACCAGATGGCCCTGGAGGCGGAAGGGTATCAGGTGTGGACAGCGGGGGACGGTGCCACGGGCATCGAACTCGCGCGGAAGGAGCTTCCGGATCTGATCCTGTCGGACATCCACATGCCGGGGACGGATGGCTGCTCCGTGCTCCAGGCGATTCGTTCGGATGCGACCCTGGGCAGCAGGCAGGTGGTGCTGATGACCGGCAATCCCATGCTTGTGACGCCCCGGTCGGGCATGGAAATGGGGGCGGATGATTTTCTCCTCAAGCCGTTCACGCTTCAGGAGCTGTTGCGCTGCATCCAGGCGCGCCTGCAGCGGGAGAAGATCCATTGGCGTGTCGAGGATCGGGTGATCGCGCAGCTGCGGTCGACGCTGGCCTCGACGCTTCCGCACGAATTCTTCACTCCCCTGGCGGGCGTGCTTGGCTTGGTCGACACGCTCAAGCACGACCTGGCGCGGCTCAAACCGGAGGAAGTGCAGGATCTGCTCGGCGAGATCGAAAAGTGTGGCTGGCGGCTGGAGCGCACGCTCAAGAATTTCCTGATGGCGCTCGAGGAGCCGCAACCCGGCGAGGAGGCTCCGATCCTTGAGCCTGGGGCCGTCCGCGACCTGGTGCACAACGCGGTCGCGGCGGTGGGACGGCAGACCGGGCGGCAGGCGGATATTCACGCGGAGGTCCAGCCGGTGGCGTTGCGGGGTTCGCCCGCCGACTTTGAGGTGGTGGTCGAGGAACTGATCACCAACGCATGCAACTTCTCCCGGCACGGGACGCCGATCGAGGTGAGCCTTACTGTGGAGGGAGCGCTGACCGTGAAGGACCACGGGCGCGGGATGACCGCCACGCAAATCGAGCGGCTGGGGGCCTTTCGCCAGTTTGACCGGGAGAAGTATGAGCAGCAGGGGCTCGGCCTCGGGCTGAGCCTCGTGCAGCGCCTCGCGTCGCGGTATCGGGCGCAATTTCACCTGGAGAGTGAGCCGGGCGCCGGCACGGTTGCCATGATCGCATGGCCGCTCGCGGGTGTCGCCGGCGCGGAGGCCCCGGCCCGCTGAACCGCCTGCAACGCCGCCGTCGCCCTCCGCCATGAACGCCCCGCCCCCTTCCGATGAGTCCGAGCGGTTGAAGGCGCTGGAGGCGTATGAAATCCTGGATACGCCCCCCGAGGCGCAGTTCGACGAACTGGCCGCGCTCGCCGCGGAGATCTGCGGCATGCCGATCGCGCTGGTGACCCTCGTCGACGCCGACCGGCAGTGGTTCAAGGCGCGGGTCGGATTCGACGTGTCGGAAACGCCGCGGGAGCACTCGTTCTGCGCGCACGCCTTCGCCGAGGAGGGCCTGCTGCTCGTTCCCGACGCCACCAAGGATGCACGATTTGCGGACAATCCGCTGGTGACGGGCGATCCGCACATCCGCTTCTATGCGGGCGCCCCGCTGGTCACCGAGTCGGGGCACACCCTCGGCACGCTTTGTGTGCTCGACCGCCGGCCCCGGGAGCTGCCGGAGCGAAACCAGGAGGCGCTTCGTGCGCTCGGGCGGCTTGCGATGGCCCGTCTGGAGCTGCGCCGGAAAGTGAGTCGCAGCGGTCGCATCGAGTCGGCGATCCAGGGCGTCACGGACCTGCTCCGGGGCTCCGAACGCCGGTTGCGCGAGGTCGAGACCGCGGCGCGGATGGCGGCGCGGCTGGCGCGGATCGGAGCCTGGGGCGTGGATCTGCCGTCGCTGCGAGTGCAGTGGTCCGACGAAGTCCGCTCGTTGTACGGGGTAGGCCCGGAATTCATACCCTCGCTCGAGGGCTGGCTCGCATCGTTTCCGGACGGCGACCGCGCGCGGCTCAGGCAGGCCTTCGACGCCTGCGCCGCCTCGGGCGAGCCCTTCGACCTGGAGGCCGGGATGAACTCCGCGCCGCGGGGGTCGTGCTGGGTGCGCGTCGTCGGCGAGGCCGTCCAGGCCGAGGACCGCAGGGTCGTGCAGATCCGCGGCGCGATCCAGGACATCACGGCGCAGAAGCGGGACGAGGACGACCGTCGCAGGCTTGGGGACAGCCTGGCGACCACCCTCGAAAGCATCACGGATGCCTTCATGACCATGGACCGCACCTGGCGGTTCACCTATCTCAATCGCGAGGCCGAGCGCGTGTTGCAGCGCTCCCGCGCCGATCTCCTGGGGCGGGTGATCTGGGACGAGTTCGCCCAGGCGCGGGGCAGTGTGTTCGAGAGCGAGTACGAACGGGCGCTCCGCGAGCGGGTGGCGGTATCGTTTGACGCGTTCTATGCGCCGCTGGCGACCTGGTTCTCGGTCCGCGCGTATCCCACGGAGGACGGACTTGCGGTCTATTTCCGCGACGTCACCCGCGAGCGCCAGGCGACGGAGGCGCTGCGCACGAGCGAGGGGCGGCTGAGGCTGCTCGCCCGCGCGACCAACGACGCGCTGTGGGAGCTGGACCCCCAGAGCGGCGAGCTGTGGTGGAACGACGGATACGAACGGAATTTCGGCCATCGCGCGGGCGCCGGGCCGGCCTCGATCTCGACCTGGGAGCGCCACGTGCATCCCGAGGACCTCGGGCGCGTGAAGGAGGGGCTGCGGGCGGTCCTCGCGGGTGGCGGTGAGGTGTGGACCTGCGAATACCGGTTTCGACGCAGCGACGGCGGCTACGCGTACGTGCTGGACCGCGGTTACGTGCTGCGCAACGCCGAGGGCGCGCCGGTCCGGGTCGTGGGCGGGCTCACGGACCTCACCGCACGGAAGTCCGCCGAGGAGGAGGCGCGACGGTCCACCGAGCGCCTCTCCCGCGTGGTCGAGATCCTGCAGGAGATGGCCAACCCCCATCTCGAACCGGGGGAGACGATGACGCTGATCGCCGCCCGGGCGCAGGAACTCTCCGGTGCGGACGGCGCCATGGTCCTGCTGGCCGAGGGCGACGACTTGGTTTGCACCGTAGCCACGGGACTCGCGGCCAACAGACAGGGCTGCCGGCTGCGACGCGGAAGAAGCCTGCCGTGGCTCGCGGTTCTGAGCGACTCGCCCACCGTGGCGGAGGATGTCGCAGCCGACGATCGAATCGGGGATCCCGGCTGGATGTTCGGCGACGTTCGGTCGATGGCCGCCGTGCCCTTTCGCGACGAGCGCGAGGCATGCGGGGTGCTCGTCCTGGGCGGGCGGAAGGACCAACTGTTCGGCCCCGCCGACGTGAGCAACCTGCAGATTCTCGTGGAGGCGTTCGGAGCCGTGGTGCAGCGCCAGCGACGGGCCGTCCAGCTGAGGGAGTCAGAGGCGCAATATCGCCTGCTGTTTGCGGGCAATCCCAATCCGATGTGGGTCTTCGACCGCGAATCCCTCCGCTTCGTCGCGGTGAACGAGGCGGCGGTGAAGGCATACGGATATTCCGAGGCGGATTTTCTGGGGATGTCCGTCCTGGAGGTCCTCGCGCCGGAAGTGCGCCAGTCGGTTTCCGAAGTGCTGCGTTCCGGCGAATACTCGGGCAAGTTCTCCGCCGCCGACCGACATGTCACCCGCGACGGACGGTTGCTCGACGTCGAGGAAGTGTCCGACGACATCGAGTTTCGCGGGCGGCGCTCGCGGATCGTGCTGGCGATGGACGTCACCAAGCGCGTCCGCGCGGAGCACGAGGCCGAGCGGGCCAACCGGGCGACGCGCATGCTCAGCCGCTGCAACGAGGCGTTGATCCGGGCGGACAGCGAGGAAGATCTGTTGTCCCGGATCTGCACGCTCGCGGTCGAGGTGGGGGACTACCGGATGGCGTGGGTGGGGTATGCCCAGGACGACGTGCAGCGCACCATTCTGCCGAAGGCGCACGCGGGCGAGGACCAGGGATACCTCGCGTCGATCCGGCTGAGCTGGGCGGACGACTCGCCCTCGGGTGCCGGCCCGGCTGCACGGGTTGTTCGGTCGGGCATTCCCGTGGTCGTGCCGGACATCGCGGTGGATCCCGGGTTTGTCATGAAGGAGGAGGCCCGCCAACGCGGTTTCCGGAGCGTGGTGTGCCTGCCGCTCAAAGACGGAGAGCGCACCTTTGGAATCCTGGTGCTCTACGTGAACGAGGCCAGGATCATCCCGGCGGAGGAGATGGTCCTGTTACGGGAGCTCGCGGACAACCTCGCCTACGGCATCCTGACGCTCCGCGCGCGAGAGGAACGCCGGCGCACGCACGACGCCGTGCTCGCCATGGCGAAGGGCGTGTCGGCGAGCACGGGTGTCGAATTTCTCGAGAGACTCACCTCCAGCATGGTGGAGGCGCTGGGTGCCGACGGTGCATTTGTCGCGGAACTGGTCGGGGCCGAGGGCCGCGCGGCGAGGACGCTGTGCGCCGTGGTGGATGGCCGGCGGGTCCCGGACTTCGAGTATGCGCTTGCGGGCACACCGTGCGGCCAGCTGCGCACGGCGGACCTTTGCGTCGTCGCGTCCGGAGTTCAGGCTCGCTACCCGGACGTGGAGCTCCACGCGCGCCTCGGCATCGAGGCGTACGTGGGGGTGCGCCTGGCGACCGCCTCGGGGAACCTGCTCGGGCTGATGTTCGTGCTGTTCCGCCGCCCGCTCGCGCAGCAGGACTTCGTGGTATCCACGATGAGGATATTCGCGTCGCGCGTGGCGGCGGAGATGGAGCGGCAGAGCGCCGACGCGAAGACCCGCGAACAGGCCGCGCTGCTCGACAAGGCCCAGGACGCGATCGTCGTCCGCGATCTCGACCACCGCATCGGCTACTGGAACAGGAGCGCCGAGCGCCTCTACGGGTGGACGGCGGGGGAGGTTCTCGGCCGTTCGATCCGCGAACTGATCTATGCGGAGCCGTCGGCGTTCGACCGGGCCTTCGACCGGGTGATGTCGGACGGAGAATGGGTCGGTGAAATCAGGCAGGTGTGCCGCGACGGCCGGGTGGTCGCAGTCGAAGGACACTGGACGTTGGTGCGCGACGAGGCCGGCAAGCCCGTGTCGATCCTCGCGATCAACACGGACATCACCGAGCGCAAGAAACTCGAGGAGCAGTTCCTTCGCGCGCAGCGCATGGAGAGCCTGGGAACGCTTGCCGGCGGAATCGCCCACGACCTGAACAATCTTCTCGCCCCGATCACGATGGGCGTGGGCCTGCTCAAGCGCATGGAGCTCCCGCCGAAGGGGGTGAGTGTCGTGGAGAACATCGAGCGAAGCGCCGGACGGGGCGCCGACCTGGTGCGGCAGGTCCTTTCGTTTGCACGCGGGGTCGACGGCGTGCGCCTCCCGGTTGCGCTCCAGCGGATCGTCGAGGAGGTGGCGACGATCGCGCGGACCACGTTCCCGAAGAACATCGTGATCGAGACCTCCGTGGCGCCGGGCACCGCCCACATCCTGGCAGAGCCCACCCAGGTCAACCAGGTGTTCCTGAACCTCTGCCTGAATGCCAGGGATGCGATGCCCTCCGGCGGGCGCCTGACCCTCAGCGCCGAGAACGTGCTCATCGACCGACAGTTCGCGGTCATGACGGGCGGTATCCAGCCTGGCCGCTACGTGGTCGCACGGGTGGCCGACACGGGCACGGGAATCCCCGCGGGTGTGCTGGACCGGATCTTCGAGCCGTTCTTCACCACCAAGGAGCTGGGCAAGGGCACGGGCCTCGGACTGTCGACGGCCCTGGGCATCGTGCGAAGTCACGGGGGATTCGTCGATGTTCGCAGCGAGCAGGGGGCTGGCAGCACGTTCCTGGTCTATCTTCCCGCCCATGAAAGCACGGCCCCGGCCGAATCCGACGAGCGGAGGTCGGCGCCGCTCCCGCGCGGATCGGGCGAGCTCGTGCTGGTCGTGGACGATGAGGTCGCGATCCGCGACATCACCCGCCACACGCTCGAGTCGTTTGGCTATCGCGTGCTCCTGGCCGAGGACGGCGCGCAGGCTGTCAGCGTGTATGCGGAGCGCAGGGACGAGATCGCGCTGGTGGTGACAGACATGATGATGCCGGTGATGGATGGCGTGGCGCTCGCGGTCGCGCTCCGCCGGCTCGATCCGGGCGTGCGCGTCGTGGGGATGAGCGGGCTCGGGGACGCCGCCCAGATGGCTCGCGCGACCGAGGCGGGCGTGAGGCATTTCATACCCAAACCATTCTCGGCCGAGAGTGTGCTGAGGATTCTCCGGGCGGTTCTCTCCGAGGATGCTGGAAACTCGGCGGAGGGCTCCCACATCTGACCGCACCGGCGCCGCATGAACACCACGACCCCATCTCCTTCGAAGTCGTCCGCCCGTTCCCGACCGCTGGGCCTGACCCTGGCGGCGACCGCGGGCGGTTATGCCCTTGCGTGGATTGCCGCGGCGGAACTCTGCGCGCGTATCGCGCCGGTGGCACCGCGGGCGCGGGATTTCCTCGAAGGCGGTGCGGCGCCCGTGTTCTGGACGGGTGCCGTGGTGATCGTGGCCGCCGCAGCCGCCTGGCATCTTGCGCGCGCCGCCAGGCGCAGTCCGGCGCCGATGCGTGGAGTGGCGGGCCTGACCGCGCTTCCCAGTGGCGAGGCGGTGCTGGTGGTCGACGAGGTGGGCCTGGTCGCGGCCCTGAATGAATCGGCGGAGCGCATGTTCGGTTGCGCGGGCGAAGCCGGGGTGGGGCGCCGGCTCACGTCGTTTCTCGACGGGAGCCTCGAGCAGCCCGGCGGAGGACTCGTGCGCGCGGATGGATTCCGGGATGACGGCGCGGTCTTCCCTGCTGAGGTCTCGGTGTCGCAGCTGGGCGGCGGTTTGCGCATGGTGGTCGTGCGCGACATCGCGCGCCGCATCGCGCACGAGGTTGAGATCGAACGCCTCAGGCGCCTGTACGCGGCGCTCAGCCAGATCAACCAGGCGATCGTGATGACCCACGACCGCGACGAACTCTTTTCCAGGGTCTGCCAGGTGCTCTCGGAGTACGGTGGATTCCGCATGGCATGGATCGGATGGCACGATCCGGACAGCCATGCCCTTTGCCCGGTCGCGTCGTGGGGAGACCGCGAGGGATACCTGAAACAGGTCACGATCTATGTCGACGAGCGTCCGGAGGGGCAGGGACCGACGGGCATCGCCTTCCGGGAAGATCGGCCCTACGTCTGCAACGACCTGCTCGAGGATCCCGCCACGCTCCCTTTCCGAGTGCATTCGCTGCGCCAGGGGTTCCGCTCGTCCGCTGCATTTCCCATCCGGATACAGGGCGTGCCGGTCGCGACGTTGACGGTGTACGCAGACGAGGCGGGTTGTTTTCAGGACAGGGAGGTCGCCATCCTCACCGAGGCGGCGTTCGACATCTCCTTCGCGCTTGATGCCATCAAGGTCGAGGGGGAGCGCCGCACGGCCGAGGCCGCCGCGCGCAGCGAAAAGCTGTTTTCCGACTCGATCATCGAGAGCATGCCCGGGATCCTGTATTTCTACGACGAACAGGGGCGCTTCCTTCGCTGGAATCGAAATTTCGAGGAAGTGTCCGGCTACACCGCCAGCGAGATCGGCCGGATGCATCCGCTGGATTTTTTCGCCGAGGCGGACCGCGGCGCGCTCGTCGAGCGCATCTCGCAGGTGTTCGACCGCGGCGAGTCGTCCGTGGAGGCGCCCTTCCTCTCGAAGGACGGGCGCAGAACGCCGTATTATTTCACCGGCCGGCGTCTCGATTACCAGGGGCGGCGCTGCCTCGTGGGGGTCGGGATCGACATCTCGGAACGAAAGCGTGCCGAGGCTGCGCTTCGGGAACTCGCCTCGACGCTCGAACACCGTGTCGCCGAGCGCACCGCCGAGCTCGAGGCCGCGCTCGTCAGGGCCGAGGCGGCGGATCGCCTCAAGTCGAGCTTTCTCGCGACGATGTCCCACGAGCTCCGCACGCCGCTCAACTCGATCATCGGGTTCACCGGCATCGTGCTCCGCGGCATGGCCGGCCCGCTCAATCCGGAACAGGCCAAGCAGCTCTCGATGGTGCGCGCGAGTGCGCGCCACCTGCTCGAGCTGATCAACGACGTGCTGGACCTCTCCAAGATCGAGGCGGGCCAGCTCACGGTCCACTCCGAGCCCTTCGACCTGCCGGCTTCGATCGAGCGCACGACCGCCCTCGTGAAACCCCTGGCGGAAAAGAAGGGGCTCGGCCTGTCGGTTGCCGTGCGTCCCGGCGTGGGCGAGATCGTCAGCGACCGTCGGCGCGTCGAGCAGATCCTGCTCAACCTGCTGAACAACGCCGTGAAGTTTACGCAGGCCGGGGAGGTGAGCCTCTCGGCCGAGCTGGTTCCGGGCGCCCGCAATGGAACCGGCGGACCGGCGCACGACGCCGTCAGGCTGCGCGTGGCCGACACGGGCATCGGCATCAAGCCCGAGGACCTCGAGGCCCTGTTCAAGCCGTTCCGCCAGATCGACACCGGCCTCTCCCGCGAGCACGAGGGCACCGGCCTCGGACTGGCCATCTGCCGCCGCCTGGCGGGACTGCTCGGAGGCGAGATTTCAGTCGAAAGTCAGTGGTCACGGGGAAGCGTCTTCACAGTCGACCTCCCCCTCAAACATCGGATCGACCCATGAGCCATACCATCCTGCTGATCGAGGACAACGAACAGAACCGCTACCTCGCCACCTTCATGCTCGAACAGAGCGGCTACCGCGTGGTCCAGGCGGACGACGGCATCCGCGGCATCCAGGAGGCGGAACGCCTGGGCCCGGACCTCATCCTCCTCGACATCCAGCTGCCCAAGATGGACGGCTATGCCGTCGCCCAGGCCCTGCGCGCAATCCCTTTGCTCCGGGCTACGCCGATCATCGCCGTGACCTCGTATGCCATGGTCGGCGACCGCGAGAAATCACTCGCCGCGGGCTGCAACGGATACATCGAGAAACCCATCAACCCCGACACCTTCGTGGACGAGATCTCCCGGTTCCTGGGCGGCGCACCGAAGACGGAGGACCTTTCATGACTCGAGTGCTCATCGTGGACGACAAGGAGGACAACCTCTACTACCTGCGCGCGCTGCTGGAGGGCTCGGGGTTCGAGGTCGACGTGGCCCGGCACGGCGCGGAGGCCCTCGTGAAGGGGAGGGCCCGGGTCCCCGGCCTGGTTGTATCCGATCTGCTGATGCCCGTGATGGACGGCTACACCCTGCTGCGCCACTGGCGTGCGGATCCTCTTCTCAGGCCGGTCCCCTTCGTCGTCTATACCGCGACCTACACCGAGCCCCAGGACGAACAGCTGGCCATGAGCCTGGGCGCCGACGCCTTCATCCTGAAACCCGCCGAACCCGAGGATTTCCTCGCCCGCATTCGCGACGTGCAATCCCGTGCGGCGAAGCCCCTGGAGGAGCCGCCCAGCCCGCCGACGGGCGACAACAGCGAACTGCTCAAGGTCTACAGCCAGACGCTCATCCGAAAACTGGAGGGAAAGACCATCCAGCTGGAGGACGCCAACCGAGCCCTCCAGCGCGACATCGGCGACCGGAAGACGGCTGAGATCTCACTTCGCGAGACGGAGCAGCGGTTCCGGATGCTCGCGGAAAACATCAACGAGGTGTTCTGGATCACCGATCCGGAAGCGGACCGGATCACCTACATCAGCCCCGCCTTCGAAAAGATCTGGGGACGCCCTGCCTCCGATTTTCTCGCGAAGCGCTCGACCTTCCTCGAATCGATCCATCCGGAGGATCGGCCGCGCATGGCATCGGTCGCCGCCTGCCAGGGCGCCGCGGGTTACGATGAGATCTATCGAATCGTCCGCCCCGACGGCACCGCGCGGTGGATCCGCGATCGTGCATCGCCCGTGCATGACGAAGCCCGTGGAAAACGCTGGATCGTGGGCACGTCCGAGGACATCACCGAGCGCCGCCTTGCCGAGGACCGGATCAAGGAGCAGGCCACGCTCCTGGACCGGGCGCACGACGCGATCTTCGTGAAGGACCTCGACGATCACATCGTCTATTGGAACAAGGGCGCCGAACGCACCTACGGCTGGACCTCCGACGAGGCCGTCGGCCGGTCCTCCCGAGAACTCCTGTATCGCGATTCCTCCCGCTTCGACCAGGTGCAGTCCGAGTTTCTCGACCGCGGGGAATGGCACGGCGAAATCGTGAAACACACCAAGGACGGGCGCCCGATCGTCGTCGACGTCAGCTGGACGCTCGTTCGCGACGACCAGGGGCGCCCCAAGGCGGTGCTCGCGATCGACGCCGACATCACCGAGCAGAAACGCCTCCAGGAGCAGTTCCTGCGCGCCCAGCGCATGGAGAGCATCGGCACGCTCGCCGGCGGCATCGCTCACGACCTGAACAACATCCTGGCTCCGATCCTCATGGGCATCGAGCTGCTCAAGGACCTCGCCACGGACGAGGGCGCCCGGCATGTCGTCGACACCATCGAACGAAGTGCGCGCCGCGGCTCGGACCTCGTGAAGCAGGTGCTCTCTTTCGCCCGCGGTGTCGAGGGTGCAAAGGTCTCGGTGCGGCTGGGGGAGATCGTGCGCGACGTCGAGGCGATCGTCCGGAACACGTTCCCGAAAAATGTCCTGCTGCGCTCCTCGATTCCCGACGACCTCTGGCCTGTGCTCGGGGATCCGACCCAGATCAACCAGGTGCTGCTCAATCTGTGCGTCAACGCGCGCGACGCGATGCCTCGCGGCGGTCATCTGACGCTGAAGGCCTCGAATGCAACGGTCGGTGCCGGAAAATCCGGCGCCCGCCAGGCGCTGGCGGCCGGGCCTTACGTGGTCGTGGAAGTCGAGGACACCGGATGCGGCATGCCCCCGGACGTCGTTGACCGCATTTTCGAACCGTTCTTCACGACCAAGGACCTGGGCAAGGGCACGGGCCTCGGTCTTTCGACGGTCATGGGTATCGTGCGCAGTCATGGCGGGACGGTCGAGGTGCGCAGCGAACCCGGGGTCGGCAGCGTATTCACCATTTACCTTCGCGCTCAGGACGGCCCGGCGACTTTCGCCGATCCCGACGTCGGCGGGGAACGGCTCCCGCGCGGAAACGGCGAGCTCGTCATGCTCGTGGAGGACGAGGCCTCGATCCGGGACATCACCCGAAAGACGCTCGAGTCGTACGGCTACCGGGTCGTCACGGCAGCCGACGGCGCCCAGGCGGTGGGATTGTACGCGCTGCACCGGGAGCAGATCGCCGTGGTGTTGACCGACATGAGCATGCCCGTGATGGACGGCCCCGCCCTCATCTCGGCCCTTCGTCGCATCAACCCGCGGCTACCCATCATCGCGGCGAGCGGTCTCAACGCGCACGGCGATGTCGAGCGCGCCTCGGCGGCAGGAGCGCGGCATTTTCTTGCCAAGCCTTGCTCGACCGAGGCGGTTCTCTCGAAACTGAAGGCCGTGCTCGTCGAGCGCGCACACGAGTCCGCCACGCGTCCGCCGTTCTGAACGTCGGTGCCTGCGACCTCGCCCGTGAGTCGTGGTAGTCGCCAGTACCCGGCTCCGGCGTTGTGCCTCTGCCCTGATCCGGATTCAGCCTAAAGGCCGCGATTGAACCACAGAGCAGAGAACATGGAGAAATGCAGGTGGGCGGGGATTTTGTATCGAATCTCTTTCACCTCCGAGGTGAGCGCTGATTCCGCCCCTTGCTTGGATTTCAGCCTCTGTGATCTCTGTGTCTTGTGGTTCAAGTGCGGTTTGGGGTCATTTAGGTTCAGTCGCTTCGTTCCCTTCGTTGGCTTCTGTTCCCTGAGCCATTCAGGTTCAAAGCGGCATCTCGAGCAGCAGGTGCACAAATTCGGAGCCGGGATTCACCCGGCCGATGCTCCCGTTCGAAATGTGGCCAAAGCCCACGGCGAGGCGCCTGCCCGACCGGAGCCGGTAGCTGAGCTCGACGCTCGAGCGAAATTCCACCTTCGCCCCGAGGTCGATCCGATGGTCCGCGCGAAAATATCCGGGGCCGAATGACAGTCCGAACTCCCAGCGGTCGGCGAACGGCAGTCCATAGTAGCCGCCCACACCCGCAAAATACGCCCCATGGGTGTCGGTGCTGTACGAGACCCAGCCACGAAGCGTCCTCCACACCGGCGTGCTTCTCCACTCGATCGTCGCCCCGCTCAGCCGGTGAAACCGAAGCACATTGGTCACCGCATAACCCGCCGCCAAAAGCGGGCGATCGGTCGTCGATTCCGCGGATTCCGCCCGCAACGACATCAGCCCCAAGGCCAATCCCGCTAAGCACAACCTGAACAAAACCAGAGTCTTGTGTCCGAAATGAGCGTCGGATTTCATAGCAAATCCTTTTGAATGATTGTTAACGCATATACGGAAGTGTCAACCTGGGTGAATTTCGCAGAAACGCGTAGCGTCGGACGCCCTGCGCCGAGTCGGGGGCCGCGGTGTGAATCCGGCCGCGCCGCCCTTCGGGGCAGGATTCAGCCAGAAAACGCAGTTAACAAGGGAACGAAGATAACAAAGAAGGCCAAGCCAAGCGATTACACGATCTCACCGAAGCAAATGCCATCCGCTGCGCGATCCGACCCGATATGGCATCACGCGGGCGTCTGCGGCGATGCCACCTCGATCGTCGGTTCAACCTCCACCGGGAAGCGCACGGAGCGCGCGATGACGCAGAATTGGTGCGCCTGCTCGTGGAGCGTTCCGGCCTTCGCGGTCGCGCCCGCCTCGAGGATGGTGACCCTGGGCCGCAGCACCACACGCGTAAACTGGCCGGCGCCGTCCGGCCCTTCCTCCATCGTCCCGGACGCCTCGTCGGTGTACGCGGAAACCGTGACTCCGTTGACGGCGCACAGGTGGAGGTACCAGAGCATGTGACAACCCGACAGGGAGGAGACGAGCAGCTCCTCGGGATTGTACCGGGACGGATCGCCGAAAAAACTTGGGTCGCTCGAGCAGGCAAGGGAGGGCTTGCCGGCGGCCTGGACGACGTGGTCGCGGCGGTAGCCGCGGTAGCTCCGGGTGCCGTCGCCGGTGTTACCCGTCCAGCGGACAATCAGGTTGTAGGTGTGGATTTTCATGGATGGGTGGTGGGCTGGCCGGCCTGCGGGATGCGCGGGAATCAGGAATCAGGATACGGCGCATCCGTCCTCCGCGGCCAGGGTCAAGTGCGGTCCTCCCGCGTGCGCTCGGGGTCCGATGCGCCGCGTCGCGAAAAATTAGCATTGGGAAAGTCGCGGGGAGGGAAGGGTTTGGCGCTCGATCGTCTCCGGCATTTGCGAATCGCCGCGAACGGCGAATGGTTACGGATGCCCAAGGATCCCGCTCCGGCCTCACAGGAGGCCCACCACGAGGCGTTTTCGCTACCCCTCTTCACGATCACGATGCTCGCGTCGCTCGCGGGACTTGCCGCGCTTCTGCGTCTGGCAGCACCGGGTTTCTGGACCGGTCAGTTCCTTTCCACGTGGGAAAAGGCGGCCGTGGCCTTCGTTGTGGTCAGCCTGGCGAACGGGTTCGTCGAATTCTTCTTCCACCGCTACGTCCTGCACACCTCCGCGGTGCCCTTCCTGCGCCGGCTCTACCGGCAGCACACGCTTCACCACGCCCTCACGCGCATCGGAAGGCGCCGGTCCCGCGACGGTCGCGGGGTGCTTTGCATCGAGAATAAATTTCCGATCGTGGAGCCGGAGCAGGGCGAGGCCTCCTTCTTCCCCTGGTATTCGATGGCCGTGTTTGCCGCCCTTGCCACGCCTGTGCTCGCGCTGATGCAGTGGCTGCTGCCCTCGTTCCCCTGGTTCTTCTCGGGTTACCTCGCGCTCGCCGTGTCGCTGTCGCTCTACGAGGTGCTGCATGCGATCAACCACTGGCCCTTCGAGGTCTGGGATCCGCTCATCGCGCATCCGCGCTGGGGCTGGTTTTGGCGCCCGGTTTATGCCTTCCACCTTCGCCACCACGCCGTGATCGACTGCAACGAGTCGATCTCGGGATTCTTCGGACTGCCCGTGGCCGACTGGGTCTTCGGCACCTGCGTCATCCCGCGGACGGTGTACGCCGACGGCGAGGATTGGAGTCCGGAAAAATTCAACAGCCCGCAGCCTGTCTGGATTATCCGCCAGCTTGACTCGCTTGCGCGGAACTCGGTGCGCACGCGCCGCGATGCGGCGTCGTCGAGGGCTGAGGTTCCGGTTCGCGCACTCACGCGTGGTGAACGGATCGCGGCGTGGATCTCTCACGGCGCTGGACTGGCGATCGCGGTCGCGGGCCTGGCGCTCCTGATCGTGTTTGCGAGCCTGCGTGGCAGCGCCTGGCACGTGGTCAGTTTCACAGTCTTCGGCGTCACCCTGCTGGCGATGTCCGCGGTGTCCACTTTGTATCACGCCCGCCGCTCGGACGCGGCGAAGCGCCGCCTGCGCCGGCTGGGCCAGGCCGGGGCCATCCTGCTCATCGCAGGGACGTTTACGCCGATCCTGCTCACGACCCTTCGCGGGCCCTGGGGCTGGAGCCTGTTCGGAGTGATCTGGGGGTTGTGTGGAATCGGTGCGGCGCTCCACGTGATTTTTGGCGGGCGCGTCAGCGTGACCTCCGGCCTGGCGAGCCTTCTGGTCGCCTGGCTTCTGGTGTTTGCGCTCGGGCCGGTGATCACGGCGCTGCCGGCTGGCGCGCTCTGGCTGCTGCTCGCGGGTGGGTTGTGCTACCTGCTGGGCGTGGGGCTCTACCGTCTCCGCCGCCTCCCGTACCGGCAGGCCGCATGGCAGGGACTGGCTGCGGGCGGCGCGGTGTGCCACGTGCTCGCCATGCTGCTGTTCGTGCTGCCCCACGCCGCCTGAGGCGTGGGCGTCTCCGCGTTGGGGATACAAAAAAACCGGCCGGAAATTCCGGCCGGTCTTGAAAAGGAAGCGCTGGCACCTGGCTCAGAGCTCGTACGGGGCGAGCATCTTGTCGACGCGCTGCTTGTCGAGGTGGGCCATGACGGGCAGGCCGTTCTCGAAGGGCATCGCGACTTCGCCCTGGATCAGGGGCTGGGCGTAGCGGACGAACTGGTAGTTCATCGAGACGCCGTCCTCGTTGATCCACTCGCGGGGAAGCTTCTTCACGCCGTTGGCGATCTCGGCGAGGGGGGCGAGGCCGGTCTCGCAGGAATAGTGGTCGGTGTTGCCGCGCACGAGCGTGACCATCTTGTCGGTCTCGGCCTCGAGGACGGCGGCGCGCACGGCGGCCTGGCCGGCGAGGAAGGCCTCGTCGTTGTCGGCCTTGGATGAGCAGTGGGCGGCGGCGCGCTGGGCCATGCCGAGGCTCACCACGCGGGCCTTGATCCCCGGGAGGTGCTGCTCGACCAGACCCTGCAGGTAGGAGCCGGCTCCGCCGAGCTGGGCGTGCCCGAAGGCGTCGGTCTTGGTGCTGGCGGCGATGTAGTTGCCATCGGCGTCGACCAGGCCCTCGCCCACGACGATCGAGCAGAACTTCTCACGGGCCAGGACGCGCTTCACCTCGGCGACGAACTTCTCGACGGAGAAGGCCACCTCGGGAAGGAAGATCAGGTGCGGGGGATCGTTCGGATGGTCGCGGCGCTTCGCGAGCGCGGCGCCCGCGGCGATCCAGCCGGCGCTGCGGCCCATGACCTCGACGATCTGGACGAGGTCGTGCTGGCCCATGGCGGCATTATCGCAGGAGATTTCGCGGATCGTCGTGCAGATGTACTTGATCACGCTGCCGTAGCCCGGCGTGTGGTCGGTCACCGGCAGGTCGTTGTCGATCGTCTTCGGAATCCCGATGACGCGCAGGTCGTAGTTCTGCTGCTGGGCGAGCTTCGAGATCTTGTCCGCGGTGTCCTGCGAGTCGTTGCCGCCGGCGTAGAAGAAGTAGCGGATGTTGTGCGCCTTGAATACCTCGAGCACGCGGTCGAAGTCCTGCTGTTTCTTGAGCTTATAGCGGCAGGTGCCAAGGGCGGCACCGGGGGTGTGGCGAAGGGCGCGGATGGCCTGCTGGGACTCGGCCGCGAGGTCGATGAAGTCTTCCTGAAGGATGCCGAGCACGCCGTTGAGGCAGCCGTAGATCTCCTCGACGCAGGAGTGATTGAGAGCTTCGGTCACGACGCCGGCGACGCTGGCGTTGATGACCGAGGTGGGGCCGCCGGACTGGCCGACGAGGACATTTCCTACGAGTTCAGGCATGGTGTTACAGGGAAGAGAGGATTGAGACTGTAAAGAGGCAAGGAAGCGTCCCGCACGCCCGAGTGGCAAACCCAAATTTGAAGATCCGCGAGCGGGCGCCCTCGGAAAAGTCGCGGCGGAGTTCGACACGGAGCCCGCGCTGTCTTCCTTTCCCCGCGATGACACCCCCCTCGAACCAGCCCGCGGGCGGCGGCGGGCGACGCCAGTACCGCTATTACGACTTGGTGATGGCCGCGTTCGTCACCGTCCTTATTTGCTCCAACCTGATTGGGCCCGCCAAGGCCGCCCAGGTCACGCTCCCGCTGATCGGTCCGGTCACCTTTGGCGCCGGCGTCCTGTTTTTCCCGATATCGTACATCTTCGGCGACATCCTGACGGAGGTTTACGGCTACGCCTATTCGCGGCGGGTCATCTGGGCGGGGTTTGCCGGCCTGGCCTTTGCCTCGGTGATGGCGACCGTCATCGTCGCCCTGCCTCCCGCGCCGACCTGGAAGAACCAGGCGGTCTACGAGGCGGCCTTCGGCTCGACCTGGCGCATCGCGGCGGCCTCGCTCACAGCGTTCTTCTGCGGCGAGTTCGTGAATTCCTTCGTGCTGGCGAAGATGAAGATCATAACCGAGGGCCGTTACCTGTGGACGCGCACGATTGGGTCGACGATTTTCGGCGAGGGTGTGGACTCGTCCATCTTCTATCCGCTCGCGTTCTACCACAGCGGTCTGATTCCCGATGCGCTCCTGCCCAAGCTCATGCTCACGCAGTTCATCGCGAAGGTGGGCGTCGAGGTGGTGTTCACCCCCGTCACCTACGCGATCGTCGCGAGGCTGAAGCGCGTGGAGAACGAGGACTGGTACGACCGGGACACGGATTTCAATCCGTTCTCGCTCGAGACCCGGCGGTGAGTGTTGTGCGGCCTGTGGGGCCGCGCGGTCACAGCAGTTTGCCCGGCTTGTAGTCGGCGGAGCCCTTGTGGCGTCGCGCAATCGTGCGGGTCTCGTCCACGAAGGCGTCGACCTGGTCGGGTGCGGCGCCCACGAAGCGGTTGTTTTCCGAGAGGATCTTCTGGAGCTGTTTCTTGCCGAGTCCCACCCGCTTGTCGGAGGCCAGCCGGCCGATCAGGTCGGCGTCCCCGCCCGAGCGCAGGGCCTTCGCGGCGGCGAGCGCATGCTCCTTGATCGCCTCGTGGGCGGTCTCGCGGCCGGCGCCGTTTTTGACGGCCTCCATGAGGATCGTGGTGGTTGCGAGGAAGGGGAGGTTGCGCTCGTTCTCTGCGGCGACCGCCGCGGGGAAGACGTCCATCTGGCGCAGCACGGTCAGCAGCGTTTCGAGCAGGCCGTCGATCGCAAAGAAGGCGTCGGGCAGTGCGACGCGGCGCACCACCGAACAGGAGACATCGCCCTCGTTCCACTGGTGGCCGGCGAGTCCGGAGGTCATGGCGACATAGCCGTTGAGGATGGTCGCGAATCCGCAGATGCGCTCGCAGTTCCGGGCGTTCATCTTGTGGGGCATCGCGGACGAGCCGACCTGGCCCTCCTGGAAGCCTTCGGTGAGCAGGCCCTGCCCGGCCATCAGGCGCATCGTGGTGGCCAGGCTGGCCGAGGCGGCCGCGACCTGGAAGAGCGCGGAGACGACCTCGAAGTCGAGGCTGCGCGGATACACCTGGCCCACCGAGCCGAGCGAGGCATGGAAGCCGAGGTGGCGAAGGACGCGCGTCTCGAGCTGAGCCACCTTGTCCGCGCGGCCGCCCAGAAGCGTAAGCTGGTCGAGCTGGGTGCCGACCGCCCCCTTGAGTCCACGGACCGGATACCGGCGGAGCAGATCCTCGACGCGGCTGAAGGCCAGCAGCAGTTCCTGTCCGAACATGGCAAGCCGCTTGCCCAGGGTGGTCGGCTGCGCGGGCACATTGTGCGTGCGGCCCGTGATCATCAGGTCGCGGTGCGCCTCGGCCTGGCGGCCGAGCGCGTGCAGGGCGGCGGCGGCCTTGAACTGCACGAGCTGGAGTCCGCGGTGAATCTGGAGCTGCTCGACGTTTTCCGTGAGGTCGCGGCTGGTCAGGCCCAGGTGGATGAACTGGCGTTTCGCCAGCTCCGAAAACTCCTCGATGCGCGCCTTCACGTCGTGAAGCGTCACGCGCTCGCGGCGATCGATCGCGGCCAGGTCAACCTGCCCCTTCACGCGTTCGTAGTCCTTGATGGCCTCGCTCGGGATAGGCACGCCGAGCTCGCGCTGGGCCTTCATCACGGCGATCCAGAAATCGCGCTCGAGCAGGATGCGCCCGTGCTGGGACCAGATGCCTTTCATCGCCGGCGAGGCGTAGCGCTCGGCGAGGACGTTGGTGATCGGTTGCGCGGGCTGCTCGTTGGCGCCGGCGGACTTGGAGGCTGCGTTGAGGTCCTTCACGGGAAAGCGTTCCGTGTAAGCGTCGTGCCGGGGTTTGCCAACAGAATCCGTCGCACTGCGGCCGTTATGAACAAACGTCATTCCGACCTGCCTGGCCGGGGGTCATTTTTCACCCAGGCAGCGCACCACCATCTCGCGCAGGACCTCCTCCTCCTCGCCCGCGCGGCCGATGAGGGTTTCGAAGGCCTGCACGAACTCGCGCTGGTTGTCGATCAGCCGGCGCAGGGTGGGCAGGCGCCCGGATTGGGCAAGCTTGCCGAGGTACCAGGCGTTCTGGCTGAAGACGTTGAACGCGCTCTTCTCGCCGAGGGCAGCGCCAAAATGGTGGCCGAACGTACCCGCGCCGCGCTGCAGACCGTCGAGGCCGCGATTTCCCAGGCGCGCCTCGCCCGAATCGAGCAGAGCCCGGACCTGGAGCAGCAGGCGGTTGCGATTTTGGAGCGCAGACAGCAGCGGCCGGGCGTCGCCCCCGGTGAAGAAATGCCTGCGGAGCGCCTCCAGCGTCCACTTGAGGTCGCCGCTGAAGAAGGCCTCGGCCGTCTCGAAGAAATCGCCCTCCGCGACGTTTGCGGTGAGCTCGGCGACATGGGCCTCCGTCACGGGCGAACCCTCGCCCGCATAGGTGGCGAGCTTGCGCACCTCCTCGACGAGCAGGCGCGTGTTCGGCCCCACCTTTGCCAGGAGCAGCTCCGCGGCTGCCGGCTCGAGCGTCGATCCCAGCGCCGTGGCTTCCGCCCGGATCACGCCCGCCAGCGCCTCGGCCGCGCCGTCGCCGTCGCCGCCGAACAACGCAAAATCGCCCTCCTTTTCGCACCACTTCGGAAACGAGCGCCGACGATCGATGGGCGAGGCCGTGATGAGCACCGCGACCTCGTCGGGATTGATGCCCGACAGCAGGCGCTGCAGTTCCTCGACCTGCGTCAGCGTGCCCTCGGCCCGCCCGGTCACCGAGTCCGCCAGGAAACTCACGTCCTTCAGCCACACGACCCGTTTGCCCCCGAACATCGGCACGGTCTGCACCGCATCGCGAAACCGGTTCACGGCGGCCGTGACCTCCCCGATGTTTGAGGCGAAGCCGCTGACCACTTCGCGCGAGAATTCGTCCGCCCCGGCCTGGGCTGCGAGTTCCTCGAAGCGTCTGTGGCCGGCCCGGCCGACGAGGTAGTCGTCGGCTCCGCAGTAGAACGTGAACCGTGGGGCTTGCGCTGGCATCCGGCAGCCACGATGCGGTGCGACGACGCGTGAACAAGGCAGAAAACCCGCAGGACCGGATCCCCTTCGTCCGGAACGGGCTTATCTTGCCAAGGTCCGACACCGTCCCTCACTCTTCGCCCTCACTCACCTCCGACTTCCGCCACGATGGATTCCGTTCCCGCCTCCCCGCAGAACGCCAGGCCCGATTCCGGGTCCGGCTGGAGAATCGACCTGCTGGTGCTCACCGCGCTTTTCGGATTGCTGATCTTTTTTGTCCTCGGAAGCCATCCGCTGTCCAATCCCGACGAGGGTCGGTACGCGGAGATTCCGCGCGAGATGATCGCGTCGGGCGACTGGGTGCTCCCGCATCTGGACGGGGTCATCTATTTTGAGAAGCCCCCGCTGGTGTACTGGTGCACCGCCGTGGCGTTCAAGGCCTTTGGATACAACGAGTGGGCGGCCCGGAGCGTGCCTGCGCTCTTTGCCCTGGCCGGGATCCTCATGACCTATGCCGCCACCCGCGCGATCTACGGCCGCCGGGCCGGTCTGGCCGCCGCCGTGATCCTCGGCACGTCGCTTCTGTACTACGGCCTCTCGCGCCTGCTCCTGCTGGACATGGTCGTATCGGTGCTGCTGTCGGCGACGCTCTATTTCTTCATTCTCGCGATGCGGGAACCCCCCGGGGGAACGCGGCGCGCCCTGTTCTACGGCATGTACGTGAGCGCCGCCCTCGCCACGCTCGCGAAGGGCCTGATCGGCTTCCTGCTTCCCGGTGCGGTGATGTTCCTGTGGCTGCTGGTGTTCAACCAGTGGCGGCGCCTGCGCCCTCAGTACCTGTTCACCGGCCTGCTGCTGTTTTTCGCGATCGCGCTGCCTTGGCATATTCTCGCGGCGGAGCGTAACTCCCAATGGGCCTGGTTCTACCTGTACCAGGAACACTGGCTCCGGTTCACCACGAAGATGCACGGCCGCTATGGCCCGTGGTGGTATTTCATCCCTGTCGTGCTCGCGGGCTTCTTCCCCTGGATCGGCTACGGGTTTTCCGCGGCGCGCGACTGTCTGCGCGGGGCCTGGGCGCGGCGGCGTGAGGAGGTTGACACCTGGTTCTTCGTCTTCTGGGCCGCCTTCATCTTCCTGTTCTTCAGCGACTCCGACTCGAAGCTGATCCCCTACATTCTGCCCGTATTCCCCGCCATGGCCACCCTTGTGGGCGCGTGGATCGTGCGCGTGCTTGAGCAGGGGCGAGCCGAGCGCCTCAAGGCAGGCATGATCACTTATTTCGCCGGCTCCGCGATCTTCGCCACCGCCGCCGTGGTGATCATCGTCCATCCGCAGGTGATGCGCGAAAGCGAGCCGTTCGTGAACGCCCGTCCCTACCTCATCCTCTGCGCCGCCTCCCTCGTGCTCGGCATGATCGCCTGCCGCTGGGTCTGGCTCCGCCGCGGCCCGCGCGCCGGTCTCATCGCCCAGGCCGTCGCCACGGGCGTGTTCTTCTCCTGCGTCGCACTCACGTATCCGGAATTCCCGATGCGCGAGACGAAGGAACTCGCCGCCATCGTCAACGCCCGGGCCAAGCCGCAGGACCTCATTTACCACTACCACTGCTTTGCCCACGACTTCCTGTTCTACACCGGCCGCCTCGTCGGCACCGTCGATCACCTCGACGAGCTGGAGGTGCCGCACGACCCGAAGGCGCAGGCCAGCGGACGCTTCATCGACTTCGCCACATTCCTGAAGAAATGGGATGGACCCGTGCGCGTGTGGGCCATAGCCCGCAACGGCGATGACCTGCAGCAGCTCTTCTCGAATCCGGCGTTCCATTACCATTTGATCGGGTCAAACGACCGTTACACCCTGTTCAGCAACCGTCCCTGACATGTCCGCTCCCGCCAAACCGCTCCTGCCATTCACCCGACCCACGCTCGACGAGGAAACCATCGCCGGCGTGGCCGAGGTCCTGCGCTCCGGATGGATCACCTCCGGACCCCAGGTGAAGGCCTTCGAGGCTGCACTGTCCGAGTACTTCGGCGGGCGCCCCGTCCGCGTCTTCAACTCCGGCACCTGCACGATGGAGATCGCCCTGCGCATCGCGGGCGTCGGCCCGGGCGACGAGGTCATCACCACTCCGCTCAGCTGGGTGGCCACCAGCAATGTCGCCCTCGAGGTCGGCGCGCGCCCGGTGTTCGTCGATATCGACCCGGTCACACGCACCATCGATCTCGACCGCGTCGAGGCGGCGATCACGCCCGCCACCAAGGCCATCATTCCCGTCGACCTTGCCGGCCTGCCCGTCGACCGCGACCGCCTCTACGCCATCGCCAAACGCCACGGCCTGCGCGTGGTCGAGGACGCGGCCCAATCCATCGGCAGCACTTGGAAGGGCCGTCGAATCGGTTCCTTCGGCGATTTCACCTCCATCAGTTTCCACGCCAACAAGAACATCACCACGACGGAGGGCGGCTGCCTCGTGCTCAACGACGAGCGGGAGGCCCGCCTCGCGGAGCAATATCGTCTGCAGGGCGTTGTCCGCACCGGTTTCGACGGCATGGAAGTCGACGTGCTCGGCGGCAAGTTCAACATGACCGACGTGGCAGCCCGCATCGGGCTCGGCCAGCTGCCCCGGCTCGAGTCGTTCAACGAGCGCCGCCGCGCGCTCGCTCGCCTGTACTTCGAGCGTTTCACAGCCGCTGGAGCCGAGGCCCTCGGCCTGCGCCTTCCGGTCGCCGACTTCGTGCAAAGCAACTGGCACATGTTCCAGGTCATCCTACCCGAGGAGCGCCTGCGCGTGCCGCGCGCCGAGATCATGGCCGGCCTGCATGCCGCAGGCATCCTCACCGGCGTGCATTACCCGGCCATCCACCTGTTCGCCCTCTACCGGCGCCTCGGCTGGAAACCCGGCGATTTCCCCCACGCCGAATACGCTGGCCGCAACATCCTCACGCTCCCGCTCTTCCCGACCATGGCCGACGGCGACGTCGCGCGCGTGGTGGACACGCTCGTGGGTCTTCTCAAGGATCACGCCAAGCCATGAACGCCGCGCCCTCCGTTCAACTCTCCGTCGTCATCCCCGTCTATAACGAGGAACTCAACCTCCCCAGGCTCTTCGAGCAGCTGTATCCCGTCCTCGATTCGGTGGACCGCAGCTACGAGGTCATCTTCACCAACGACGGCAGCGCGGACCGTTCGCTCGAGCTGCTTCGCGCCCAGTACGCGCTCCGCCCCGAAGTCACCCGCATCATCGATTTCAACTCCAACTACGGGCAGCACATGGCGATCATGGCCGCCTTCGAGCGCGTCCGCGGCGAGGTGATCGTCACCCTCGACGCCGACCTTCAGAATCCTCCCGACCAGATCCCGCTGCTGCTCGCCCGCGTCGACGAGGGCTTCGACTACGTGGGTGGCTTCCGGCTCGAGCGTCGCGACTCGTTCTTTCGCAAGTACGCCTCCCGATTCGTCAACCTCGTCCGCAGCAAGACCACCAGCATCGAGATGACCGACCAGGGCTGCATGCTCCGCGCCTACCGCCGGCCCATCATCGACGCCATCGTCTCGAGCGGCGCCATCAACACCTTCATTCCCGCGCTCGCCTATAGCTTCGCCAGCAACCCCGGCGAGGTCGGCGTCCGCCACGAGGAGCGTCACGCAGGTGTCTCGAATTACTCGTTCTACAAACTAATCCGCCTCAATTTCGACCTCATCACCGGCTTCTCGCTCGCCCCGCTCCAGCTCTTCACGATGTTCGCCATCGCATGCTCGGTCGGCAGCTTCGCGCTGGTGATCGTGCTTGCCGCGCGACGCATTATCATCGGCCCGGAGGAAGGCGGCATCTTTACCCTCTTCGGCATCCTCTTCTTCCTGATCAGCGTGACCATGGTCGGCATCGGACTCATCGGCGAATACATCGGGCGCACCTACCAGGTCGTCCGCGCCCGCCAGCGGTACCACGTCCGCGAGATCATCGAGTCGCAGAAGTCCTGATACGTCGATGCCCAAGCCCCGCATTCTTTTCTTCGGCTACAGCGAGGTCGGCTACGAGTGCCTCGACCTGCTGCTCTCCCGGGGGGACAACGTCGTCGCGCTGATCACGCACACCGACAACCCCAACGAGAAGATCTGGTTCAAGACCCCCGCGGTCGCCGCCCGCGAGCACGGTGTGGCGGTGCACACGCCCGACGGGGTGAACACGCCCGAGTGGATCGCGCGCATCGCCGATCTCCAGCCGGACCTCATCCTGTCCGTCTATTACCGGAACATGATCAGCTCGAGGATCCTCGCGATCCCGCGGCTCGGCGCGTTCAACATGCACGGCTCCCTGCTGCCGCGCTACCGCGGCCGAGCGCCGATCAACTGGGCTGTGCTGCACGGCGAGAGCCGCATCGGCATGACCCTGCATCGCATGGTGAAGTCCGCGGACGCCGGCGCGATCGTCGACCAGGAAGGCGTCGAAATCGGCCCCCGTGACAGCGCCGAACAGGCCTTCCGCAAGGTGCTGCCCTGCGCACGCCGCGTGCTGGCGCGCCAGATCGACGCCCTGCTCGCCGGCACGGCCCGCGAAACGCCCCAGGACGAGTCGCTCGCCACCTATTTCGGCGGCCGCAAGCCCGAGGACGGCCGCATCGACTGGTCCTGGCCCTCCCAACGCATCTTCAATCTCATCCGGGCGGTCACCGATCCGTATCCCGGCGCGTTCTGCGACGTGGGCGGAGCCCGGTTGATGGTCTGGTGGGCGGAACCCGATTCTCCCGCCGCCTTGGGCCGTTCGGGTCGGCCCGGTCAGATCCTTTCGCTCGCCCCCCTCGTCGTCGCATCCGTCGACGGCGCGCTGGAGCTGACGCGCGTGGAGTGGCGCGGCGGACCTCCGCCCGCCCTGGAGGTCGGCGGGTTCTTGGCGTGACCCGCCCGGGATAATCCGCTTGCCTTCGGCTGAGTCCTTCCTCGTTTCAACCTTTCTCCTATGCCACTCCGCGTCCTCATCCTCGGTGCCAACGGCTTCATCGGCAGCGCGCTCACCCACGCCATTCTCAAGCAGACCGACTGGGAGGTCTATGGCATGGACGTCGGCGACCACAAGCTGGCCCACAGCCTCGGCAACCCCCGCTTCAAGTTCGTCGAGGGCGACATCACGATCTCCCGCGAATGGATCGAGTACCACGTCAAGAAGTGCGACGCCGTGCTCCCGCTGGTCGCCATCGCCAACCCCGCCCAGTACGTGAAGGATCCCCTGCGGGTGTTCGAACTCGATTTCGAGGCCAACCTGGACATCGTCCGCAAGTGCGTTAAGTACAAGAAGCGTATCATCTTCCCCTCTACGTCCGAGGTCTATGGCATGTGCCCGGATCCCGAGCTCAATGAGGAGACCAGCTCGATGGTCTACGGGCCGATCGAGAAGCAGCGCTGGATCTACGCCTGCTCGAAGCAGCTCCTCGACCGCGTCATTTACGCCTACGGCGTGCGCGACGGCGTCGACTACACGCTGTTCCGCCCCTTCAACTGGATCGGACCCCAGCTGGACAATGTCTTCGAGCCCAAGGAGGGCAGCTCGCGCCTCTTTACGCAGTTCATTTCCAACATCATTTTCAACAAGCCGATCCAACTCGTCGACGGCGGCAAGCAGAGCCGTTCGTTCACCTTCATCGACGACGGCGTGGACGCGTTGATCCGGATCATCGCCAACAAGGACGGCTGCGCCTCGCGGCAGATCTTCAACCTGGGCAATCCGAAGAACGAGGTCAGCGTCGCCGAGCTCGCCCGCATGATCATCGAGGCTTTCGACGACTTCCCCGAATACCGCGAGCGGGCCCGCGCCGCGAAGGTCGTGAAGGTGCCCTCGGGCAAGTATTTTGGAAAGTACTACCAGGACATCCAGAAACGCGTGCCCTCAATCGCCCTCGCGCGCAAGCGCCTCGGCTGGAAGCCCAAGGTCGACCTGAAGACCGCGCTGCGGCTCACCCTGGACTTCCATCTGGCCCAGAAGGATTATTCCCTCGAGTAAGCGATGTCCCTGCGGGTCGCGCTTAAGATCGACGTCGACACCGACCGCGGAACGCGGCTCGGCGTGCCGGCCATGGTGGAGGACTGCAGGGCGGTGAAGGCGCCCGCCTGTTTCCTGTTCTCGCTGGGCCCCGACCAGACTGGCCGCGCGATCACGCGCGTCTTCCGCCCCGGCTTCTTCAGCAAGGTCAGCCGCACAAGCGTGGTTGAACTCTACGGGATCAGGACGCTCCTGAACGGCACGCTCCTGCCCGCCCCGCACATCGGCCGGCGCAACGCGGAGGTCCTGCGCGCCGTGCAGCGCGCGGGCTTCGAGGTCGGTATCCATTGTTTCAATCACTACCGCTGGCAGGATTACGTCGTGAAACGTCCGCTTCCGTGGATACGCGGCGAGTTCGACGCGGCACGGGCCGAGTTCGAGCGGATCTTCGGGTGCCCGGCGGCAACCGCGGGAGCGCCCGGCTGGCAATGCAGTGCGCTCAGCCGCCAGGTCTACGACGAGTCTGGGCTTCTCTACTCGAGCGACAGCCGCGGCCAGACCCCGTACTTCCCCTCGGTCGACGGGCGCGTCTTCAAGACGCTGGAAATCCCGAGCACGCTCCCCACGCTCGACGAACTGATCGGCCGACCGGAATACCCCGATGCGCAGTTGGTGGAGCACTACGTGTCGCTTTTGCGGGAGGATCGCCTGAACGTCCTCACCGTGCATGCAGAAATCGAAGGCATGGGACGGCGTGGAATTTTTCAGCGCCTGCTGGCCGCCTTCCGCGACCGCGGAGCCGAATTCGTGCGCCTCGATGAAATGGCCCGCGACCTGCTCCGTGATCCTGGAACAATCAGTGTAAGTCCGCTGCGCCTGCTCCCGATCGACGGTCGATCGGGTCTTGTCGCGACCCAATCCGGAGTATCATGAGTCTTTCTCTGGACATCCTTTAATATACGAAAATGTAATATCTTGGGCGAATTTGCCGATCCTGTGAAAACTGGAATGGCCTCAATTTAAGCCTTGCTTGAGAAAATCCATTGCATCTACTGTACGCTTCTTCAGCCAACCTTGAACTTCCGATCTTTCGACGGGTAGTACTCGAAGATTGTCTTCGGAATTATGAATCAGACTAACACACCTATCACCTCCATGAAGCCTGCCATTCGAGTTCTTATCGCGATCGCCGCGACCGGCGTGTCGCTGAAGGCCGCGCCGTTTCTCGCCGTTGGCGATAGCGCTGAGCTTTTCCTGACCGGTACGACGGGAATCCGCGCTGACGACAACATCCTGCTCGCGAGCAACAAGACGAGCGATGTGATCTACAACGTCGCCCCCGGATTCGACTTCGTCTACGGGCACAACGCGCTGTACTCCGGTCACATTTACTATCAGGAGTCCTGGGACTTCTACAGCGACAACCACAAGCTGAACACCGACCTTTCGTCGGTCGGCCTTGATGGGAGCTACAACGACCAGAAGACCAAGGTGCACTACGCCGGCTCCTGGGCCCAGCTGGCCCAGAACACGGTCGACGTCCGTGCCAACAACTTGGTCCGTCGCGACGTGGGCAATGTCCTCCTCAATGGCGAGGTGTCCGTCACCGACAAGTCCAGCATCGCCGCCGGAGTGAATTACAACACGGTCGACTACAAGCGCGCCGGCTTCGACAGCTCCAAGATCACGGAAGTCCCCCTCGACTACTACTATGAGGTGACTCCGAAGACCGACCTCAGCGCCGGTCTCACCTTCCGCGACACCAAGCTCGACACCGGCATCGACTCGAAGGACTACTTCTACAACATCGGCGCCCGCGGTGAATTCACCCCGAAGCTGACCGGCACGGTGGCCGTCGGTTACACGGTTCGCGACCTTTCCGCCGGCCCGAGCCGCAACACCTTCGGTATCGATTCTTCGCTCGCCTACGCACTTGATGAAAAGACCAGCGTTCAGTTCGGCGTGACCAACGACTTCGGCGTCAGCGGCCAGGGCGACACCCAGCGCAACCTGACCGCCACCGTTGGCGTGCAGAGCAAGATCTCCCCGAACCTGAGCGTCGGCACGAACCTGACCTACCGCTCGATCCAGTACTTCGGTACGCTCGGTCGTTCGGACGATTACTTCGAGGGCTCGGTCAACGCGACCTACATCGTCAACGCGATCGTGAGCTTCACCGGCTCCTACACCTATCGCGACTACAGCACCAAGCTGGTTGACTCGAGCTTCACGAACAACGTGTTCGCGATCGCGGCCAACTTCCGCTACTAAGGAGCTGGAACTAGCCCGTCCGTCTTGATTTTTAGGAAACGGAAGGAGATCGTTTTCGGTCTTCTTCCGTTTTTTTTGCCTTCTGTGCTATGAGACTCTTCTTAAGTGCGTGCCTGTTTCTGTGCGTAATTCAGCTGACAAAAGCCGCCGACGGCGGCTCAGACAGTGGAAGTAACTCGGCTTCTTCCGCAGTTCCCTCCGGCAATTACAAGCTGCAACCTTCGGACCTCATCAAGGTTCAGGTCTATCAGGAGGACGACCTCACACGTGAGGTGCGTGTCTCGCAGGACAGCACGATCACGCTTCCGCTGATCGGGACCGTCGATGTCAGGGGCCTGTCCGTCCAACAAGCGGAGACGCTGATCCAGAATCTCTATGGCAAGGACTACCTGGTGAATCCGAGCGTGACGATCGTGATCAAGGAGTTTGCTCCCCGCACGGTCGACGTAGAGGGACAGGTCGGCAAGCCCGGCGCGATCGACTTTCCGCAGGAGCAGGGCATGACACTGGTCGGGGCGATTACGCGTGCGGGAGGCTTCACGCGCCTGGCCGACAAGACCAAGGTCATGCTCACGCGTCGCATGCCCGACGGGCAGCTCAAGACCTACAAGATCGACGCGACCGACATCATCGAGGGAAAGTCGCAGGATCTCTGGCCGCTTCAGGTCGACGATTCGATCTACGTGCCCGAGCGCATCCTCTGATGCCGAGCCCACGCCACCTTTAGCAGAGATTCGACGCAGTCGACACCAAGTCATGGAATCACCCGAGAAACAGCAGACACCTTCGAAGTCGTCCAATTACGGCGGATACGCCGGATATGGCGCGCCCTATGGCTACGGCTATGGGCCGTCCGAAGGAGGCGCCGGACAGCGCACCTTTCAGGATTACGTGCTCATCCTGCGCGAACGCGCCTGGTACATCGTCGCCGTTTTCCTGGTGGTCTTCTCCACCGCGCTGATCATCACCCTCAGCAAGACCAAGATCTACGAGTCGAGCGCATCCGTTCAGATTTTCCGGCGCGACCCGGTGATCATGCAGACCCAGGCGGTCATGGACAACGAGGTCCGTTCCGCCGAGGACCTCAACACCCAGGTGAAGATCCTGGAGAGCGAGGCCATCATCCAGAAGGTCGCCGACCGGCTTACGGGCAACGATCTCGCGATGTTCAAGGCTCCCTATGAGAAGGACGGGGCCCTCAGCCACGTCCCGATCACGACCATCCTCCGGCTCAATCGCAAGGTGGTGCCGCAGCGCCTGAGCCTCGTGATCGACGTTCAGTACGACCATCCGGATCCGGTGGTTGCCGCCAAGGTCGCCAATCTCTTCGTCGACGAATACATCGCCTATAACGCGCGCATGCGCATCGACGAGTCCATGAAGGCGGTCGAGGACCTGAAGGTTCGCGCCGAGCAGCAGCGCTCCAAGGTTAACGAGCTTGCGCTCGCCCTACAGGCCTACCGCGAGAAGAACAACCTGGTCTCGCTCGATCAGCGCAAGGACATCGTCACCGAGAAGCTCAAGGCCCTCAACCTGCTGCTCACGCAGTCCGCCAGCACCCTCGCTGACGCGCAGGTGAAGTGGCAGCAGGTCCAGGATTGCCGACGCCAAGGCCGCAGTCTGATCGACCTGCCTTTCATTCTCAATTCCTCAAACGACAACTCGGGACCGTCGCTGGTCAGCCAGCTCAATCAGCAGGTCGCCCAGCAGGAGATCGACATCGCAAAGCTGCGCGAGCGTTACCGGGACAAGCATCCCATCATGGTCGCCGCGCTCAACTCGCTGGCCCAGACCAAGGCACAGCTGAAGCTCGCGATCGATGCCGCCGCCGCGGCCGTGCAGGCGAACTACCAGACTGCTCAGAGCGACTACCAGCACGCCAAGGCGGCGCTTGCGGCGCAGGAGCAGGAATCGCTGGAACTCGATCGCTATGGCGTCGAGTACACCAATCTCGAACGCGACTATAACATCAACAACCAGCTGCTGCAGCAGATCCTCGAGCGCATGCGCGAGACCTCGATGACGAGCACCATTGAGACTCAGAACGCCCGCATCGTCGACCGCGGCCAGGTTGCCAAGAAACCCGTTTCCCCGAACGTCCCGCTCAACCTCGGCCTCGGCTTTGTCGGCGGGCTCGGCCTCGGCCTGGCCTTCGCCTTCTTCGTCGCCTACATCGACGACCGCGTGAAGAGCTCCTATGACATTGAGTCGGTCATCGGACTGCCGCTCATCGGAATCATTCCCGAGATCAAGAAGATGGAGCAGCCCGACAAGGCCCAGATCGTCATGAACAATGCCGATCGCCAGGTCGCCGAGTCGTTCCTCACCCTCCATTCGAGCCTCCGCCTGAAGGACGAGAGCAAGAACGCGAAAGTGTTCCTCACGACCAGCACGATCCCCGGCGAGGGCAAGTCGTTCATGACGACGAATCTGGCGCTCACCTTCGCCTCTCACGGCGAGCGGGTGCTGGTCGTCGATTGCGATCTCCGCAAGCCGAACATCCACAAGTCATTCCGGCTTGAGAACCTCAAGGGTGTCATCGACGTTGTGACGGGCACGGCGAAGCTGGACGATGTCATCGTGAAGGGCGTGTATCCAAATTTGGACGTCCTGACGACGGGCGGGCGCGCGAAGAATCCGACCCAGATTCTCAACAGCAAGGATTTCGAATTGATGATCTCCGATCTGAAGAAGCGGTATGATCGCGTTTTCGTCGACTCGCCGCCTCTGGCTGCCGTGAGCGACGCGATGATCATCCTTCCGCTGTGCGATGGATCGCTGTTCACGATTTTCTTCAACAAGGTGCGCCGGAAGGCGGCCCAGTTCGTGGCGCACAAGCTCACCGATTCGAACGTGCCGAACTTTGGCGCGGTGCTCAACGGGTTGAATCTGGCTGTGTCGGGCTACTACTACGCCCAGTATTACGACAAGACCTACAAGGACTATTACGTCGTGATGGCGAAGCAGGATCCCGACACGCCGGAGCGGTAAGTCCTGAAGCTTTCGAGCCTTGGCCGGCTCTCCATTCGGGAGGCCGGCCTTTTCATGTCTAAAAACCGCAATTGAACGACAGCGCCACCGAGCCCGAATCCGTAGTTGAGCCGCGGAGACGCGGGGGGCGGAGCCGGAAGTCCGAGGACCGGGTATTAACGTGGTTCACCTCTCTGGTGACCCGCCATGGATGCGGATTTTTCCCGGAACTGCTTTTCGCTGTCGGCTGACCCGGCTCAGGCGAAGGAGGATGCGGCCAGGCGTCAGTGGCTGCTGGCCCGCCGGAATAGCAAGGCGGCTGAGGCGATCACGATCAGATTTGGAAGGTAGAGCAGCAGGGCGGGCTTCCATTCGGGGGCCTTTTCGAGCCAGCCGATCGCGGTGATGAGGAAGTAGTAGCCGAGGGCGAGGGCCAGTGCGACGCCCATGTTGGCGGAGGTCTCGCGTCGGGAGACCTTGATGCCAAGCGGGACGCCGATGAGGGCAAAGCTCAGGACGGCGAGTGCATCGTTGAAGCGTTCGCTCAGCACCAGTTCGATGCGCGTCATCGCGCGTTCACGACTGAGCCGCGCAGCGGCCGTCTCGTGCGGCGGGGCGACCTCGAGGGCCCGGTGTTCGTCTTTGAGTTTCGCATACGACACGAAGTCGAGCTTCGTGCGAACGGTGTTCTGGCTGAACATCTTGTCCAGCGACAGGCGGAGGGCCTCGGTTTCAGAGAACGAGCCGACGATGGTCGGCTGGGTGAAGTCCTCGGGATTCTTTTCGTTGCGCAGCTCGACGTGGGCTCCGCGGAGGGTGAGCACCAGGGCGTTGGAGGTTTCGTCGTAGGTGACGGAACCCTCGGCGGCGCGAACGACTCGCACGGCGCGCTGCCGGCGGTCGAGCTGCCAGAACCAGAGGTCGTGAAGCACCGATCCCTTCTTGTCGCCGACGTAGACGACGACGCCGGGGAATTGCCGGATGAAGGTGCGGGGCACGATCATGCTCAGCGGGTTTGCGCGCACTGCGGCGGCGAGGTCGCGCCGGTAGGTGGCGCGTGCCCAGGGCATGGCGAACTGATTGATGTAGAGGGCGGCGGCGGCGCCGAGGATACCGAGGATGATGACGGGCCGCGCGATCCGGGCCAGGCTGATGCCCGAGGCGCGCATGGCGGTCACCTCGCTGTCGGCGGAAAGTCGCCCGAGGGTGAGCAGGATTCCGGTGAGCACACCCATGGGCAGCGCGAAGGTCACCACGAAAGGAACGAGCAGCGCGAGCAGCCGGGCGAGCATCACGAGATCGATCTGGCCCGCGAGCACGTAGCCCATGAGCTCCTTCATCGCGTTGCCGACGATCAGCACGAAGGCGAAGAGGCCCACGGCTGCGGCGCACGTGAAAAGGACGCTCTTGAAGATGTATCGGTCGAGGAGATTCACGCGGGGTGCGCGCTTCTCCTCGCAGAGTCGGGACGGAGTGACAAGGAAGGATCGCGGTGGCGCCTAATCGAGGCCGAGGGAAAGCTGGGGCTCGTCGGAGGGCGGCGGAGGGGACCAGGGGGCGAGGCACGCGGGATCGCTGAAGCGAACGGAATTGATTCTCGGATCGACCCGGAAGCGGTCGAGCGTGCGATCAGCAGCCGGCCGGAGCAGGGCTTCGAGTGAGGACCCAGCGGTGTCGGCAGCGAGCCAGGTGACTGCGCTGGGGAGATCCAGACAGACGGGCATGCGATCGTGCAGGTCGGCGATGTCGGCGCTGGGGTTGGTGGTGACGATTGCGCAGGATTCGAGGCTCCGGCCGTCGGCTCCGGTCCAGCGGTCCCAGATTCCCGCGAAGAGCAGGGGCGCGCCGTCGCGTCGGTGGAAGAGCCAGGGCTGCTTTCGTCCTCCAGGAAGCGTTTCCCATTCGAAGAACCCGCCGGCGGGGATGAGGCAGCGGCGTTTGCGGTAGGATTCGGCGAAGGAGGGTTTTGCGGCGAGCGTGTCGGCGCGGGCGTTGGCGAGCGAGGGAGGGCAGGATTCGGGCGTGGCGGCCCAGGCGGGGACGAGGCCCCAGCGCAGGGAGGACACCACGGGAGTTTCGCTCGAGGGCTCCCTGCGGGCGACGGCGATGGACGAACTGGGGGCGATGTTGACCTGGTCCGAGAACTCCGCGCGCAGGGCGGCCTTCAGGGCCTCGCAGGCCCGGTTCAGCTCACTCTTGCGCAGGAAGAATCGGTAACACATGCGTCGCTGGATCGGTCGGTGCAGCCAGACAAGGCCGTTGGCCGCGGCTGGCGAGCGGAATTCCCGCGCTGGGTATGCCGGTGCTTGATTTTGGAGATAAAAATGCACAAAGATGCACTATGCGCCCCAAATTTACCCTAGTTTCATTCGCAGCAGCCTGCCTGATTATTTTATGCACAAAAATGCACGCCGACGAGCCGGCGGCCTACGCGCCGCCGCCGGGCGGGCTGCGTGCCCTGAATCTGGAGATGGACGGGCACTGGATCGGAAATGGCGTGGCGTTCAGCCCTTATCGCCGGGGGCAGTCGCCTGACGGTGTGCAGCCGACCGACGCGCAGATTCTCGAGGACCTCAGGTTGGTGGCGAGGTACTGGCATCTGATTCGGTTGTATCAGGTGTCGCCGATGGCGGAATCGACCCTTGCGCTCATCGCGCAACACCACCTGCCGATTCGGGTGATCCTGGGGGCGTGGATCAATCCGGAGCGAACCGACGCGCAACGTCGTGAAAACGCCGCGCAGATGGAGGGGGCGATTCGGCTCGCGCGCCGCTACCCGGACATCGTGATCGCGATCAATGTCGGCAATGAGGCCGGCGTCTCCTGGTCCGATCATCGCGTGGATCCGGCGTTTCTCATCCGCTGCATCGAACGGGTGCGCGGGGCGGTGGCCCAGCCGGTGACGACTGCGGACGACTATAATTTTTGGAACAAGCCGGAGTCGCGTCCGGTGGCGGCGGCCTGCGATTTCGTGATGCTCCACATGTATGCGCTCTGGAACGGCCAGCCCCTGGACCACGCGATGGCGTGGACAGCGTCGATCTACCGTCAAATCGCGGCCTACCATGCCGGGCGGCCGGTGATCATCGGTGAAACCGGCTGGGCGACGGACCACGACGCGGCGAAGACCGGACCGGGCGAAGAAGGGGCCTTGATGAAGGCCGAGACCTCCGTGGCGGCGCAGGAGGTCTATCTACGTCAGCACTATGCGTGGGTGGAAAAACATCATGTGCCGACCCTGCTGTTTGAGGCGTTCGATGAGTCGTGGAAGGGTGGCGGTGCGGCGACCAGTCCGAACGTGGCCGAGAAACACTGGGGCGTGTTCGACGAGCAACGGCGCCCGAAGGCATCCTTCCGCGCGATCATCAACGAGTTCTACGCCCACAAGCCGGCCGCCCAGGGGTGAGCGCAGGCGCTGCGCCCCATGGAGCCTGACCGCTTGCGGTGGCACCTGGAGGGACTCAAGCTGTCCCCCCGGCCCACATGCATCTCTCCCGACTCCTTTTTTTCTGCATCCTGTTCCCGGTGGCGGCGATCGCCCAAACCGCCCCGTCGAAGCCCGCGCCGTCGCAGGCGCAGGTGCAGCTGGAGGACATCATCCAGAGGCAGCAGAAGCTGTTTGCAGATGCGGAACGCGCGAAGAAGACCGACAACTTCGATCCGGAGCAATTCCAGGTCAGCGTGCAGGACATCTGTTACGCGTATGATGATTGGCTGAAGAAGCATCCCGACATTGCGGCGGGGTATCTCGCGTATGGGATGCTGCTGGCGAAGGTCGACATGCGGCGCGAGTCGACGGCGATGCTGTTGAAGGCGAACCGCCTGGATCCGAACATTCCGCAGGTGAAGAACCAGTTGGGCAACTTCCTGGCGGAGGAGGGCAAGACAGTGGAGGCGGCGAGTTATTTCCTGGCGGCGATCAAGCTGGCGCCGAACGAGCCGCTTTATCACTACCAGCTCGGCACCCTGCTCCTGAACGCGAGCGACGATTTCCTGAAGAGCGGAGCCTGGACGCGTGCGGGGCTCGATCACACGATGGTCCTGGCGTTTCGGAAGGCCACCGAGCTGGCGCCCGACAACCTGGCCTATGCCTACAGTTATGCCTCGTGCTTCTACCAGCTCGCGCAGCCCGATTGGAACGAGGCGCTGAAGGCCTGGGGCAACGTCGAGACGCTCTGCAAGGACGCACTCGAGCGCCAGACGATCTGGCTGCAGCAGGCCAACGTGATGATCAAGCTGGGCCGGGCCCAGGACGCCCGTGCACTCATCGCCAAGGTCGACCTGCCCCAGCTCGGAGGACAGAAGGAAAAGCTGGTTGCGCTGCTGAAGGAAACCGGGAAGAAGTGACCGTTTTATGGACACTGGATTTTCGATGGCGCAACTGCGCACGGGCCTGATCTTTTACTTCATCTTCGTGGCAAGCTTGTGCATCCGGGAGTGGGCGCGCGCGTGGACGATCGACAAGCTGGGTGATCCGAATCCGGCCGCCCAGGGTCGGCTGACGCTCAATCCGATCGCGCACATGGACCTGTTCGGGTCGGTGATCTTCCCGCTCGTGTGCATCTTCTTCCCGGGCGGCATCGTGTTTGGCTGGGGAAAGCCGGTGATTCCGAATCCCTCCTATTTCTCGAATCCCAAGCGCGGCGAGGTGATCGCGGCGCTCTCCGGCCCGATGGCGAACTTCATGGTGGCGCTGGTTGCGTCCGTGATCTTCGGTTTCCTGCACCGGCTCGATCCGACGACCGAGCAGCTTTACGCGAACGTGCTTCTCGTGAACATCATGCTCGCGGTGTTCAACCTGGTGCCGCTGCCGCCGCTGGATGGCGGCGTGCTGTTGAAGCACCTGGTGGGCATGTCGGAGATCATGTTCTACCGCATCTCCCAGTGGAGCCTGATTCTGTGGCTGGCGCTGATCTGGTTCAACCCGGTGCAGATGGCCTTCGTGTATGCGATGAACCTGTGCTCGATCCCGTTCGAGCTGGTGTACCGGGTCATTTCCTGATGGCGGCGCCGCGAGACCCCCTGACTGGAGCGGCGCGTTGCCGCACGCCCGGGGCCTGGCTGCGGTATGCGGTGGGCGCCTACGGGCGGGAGGGGCTTTCCCTCGGGCAGATCGCGACCAGTGCGCACGACGAGGCGCTTTACCTGATCCTTCACACGCTCGGGCTTCCGATGGACAGCGATCCGTCGGTGCTCGAGCTCGAGCTCGGTGAGTCCCAGCGCGCGGCGCTGCGCGAAGTCTTCCGGCGCCGCGTCGTCGACCGCACGCCGGCGGGGTATCTCACGCGCGAGGCCTGGCTGGGGGAGCTTCGTTTTTACGTCGACGAGCGCGTGCTGATCCCGCGCTCGTATTTTCTCGAGATATTGCCAGAGCAGCTCGACGCGTGGGTGCCCGATCCCCGGAAGGTTCGGCATGTGGTGGACGTGTGCACGGGATCCGCCTGCCTGGCGATCCTGCTCGCGCTTAAGTATCCGAAGGCGCAGGTCGACGCGATCGACGTGTCGGAGGACGCTCTCGATGTGGCGCGCATCAATGTGAAGGCGCATCGGCTCGGCCGGAGGATCACGCTGCATCGCAGCGACGTCTTCGAGATGGTGCCGCCGGTCGCGTACGACGTGATCCTGAGCAACCCGCCATACGAGCCGAGCGCGCATGTGGACGGACTTCCCGCGGAGTTTCGCCGGGAGCCGCGACTCGCGCTGGACGGAGGGCGGGACGGCCTGGACATCATCCGCCGGCTGCTGGAGCAGGCGAGGAGCCGGCTCGCGCCGAAAGGGATCGTCGTGATCGAAGTGGGCGGCCTGCGTCAGGCGATGGACCGGGAATTTGCGGCGCTTGCGCCGCGGTGGCTGGCGACAGAGGACGGGTCGGACTGCATCTGCCTGATCGAGGCCGGGGCCCTGCGTGCCTGGCGGCCGCGCCGGGGCCGGCGCTGAGCGGCCGGCGGCTCAATGCCAGGCCCAGGAGAGGCCGAAATGCAGCCAGAGCGGGATCAGCACGATGCCGACGAGGGTCGTCGCGATGATGTTGCGGGCGGCCACCAGGGGCTGGCCTCCGTAGTGGCGCGCGAGCACGAGTGGAAACATCCCGGCGGGCATGGCCGCCTGGACGATCAGCACGCGGCGCAGCTCCCCGGTCACGGGTAACCACTTTGCGCATACAAGGAAACCGATCGGGATGAGGCCGTACCGCAGGAGCGGTCCGCCGAAGGACACCCGCGGCTCGAAAAGGTCGGCGGGCCTGCGCACGTAGGGCTCCAGCGCGGCGCCTGCGGACATGAGACCCAGCGGGATGGCGCAGGCGGCCAGGAGGCTGATCACGTTGAGCAGCACGGCGGGGAGGGTGACGCCGAGCATGTTGAGCGCGACGCCGGCGACGAGCGAGCAGACCACCGGGTTGGCGAGCCGCCTCCAGCCCTCCTTGAGTGAGAGGCCCGACAGGGTGAGGATGCCGACGGTCCACAGGGCGAGCTCGATCCCGGTGTTGAACACGAGCAGGACGCCGAGCGTCTGGCGGCCCCACAGGGCATCGATCAGCGCGATCGGTATGTAGCCGTAGTTGTAAACCCCGACCGAGAACGAGAAAGTCCGCAGGCCGGTACCGACAGTCATTCCCAGGGCGCGACCGGCGAGGTAGCCGACGAGCAGGCCAAGCACGATGCTGGTGAAGCCGAGCGCGGGGGCGGAGAGCAGCAGCGAGGGGTTTCGCAGCGCCGGATTGTCGAGCACGGAGCGGAAGACCAGGCAGGGGTAGAACAGGTTGATGACCAGCTTCAGGTAGCTGGGCTCGGCCTCCGTGCTCATCCATCCCAGGCGTCTTGCTCCGAGCCCGATCGCGAAGAGCGAGAAGATGGGAAGGATGATGGCGAGCAGGTCGAGGTAGGACGTCATCCCCGACCACTCAGCCGGCGAGCCGGCGGCACGGCAAAAGAAAACCGCGCCGTCCCCATCCCCATGGGGCGGCGCGGTCGCACACTAAGAACCACGGACAAAGTCTTGGATCAGTCGCGGCGGTGGCCGCGGTGCTCCTTCATCATCTCCTTGAGCTTGGCGGCCTGGTCGGGCGTCAGGATGGACTTGATCTTCTCCTGGGAGGATTTCCAGAGATCCTTCATGGCACTGCGGCGCTGGTCGCGGTCGAGGGAAGCGTTGGACCAGATGGCTTTGGCGGATGCCTGCTGGTCCTGGAAAACGGCGAGAAGCTGTTGCTGCTGGGTATCGGAGAGCCCGAGCATCTTGGTCATGTGGGCCACGCGATCGGCGGGGCTGGGCATGCCGTGGTGCATGCGCGGTCCGGGCGGCGGTGCGTCTTCGGCACGGAGGGTGAGGGCGGGAAGGCCGGCGGCGAGCGCGGCGGCGAAAAGGAGAGCGGTGCGCAGGGGTTTCATGAGGATTTGAAGCGGAGGTTGGACTTGGCCTAACGCAGGCAGAAGACGGCGGAGGCGGATGGCGGTTACGGAGCCCAAGAAAACTTTTCTTTTGGAGTGCAGGGGGCATGGTGGTGGACGGGTATGCCGGATCCGAAACTGACTGCGATGGCCGCGGAGGTGGTGAACGCCACGCTCCGAAGCCTTCCTGATGCGCTGCGCAAGCCCGCGAAGGAGGTGCACGTGGTGTTCGAGGACCATGCGGATGCGGAGCTCGTGGCGCAGGGCTTCGAGCCGGACATCCTCGGCCTGTTCGTTGGCGATCCGGCCGGGACCGGGGCGGGAAGCCTCCAGCCCATGCCGCCGCAGATCGTGTTGTATGTCGGCAGCCTCTGGGACTACGCCGACCGCGATCGCGACGTGTTTCGCGAGGAGGTAAGGCTGACGTACCTACACGAACTGGGGCATTTTTTCGGATGGGACGAGGACGAGGTTGCGGAGCGCGGACTGGAATGAACCAAAGCCACTCCGCGCTTTCCAAGAGCCGGCGTGCCTGTTATGGCTCCCGTTCAATCCTCATCCCTACATGAAGAAGTCGGTTCTCCTTTTTCTCTGCCTGATCGTTGGTTTCGCGTCTGTCGCGCGTGCCGACCGTGCCACCGAGCGGAGAAAGCTGATCTCCCGTGTGGAGACCTGTGAGGCGATTCTCCAGGAGTTCATGGGACGTCCGGAAACGGCCATTCCCCCGGCGGTCTGGGCGCGGGCCCGGGCGGTCGTGATCGTCAACCAACTCAAGGCCGGTTTCCTGTTCGGCGTGCAGGACGGATGGGGTGTGATGATGGTCAAGCGCGCGGATGGCACCTGGAGCATTCCGGTGCTGGTCTCTGCGGCGGAGGCGAGCCTCGGCCTGCAGGTCGGCGTAAACACGGTGGAGAAGATCTACATCATCACGGACGACGCGACGCCGAAGCTGATGTTCAAGAGCCGCTTCGAGGTGGGCGTGGATGCGCGCGCCGTCGCGGGGCCGCATGTGGCCGAGAAGCAGAAGGACTCGAAGGCCTATTTGAATACGCCGGTGCTGGTTTACACCAAGAAGCTCGGCCTGTACGCGGGGGCGACGGTGAAGACCGGATACATCTCGCGCGACGACTCGGACAACCAGCTTTTGTACAACACCCAGTATGAGATGCCCGAGCTGCTCTACAGCAACTGGGTGCAGCCGATCCCGCAGGTGTTGCCGTTGATGCGCATGGTGCAGGCTTACGCGCCCTGAGCGGGCGGATGCCGGAAATTTCCATCCTGCCGCCGGTCAAAAGCCGGCGGCTTTTTCACGCCCGGACGCGGCGCAGGAAGCGGATGAGGGCGTTGACGGTGGCGAGGCTGATCGCCTCCTGGGCGGCGGTGCGGTGGGCTCCGGGGCATTCGATCATGCCGCTGGTGACCTCGGCCCGTGTTTCGTCGATGCGGCGGGCGATGGCCCACCAGGCGAAGGGAGTGATCACGCGGTGTTCGGGGGAGGGTTCCGCGTAGCCGGTGGTGGCGAGTCCAACGCGGGCGTCGAACAGGGAGCAGGCGCCGAGGGCCATCTGCTCGGCGATGGACTGGGAGACGCCGTTGGCCTGGCGGGCCTCGTCGGGGTCGACCCCGAGGTGGCGCGCCTTGGCCTCGAGCGCGTAGGCGACGATGCCGCCCAGGAAGAACGTGGATGCTCCGCGCACCGCTCCGATGCGCGCCTGGACGCGGCCGCAGGTGACGCTCTCGGCGACGGCGAGAGTGAGGGGCGGATCGCCGAGCATCAGGTCCTTCAATTCGAGCATGGGCGATCCTAGGGGCTGAGCAGGGGGGCGAGGCAACGTCCTTTTCCGGGCTTTCCGGCCGCGGTGCCGGTCGTAGCATCGGTCCATGGAATCCGACTTCTGGAACACGCGGTATGGAGTGGAGCATTACGTCTATGGCACGGAGCCCAACACGTTCGTGGCCGTGTCGGCGGACCTGATTCCGGCGGGCCCGGTGCTGTGTCTCGCGGAAGGCGAGGGGCGAAACGCGGCGTTTCTCGCGTCGCGGGGCCACGCAGTGACGGCCGTCGATCGTTCGACGGTGGGCCTCGAGAAGGCGCGGCGGCTGGCGGCCTCGAAGGGCGTCACAATCCAGACCCTCGCGGCCGATCTGGCGGAGTACGACCTGGGGCGGGATCAGTGGGCGGGTGTGGTTGCGACCTTTGCGCACCTGCCTTCGCGCCTGCGGCGCCTCGTGCATGGACGCGTGGTCGGGGCGCTCGCGCCGGGGGGCGTGGTGATCCTGGAGGCCTACACGCCGGCGCAGCTCGCGCATGGCACGGGAGGTCCGAAGGATCTCGAGCTGCTGATGAGCCTGGAGGCGCTTCGGGAGGACTTTGCAGGGCTCGAACTGGTGGTGGCGCGTGAGCTGGAGCGCGAAGTCGTCGAAGGTGAGGGGCACACGGGGCTGGCTGCGGTGGTGCAGGTCATCGGACGCAAACGGCGGGCCTGAGCCGCAGAGTCTGCGTGAGGCGCAACACCTGCGCGGCGCGTTCGAACAGGGCGCGATCGGCTCCCAGCGCCTGCTTCAGCGCGACATCGCGGTCCCATGGATTCGGGATTCTCGCAATGGCCTGCGCCGCCCGGAATCCGAGCCTGGGCGCAACGGGCCAGGGAGAGACAAGCGGGCGCATGGCGACGAGCGGGTAGTCGGTGCCGAACAGCAGACGCCCCTCGAGCTCCCGCGACGCCAACACGGACGGCAGGCGGCCGATGCGATTGACCAGGGTCAGCGCCGAGATGTCGGCGTAGAGCGTGGGAAATTCGCGGGCGAGCCGTGCGAGCCGCGACAGGCCGGGTTCGCCGGCGTAGCGACCGCTCGAAGCCGCGTGGGCGGCGATCACCGTGACGCCTTCCCGCAGGGCTGGCCTGAGTCGTTCCGGATCGGAGAATTCGTCGCGGGCGCGGGTGAAGGAGTGTTCGGTGCCGGTGTGTGTGAGGAGCGGAAGTCCGAGTTCGGCGAGCCGGCGCAGGAAGGGGAGGATGCGGCGGTCGGCGGGATCGAATTCCTGGATGGCGGGCAGCCATTTCACGAGCACGGCGCCGCGCGAGTGGGCGCGGGCGAGGCGCTCGAGGGCGTCGGCCCGGAGCGGGTTGATGCTGGCGCCGAACAGTAGCTGCGGGTGGCGTGCAGCGCCGTCAGCCACGAAGTCGTCGGGCACCAGGACCTCGGTCCGGTCGAAATCCGTGCGGCCGCGGGAATCGACCACGCCGTCGAGGGCGAGCACGACGGCCTGGTTGACGGAGCCGCTGGCGGCGACGCCTTCGGCGATGCGATCAAGTACGAGGCAGTCGCCGCAGTCGGCGAGGTCGCGGCGGGAGACCCCGAATGCGCGCAGGTAGAAGCCGAAGCGGAGGTTTCGGGCGAGGCGAGGGTGGACGCGGCATCCGCTTGCGCCCGCGCCGATTCCGGCCGCGTGGCAGTGCATGTCGATGACCGGGTTCGGGGAGGGAGGGAGATCGGGAGAGTTCATGGTGAGCACGCCAATGAGCCTACCCGGGCGGTGGCGCGGACCGTTAATCGATAATCGCGATGGGAGGCATCGGCGGCCGCGATGGTCCGAAAAATAGGCCTGCCTTCGTGCGCGGCCTTGCTTGCATCGCGGCATGCCCACCGTCTTCCGTCCGACGCTTCGCGGCACGATCGTGTGTGCCGTGTTGTTCCTGGGGACGATTGCGCTGTTCAGCCGGGCGCTGCACATGGGCTTTGTCACCTATGACGATCCGTCGTACATCACGTCGAATCCGCACGTGCAGCAGGGGCTGAGCTGGGCGGGGCTTCGGTGGGCGTTTTTTGGGCGGGCGGACTACTGGCATCCGCTGTCGTGGCTTTCGCACATGGCGGACTGGCAGCTGTATGGGCCGCATGCCGCGGGCCACCATCTGACGAGCCTGCTGCTGCACGCGCTCAACGCGGTGCTGCTCTTCGTCGTCGTGAGGCGGCTCGCCGGGGGAATCTGGACGGCGGCCGTGTGTGCGGCGCTGTTTGCCTGGCATCCGCTCCGGGTGGAGTCGGTGGTCTGGATCGCGGAGCGGAAGGACGTGCTGAGCGGGGCGTGGTTCCTGGCGACGGTGTGGTGTTATTTCAACTACGCGGAGCGCCGTGCTGCGGGCGGTTCGGGGGCCTGGCGTGCGTACCTGTTGACGCTGGCGGCGTATGCGGCGGGGCTGATGAGCAAGCCGATGGTGGTGACGCTGCCTGGCGTGCTGCTTTTGCTGGACTACTGGCCGCTCCGCCGGGCGGGCTGGGGCGAGGCGGGTGGCGCGCTGCGGGCGTGGACGCGACTGGCGGTGGAAAAGCTGCCGTTCCTGGCAATGTCGGCGGCGGCGGCGGTCGCCACGCTGCGGATGCAGGCGGTCGAGCAGGCGTTCGTGCTGAAGCTGTCGGCTGAGGACCGGCTTGGGAACGCAGTGGTTTCGGTGGCGCGGTATCTGGGCAAGGAGGTGTGGCCGTTTGACCTCGCGGTGTGCTACCCGCATCCGGGGCGCTGGCCGCTAGTGTGGGTGGCGCTTTCGGGGGTGCTTGTTGCGGGGGTGACGGTGCTGGCGGTGGTGCAGCGCAAGCGGAGGCCGTGGGTGATTGTGGGCTGGCTTTGGTTTTTGGGCATGCTGGTTCCGGTGATCGGGATCGTGCAGGCGGGGTATCAGGCGATGGCGGACCGTTACACGTACCTGCCGATGATCGGCGTGGAACTTGCGGTGCTGCTGACGGTGCGGGAGTGGGTGACGACGCGTCGTGCGAGGCTGGCGGCGGGGGGCGTGGCGGTGCTCGTGCTCGCCGGGTGCTCGGCGCGCACGTGGTCGCAGGAGGGCGTGTGGCGAAACTCGCGGACCCTGTTCGAGCACGCCCTGGCGGTGACTCATCGCAATGCGGTGGCGCACTATTTCCTGGGGGTGACGCTCTTGGACGCGGGGCGGGCCGACGAGGCGGCGGTGCAGTGCCGCAGGGCGGTGGCGTTGGCGCCCGACTCCTCCGCGGCGCATGCGGCGCTGGCGCTGGTGGATTCGATCCAGGGGCGCCTGGCCGACGCGGAGTCGGAGTACGGGCGCGCGCTGGAACTCGCGCCGCGGGATCCGACGATCCTGATCTCGCTGGGAGGTCTGGAGCTGAGGCGCGGCGCGTATCCGCAGGCTGCGGGACGGTTTACGGAGGTGCTGCGCCAGCGGCCCGATTCGCTGCCCGCGGTGCTGGGGCTTGCGGAGGCCGAGGCTGGGCTGGGACGGACGGCGGAGGCCGAGGCGGGATTTCGGCGGGCGCTGGCGCTGGGCGCCGACGAGCCGAGGGTCCAGACGGACTATGCGGAATTTCTTGCCGCGCACGGGCGCCTTGCGGACGCCCTCGTTCACTACGAAGCGGCGGTGAAGCTGGCTCCCTCCGATCCGGCCGCGCACCGGAATCTGGGGGATGCCCTTCGGGTGCTTGGAAAGCTTCCGGAGGCGATCGCCGAGTACCGCAGGGCGCTTGCCCTGCATCCGGACGACGCGTTGACGGATTTCGGGCTCGGGCTGGCGTTCGAGCAATCCGGGCAGGCCTCGAGGGCGCTGGCGGCGTACATTCACGCGGCGCGCCTCAGTCCCGACTTTTCCGAGGCGCATTTGCGGATTGCGCTGCTGATGCTTGATCGGGGCAAGCTCGACGAGGCGGTGGTGCACATCGACCGTGCGCTGAAGACGACGCGTGATCCGGCCCTCGTCCATCGCGTGTGGGCGGACGCGCTGGGTCGGCATGGCTACTACAACGACGCCATTGACCACTACGAGCAGGCGCTTCGACTCAATCCGAAGGATGCCGAGAGCCAGGCCGTGGTGGGCGCGCTCCTGTGGTTGACGGGCCGGCGCGTGCAGGCGGTGGCCCACTGGGAGACGGCGATGACGCTGGATCCCACGATCCCCGGACTGGCGCAACGCCTCCGTGAGGCGCGGGCCGAACTGCGGGCCGCGGGCGAGACGCCGCCGTAAGGGGCGGCGGGGCGCTCAAGCGGCCGGCGAAGCGGTATCCGGTTTGCGGAGACCGTCGAGGATCCGTCCCAGGTGGGCGAGGTCGCGCGCCTGCAGGGCGCCGACCTTGTCGAGCGCGGCTGAATAGGCGGGAGTGGCCCGTCCTCCCGCGAGCAGCGCGGTGTCGGCGGGGAGCAGCGAACGGAGGCGGGTGAGCTCGTCGCCGAGCGCGGGATCGTCCTCGGGGTAGACGAGGCTCAAGGCGACGGCGCGGGCCTTGTGCTGGTGGGCGGCGCCCGCGATCTCGGCGGCGGGCAGGCTCGCGCCGAGGTAGAGCACGCGCCAGCCGAGATTGGAGGCGGTGGCGCAGACCAGGAGAGCGCCGAGTTCGTGAAGCTGGCCCGAGGGGGTGACGGCGAGGAGCGTCGGGGCGGGGCCGAACGGAGCGAAGCTTGTGGAGGAGCGCGCGAGGAAGGTCCGGAGCACGGCGGTCGCGAAATGTTCGTGGGCCGCAGTGATGGAGCCGTCGCGCCAGAGGTCGCCGATCTCCCGCGCGAGCGGGGCGGCCACGCGCTGCACCATGCCCTGCAGGCCCAGGCGGACCACTGCGCGTGCGAGCTCGGATTCAAGGGAGGCCGCGTCGAGGTTTTTCACGGCCTGGATGCAGGCGGAAAGGATGGGCGTGGAGGCGGAATCCGGCGCCGGCTCGCCCGCGCTTGCGGCCGAACCCGCGTCCCGGACGAGTGAGCGCAGCGATTCCAGAGGGAGCCGGGCGATGGTGCTGATGCTGCGCCCCTCCCGCGTCAGGTGTGCCAGCAGTCCAAGGCGCTCGACCTGGTCGGACGGATAGAGCCGGCGATTGGTGTCCGTGCGCAGGGGAGTCACTGCTCCGTACCGCTTCTCCCAGATCCGAATCACATGGGCGCTTAGGCCGGATTGCTGTGCTGCGGCTTTGATGGTCAAGGGAACGTCGTCCATGGGAATAGACAAAAATTAGACAAATCGGACTCTGTTCTGCAATCGAAGAATCGATTTTGGCGGAATTGAGGTTATTTGAACTCTTAATAACTTAATAGATAATAGCTAACAACAAAATTGATCAGAAATTAGACAGAAGTTTGACATCCGATCAAATTCGAGACAAAACCTAGACAGCATGATTAAAGGCCCTCACAAGCCGCCAAAGGTTGGCGGCCTGGCGGGGGCCAGGGTGCCGCAATGAAATCCTATTATTTTCACGATGAGCTTTGGCTGCCGACGCCGAGGGCGGAGTTATTTTCCTTTTTTGCCGAGGCGCAGAACCTGGAGTCGATCACTCCGCCGTGGCTCAACTTCAAGATTCTGACGCCGGGCCGGCTGCGGATGCGTGCGGGGGTGCTGATCGACTACCGCCTCCGCCTGCACGGGTTTCCCCTGCGCTGGCAGACGGAGATCACGGCGTGGGAGCCGCCGCACCGCTTTGTGGACGAGCAGCGCCGGGGTCCGTATCGGCTTTGGCGGCACGAGCACGCGTTCTTTGACGCGGACGGGGGCACACTTTGCCACGACGACGTGGAGTATCGCGTGATGGGCGGGGCGCTGGTGAATCGGTTTTTTGTGCGGCGCGACGTGGAACGGATTTTTGCCTATCGGCGCGAGGCGTTGCTCGCGCGGTTTGGCGGGACGCCTGAAGCAGTGGCGGCGCGAACCTGAACCGGATCCTGCGATGAACCACCTGTTGATGATCGTGCTGGCAGCCCTGGGGCTGAGTGTGCTGGGCGGCTGCGCCGCCGTGCGCGGCGGGTATGAGAGTGCGCCGTACCGGGTCGTGCGCGTCGTGGATGGGCTCGAACTCCGCGATTACCCGCAGCTCGAGCTGGCTGAAACCCGCATGGGCGACGGCGCGAATGGCGGGTTTGGCCGGCTCTTCCGATACATCACCGGCAACAACGCCCAGGAGCGGCACATTCCGATGACCACGCCGGTCCTCATGCAGGGCGGTCGCATGGGGTTTGTCATGCCGTCGGCGAGTGCCGCGGCGTCGCTGCCCAAGCCATCGGATCCCTCGGTCTCCCTGGCTTCGATACCCGGCGGTCGGTTTGCGGTGCTGCGGTTCAGTGGCGGGCGCAGTCGCGACAACGAGGCGGCGGCGGAGCGGCGGCTGCGGGAGCGCATGGCGGCTGCGGGCCTCCAGCCGGAGTCCGAGCCGATCTTCGGCTATTTCGATCCTCCCTGGACGCCGTCATTCCTGCGCCGAAACGAAGTGATGATTCGCATCGCCGCGTCCAAGTCATGAAAGCCCCACCCAAAACTTTCCAACCGCAGGGCGAGCGGCGGCGCTTATCCTGGATCTCGATCGTGCAGTGGTTTGACGCGGGCCATCTGCCGGGCGGGGCCGAGGCGGTGCGCTCGGAACCCGACGGCATCGACTGGGTGCGCTGTGTGCCGTTCGTGCTGCTGCACGTCGGGTGTATCGGCGTGATTTGGACGGGCTGGAGCTGGACGGCGGTCGCTGTCGCGGCGGCGGGCTACGTTGTGCGGATGTTCGGCGTCACCGCGGCGTACCACCGATATTTTTCACACAAGAGCTTCAAGACTTCGCGGGCCGGTCAGCTGCTGCTGGCGTTGTGGGGTGCAACGGCGGCGCAGCGCGGCCCGCTGTGGTGGGCGGCGCATCATCGTCACCACCACCGGCACTCGGACCACGAGGAGGACGCCCACTCGCCGCATGTCCATGGCTTCTGGTGGTCGCACATCGGCTGGATCACGAGCCGTCGGAATTTTCCCACCGACGTGTCTCAGGTGAAGGATCTGGCGCGTTATCCGGAGCTGGTGTTTCTCGACCGATTCGACGTGCTGGTGCCTGCGTTGTATGCCGTCGCGCTCTGGGCGGCGGGCTCCTGGCTTCATGGGCACGCGCCGGTGCTGGGGGTGACGGGCGGTCAGCTCCTGGTGTGGGGCTTCTTCATCAGCACGACGGCGCTGTTTCACGGCACCTCGTGCATCAACTCGCTGGCGCACCTGATCGGTCGCCGGCGATTCACCACCGACGACGATTCGCGCAACAGCCTGCTGCTTGCGTTCCTCACGCTGGGCGAGGGCTGGCACAACAACCATCATCGGTATCAGGCGGCGGCGCGCCAGGGCTTCTATTGGTGGGAGGTCGATCCCACCTACTACCTGCTGCGGGTGCTGTCGTGGACGGGCCTGATCTGGGGCCTGAAGCCGGTGCCGCGCGGCATCTACGACGAGGCTGAGCGCAGGACTCCGGGCCTGACGGGCGAGGGTCTTCCGATCGCGCGGCCGGCGAAAGCGCACACGCGGTCATGAAGCGGATCGCCATCATCGGAAGCGGCATCTCGGGCCTCGGTTGCGCGTGGCTGCTGCATCGCGATTTCGACATTACGGTGCTCGAGGCTGACGACCGTGTCGGCGGGCACAGCCACACGGTGACGGTGGACGAGCAGGGCCGCAGCCTCCCGATCGACACGGGTTTCATGGTGTTCAACCGGGTCACGTATCCGAACCTGGTCCGCCTGTTCGAGGCGCTCGACGTGCCGGTGAAGCCCACGGACATGTCGTTCAGCGTGCGCTGCGGTCCGCGCGGACTCGAGTACTGCGGGAGCAGCCTCAATCACCTGTTTGCCCAGCGGCGCAATCTCCTGCGTCCCTCGTTCTACCGGATGCTGATGGCGATCGACCGTTTCAACCGCGAAGCGGTGGCGGCGCTGGACGACCCGGCGCTGCGGACGCTCAGCCTCGAGGAGTACGTACGTCGGCGCGGGTACGGGGACGACTTTTTCCATCTCTACCTCATCCCGATGAGTTCGGCGGTGTGGTCGACCCCGCCCGAACAGATGCTGCGTTTCCCGGCGGCGAGCCTGCTGCGGTTCTTCCACAATCACGGATTTCTCGGACTTCACACCCAGCATCCCTGGTGGACGGTGGACGGTGGTTCGCGGGAGTACGTGGAGCGCCTGATCGCGCCGTTCCGGGAGCGCGTGCACCGGAGGGCGTCGGTGCGGCGGATCCGCCGGGTGGATGGGGCCGTGGAGGTGGCGACGGACCGTGACGTGCAGCGGTTCGACAAGGTGGTGCTGGCCTGTCACGCACCGCAGTCGCTGGCGCTGCTCGGGGAGGACGCGACGCCTGGGGAGCGGAGGCTGCTTTCCGCGTTCCGTTACCAGCCGAACACGGCGATCCTGCACACGGACGCGGCCGTGATGCCGCGCACGCGCCGCGCGTGGTCGTCCTGGAATTACAGGCTCGACGCCGCCGGTGCCACGTCCGGTACCGGCGCGGCGGATTCGACCAAGCTGGCGACCTCGACCCATTACTGGATGAACCGCCTGCAGGGCGTGTCGGAGCGGACGAACTACTTTGTATCCATCAATGGGGGACATCTCGTGGATCCCAGGCGGATCCTCAAGACCCTGTCGTACGATCATCCGCTCTTCGATCGGGCTTCAGCGGAGGCGCAGGATTCGCTTCCTGGGTTGAATGCGGAGGCGCTCGGCGGGTCGGAGACGTATTTTGCCGGGGCCTGGCAGCGGTATGGATTCCACGAGGACGGGCTGCTCTCCGCGGTCCGCGTGGCCGGGCTGCTGCTCGGGCGCGATCCGTGGCAGGGGAGGGCGGTATGAACGCGGATCGCCAGGGCCCCATCCCGACCGCCTCGCGCCTCTATGCCTGCCGGGTGTTGCACGAGCGCTTTTCTCCGAAGCGGCATCGGTTCGCGTACCGGGTCTTCTACCTCGCGCTCGACCTCGATGAGCTCGACGCGCTGGGGCGCCGCCTTCCGTTCTTCTCGGTCAACGCACGCAATCTCTTCTCGCTTCGCGAGTCGGACTACCTGCCGACCGGAGAACCGCTCTACAACAGTGCGGCGTCCGCGGACCGCGGTTCCTCCGGCGGCGGGGTCTCGCTCAAGCGGCGCGTGCTCGCGTTCTGCGCGGCACACGGGGTCGAACTCGGCGACGACGCGCGGGTGACGCTGCTCACGCTTCCGAGGATGTTCGGCTATGCGTTCAATCCGGTGTCGTTCTATCTCTGCAGCGACGCTTCGGGCGAGAGGCGCTGTGCGATCGCGGAGGTCACGAACACGTACCGCGAGATGAAGGCCTATTTTCTCCCGCAGGCGCCAAGCCGCGCGGGTTCGCCGGTGTACCGGGCGCGGATGCCGAAGCATTTCTACGTGTCGCCATTCTCGGGCCTCGACGTGGAATTCGACTTCGAGCTGCGGGAGCCTGGGCGCACGCTGGCGGTGAGGATCGACGATTTCGAGGGCGGGCGCCGGACACTGCACTCGACGCTCACGGGCGAGGCGCATCCGCTGACCGGGCGTGCGCTCGCGACCAGCCTGTTTCGGTATCCGCTGCTCACGGCGCGTGTCATAGCGCTGATCCACTGGCAGGCCCTTAGGCTGTGGCTGAAGCGCGTGCCGCATTTTTCAAAGGCATCGCAACCGGAGCTGCAGCGCGACCTGCGGCGTCCGCACTCCTCCATCGCAAAACGAACTCCCGCATGAACTCGGTCTCACGCTCAGACTCCTATCCCGCGGCCGGCGCCTCCGCCGCCGGCGGCCTCTATTCCAAGCTGGTTCTTCGCGCGCTCGAACGCATGCCGGCGGGCCGGCTGGAGCTCGGCCTGCCGGACGGTTCAGTCCGGGCGTTCGGAGGTCGAACCGATGTTCACTGGCATGAGCGGACGCGGGCTTCCGCGGCGCTGGCGATTCCGGAGTGGGCGGCGATCGGCGTGCGCCGGGAGGCGTTTTTCGAAAAGTGCGCGCTGTATGGGGATATCGGATTCGCGGAGTCGTACATGGACGGCGACTGGGAGACGCCGAACGTGGCGGCGGTCATCGCCTGGTTCCTCCTGAACATCGACGATGCGCCCACGCTGTCCGGGTCCCGCGTCGGTGCGGTGGGTCTGAACCTGATGCGCGTGGCGAACCGGATCGGCCATCTCCTCCGGCCCAACTCCCGGGCGATCGCGGCGCGCAACATCCGGGAGCACTACGACCTCTCGAACGAATTCTTCGGCCTGTGGCTGGACCGGTCGATGATGTACTCCTCGGCCCGCTGGGAGCGTCCCGGCCTCACGCTCGACGAGGCGCAGCGGGCGAAGAACGAGGCGCTCTGCCGCAAGCTCCGGCTCGGCCCCGGCGACCATGTCCTGGAGATCGGCACGGGCTGGGGAGGCTGGAGCATTCACGCGGCGCGCGAGTATGGGTGCCGCGTCACGAGCCTCACGATTTCGGAGGAGCAGGCGCGCCTGGCGCGGCGGCGGGTCGAGGAGGCCGGCCTGGGCGACCGGGTCGAGGTGAGGCTCCAGGACTACCGCGAACTCGGAGCGGACGAGCGCTTCGACAAGCTCGTGTCGATCGAGATGCTCGAAGCCGTCGGGCACCGGTATCTCGACGAGTGGTGCCGCGTGGCGGCGCGCGTGCTCAAGCCGGAGGGCCTGATGGCGCTTCAGTTCATCACGTGTCCGGATTCGCGATACGACCAGCTCAGGCGCGGCGTGGATTTCATCCAGAAGCACGTCTTCCCGGGCTCGCTCCTGCTCTCGGTGAATCGTCTCAATGCAAGGCTCGCGCGGCACGGCGGCTTCGTGCTGAACGGCCTGGAGGACATGGGCCAGGACTATGCGCACACTCTCGCGGACTGGCGGGAGCAGTTCAACCGGCGCCTGCCGGAGGTGCGCGCTCTCGGCTTTGACGAGCGATTCGTGCGGAAGTGGACCTACTACCTCGGCTACTGCGAGGCGGCGTTCGCGCTGCGCAACATCAGCGTGGTGCAGACCGTTCATACGCGGCCCAACAACCTGAGCTTTGCCTGAGGGCGCCGCCATGATCGTCGCACTTCGCACCTTCTTCATCGCGGTGTTCGTCACCATGGTCGCCGTCACGAGCTGGGCTGGCGCACAGGTCGCGCTGTGGGCGATCCCCGCGTCCGTGGGCGGGCATCCCTGGTTCATCGCGACGCTCTTCGACACGTACTGGGCGTTTTTCACGTTTTACGTGTGGCTCTTCTACAAGGAACCCTCGTGGGCGGCGCGGCTGCTGTGGTTCGTGGCGATCGTGCTGCTGGGCAACATGGCGATGGCGGCGTACGCACTGGCGGTCCTGTTCCGCGTGCCGGCGGATGCGGAGCCCTCAGAGGTGCTGCTGCGTGGCCGGCCCGTGAGTTCGTGGGTGCCGGCGGTGCTGATTGTGGCGTTCGGCCTGGTGGCTGCCGGGGCGGCGGTGTTTTGACTCAGCGGGAGGGAACCGGGCATGACGATATTAACTTTGATGTTCACGGCGCTCGCGGTGGCGCTCCCGGCATTCCTGGTCCTGTTCCTGGTTGCCCGGCGGATTGGGAACTTCGGCATTGTCGACATTGCCTGGGCGGGAGGCTTTGCGCCGGCTGCGGTGTTCTACGGCCTGTGCGGTGCTGGCTCTACGTCAGGACGCGTGCTGGCGGCTGTGACGGGTGGGCTCTGGAGCCTGCGCCTGGGCGGGTACCTGGCGAAGCGCGTGCTCGGGCACCTTGGCGTTGAGGACGGACGCTACCGGGAGCTTCGGCGCGAGTGGGCGGGGGCCCTCGACGTCAAGATGGGCGCCTTCTTTGCGTTTCAGGGGCTCCTGTTGGTCGCGCTCTCGCTGCCGTTTGCGCTCGCGGCATCGAACCCATCCCCCCGCCTGTCCCTCGTGCAGCTGGTCGGAGTGGCCGTGTGGCTTGTGGCGCTCGCGGGCGAAGCGCTGGCGGACGGCCAGCTTGCGGCCTTCAAGCGCGAGGCGGCGAATGCCGGCCGCGTCTGCGACCGTGGACTGTGGGGGCTCAGCCGGCATCCCAACTACTTCTTCGAATGGCTCGTCTGGGTCGGCTTTGCGCTGCTCGCCCTGCCGGCGCCGCATGGCTGGCTCGCGCTCGGGAGTCCGGCCCTGATGCTTGTGTTTCTCACGCGCGTGACCGGGATCCGGTACACCGAGGAGCAGTTGCTGCGCTCGAAGGGCGAGGCGTACGGGGACTACCAGCGGCGCACGAGTGCGTTCGTGCCCTGGTTTCCGAGTCGGACCACCGGCGGTCCAAACCCGTGAATTTTCCAACCATGATCGACACACTCCTCGAACGAAACCTGCTTCCCGATCCTGTGGTCCGCTTCGGCATCCGCCGACTGCTCGCACAGCGCCTGCGCGAGGAGACGCCGGAGTCCGATGAAGCGCGGTGGAGGCGTCTTGCGGCCTTTGCCGACGGTCTGCGCTCGATGCCGATCGCGATCAACACGCGCGAGTCGCGGGAGCAGCACTACGAGATGCCGACGGAGTTCTTCCAGCGGGTGTTGGGGCCGCGCATGAAATACTCGTGCTGCTGGTTCGGCCGTGGCGACGAGGACCTGGCCGAGGGCGAAGAGGCGATGTTGGAGCTCTACGCGGCCCGCGCGCGACTGGAGGATGACCAGGACGTGCTCGAGCTTGGGTGCGGGTGGGGCTCGCTGACACTCTGGCTTGCGGAGCGATATCCCGCCACGCGGATCACGGGCGTCTCACACTCCCGCACGCAGAAGGAGTACATCGATGCGGAGGCGGTCCGGCGGGGCCTGCGAAACGTCACGATCGTGACCTGCGACATGAACGACTTCGACGCGGAGGCGGGATCGTTCGACCGGGTGGTGTCGGTGGAGATGTTCGAGCACATGAAGAACTGGCCGCACCTACTGGCGAACGTCGCGCGCTGGCTCCGTCCGGGCGGGCTGTTCTTCATGCACATCTTCACCCACGCGCGCTATCCGTATCACTTCGTGGACCGTGACGAAAGCGACTGGATGAGCCGGTATTTCTTCACGGGCGGCATGATGCCCAGCGACGACCTGCTTCAGAATTTCCAGGACGACCTTCGGCTGGTCGAGCACTGGCGGGTGAACGGCCGGCACTACCAGCGCACGGCGGAACTGTGGCTGGAGAACATGGACCGGGCGAAGTCGGAGCTGCTGCCGATCCTGGAGTCCACGTATGGCCGCGGGCAGGCGACCAAGTGGTGGGCGTACTGGCGGACCTTCTTCATGTCCTGCGCGGAGCTCTGGGGCTATCGCGACGGCGAGGAATGGCTCGTGAGCCACTACCTGATGCAGGCGCCGGAACGGGCCTGAGCCTCAGTGCAGCGTGTGCCCCGCGCGGCGGGACTCGCGGACGATCTGCTCGATGAGTTCCCGGACGAGCGGGTTGGGAAAGCGGCGGCTGGGGGTCACGGCGTAGAAGTTTTCCGTGATCTCCGGAAGGCTGCGGCGGATGATGAGCTGACCGCTGCGGATCTCGTCGCGCACGACGACTGGAGGCACGAGCGCCAAACCGGTGCCCGCGGTGGCGAGCAGGCGGAGCATGGACATGTCGTCGACCTCGGCGATGATGCGCGGCCGGATACCCGCGGAGTCGAGCAGGCGGTCGAAAGCCGAGCGCGTGTCGTTCTCGTGGGTGGGCAGGATGAGCGGCACTTCGGCGAGACTTTTGGGAAACTCCAGCCGCCGGGTCTTCCAATCGGGCGTGCCGACGAGACTGACGGGCTGGCGGTCGAGGAGATGGCTGTGCCACGGGTGTTCGGCGTCGGCCTTCACGGGCTGGTTGGAGAGCACCACGTCGAGCTGGTGGGCGTGCAGCTGGAGCAGCAGCTCGCGCAGGCTGCCGGAGCGCAGCGTGAGGTCGAGGGTCTTGCCCAGGGCGAGGGCGGGCCGGAGGAACGAGAGCTGGAAGTTGCGCGAGAGCGTGGCGACGCCGCCGACCCGCAGCACGCGCCGGCCCTCGCGGGGGCGCCCCTGCATCGTCTCGACCAGCTCGTCGCCGGCGCGCCCGATCGTCTCCGCGTAATCCAGTGCGATGCGCCCCGCCTCCGTGAGCCGGAGCCCGCCGCGGCCGCGCTCGAAGAGGGGGTGCCCCAGGCTGTCCTCGAGCGTGCGCAGCTGGACGCTCAGGGCGGAGGCCGACACATGGAGCCGCTCGGCGGCGGCCGACAGGCTTCCCTCGCGGGCGATGGCCCTGAAATAGGCCAGGTGGTGATAGTTCAGGAAGGCCATTGCGCCGGATGATGATTAACAAAAAGTGAAAGGAAAGTTAGAAACCATCTATTTGTCTAAAAACGTCGGGGGCGCTAGAATCCGGGCGATGAATACGACGATCGAAGTCTCGCTGGCGCTGATTCCGGTGCTCCCGCTGTGCGGGGGGGCCGCCTGCGGCCTGCTGCCGGGGGAGTCCGGCGCGCGGGTGTCGCGTGCGGCCGCCTGGGCGGTGGCGGTGCTCGCTGCGGTGGCGGCCGGAGCGCTGGCCTTCGGGCCCGCGATTGGATCCGCCGCGGGCGGCCTGCTGATGCTCGACGGCGTGTCGGCCTCGATGAGCCTGCTGGTGGCCGTGCTCGGCCTGGCGGTGGTGCGGTTTTCGGTGAACACGCTCCGGGGCGACGCGCAGGCCGGGCGTTTCTGGCGGAACCTGAACCTGTGCCTGGGCCTGACCCAGGTCCTGGTGCTTGCGGGAAGTCTCCCGGTCCTTGCGGTGGGCTGGATCGGCAGCAGCCTGGCGCTGCACGGCCTGCTGCTTCATTTCCGCGATCGGGGTGAGGCGAGGCTGGCGGCGTGGACGAAATTCCTGATCAGCCGGACCGGCGACGCCTGCCTGCTGGCGGGAATCCTGGTGCTGCACGCGGCGGCGGGGACCTGGAGCATCGCGGGGCTCGCAGCCTGGGCCGCGAATGCCCCGGCGCAGGTGCCGGCTGCGGCCTGCGGTTTGTTTGCGGCCTGCGCCCTGCTCAAGTCGGTTCAGGTTCCCTTTCACTCCTGGCTTCCGGACGCCCTCGAGACACCGTCGTCGGTATCGGCGCTCATGCATGCGGGGGTGGTCAATGCGGGCGGGTTTCTGCTGATCCGGCTCAGTCCGGTGTTGGTCGCCGCTCCGTCGGTGCTCGCGGTGGTGGTGGCGGTGGGCTGCTTCACGGTGCTGTTTGGCTCGGTAGTGCTGGCGGCGCAGACCAGCGTGAAGCGCCGGCTGGCGTATTCGACCGTCGCCCAGATGGGTTTCATGATGGTCGAGTGCGGCCTGGGCGCGTTCGGGCTGGCGCTGCTTCACCTGCTGGCCCACTCGGCGTACAAGGCGCATGCGTTCCTGCGCTCGGGAACGGCGGCCGGCGAGCCGAGGCCGGGCCTGCCGGTGGTGAAAGCCTGGGCGGTGTTCGCGGGCCTTGCCGTGGCGGCCGCGCTGGTGGCCGCTGCACGCTGGGGTGCGTCGCTCGCGGGGCTTCCCGACGGACAGGCGGTGTTCGACCTGGTGCTGGGGCTGGGTGTGGCCTATGGCCTCGCGGCCGCGTTCTCCGCCGGTTTGCGGGGGGGCGCGCTGCTCGTGGCCCTCCTGGGCGTGGCGGTGGCGCAGACCGCCCACGAGGCGGGACTCGCGCTCTGGGCGCTCCCGACTGCGTCCGCGGCCGTCGGCGCCTCCGCCGCCGTTGCGTCGGTCACCTTCGCCCTCCTGTTCGCGCTCCAGCTGGTGCTGCCCCACCTGGCGGCGCGTCCCGCCGGACGGGCGCTGCATGTGCATGCGCTCAACGGCTTCTATCTCGCCGCCTGGACCCGGCGCCTGATGCGGCGGTTTGGTCCCGTGCGCAACGGCGTCTGATCGCTGCACAACCTCATTTACCATGAACATGACCCTGATTGAGTCCGGATCGGAAACCTCGCTGCACCAGATCGAGCGCGCGTTGGGCCGCGTGCCTCCGCTCTGGCCGCTGCGTTCGGTGGTGGCGGTGAATCCCTACCTCGGCTGGCTCGACCTTCCCATCCAGGAGGCGTCGACCGAGCACGAGGCGGTCCGGGGCACGCCGATCGGAATGGCTCCCGGGGACTACCTGCGGGCCTGGGAATCCGGACGGATCGCGGCGCGGCACCTGGACGCCGTCGCCGACGAGTCGTGGACCCGCGCGGCGCTGCTGGAGCTCGTGCGGCGGCCGTCGCCGCGGGGCGCGTGCGTCCGTGCGTATTCGGATTTCCTCGACGAGCGCGAACCGGGCTCGGGCTGGACGGCGTTTGTCCGGGACGAGATTGGGAAGCACTGTGCGGCGTTCCTGGACGAGCGGGAATCGTTCTGGCGCAATTCGGCGGGTGGGCGGGGCCTCTTCGCGGCCTGGCGGGAGGCGTCGCGGGTGGACCGGAGTCCCGAGGTGGCGGGGCTCGCGGGGTTCCGTGGTTTCGTGGCCTCGCTGCCGACCGATCCCGACGCCTGTGCGCTGGAGTGTGTGCGCCGGCTCGGAATGGGGGCGGGGATGCTCGAACGGTTCTTCCTGCGTGAGCTTCACGCGGTGTACGGCTGGGCCTCGTACCTGCGCTACCTCGAGAGGGAGTCGCGGATGGAGGGCCGTGCGCTGCGGCTGGTGAACGCGCTGCTGGCGATCCGGCTCTGCTACGATGCAGCGCTGCACTGGAGGCACAGCGACACGCCGGGACTTGAGTCCGCGTGGCACGAGGCGCTGTTGTGCATGGAGGGGACTGCGGATGAGGCCGAGGGCCTTTGCCGGTGGCAGGCGGCGTACGAGCTTGGGTACCAGGAGTCGCTTGTGGGTGCGCTGGCCGGCCAGCCTTCCCCGGCGCGCACGGCGGCGCCGGAGGTCCAGGCGGTGTTCTGCATCGACGTGAGGTCCGAGCCGCTGCGCCGGCACCTGGAGGCAGCGCATCCCTCGCTCCAGACGCTCGGATTTGCCGGGTTCTTCGGCTTTCCGGTGGGACATCGGACTGCGTCGGGCCTGCTTCAGGCGCGCTGCCCGGTGCTGGTGTCGCCGGGCTTGGAAACCGCCACGAACGCGGACGCGAGCGGCCCCGAAGCCGCGCGGGTCTGGAGGGCGGTGCAGTCCTCGGGCGTCGCGGCCTTCTCCTTCGTCGAAACTTTTGGTGCGGCCTTTGCGGCGCGGCTTGGCCTGCGGGAAAAGCCCGCGTGTTCGCGCGCCCCGGCGGCGGAGCTTACTCTGGAGCGGGTGCCGCTGGAGCGGAGGGTCGCGATGGCCGAGGGGGCGCTTCGGGGCATGAGCCTCACCTCGGGCTTCGCGCGGCTCGTGCTGGTTTGCGGGCACGGCAGCCGCAGCGCCAACAATCCCCACGCCTCGGGCCTGGACTGCGGGGCCTGCGGTGGGCATGCGGGAGATGTGAACGCCCGCGTGGCGGCGGCCTGCCTGAACGACCGGGCGGTGCGCGCTGCGCTCCGGGGCAGGGGAATCCACATTCCGGACGAGACCTGGTTCGTCGCCGGGCTTCACGACACGATGACCGACGAGGTCGCGCTGGAGGGGGCTGCGGACGCGCCCGCCACGCACGCGGGGCTGGTGTCGGGGCTGGTCGCGTCGCTCGCGCGGGCTTCGGAGGACACGCGCTCGGAACGTGTCGCCAGGCAGCGGATACCGGTGGCCGGCCGCGGCGACCTGAGGCGGCGGCTGGACCGGCGGGCCGGGGATCCCTCGGAGCTGCGGCCCGAGTGGGGGCTGGCCAACAACGCCGCATTCATCGCGGCGCCGCGTTCGCGGACCCGTTCGCTGGACCTCGGCGGGCGCTGCTTCCTTCACGACTACATCTCGGAGAACGACCCCGACGGCGCGATCCTCAAGGCGATCCTCTCCGCGCCCGTCGTGGTGGCGTCGTGGATCAACCTGCAGTATTTCGCCTCGAGCGCGGATCCGGTGAACTACGCCGCGGGGGACAAGCGCCTGCACAACGTGGTCGGAGGGATCGGTGTATTCGAGGGCAACGGGGGCGACCTGAAGCCCGGGCTGCCACTGCAATCGGTGTTCGAGGACGGACGGCGCGTGCACGAACCGCTGCGGCTCTCGGTCTTCGTGCAGGCTGAGCGCTCGAAGGTCGATGCAGCCCTCGAGGCGGCATCGGACACGGCCAAACTCGTCGAGAACGGCTGGGTGCACCTCTTCGCCCTGGAAGGCGGGACCTGCCACCGCCGTGTGCGCGAGGGCTGGGTGCGGGTGGCCTGAGCCGCTCAGGCCTCCGCGCCGCCCTGGACCTTCGCGCGGCTCTTCCTGGACTCGCCTGCGATGCGCGCGCGATAGGCGCCCATCCTGCGGCGGAGCGCGGCGTCGGCGGTGCCGAGGATGCGCGCGGCCATCAGGCCCGCGTTCTTCGCGCCGCCGATCGCCATCGTGGCGACGGGGATGCCACCGGGCATCTGGGCGATGGAGAGGAGGGAGTCCATGCCCTTGAGGGCCTTGCTCTCGACGGGCACGCCCACGACGGGGAGATTGGTGAGGCTGGCGACCATGCCTGGCAGGTGCGCGGCGCCGCCGGCGCCGGCGATGATGACGCGCAGGCCGCGGCCCTCGGCGGCCTTGGCGTAGGCGACCATGTCCTCGGGTGTCCGGTGTGCGGATACGACGGTGGCCTCATAGGGCACGCCGAATTCGCCGAGGATGCGGGCGGCTTCCGACATCGTGGGCCAGTCGGACTCGCTGCCCATGATGATTCCGACGAGGGGCTTGGTCTTGGAGGTTTTCATCGTGGATAAGGGATTCCAATTGTTGAACCACAGAGGCACAGAGGGCACGGAGAAAGGCAACTGCAGGGAGATTCCATATCGAAACTCATTCGGCTGCGAGGCGCGTCGATCTCCTGAGGAAATCGCCACGAAAAACACGAAGTCTCAGGGGCGCCGGCCTTGCGGTGTGTGCGCTTATAAGCGCGCCTCGCCTGCTGCCGATACCGCTGGCGCCTTTTCGTGTTTCTTGTGGCCAATCCCTCAGGTGGTTTTGTTGCGGCTCCGCCACCAGTCGTAGCCTTGGGAAAGGCGGCGGTCTCCGTGGTTCAATTCTTATCTCAGGGCTTGGCGCCGAAGCGGATGAAGCTGGCGGCGGTGGTGGCGCGGTGCATGGCCTCGTCGGCGGAGGAGCCGAGGGCGTTGACGTGGCCGAGCTTGCGGCGCGGGCCGCTCATCCACTTGCCGTAGAGATGGACGTGGGCGTCGGGGACCTCGAGCGCCCGGTCGAGGCCCTGGACGACGGCGGGCTCCTTGGAGTCGCCGAGCAGATTGATCATCACGGCGGCGGGGGCGCGCAGGGCGGTGGAGCCGAGGGGGAGGCCCATGACGGCGCGCACGTGGTTCTCGAACTGGGAGCAGACGCAGGCGTCCTGGGTGTAGTGGCCGGAATTGTGCACGCGCGGCGCAAGTTCGTTGATGAGCAGGGTGCCGTCCTTCAGCAGGAACAACTCGATGCCGAAGCTGCCCACGGCGCCCACGGCTTCGAGTGCGCGCTGAGCCATGCGAGAGGCCTCGCGGGCGATTTCGGCCGGCACGGAGGCGGGCACGAGCACAGTCGCGCAGATGTGGTTGTCCTGGCGCGTCTCGACCACCGGGTAGGCGGCGAGCTCGCCGCGGGTGCCGCGGGTGACGATGGTGGCGAGTTCGGACTCGAAGGGGCAGAAGGCCTCGACGTAGAGCGAGCCGGCCCCGCGTTGAAGCGCCTGCCAGGCGGCGTCCACGTCGGCGGGCGTGCGCACGGTGTAGTTGCCCTTGCCGTCGTAGCCGTTGCGGCGGCTTTTCAGGACGACGGGCCAGCCGTGCCGCGTTGCGAACAGTCCGAGGTCGTCGCGGGTTTCCACGGCGGCGAACTCCGCGACGCCCAAGCCGGCCTTTCGCAGGGTTTCCTTCTGCGCAAACTTGTCCTGGATGAGCCCGAGACAGGCAGAGCCGGGTCGCACCGGCACGCCCATGCGCTCGAGCGCCGCGAGGCTGGCGGGCGACACGAATTCGTTTTCGAGCGTGACCACGTCGACCATACCGGCGAACTCCTCGAGCTTCAGTTCGGAGTCCCAGTCGCCTGCGAGGGTGAGCGCGGCGACGCTTGCGGCCGGGCTGTGTCCGTTGCGCTCCAGGACGACCACGTCGATGCCCAGGTTTGCGGCGGCGAGGGTGGTCATGCGGGCGAGCTGGCCGCCGCCGATGATTCCGAGGCGGGGATGGAGCCGGTGACCCGGCTTGCCGCCAATCTCATTGTCGTAGGTTTCGTGCATCGTGGAAGGAGGGTCGGAACGTTGAGGTCGTTACCGTCCTCGGGACGGGCCGTTTGTCAAAAGGTCCGTGCAGTCCGCCGGCCGGGCGATCCATCCGGCCCGCCGCCACGGTCGGGGCGCGGCCCCGGGGGTCACGACGGCCCGCACTGGGCGAGTTTTCGGCGGAGCAGGTCGCGTTCGGCGGGCAGCGCCGCTAGTTCGAGGGCGCGACGCAGGCAGGCCTGGGCCTGTTCGGCGTTGCCGGCCTCCAGCCAGAACTCGCCGGCGATGGCGTGGAAGAGGTGGTAGCGCTCGAGCGCGGAGCGGCCTTCGATCGCCTGGAGCGCCCGCAGACCTTCGCGGGGCCCGTGAACGCGGGTGACGGCGACGGCCCGGTTGAGGGCGACGACCGGGGAGCGGTCCAGTTCAAGGAGATGGTCGTAGAGGGCCAGGATGCGCGCCCAGTCGGTGGAGGCGTAATCGGGGGCGAGGCAGTGACAGGCGGCGAGGCCCGCCTCGAGGTGGTAGCGCGTGATCGTGTCGCCGCTCCCCGATGCCGCGAGATGCTCGAGCCCGAGGCGGATCCGCTCGCGATTCCAGCGGCTGCGGTCCTGCTGGGCGAGCAGCAGGAGCGATCCGTCGTCGTCGACGCGCGCGGGCATGCGGGCCGAGTTGAACTGCATCAGCGACAGCAGGGCATGGGTCTCGGGACGGTTGCCGAGCGGGTGTGCGGCGAGCAGACCCGCGAGCCGGATGGCCTCGTCGCAGAGCTCCTCGCGCAGGAGCCGGTCGCCGTGCGAAGCCTTGTAGCCCTCGTTGTAGAGCAGGTACAGGGCCTGGAGCACGGCGTCGACGCGCGGTTCGAGCTCGGCCGCGGTCGGCAGGTCGGTGGTGATGCCGCTCTCGCGCAGGAAAGCCCGGGCGCGCACGAGCCGTTTGGCGATCGCCGCCTCCGTGGAGAGAAAGGCTGCGGCGATCTCGCGTTCGCCGAAGCCGCAGAGCGTCTTGAGCACCAGCGCAACCTGCGCATCGACGGGCAGCCCGGGCTGGCAGCAGACAAACATCATGCGCAGCTGGCTGTCGCGGATCTCGTCCTCGAAGACCGGCGGGGGGGACGTGAGGGCGGACTGCAGGCAGTCCTCAACCAGGGGCACGAGCGCCTCCTGTTTGCCAGCCCACAGCGAGCCGCGTCGAACCAGGTCCAGGGCCCGGTTGCGCGCGGTCTTCAGAAGCCAGGCGGAGGGATTATCGGGCACGCCGGTGAACGGCCAGGTCTGCATCGCGCGCATGAGGGCGTCCTGAATCACGTCTTCGGCGAGATGGAGGTTTCGCACCCCGAAGTGGCGCGTGAGGATCGACACCAGGCGGCCGGCCTCGCGACGGAAGAGGTGGTCGACGAGGGCCGCGACCTGGCGGTCGTCACCGGCCGGGGGAGTCGGTTCCTCAGGTGTCACGGGGAGGCGGATACGTAGTCGAGGGCCTCCCGCGCGAGCCGGGTCGCGGCTTGCGCGGTCCCGGGGGAGAGTTCGAGCCATTCCCGCATCGGGCGCCCCGGCCGGGGTTCAAAACGCGTGCCCCTCCCCTGCGCGACGAGGGTGTCGACGCGGTGGCGAGGGAGTTTCACGACCATGCGGTCGCCCGAGGCGAGCATGGCAAAGATCCGGCCTCCGGTGGCGAGCGCGCCCCGTCCGAATCCGCGCCGGCTGCCGGTCCCCACCGAGACACGCGGGTCGGCGGTGAGGCGGGCGACGAGCGCGTCGTAGGGTTCGGCCGGGTGGGCGGATTTCATGGTGTCAACCGGCGGCCCGGTCCGCCCGGGTCGGCGCCGAATTGCCCGAGCAGCGCACACAGGGCATGCAGGTGCGCGGCGGCGTCCCGATCGTCGGGGTGATGGCTGGCCTGCGGATCATCAATGGGAACAATGTGCGGGATCGCCTGGCCGGGCAAATCGGCGTCGACGTTCGTGGAACGCGCGTGCACCGCGGCCGCCCGGGAGGGACGCGGACGCGGTGGGGCCGGGAGCCGGGCGCCTGCCGGCGCAACGGCGGGAGTCGGGTCCATGGCGGAGCGGCCGGGGCCTAGCCAGCCCGGCAGAGCGCGGGGCGGACCTCCACGGAAAATCCGTGATCGAGTCCGGGACAGCCCTTGGCGATCTCGGTCGCCGCGGCGAGAGACGGAGCCGTGACTGCGAGGGTGCCGCCCACCACTTCCTTGCCCTCGACGAAGGGCCCGTCGACGATGCGGACGCCCCCCACGTTCCGAACAACCGTGCCGGCCTCGTCGAGTCGCTGGCCGCCCGAAGACTCGCCCTGGCTCACGAGGCCGTCGATCCAGGCGGACCAGCGTTCGAAATTGCGCTGCATTTCCTCCGGCGACGGAAGAGGGTGGTCAACCGAATGGCGGAACAGCAGCACGTAGGTGTTGGTGGAGTCGTAGTTTTTCATGAGATGAAATGTGGATTCACCTCTAATGACGAACGACTCGCCAGGCCCAGGACACGCAGCGGAACCGACTGCGGTCCAAGTGCGTGGGATGTTCAACCGTGCGGGGTGTCGCTGGAGCGCAGTCGAGCGAGCCAGCCTCGCTCCACAACGTGGTCCTCGTGCAGGCGGTGGAGGCGTGCGTTGAGCACGGCCGTGCGTCCCAGGTAGCCGACGAGCCTGCGGGGATCGTCGCGGCTGACCACGGGCAGGCGACCGCAACCGCGTTTGAGCATGCGATTGAGGGCCTCGTCGACGGGTTCGTCCGGGAAGGCGACCTCGGGGTCGCGCGTGCCGGCGTCGAGCACCGACGATTGGCCGGACGGATCCTTGTCGAAGGCTTTCACGAGGTCGGCGCGGGTCACGATGCCGACGAGCTTGTGGTCGTCGTCCACCAGCGGGAAGGCTGGGTGCCGCAGCAGGCCCGGCTCGCCGTTGGCGATACGTTCGGAAAGATCGGCAACGAGGGTCGAGGCCGGAATGGACAGCGCCTCCTCGTCCATGACGAGGCCGACGGAGATCTGCTTGAATGCGTCCGCCTCGTATTCCTGGTTCACGGGCAGGCCCTTGCGGGCGAGGCTGAGGGTCATCACGGAATGTTTCATGAGCGCGAGCGCGACGCCGTTGGCGACGACGACGACGAGCATGAGCGGGAGGACGGCGTTGTAGGAACGCGTCATTTCGAAGGCGAAGAGGATGAATGTGAATGGCGCGCGAGCGGCGGCGCCGAAGAACGCCGCCATGCACAGGATGGCGCACGCGGCGGGCGAGAGCGCAGCAGCGGGGACGAGGGCGTTCACTGCGAAGGCGAAGATCGAGCCCAGCGCGGCGCCGCTCATGAACATCGGTGCGAGCGTGCCGCCGGAAGTCCGCGAGCCCAGAGCGGTCAGGATCGCCATCGGCTTGAACACCAGGATGAGTGCCACGGCCAGCACTGCCAGCCGGCCGTTCAGGATGTCCGCGATGATTCCGTAGCCCGAGCCCAGCGTCTGCGGGACGAGGTAGCCGATCACGCCCAGGCCCAGCCCACCGAGGGCGGGCCACCACATTTCGTCGAGCCCGACCTTGTGAAGCAGTTCGAACGCGTCCTCGGACCATTCGAGCGCGCGAACGAAACCCACAGCCGCGAGGCCTGCGATGACGCCGAGCAGCAGGTACCAGGGCAGTTCGTGCACGAAGCCGAAGGCGACCGGATCGAGCGCGACCATCGGCGCCCGGCCGAGCAGCATGAATCGGACGCTGGTCGCGAGCGTGGTGGCGATGACGAGCGGGATGAACGAGCGCGGCTTGTATTCGAACAGGATCAGCTCGATCGCGAGCAGCACCGCGGCGATCGGTGTGCTGAAGGTCGCCGCGAGGCCGGCGGCCGCGCCCGCCGCGAGCAGGGTCTTGCGTTCGGACACCGTGAGGTGCAGCACCTGCCCGATCACCGAGCCGACCGCGCCGCCGGTCTGGATGATCGGCCCCTCGACGCCGAACGGACCGCCCGTGCCGATGACGACCGCGGAGGAGGCGGGTTTGAGCACCGCGATCTCGGGGTCGATCTTGCTCCGATTGTACAACACCGACTCGATGACTGCGTCGATGCCGTGCCCGCAGATCTTGCGCGAGCCGAACCGGGCCATCAGGCCGACGACCAGGCCGCCGATCGCGGGGATCAGGATCACCCAGGCGTGCAGGTGCACCGTGGTGGGCACGCTTTCGGAGAACGACCAGCGCCCGTAGAACGCGAGGTTGGTGATCAGGCCGATCAGCCTGAACAGGACATAGGCCACTGCGCCGACGAACGCGCCGAGCGCGCCCGCGAGCACCGACAGCATGGTCAGCCGCCGGAGCGGCGCGCCGGCCGCGTCGGTTTCATCCCAGGGAGGGAGCTTTGCAGTGGATGCGGAGTGGGTGGAGGACGTGGGCTTCACGAAAAAATGAAGGGAGTGCCGCGCAGGGATCAGCGCGCATGGAGCCGCGCCCGAAGCACGGCGGAGCGTCCGAGGTAGCCGATGATGCGCCCGGGATCTTCGGGTGCGACGACCGGGAGGCGGCCACAGTCGCGGTCGAGCATGCGGTCGAGCGCCTCGCTCACCAGTTCGTCCGGCCGGGCCACCTCGGGATGCGCGGTGCCCGCTTCGGCAAGCGTGCTCGAGCCCGACGGATCGCGCTCGAGGGACTTCAGGACGTCGCCGCGCGTGATCAATCCCGCCAGGCGGCCCTCGGGGTCGGCGAGCAGGTACGCGGAGGACCGTGCGACCGCCGGTTCGCAGCCCGCGATCCGGGAGGAGAGCTCGTGCACCGTCATGTCCGCGGGGAGCGTCACGGGGTCCCGTTCCATGACCTGGCCGACCGTGATGCGCTGAAACACGTCGGCCTCGTAGTCCTGGTTCACGAGCCGGCCCCGGCGGATCAGCTTCTCGGTCATGATCGTCGACCGGCCCATGAGCAGCAGCGTGACGACCTCGGCAACCGCGACGACGAGCATGAGTGGGAGGACGGATTCGTAGTTTCGGGTGATCTCGAAGACGAAGACGATGAGCGTGAACGGCGCGCGAGCGGCGGCGCCGAAGAACGCGGCCATCGCCACCAGCGCGCAGGCGGAGGGCGAGAGGGCGCTGGCCGGAACGAAGTGGTTCACGACGTGGGCGAACAGGCAGCCGAAGCCCGCGCCGGTCATGAACATGGGGGCGAGGAGTCCGCCCGAGGTGCCCGAGCCCAGCGAGATGAGCAGGGCGAGCGGCTTGGCGATGACCACCAGCAGGAGGACCGTGAGGGCGAGCCGGTCGTTGAGTATCTGGGAAATGGATTCGTAGCCGACGCCGAGCACACGCGGGACGAACAGGCCGATGAGCCCCAGCCCGAGGCCGCCGATCGCCGGCCACCAGAACGGGCTCACCGGCAGCTTCGCGTACTGGTCCTCGGTCCAGTAGAGCGCCTTGCTGAAGGCGACCGCCGCGAGTCCGCTGCAGACGCCGAGCAGCACGTACCACGGATACACGAGCAGCGCGTGGTGCACGCCGAAATCGGGGTGTCCCACCGTGAACATGGCGCCCGGCCCGAGCAGCAGGAAGCGCACGGTCGTCGCGAGCGTGGTGGCGATGACCAGCGGGATGAAGGAGCGCGGCTTGTATTCGAACAGCAGCAGCTCGATGGCGAGGATGACGCCGGCGAGCGGCGTGCTGAACGTGGCGGCCATGCCCGCGCCGGCGCCCGCGGCGAGCAGGGTCTTCCGCTCGTTCGAGGACAGTCCGAGCCACTGCCCGAGCACGGAGCCCGCCGCGCCGCCCGTCTGGATGATCGGACCCTCCGCGCCGAACGGGCCGCCCGTGCCGATGGCGATCGCGGCCGAGATCGGTTTGAGCACCGCGACCCGCGGCTCGATGCGGCTCTGCTTGAACAGCACCGCCTCCATCGCCTCGGGAATGCCGTGTCCGCGGATCTGGGAGGAGCCGTACCTGGCCATGAGGCCCACCACCGCGCCGCCGGCCGCGGGGATCAGGACGACCAGCCAGCCCACGTGCCCGGTCGTGATGACGCGCTGCCCGTAGCCCCAGTGCAGGAAGAACACCAGGTTCGTGATCAGCCCGATCAGCCGGTACAGCAGCCAGGCGATCACCGCGGCCGCCATGCCCAGCAGACCGCCGAGGACGGACATGAGTACCATCCTCTCGTGATTTGCGGCATGCTGCGGCGGTCGTTCGGGCACGGGTCAGTCCTATCCAATTATATCGTAACACGACAAGTTTTTTGCGGGCGGGTCCCTCTTGGGCGCGTGGCCGGTTCAGCGAAGCAGTGTGCTAGCCGGTGGGCAGGCGGGGTTGGAGCTCCGTGCGCAGGCGGTTGACGGCGAGCTCCTTTGCCTTGGCCTCGACCTCGACGGTGAGGTCCCAGCCCAGCCATTCCGCGGGGAAGTCCCGGGGGTCCACGTAGTCGTGGTGGCGCCTGGGGTCGGGCCCCTCCCAGCCGGCGATCGGACTCGACAGATGGAAGAGGGGCTCCCGGTTCCACGTCCGCCGGGCCTCGGCGGTCGCGTCGGCGATGGACAGCCCGTCGGGCAGGCAACGGTGGTGATGGACGTCGTAGACGAGCGGGATGCCTTCGGCGCGGCAGAGGGGCAGGAGGTCGGACGGGGTGAAGATCGTGTCGTCGTTCTCGACGGTCAGCCGCGAGCGCGCCCGCGGCGAGAGCCGGTCAAGGTTTCGCCGGAACCGGTCGAGCGCCGCCGGTTTGTCGCCGTAGGCACCGCCGCCGTGGATGTTGATCGTGTCGGCGTTCGTCCACTCCGCGATCTCGGCCTGGGACTCGAGGTCCTCGATCGAGCGGGCCACGATGCCGGGATCGGGCGAGTTGAGCACGACGAACTGGTCGGGATGGAAGCCGGTGCGGATGCCGTGTTCGCGCGCGAAGTCGCCGCAGCGCCGGAACTGGGCCACGAGATCGTCGGCCCCGGGGAGCTCCTCCACGCGGTATCCCACGTCCGGATGCGTCTTGAGCGGGAGAATGGGCGTGAGGATGCGGAACGCGCCGATCCCGCGGGCCGCACAGAAGCTCAGCGCCCGCAGCAGCGAGTCCGCGTTTCCCCGGCACAGGCCGGCGAGCCGGTCCAGCGCCGCCGGGCGGGTCAGTTTGCGCAGCGAGGCTGCAGTGGTGACGCTGAACCGGATGGGCTCGGCCGCGAACTGGCAGCACAGGCCCAGGCGCAGGCGTCCGACGGGGGACGGGGTGCGTTCCTTCGCGGTGGCGGAGCGTCGAGGCATGGGCGCAGGTGGCTCGCGGGGCGTCCTTCAGCGCGCAGCGCCGCCGCGGACGGCGTCGACCTCGAAATTCGGGTTCAGGCGTTCGTTCTCGTCGATCATTCCGGGGCAATGAGAGCGCCCGGGCGCGGCTGTCAACCGGCCGAGCGCGCCGGGCTCACGCCGAGCCGATCAACCATCCGGCGGCGAACACGAGCGCGCCTCCCAGGGCGACCTGGACTGTGGCCGAGAGGGGGGAGGTTTCCATGTATTTCCAGCGTATCCAGGAAATCACGGCGAGTTCCACGATCACGACGGCGATCGCGATCATCGTGGCGAGATGGAACGAGGGGATCAGGTAGGGGAGCGTGTGGCCGATGCCGCCCAGGGTCGTCATGAGCCCGCAGACCGCCCCGCGCAGGAGCGGGCCGCCGCGGCCGCTGATCTTGCCGTCGTCGGAGAGCGCCTCGGCGAAGCCCATGCTGATGCCGGCCCCGACGGAGGCTGCGAGGCCGACGCGAAAGGTGTCCGTGGTGTTGGCCGTGGCGAAGGCGGCGGCGAAAAGCGGGGCGAGCGTCGACACCGAGCCGTCCATGAGCCCGGCGAGTCCGGGCTGCACCACGCGGAGGACGAATGACCGCCGGGCGGTTTCATGCTCCTCGGCGATGCGACCCTCCTGCTCCTGCCGCGCGGTGATCTCCCCTGCGCGGGTTTCGTGCCGTGCCTCCTCCGCAGCGAGATCACCAAGAAGCTGGCGCAGGGAGGCGTCGCTCACCTGCTGCGAGGCGCTGTGGTAGAAGTTCCTGGACTGGATCTCCATCGCGGTCGCCTCGTCGCGGGCGCGGGCGGGGCTCACCCCGAGGCTCAGCCAGCTCGCGCGCCGCCGGTAGAAGCCGCGCACGTCCTCGCGTCGGATGAGCGGGATGTGTTCGCCGAACTTCGAGCGGTACAGGTCGATCAGGCGGTGGCGGTGCCCCGATTCCTCCTCGGCCATCTCGTGGAACAGTTCGGCCGCCGCCGGATACTCCGCCCGGAGGGACTCCGCAAAGTCGGTGTAGATCCGGCCATCCTCCTCTTCCGCGGAAATGGCCAGGGCGAGAATCTGCTGCTCGGTGAGGTCGCGAAAGTTCATCCCGCAGACGCTACCGGCTTTGCCGGAGCGCGCAACGGTTCAGAGCAGCGGCCGCAGCACGGTCCAGACGGTGTCCGCGACGATCGCGTGGCCCCGGGCGGTGGGATGGATTCCGTCGGCCTGGTTGAGGTCGGGCCGTCCTCCGACGCCCGCGAGCAGGAAGGGGATGAGCACCAGGTGGTCCTTGGCTGCCAATTCCGGATACACGTCGCGAAACGCCCGGGTGTAGGCGGGGCCCAGGTTGGAGGGCATCTGCATCCCCGCGAGCACGATCCGGGCGTCGGGGTATTTCGCCCGGACGCGGTCGACGATGCCCTGCAGGTTCGCCCGGGTGTCGGCGGGCGGGATTCCCCGCAGGCCGTCGTTTCCGCCGAGTTCGAGGACGAAGATGTCCACGTGCTGGCGCAGCACCCAGTCCACGCGCCGCAGTCCGCCCGCGCTCGTTTCCCCGCTCAGGCCGGCGTTGACGACGCGCCAGGGCAGGCCGGCCGCGTCGATCTTCTTCTGGATGAGCCCCGGGAAGGCCTGGCTGGCCGGATCCTCGAGCCCGAGCCCGGCGGTGAGGCTGTCGCCGAAAAAGACGATCGTCTTGCGTCCGTCGGCGCGCAGGCCCGGGGCCCAGCCCAGGACGAGCGCAGCGGCGAGCATGAAAAGCGTTGAACGAATGGGAAACATGATTGGCCAAGGGGGCGTCTCCTGGTTTTCCTGAACCCCCGGACGAATGAGTGATCACGCGATGCTAAAAGTCGAGCGCCTGACCAAGACCTACGCGACCGCCGCCGGCCCGTTGACCGTGCTGCACGAGGTGTCGTTCGACCTGGGGGAGGGCGGGAGCCTGGCGGTGGTCGGCCCGAGCGGAAGCGGGAAGACCACGCTGCTCGGCCTGTGCGCCGGGCTCGACCAGCCTTCGTCGGGCGACGTGGAACTCGCGGGGTGCCGGCTCGGAGCGCTTGACGAGGACGCCCGTGCGCGGGTGCGCAATCGGCACGTCGGGTTTGTCTTCCAGAATTTCCAGCTGATTCCGACGCTGACCGCGCTTGAGAACGTCCGTGTGCCACTCGAACTCGCGGGCCTCGGCGGTGAGGGCGACGGCGCCCGGGCGCTGCTCGCGCGCGTGGGGCTAGCGGACCGCGCCGACCATTATCCGCTGCAGCTTTCGGGCGGCGAGCAGCAGCGCGTCGCGCTGGCCCGGGCGTTCGTGAACCGGCCCAAGATCCTGTTCTGCGACGAGCCCACGGGCAACCTGGACGCGGACACGGCCCGCTCCATGGTGGAGCTGATCTTCGAGCTCAACCGCGAGCGCGGCACGACGCTGGTCCTCGTCACCCACGACCTCGAACTCGCCGCGCGCTGCGGGCGCCTCCTGCGCCTGCGCGGAGGCCGCGTGGCCGACGGGTCTCCGGGCGCATGAGCTTCATCCTGAAGATGGCCTGGCGCGACTCGCGCGCCTCGCGGGGCCGGCTCCTGCTGGCGGCCTTCTCGATCGTGCTCGGCGTGGCGGCGCTGGTGGCGGTCGGCTCGGTGGCCGCCAATCTCCGCCAGGCGGTCGACGCGCAGGCGAAACAGCTCCTGGGCGCGGATCTCGAGGTGAGTTCGCACCAGCCGCTGACGCCCGAAGTGCGGCGGAGGCTCGACGCGCTCGGCGGGGAGATCGCGCACGGGGTGACCTTCGCGTCCATGGTCGTGCTGCCCGACAGCGGCGGCCGCACGCGCCTGGTGTCGGTGCACGCGATCGACGGCGGGTATCCATTCTACGGACACCTCGTTACGGACCCCGCCGGTGCCGCGGCACGGTTGCGCGGGGGCGGGGAGGTCGCGGTGCTCGAGGACACGCTGATGGCGCAGTTCGGGGTGAAGCCGGGCGACCGGGTGAAGCTCGGGCGGTCGACATTCCGGGTCGCGGGGGCGCTCAAGCGCCTGCCGAGCGAGTCGGGGGCCGGGGCGCTGTTCGCACCCCGCGTCTTTGTGCCGCTGGCCTCGATCCCTGCCACGGGCCTGCTCGACGCCCGCAGTCTCGCGAACTACGAGACCTACGTGAAGCTCCCGCCGGCGGCCGATGCCGGGCGAATCGCCGAGGAGCTGCGCCAGGCCTTTCCCGAGCGCCGCATCCGGGTCGAAACCGTCGCGGACCGTCGTCGCCGTCTCGGCCGCACGATGGAGAACGTGGATTCGTTCCTGAGCCTGGTGGGATTCATCGCGCTGCTGCTCGGGGCGATCGGTGTGGCGAGCTCGGTCCAGGTCTATGTGCGCCACAAGCTCGCGACTGTCGCGGTGCTGCGCTGCCTGGGGGCGCGGGCGCGGACGGGGTTTGCGATCTATCTGGTGCAGGGGCTGGCGCTGGGGCTCGTCGGGGCGCTCGCCGGTTCGGCGCTGGGAGTCGCCGTCCAGTTTTTGGTGCCGGAGCTGCTTCGCGGTTACCTGCCGATTTCGCTGACCGTGTTCGTCGCCTGGCCGGCCGTGGCGCGCGGGGCGGGCGCGGGGCTGGTGGTATGCGTGCTGTTCACGCTGCTTCCCCTGCTGGCGGTGCGGCGCGTGCCGCCGCTCGCGGTGCTGCGGGCGGATGCCGCCGAGGAGGCGGCCGCGCGGCGCGACCCCTGGCGCATCGGCGTCTTCATTGTCATGCTCGGCGCGGTGGCGGCGCTGTCGGCCGCGCTGGCCTCGACGCCGCGGATCGGGCTCGCGTTCGCCGGGGCGCTCGTCGCCTGCCTGCTGGTGCTGGCGGGCCTGGCGCGGATCGTGATGTGGGCCGTGCGGCGGTTCTTTCCCCGGCGCGCCCCCTACGCCTGGAGGCAGGGCCTCGCGAATCTTTACCGACCCAACAACCGGACCCTGCTGCTGCTGGTGTCCCTCGGCCTCGGCTCCGGGCTGCTGCTCACTCTTGTACTCACCCGGGCCACGCTGCTGGGCGAGCTGCGCGTCGACCGGGGCGGCCGGTCGAATCTGCTGTTTTTCGACATCCAGGACGATCAATTCCAGCCGCTCGAGCACCTCCTGGCTGCACGCGGAGCCCACGTGCAGATCGCCGCACCCGTGGTCACGATGCGCCTCTCGTCGGTGAAGGGCGTGCCCGTCGAGCGCCTGCTCCACGACAAGGCCGCCCATGTCGCCGGCTGGGCGCTGAGCCGGGAGTACCGGTCCACCTACCGGGCGACTCTCGCGGACTCGGAGCGGGTGGTTTCGGGGCATTTTGAGGGAAGGGTGGCCGCCGGCACTCCGGTGGTGCCGGTCTCGCTGGAGGCGCACCTCGCGAAGGACCTGCATGTCGGGCTTGGCGACGAGCTGGACTTCGACGTCCAGGGCGTGCCTGTGCGGACGCGGATCTCGAGCCTGCGCGAGGTGGAATGGCGTCGGCTCCAGCCCAACTTCTTTGTCGTCTTTCCCACCGGAGTGCTCGAGGACGCACCAAAGACCTACATTGTGGCCCTGCATGCGGCCTCGGCCGACGAGTCCGCCCGGCTTCAACAGGCGGTCACGGCGGATTTTCCCAACGTCTCGGCCATCGACCTGCGCTTGGTGCTGGCCACGATCGACGGGATCGTCTCTAAGGCGGGTTACGTGATCCGGTTCATGGTGCTGTTCACAGTCCTCACCGGCTTCGTGGTCCTCGCCGGGGCGCTCGTGTCGGGGCGCGCCCAGCGCCTGAAGGAGAACGTGCTCCTGCGGACCCTGGGGGCGTCGCGCGGACTGCTGACGCGTATTCAACTGGTCGAATACGTCATCCTGGGACTGCTTGGTGCCGTCACGGGAGCGGTGCTCTCGGTCGGGCTGGGCTGGCTGCTCGCCCGGTATCTTTTCAAGACGTCGCTCGTGGTGCCCTTCGGTGCGCTGGTCGCAGGCGCGGCCGGTGTGGTCGTGGCGACGCTGGTCACAGGCTGGCTCGCAAACCGCGGCATCGCCGGCCAGCCGCCGCTCGAGGTGCTTCGCCGCGAGGGCTGAGGCGCCGCCGCCACAAACGCATCGACGCCCCGCGCGCCGCCGCTAGCATCGGAAGCCTTCGAACGGCGTCCGCGTCCAGCGGCCCCATCGCCTCGCGGCGCGCGCCGGAGTCCTCAAAATCCGCCTCCCATGCTCAACATCGCCCTGTTCGGCCCCCCCGGCGCGGGAAAGGGAACCCAGTCCGAGTTCCTGATCAAGACCTACAATCTCGCCTACATCTCCACCGGCGACCTGCTTCGCCGCGAGATGGCGAACAAGACCCGCCTCGGCCAGGAGGCCCAGAGCATCATCGCGTCGGGCGGCCTCGTGTCCGACGAGATCATCGTTCAGATCATCGAGAAGACGATCACCGACAACACCACCTGCAACGGCTTCCTGTTCGACGGCTTCCCGCGCACCACCATCCAGGCCTACATCCTCGAGGGGCTCATGCTGAAGCTGAACACCGCGCTCAACTGCCTGATCAGCCTGGAGGTGCCCGAGGAGGAGTCGGTGCGCCGCCTGCTCAAGCGCGGCGCCACGTCGGGGCGCAGCGACGACAACGAGACCGTCATCCGCAACCGCCTGCGCGAGTACAACCAGAAGACCCTGCCCGTGCTCGAGTTCTACCGCGACCGTGGCATCCTTCGCACGATCGACGGCACCGCCGGCATCGACGCGGTGCGCGAGCAGGTCGCCCAGATCGTCCGCGGCGAGCTCAGCAAGCAGCTCTTCAACGTCGTGCTCTTCGGCTATCCCGGCTCCGGCCGCGGCTCCCAGGGCAAGGCGCTCGCGAAGAAGTTCGGACTCGAGTACGTCGCCACCGGCGGGATGCTCGACGCGGAGATCAAGACCGGCTCCGAACTCGGCCGGAGGATCAACGCCCTCTACGAGAACGGCCAGCTCGTGCCCGACGAGATCGTCGTGCCGCTCATCGAGCGCAAGCTCGCCGATTCGGGCGACGTGAAGGGCTATATTTTCAAGGGCTTCCCGCGCACCCTCGTGCAATCGTACATCCTCGACGGCCTCCTGAAAAAGCACGGTTCCTCGATCTCGAAGATCATCGAACTCGAACTACCCACGCTCGAGCTGATCCGGCGCCTCGACGAGCGCAGCAAGACCGCGGCGTGCATGCCCTACGACACCAGCACGGCGAAGATCGTGAAGCGTCTCCAGGAACATGAGACAAAGACCGTGCCCGTGATCCAGAAGTACAACCAGCTCCACGGGGTCACGAAGATCGACGGCATGGGGTCCTTCGACGAGGTGTTTGCCCGCATGTCCGCCGAGATCGAGAGCGGGTTCCGAGGCATGCGCTAGGCCGGCTCCGCGCTCAACTCAGGGCGCGTCTCGTTCGAAGATCCTCCCTAGACTGCGGGTGCCGGCCGCCGCTCGTCGCCGTCGTTCCAGGCGAGCAGCCGCAGGGCATTGAGCGCCACCGCGACCGTGCTTCCCTCGTGCAGCGCCACGGCCACGCTCAGCGGAATCGCTCCCGCCAGGGCGGCAGCCAACAGCAGGGCGATCACGCCCAGGGCGATGACAAGGTTCTGCGTGATGATGCGGCGCGTGGCACGGCTGAGTCCGACCGCGAAGGCGAGTTTGCCCAGGTCGTCGCCCATGAGCGCCACGTCTGCGGTTTCGAGCGCCACCGCGGTCCCGGCGACGCCCATGGCGACGCCCACGGTCGCCGTCGCGAGCGCGGGCGCATCGTTGACGCCGTCGCCCACCATCGCCACGGGGCCGTGCGCGGCCTGCAGCTCCCGGATGGCGTCGAGCTTGTTCTCGGGAAGGAGTCCCGCGCGCACGTCGGTCATGCCCGTCGCCGCGGCGACACGCTGGGCAACCGCAGCGTTGTCTCCGGTCAACATGACCCGGTGCGCGACGCCCTGCCGCTCCAGACGCAGTATGGCGTTTCCAACGTTCGGCCGCGGCTGATCCGCCAGCCCGATCACTCCCAGGAACGCGCCCGCACGGCGCACGATCACCGCAGTCTGGCCGTCCGTCTCGAGGCGCGACACCGCCTCCCGGACCGAATGTCCGTCGCGGCTGAATGCGGGATCGTCCTCGAAGGCACGCAGGGCTCCGATCAACACCTCCGCCCCGCCGACGCGGGCGCTGACGCCGCGCCCGGAGAGGTTCTGCATGCCCTCGGCGGACGGAAAGGAGAGGCTGCGACGCCGCGCCTCGGCGACGATAGCCTGAGCGAGCGGGTGGCTCGACCGGTCTTCCACGGAGGCGGCCGTGGCGAGGATCTCATCGACGCCGGCCCCGTCGATCGGGTTCACCGCTGTCACGGAGAAGCGCCCGCTGGTGAGGGTGCCGGTCTTGTCGAAGGCCACGGTCTGCAGGCGACCGAGATTTTCCAGGTGCACGCCGCCCTTGATGAGCACCCCGCGGCGGGCCGCCTGGGCGATGCCTGCGAGCACGGCGGCGGGGGTTCCGATCGCAAGCGCGCAGGGCGAGGCGGCCACCAGCACGAGCATCGCGCGGTAAAAGCTGTCGGACCAGGAGGCGTGGAAGGCGAGGGGAGGGACCACGACCACCAGCGCGGTGAGGACCAAGACGGCGGGGACGAAGCGGCGCGTGAATGTCTCGGCGAAGCGCTGGCTGCGGCTCTTGTTCTCGCGCGCCTCGGCGACCAGACGCATGACGCGGGCGAGTGTGTTGTCGCGGGCCAGGTGCGTGACGCCGACCTCGAGTGCGCGGTCGAGATTGATGGTTCCCGCAAACACCGTGTCGCCGGGACCGCGAGCCACTGGCACGCTCTCGCCGGTCACGGCGCTCTGGTCGACGCTGCTGGCGCCCGCGTGCACCACGCCATCGGTCGCGATCCGGTCGCCGGGCCGCACGACCACGAGGTCGCCGATTGCGAGCTGTTCCACAGCCGTCTCCTCGAGCCGCTCGCCGCGTTTGACCATGGCCTTGCGCGGCATCAGCTCGCCGAGGGCGTCGACGGCGTGACGCGCCCGATCGAGTGCGTGGTGCTCGGCCGCGTGGCCGAGCGAGAACAGAAACAGGAGGAACGCGCCCTCGGGCCATTTGCCCAGCACGGCGGCGCCGGCGGCGGCCGCGAGCATCAGCAGGTCCGTGTCGAATTTTCCCCGGAACAGCCCGGGCAGCGCCTCGCGGGCGACATCGATGCCGCCGAAGGTGTACGCGAGCAGGTAACAGGCGAGGGCGGCGGAGGCGGGGAGTCCGAGGAGCCGTTCGCCGACAAAGCCGACGACGAGGAAGAGCCCGGCTCCGCCGATCGTCGCGGCCGTCCAGTGGTGCTGTATCCAGTGCGGCAGCCACTCCGGCGCGCCGCCGTGATCGTGATGGTCGTGATCAGGGTGGTCGTGCGAGTCGTGACCGTGTTCGTCGTGGGATGAGTGGGGCATCGCAGTGGTTCCTGGATTGGGCTGAGGGATTACTTGAGATAGGTGCGGATCACCTCGATCAGCTCGTCCGCGGCGTCGCGCTGGCCAGGGGACGGGGTGCGGTCGGGATCGAGGACGTGATGCCGGACGTGCCCCTCGAGCACCTCCGACATCAGCGAATTGATCGCCCCGCGGCAGGCGGCGAGCGTCATGAGCACGCTCGAGCAGTCCTTCTCGTCGATGAGCGCCTGCTCGACCGCGTTGACCTGCCCCCGGATCCGCCGGATGCGCTTGAGCAGCTTGTCCCTGTCGTGAACGGTGTGTGCCATGAGTCAGATACCATACCCAGGTAGGGTATATGGTCAAGGCCGCCGCCGATCCGTCCGGAGCCCTGGGGGGCGAAAGGGACGATCGTTGAAAATCCTACGCGTCGCGCTGTTCCTGTGGACATTCCTGATTAGGCTACCGGTCATGGCTTCGCCGCTTCGTATCATCGTGGTCGGTCTGGGCAGCGCCGGGGATGTGCATCCCAAGGTGGCGCTGGCGCTCGAGCTGCGCCGGAGGGGACACGAGGTCGTTCTGGTGGCCCCTTCGTTGTTCACCGGGCTCGCGCGGAGCCTGGATCTGGACTTCGAGCCGGTGCTCAGGGACGAGGACTACGAGTCGGCCCTGATGGACCCCGATGCCTGGCATCCGCTGCGCGCCTTCTTCGTGGTGGCCCGGCGCCTGGTCCTGCCAAGCATGCGTCCCGTCTACGACATCATCCGGCGGCGCCTCGAGTCGGGGCGCACGGTGCTGGCGGCCTCGGGGCTCGCGCTCGGGGCGCGGCTCGCGCAGGAGCGGCTCGGTGTGCCGACCGCCACGGTGCATCTGCAGCCGATCATGCTGCGAAGCACGATCCGACCCGCGTGTTACGGATTCCCCGATGTGATCTCACGGCTGCCCCACAGTCTGCGGCGCGTCTACCTCGCGGCCGCCGACCGCTTCATCATCGATCCCTGTCTCGCACCGGAGTTCAACGCGTTCCGGGCGGAACTCGGGTTGGCCCCGGTCCGGCGCCTGTTCGACGGCTGGATTCATTCGCCCCAACGCGTGATCGGCCTGTTTCCGGACTGGTTCGCCCCTCCTGCGCCCGACTGGCCCCGGAACGTCTTGCTCACCGGCTTCCCGCTCTGGGACGAGCGCGAGGTGCGCGCCGGCTCGCCCGAGCTCGAGTCCTTTCTCGCCGCGGGTGAACCGCCGCTGGTGTTCACTGCCGGCTCTGCGATGATGCAGGCGCACCGGTTCTTCGCCGCCGCAGTCGAGGCCTGCCGTCGCACCGGCCGCCGGGCGCTGCTGCTCGCTCAACACGCGGAGCAGATCCCGGCCGGGCTTCCCCACCACGTGCGACATTTCGCTTACGTGCCCTTCAGTTCGCTGCTCCCTCGCTGCGCCGCGTTGATCCATCACGGTGGCATCGGCACCTCCGCCCAGGCGCTCGCCGCGGGCGTCCCGCAACTTGTCGTCCCTTTCGCTCACGACCAGCCCGACAACGCCATGCACCTGCGCCGGCTCGGTGTTGCGGAGGTGTTGCCGGCTGCGCGCTGCACGCCGGGGCGCTTGGCGAAGCGTTTTGCCGCGCTTCAGGACACGTCGCTGCGCGAGGCCTGCCGGCTGCAGGCAAAAAGGATGGCCGCTCAGCGGTCGATCTCCGACACCTGCGTCGCCATCGAAACGCTCGCGCCGTAGCGCCTTCCGGCCTCCGCTTGAGACGGGGAGCCGTCCGCGACTCGCTCAGGTCAGCGCAGCGAGGATCTGGCGCGCCACGGCCTTCGCCCGGCCGGGCTCGGGGGCCGTCCCTCCAAGCACGCGCAGGCCCCAGATCGAGGTGATGAGATACGCGGCCAGCGCAGCCGGATCCGCGTCCGCCTGAAGCTCGCCGGCCTTCTTCGCCCGGACCAACGCCTCGCGCAGCACCTCTTCGATCGCCTCGAACTGACGGTTCACGTGGGCTTGGATCTTGGGTTCCTTGCGTGCAAGTTCCAGCACCGTGTTGACCAGCAGGCAGCTGCGTTTCGAATACGGTCCGGCAGCCTCGGCGGCGAGGTCCATGAAATACGTCCGGATCGCGCCCAGCGGCGACCGGCCACCCGCCAGCGCGGCCTTCACCTGTTTTACGCTGGCCTTGCCGTAGGACTCGAGCGCCTCGAGAAATAGCGCCTCCTTCGACTCGAAGGCGCCATAGAGGCTGCCGGGTTTCAGGCGGGTCACTTTCGAAAGCTGAGACACGCCCGTGTCGCCATAACCGCAGTCCCAGAAGGCGTGCATCGCTTTCTCGAGGACCTTCTCGCGTTCAAATTCGGCGGGTCTGCCCATGTGGAAAGCACTGGGTCTGTCACTAATTGAGCGGCTGCTCAAATATTTTTTGCGGAACTGCTGTTGCCGTGCTAATCTGGAGCGATCACTCAAAAATGAATAATCTTACACAAGCCATTGCCGAATATGATGCCGGAAAGAACGCGAGGGTCCCGGCCGATATTCTCGCGTTGATGAATCGCTGCACCGAGGAGCTGAAGGCTTCGGGCATTGAGAACCGGGCGCTGAGGGTCGGAGACCGGATGCCCGATTTCGAGTTGCCCGATCAGCACGGGGTGCTGCGCCGGTTCTCCGACTATCTCAAGAAGGCCCCGGTGGTCCTCAGCATTTACCGGGGCGGCTGGTGTCCGTACTGCAACCTTGAGATGAAGGCGCTGGCGGCGGCTCAGCTTGAAATCGAGCGGCACGGAGCACTGCTCGTGGGAATGGCGCCCGAGCTGCCGGACAAGGCTCTGGAGACCGCGGCGAACAATGGCGCGAGTTTCGATATATTGAGCGATTCCGGCAATCGCGTCTCCGAGCGCCTTGGGCTCGTCTTCACCCTGCACGAGGCGCTCAGGCCGATCTATGAGCGCTTTGGCCTGGATATTCCGGCCTACAATGGGGACCGCACCTTCAAACTTCCCATGCCCGCCACCTACGTCGTCGATCGCGATGGGACGATTGTGCACGCGTTCGTCGACGCCGATTACACGCGCCGTCTCGAGCCGGCGGAGATCCTTCGGGTGCTGGCTGCGCGGTGGCCGATCGGCCGCTGACCGGGGCGCCGGCCCGCCGCTGGCGTGGTGAGTGGGTATGGCGGGACGCGAGGCCGGTTGACGTCCTGGGTAGCGGTGTGCCGTTGTAGTCCACGGGCACCTGCTGTCCTCGCATCAGCCCAGCCGTCCTTGTCCTGTCATGACGATCCGCCGCCTGAAGCCAAACGATGCCTCCGCATGCCGCGCTCTGCGCCTTCTCGGCCTGCGCCAGAGTCCGGCCTCCTTCGGCCGTTCTCACCGCGAGGAGGCTTCGCGGCCGTTGTCGTTCTTCGAGGAGCGGCTCGCCCCGACGGGCCCCGCGGCCACCTTCGGTGCGTTCGCAGGCGGCGAGCTGGTCGGCATGATCACGCTGCTGAGGGCGCCCGGGCTGAAGGAGAATCACAAGGCGTCGATCGTCGGCCTGTACGTCCACCCGGAGCACCGGCGCCAGGGCGTGGCCCGCAGGCTCGTCGCGCGTGCGCTGCGCGCCGCATCGGGCCTTGACGGCGTTCGTCAACTTCGCGTCGCCGTCGTCGAGGAAAATGCTCCCGCGCTCGCGCTCTACGAGGAGGCTGGGTTTTCGATCTACGGCCGGGAACCCGAGGCTCTGCATCACCGGGGCCGCTTCCTCGACGAACTCCTGCTCGCACGACTCGCTTCGACGCCCCGCCGCGGATGACCCGTCGCGCCGGCCTCTCCGAACGATCCCAGAGACCACGCTTCAGCGGTGTTTTTTTCGCACCGTGGGTTTTACCCCATGCTTGGATTTCGTGTGCGGGAGCATACTCGCACCCTCATGGAAAGAAACGCACCCGACGCACACGACGATCGCTCTCCCGGGGCGGTCCCCCATCCGACACACGAGCAGGCTCATGAGCGGGCTCGTGAGATTGCGGCGGGCAAGGGGCGTGAAGCCTCGGATGTTTCGATGTCCGACTACATGCAGGCGAAACGTGAACTGACGGGCGAATCCGACGGTGACCGGCAGGAGGCGATTCTCGACTCGATCCAATTGCCCGAACGCTGGGAGGCCGTCCCCGAATCGACCGGGATCCAGTTTCCGGAATCTCCAAGCGAAGGAGAGGACGAGGACGGACTGAGCGATGTTGACCAAATGGCAGAAGGTGGCGTCGAGAAGGCGACCCGCGAGCGGATGGACGAGTCGGCCCGCGAAAAGAAGATCGAAGACAAGGAGACGGAGTGACCGCGTGGAGGTTCTGCGATCGGTAGCTCCGGCCACGCATTGTCGTTCGCAGGCAGAGGCCGCGTCACCTCGGCGAGGAGCTCCGCAAGCAGCTGTTCGGAGAATGGTTGCATGGCGTGAAATGACACCGCGGCGGCGCCTGCGGTGAGTCCCTGTCGCTTCGCGAGCGCGAACTGCGCCTGCGTGGACTCCGCCACGACCACCGCGCGCGGCCGGATTGCTCCCAACCGACGCCGCCCTATCGGTTGCGGAAATTCGACGCCGGCCCGCGTTGCTCCGGATTGGCCGCGGCGTAGCTTTTTCCCCGACGTGCGACTGACCACCCAGTCCGACCGTCGCATCGCCCCATGAGACTCCGACCGACGCTCCGTATTCCGGCTGCCCTCGCCGCCTTCTTTGCGTTTCTATCCGCCGCCCAGTCACATGCCGCTGCGACTCCGGACCCCGCCGAAGCCGCCCTCCAGCGCCACGACCTCGTCGACTTCATGGCGAACCGCGAGACCTTCCTCGTGAAGGATTTCACGGGCGACGCCCACCAGCGCCCCGAGATGGGCTGCGAGCTCTCCGATTTCGGCTCCTGGTACGACGCCGCCTACTCGGGAGGCATCAACCGCTTCTGGATCAATTCGCTGCGCCACCACACCTACGACCAGGTGGGTTTCAACACCACGCAGGACGTCGGCGAGGTCGCCGTGTTTTTCCAGACGCCCGCCGGCGGTGTCATCGACGGCACCCGGGGTTCCTGCCGCGTCGACTGGTACCCCTACGGCTGGACCACGCATACCGCCGAGGACGGGCTCCGCGTCGAATCGACCGTCGTATTCACCGCCTTCAATACGATTGCCGTGCTGGTCTCCGTCGAAAACACCGGCGCCGCCGCGGTGAGCCTCACGCCTTCGTTGCTTGTGACCGACCGCTCCGACTACGACGCCATGACGGGGGGGCTGATCTCCGGGTCCGCCGAGGACGGCCGCCTCGCCTGGCGCAACCGCCGCATCGGAAAATCGAGCGACCCGAAGGACTACTCCGATGCCCTGCGGATCGGCTCCACCCTGGGCGCCCTGAGCGTGTCCTTTTTACCCCGATACCTGCGCTCCGCGCGGGGCGATGAATTGCGGACCGCGCTGCGCGACTCCTGGGAGCCCGGGCTCTCCGCGCCGAACGGTGCGGCCCTGGCCCGCGCCGGGCTCCTGACCCTCCCGCCGGGCGGGCGGCGCGACTTCGCGTTCTATCTCGGCGCGGGCGCCGATGGCCGGTCCGCGGCGAAGGCGGCCGACGGGGCGAGCGAGCGCCTGTCCCGCCTCGGTGCGCCCGGCGTGCTCGCCGCGGTGCGGAAGGACTGGAACGATTACCTGGCGGGCCTTCCCCGTCTCCACAATCCGAGCCTCGACGACCGGACCCTCTACTACGCCTCCGCGCTCGCCCTGCGCACCAACCGCATCCTCCTCGAGCGCCTGCCCGAGTCGGCCTTCGCCGGCAAGGACGGCAACGCCGGCCAGCCGGTCGCCGCCGACGCGGGCGACGGCGCACACGGCGAAGTGCTCTACAGCGCCTCGATCCCGGGCCGCGGCGCCTTCAACCTCTTCTTCCAGAGCGATGCCTGCTGGAATCTCCTCGGCTACCTCGACATCAATCCCGACTGGGCCGAGGGCCACGCCGTGCCGATCCTCGTGCCGCCCTGCATCATCATGGATCCCCACTTCTTCTGGTCCATGTGGGAGCTCTATTCGCGGCTGCCCGGCCGGGCCCGCGAGCGGGCCTTCGCCGCCAGGGTGTATCCGCTGCTCGAGAACGACTACCGCACCTGGCTCACCAAGATCGACATCGACCACAACCTCCTCTGCGCCACACCCAACAATTGGGACGACGGTCCACGCGCCGATCTGCTCTTCAGGGAGGCCACCGACATCCCGGGGCAATGGAACAGCTGGTGGACCGACTGGGTGAACTTCTCCCGCGACCGCTTCCTCGAGGACCCCGCCTCGAGTTCACAGCTCGCGTACGGCACCGTCGTGCTCGGGCGTTTCGCCGCGATCCTGGGCAAGACGAAGGATGCCGCCCACTGGAAGCGGCAGTTCGAGCTCCACGTGAAGGCGATCGACACGCTGTGGGATCAGAAGCGCGGGTATTGGATCGTCACCTACAAGCATTCGCTCCGCGACACGGTGCTCACCAGCTCCGTCATCTACCCGATCTTCACCGACGTCTGCCGCGATCCGGCAAAGATCCGTCGCGTGATCGAGCAGCACATTCTGAACCCGAGGGAGTTCAACGGCCGCTTCCCGGTGCCGACCGTCGCCTACGACGATCCCTGTTACTACAAACAGAAGCCGCCCCGCCAGAACGAGGAGGGCGGCCTGTGGCGCGGCAACATCTGGATGCCCGAGGCCTGGATCGTCGTGAAGGGCCTCTACAAATACGGCTACGGCCCCGAGGCGGCGTCGATGGCCCGCCGTCTGCTCGACATGATGGAGCACCAGGCCGCCTTCACGCGCGACCATCCGCAGTACGCGTGCGTGCCGGCCGAATACTACGACTCCCGCACGGGCGCCGCCGAGAACAACCGCCGCTTCTCCTGGTCGAGCGCCGTGGCGATGGACTTCCTTTTGGGCAACTACGAGAACGAGCGCGTGCTCGGCGCCAATCCTTCCCGCGACGTCGCAGTCGACGGGCACATCCGCGAGCTGTTCGACTTCAAGTCGGGCCGGAACCTGTTCCGCGTCGCGACGGAGGGTCGCGTCTTTCCCGTCGTGCACATGCGCTCGACGGACGGCCTGCCGATCGAGTCCAGCGCGGGCGTGGATTTCCGCTTCGAGGATCCCGCCGGAAATTTCGCCGGCCGGACCATCGCCTTCACCGTCGATCCCTCGCGCTGGTCCGTCGTCGATGCCTCAACCGGTCGCGGCCTCCAGTCTGGTGCCGACGGCCGCTACCGAGCGGCCATCGGTGAACGGCTCAAGCTCGTGCCGGGCCGATGATCCCCGGCCCGAGGCCGGGGGCCGTTGCGCGCGGATGAGGAGTCACCGCCAGTAACCTCGCACAAAGACGTAGGCGTTTCCCCGGGTCTCCCAGTGGGCCGCGATGTAGCTGGTGGCCATCGGGGGCGGGACCTCCCAGCGCCCGGGCGTCCAGACGTAGCCCGCGCCGGTGTAATCCCAGTAGCCGGGGATCCACACCGCGCTGGGATCGGGCGAGCGACCCGGATACTCGGTCGGCGAGGAGGAAGGCGGCGGCGGCGGCCCGGACACGACGACGCGCCTCGGGCCCGGCTCCGACGTGTAAAGCGTGCCATTTCGCTGGTCCTGGGCGTTGCCCAGCGTGCCGCCCGCGATGGCGCCCGCGGTCGCCCCGAGCACCGCCCCGCCCAGCGTGTCGCCGCCGCGGCTGTTGTGCCCGATGATCGCTCCCGCGATCGCCCCGAGGGTGCCGCCCGTGACCGCACCTTCCTGCGTGTTGGGTCCGACGCCCACGCAACCGGTGAGCAGCGTGGAAAGCGCCAGGGCCGACGTGATCGTTGCGAGTGTTTTCATTTCAAAAGTTGTAGTGGAACCACAGAGACACAGAGGTCGCAGAGAAAACCAGTGGACAGGGGGCGGGAGCGGGAATCTCCCGATTTCCAAATCTCGGGACTTCGGTGCCTTCTCAGTGTCCTCCGTGCCTCTGGGGTTCAAATCCCCCTGCGTGCTTCAGATTCATGGTCCAGTCTCCTTTCGCGGGCCGTTCAACGGCGCCAGCGGTGGAAGCCGTCGTCGTCGAAATCGCGGTGGCCGCCCCAATGCCCGCCCCAGTTCCAGCCGAAGCCGACCGAGACCGGGCCGTACCAGGGCCAGGGATCGCAGAACCCGCCGTCGTCGTAGTCGCGGTAATAATACACCGGGGCCGGCCGGGTGACGATGACGGTCGAGGTGACCGGAGCCTGCGGGACGACGACCTGCGCGGTCGGCGCGCCCGCCGCGGGGAGCATGAGGTACGCGACGGTGTTGGTCTGGCCGGCAGGCGTGCGGTACACCGCCGTGATCTGGGTGGGCGTCTGCACGATGCGGTCGACCGTGAATCCCTGGGCCGCCGCGGCCGCCGTCAGCTGGCCCGCCGAGGGAAGCTGCGGAAGATAAACCGTCTGGTTCGGAACCGGCATCGCGGCCGGATCGGCCTGGTAGGATGTGGAAGCGGCGATCTGCGCGGGCGCCGCCGGCGCCTGCGTCGTCTCCGCGAAACCGGTGGTCGCCAACGCGACCGCAAGGAGGAGGATTCGCGTCTTCATGATGGTCAGCAGAGACGCTTCGACACCCATCCGATTTCATCGGTGCCACGATCGCCTTCGCGTGTCGCGAAAGTTCCCGTACACGATCGCCTTGGCCGATTCTGGCCCGGGCCCCAAATCCTGCGGGCGCCCGGTCCCCGGCCGAGGCGCCCCGGGACGGGTGGCGCCAGGGCCGGAGGCTCGCGCTTACTTGAGCGTCGAGCTTTTCGAGGCGATCACCGCCATGAGCTCGTTCCACGATTTCACAAACGCGGCCGCTCCGTCGTCCTGGAGTTTCGCGGCGAGCGCCTGGAGGTCCACGCCCGCCTTCGCGAACGACGAAAGCACCGCCGCGCTGTCCGCGCCGTCCGCGGGCAGGCTTCCGGAAAGTGCCCCATGGTCGGCCCAGGCCTTGAGCGTCTTCTCGGGCATGGTGTTGACTGTGAGCGGTGCCGCCAGCGCCTGGATGTAGAGGGTGTCCGACGCCTTCGGATCCTTGGTGCCCGTGCTCGCCCAGAGCAGGCGCTGCGGCCGGCCACCCGCGTTTTCGATCCGCTTGAGGCGGTCCGACGCCAGCAGGTCACAGTAGGCCTGATACGTCTTCTGTCCGACGGCGATGCCGAGCTTGTTGGCCAGTTCCGCGGGCACCTTGGCCGCGACAGCCGCGTCCCAGCGACTGATGAACAGCGAGGCCACCGAAGCGACGTTCGGATTCAGCCCCGCCGCGATGCGCCGCTCGACGCCGCGATGATACGCCTCGGCCGCGGCCACGTAGTGGTCGCAGGAGAACAGGAGCGTCACGTTGATCGGCACACCCGCGAAGATCGCCTCCTCGATCGCGGGGAGCCCCTCGGGCGTGCCCGGGATCTTGATGTAGAGGTTGGGACGCCCCGCGCGGGCGTGCAGCTCCTTCGCCACCGCCAGGGTGGTCTTCGTGTCGCGCGCGAGCAGCGGCGAGACCTCGAGGGACACCCATCCGTCCACGCCACTCGTGCGGTCGTGCACCGGACGGAACAGGTCGGCGGCGCGCGTGATGTCGTCGAGCGCGACGTCGAAGAACAGCGCCTCGCCCGACTTCCCCTGCGCAAGGCCCGCGCGGAGCGCGCCGTCATAGGCGGTGCTGTGGCTGATCGCCTGCTCGAAGATGGTCGGATTCGACGTCAGGCCGGTCACCGACCACTCGTCGATGTAGCGCTTGAGCGTGCCGGAATCCAGCAGGTCGCGGGTGATGTTGTCGAGCCAGAGACTCTGGCCCAGATCGTGGAGGCTTTGGGTGGGTTTCATGCGGGTGCTCCTGGAGCATACCCGCTCCGCCGCGTCGCGCAACCGAACCGCCGAGGATTGCGCCGGCCCCGCCGATTTCGGTAGAGCGAACCACGGGCGTCGCTCACATCTCCAGGCCCTTCTTTTTTTGAGTGCGGAATCCCCGGAGGCCCTGAGCCAGTCGAACGGGTGATTCCGCTTTCGGACGCGAGTCTCGACTCGCGCCCGGAGGTTTCGAACTCCGAAACCTCCTCGGCGGGCGGTCGAGCCCGCCCGTCCAAGGCGGAGCCGAGGCTCCGCACTCCACATGTCGAGCAGATCGCTTGCGCCGCTCACATCTCCAGGCCCTTCTTTTTTGGAGTGCGGAATCTCGATTCCGCTTTCGGACACGAGTCTCGACTCGTGCCCGGAGGTTTCGAACTCCGAAACCTCCTCGGCGGGCGGTCGAGCCCGCCCGTCCAAGGCGGAGCCGAGGCTCCGCACTCCACATGTCGAGCAAATCGCTGGCGCCGTTCAGATCTCCAGGCTCTTCCCTTTTTTGACCGCGGCCCCCCTGCGCCCGCGCCCTTCAACCCTCTTCGCCGGTGACCTTGACAGCGCCAGACCACCGGCGGAAGTTCCCCGCGTGTCCGGCCCCGGACCGGATGCGCGACACCAGCCGCCTCACCCCTCATCCCATGAAGATCCCGACCGCCGTCCCGTGCCTCGTGTTGGCCCTCCTGTCCTCGCTCCCCGCGCTCCGCGCCGCCCCCGCCTGGGTCGAAACCAGTAACCGCGACGCCATGGTGCTGCTCGATGCCATGGCGAAATACCGCCCCGAGGAGGCCTCGGCGTATGGACTCACCCGCTACGATCCCTACGTCTCCGACCTGTCCCCCGGCGTCAATCGGCGCCGATGCGAGGCGCTGGAGGCCGCCCGGGCGACGCTCCGCCGCGACCTCGCCGCCGAGTCCGACCCGCGCGTGCGCCAGGACCTCGAAATCATGATCGACGAGGCGGGCCGGCGGATCGAGCGGATCAACCTCGATGAGCGTTACCTGCTTCCCTACACCGCGGTCCCCAAGCTGGTCTTCCAGTGCGAATTCATGCTGCTCAGCCCTGAGGCCGCACCCGCCCGGCACGCCGCCGCGCTGGAGCGCCTCCGCCGCTACGCGGGCCTGGTCCCGGGCACCCAGCCGTTCACCACGCTCGTCGAGGCCCAGATCGAGGCCCGGCTCTCCAACCCCAAGCTCCTCGGCCCCTTCCGCACCGAGGTGGAGCAGGACCTCTCCAACACCACTCGTTTCGAGCAGGGACTCGCCCAGCTCTTTGCCGTCAACCACATTGCCGGCGCGGACGAGGCGCTCGCCGCCCTCAAGACCCAGTTCGCCGCCCACGATGCCTGGGTCCGCAAGACTCTGCTGCCGCGCTGCCGCACCGATTTCCGGCTCCCGCACGAACTCTATGCCTTCGACCTGCGCCGCATGGGAGTCGATATCACGCCCGAACAGCTGATCCATGAGGCCGAGCTCGAATACGCCGAGGTCCAGTCCGAGATGCAGAGCCTGGCGCCGCTCGTCGCGAAGGAGCACGGCTGGAAACAGACCGACTACCGGTCCGTGATCCACCGGCTCAAACAGGACCAGCTCACCGGCGCCGCCGTCGAGCCGTACTACCGAAACGTCGTCATCCCGCGCATCGAGCAGATCATCCGGGAAAAGCACCTCGTCACGATGCCCGACCGCCCGATGGCGATGCGCGTCGCCTCCGAGGCGGAATCCGCCGCGGAGCCCGCCCCGCACATGCAACCCCCGCCGCTCATCGACAACCACGGCGAGCGCGGCACCTTTGTCCTCACGCTGGGCAACCCGCCCACCCACGGCGGCCACAGCGAGAGCTACGACGACTTCACGTTCCCGGCCGCCGCCTGGACCCTCACCGCCCACGAGGGCCGGCCCGGACACGAGCTGCAGTTCGACCGCATGGTCGAGCGCGGCGTGTCGTACGCCCGCGCGATCTTCGCCTTCAACAGCGTCAACGTCGAGGGCTGGGCGCTCTACTGCGAGACCATGATGAAACCCTACGAGCCGATCGACGCTCAGCTCATCGTGCTCCAGTACCGCCTGCTCCGCGCCGCGCGTGCGATCTGCGACCCGATGCTCAACCTCGGCCTCATGCCCCGCGAGCAGGCGCACGCCATCCTTGTCCACGACGTCTGCCTCTCCGAGGCCTTCACGCGCGAGGAACTCGATCGCTTCACCTTCCGGTCCCCCGCGCAGGCCACGTCCTATTTTTATGGATTCACCCGGCTCATGCAGCTGAAGGCCGCGACCCAGATCGCGCTCGGCGAAAAATTCCACCTGCAGTCCTTCAACGATTTCGTGATCGACCAGGGCCTGCTCCCTCCCGACATCCTGGCCAAGGCCGTGAAGACGGATTTCATCCCGTCCCAGGAAGCCAAGCCTGCCGCCACCCACTAGCCGCGCGATGTTTCGTGGGAGGGCCGGATCTCCGAGCCGGCCCCGCTGATTTCGGTGGGGCGAACCACGGGCGCCGCTCACATCTCCAGGCTCTTCCCTTTTTGGAGTGCGGAATCCCCGGAGGCCCTGAGCCAGTCGAACGGGTGATTCCGCTTTCGGACTCGGAACGCCGAGTCGTCTGACCCTTTTTTTGGAGTGCGGAACCTGGGTTCCGCTTTCGGACGCGAGTCTCGACTCGCGCCTTCCTGCGCTGGCGCCGGCCGTGCCGCACGGACACCGTGAACCCATCGCTCCGAGGTGGTTCGTCACTCGGAAGCGGGCGGTCGAGCCCACCCGTTCCCGCATGTGCGGGACGGAGCCGAGACTCCGCACCCGTCCTGAGCGTAGTCGAAGGGCTCCACAGGCTGAGGCCTCCTAGCTCCTAACTCCTAAATTCTAGCTCCTGCCCCCTGCCCTCCACCCTCCGACATCCGACACTTCACCGCCCCGCACACGCTGCCAGCCCGCCTCCACGACCTTGGAACACTCCCTTAAGCTTTAGCCCCCTTCGGCTCGGCCTAAAGTATGATGGCTGCTCATCCTAATAGCGGGTTGTGGGCGATCGTTGATTCTGGTTTTTGGTGGCCTTTTGACCATGCGTCGTGACCCCGCCGCCATCGCCCCGCTAACGCAGGGAAACACTCCGTGATCGAGCGCGTTCGCGACAACACACAGCTGATTTCAAAGGACCGATGAAACTCATCACACGCGAACTTCCAGAGGCCTCCTTCGTCACGGCGCCGTCAACGCACTCGGCAGCCGAGGGCTCAGACCGGCTCCCAATGCGATCCGGCGCTTGGCCCGTCCCGAACGCTCTGGCGTCCGGAGGCGGTCAGGCGATGCGACGACTCGCCGGCTTCGCGGTGTTGGCGATGCTCGCATTGTCCGTCCCTGCGATGGCGCAGCCGGCGGCCGAGCCGGCTTCTCTGAAGGGGCAGTTGTTCGTCGGCACCTGCTATCAGCCGATCGATCGATCGCCGGCACAGATCGCTCAGGACATCGCGATCATGCACAAGGCGGGCTTTACCATGGTCCGCATGGGCGACCTGTCGTGGGATTCGTTCGAGCCCGCAGAGGGTAAGTTCACCTTCGGCTGGTTCGACAAGGTGCTGGAGCAGATGCACGCGGCGGGGATCAAGGTTGTCCTCGACATTCCCGGGCTGCCGGCGCCGATCTGGCTGCACAAGAACTATCCCGGTGTGGATATCATCACTCAGGACGGCGTGCGGCTCCATCCCGCGACGCGCTATTGGGACGACATCAGCGATCCCAATTACCGGCGCCTGGTGCATCAACTGGCGGTGAAGATGCTGCAGCGTTATGCGCACAATCCGGCGGTCGTCGCGGTCGGCTACGACAACGAGGTTGGCAGCTCGCCGATGTCCTATTCGGAGGGCGATCGCGAGCGCTTCGTGACCTGGCTCAAGCAGCGCTACGGGACGATCGCCGCGCTCAACAAGGCATGGGCAACGCAGCGCTGGTCGCGCCGGATCGATAGTTGGGACGAGGTTTATCTGCCCTACGGCAACGGGCCGGGGCCGAACGAGCGCAATCTCGACCTTCACCGCTTCTGGTCCGATGTGACGATCGCCGATCTCAAAGACCTTGATTCCGTTCGCCAGCACTATGCGCCGAATCTGCCGGCCGTCTCCAATCTGTGGCCGGATGCCGGTGCGAAAGGGTTCAACTACCTTCGTTCCTGGAACCAATATTCGACCTATGGCGCGGAGGGCTTTTATCCCGGCGATCCGTTGAGCGCGGCCTTCGGCGTGATGATGATCAAGGCCGGGCATCAGACGCCGGTATGGTTCAACGAATTCACCGCCGGCGGCGGCGGCTATTATGGCACGCCGGGCCGGTCGCGGATGTGGGCCTATTTCGGCCTGCTCTATTATTCGCAGACCTTTCTCGCCTGGACGTTCAACTCGCACATTGGCGGCGAGGAGCAATCGCTGTTCGGCCTGGTCAATCACGACGGCCGGCCGTCCTGGAAAGTCGACGAGTTTGCCCGGATCGCCAGGGAATTCGCCAAGCTGAAGGCGATGGGCTTCCCGAGGGATCGGCAGCCGCAGGTTGCGATCGCCGATTCCTACGAGACGGCCTGGATCACCAGTCCGCCGCCCGGTCCGAACACCATGAATCAGTATTTCACCACCGGTTACGACAGCCAGTTGGTCGCGGCCTTCGAGCCGCTGTTCGCCGACAACATCGATACCTCGGTCATCGACGTGGCGCACGATTCGCTCGACCGGTACAAGCTGGTGCTGCTTCCCAGCGCCTACATCATGGACAAGCCGACCGCCGAGGCCGTCCGGCGCTATGTTGCCAATGGCGGCACGGTGATCATGACCGGCTATTCGGCGAAGGTCGATGGCACCGGCAAATGGTTCGAGACACCGCTGCCAGGCCGGCTGACCGACGTGTTCGGACTGCGCACCGACCCCTTCTATCGCTCGCCGCAGCCGCTCAAGGTGAGCTTCGATGGACGGGAACTGACCGGCACCGACTCCTATTACGAAGTGCTCGAGCCCTCCACCGCGAAGACGATCGCGACCTTCGAGAACACGCCGCAGAAGAGCCCGGCGATCACCGTCAACCACTTCGGCAAGGGCGAGGCCATCTACCTGGCGACGGCGTCACAATCGGCGTTCATGGGACCGCTGGTCCGTTCGCTCTATGCGAAGCTGGGCATCAAACCCGGCCCCGTGACGCCCAAAGGCGTGGTCGCGCGGACCGTCGACGGACGCACCATGTATGTAAACACCAACGACGCGCCCGCGACGGTTTCGATCAGCGGGACGAAGCAGGACGTGCTCACCGGCAAGACCTACTCGGGCACCCTCGACCTCGAGGGCTTTGGCGTCGCGCTGCTGCAGTAACGGCGCCAAACCGAAAGGGTTCACAGCTGTGGACGCCCGAGTGGGAACCAGAAACCTGCGCGAGGGTTGGGGTCCTGAAATTGGACTACTCCGGTGCGCTGTCGTGATTGATCAACTTTCGTGACTACAGACTGAATCTAAATGACGCAGTTGGATTTGAACCACAGAGACACCGAGGACACGGAGAAATGCAGTTGGACGGAATTCGTGTATCCAATCTATTTCACCTCCGAGGTGAGCGCCGATTCCGCCCCTTGCTTGGATTTCAGCCTCTGCCTGTCCGCCGTAGCCTTGGCGAAGGTGGATATCTCTGTGCCTCTGTGGTTCAATTGCGGTTGCTAGGCTGAATCGCTCGAACACCTCCGACCCGTGCCAGGCGACGGCTTCGGAATGGGACCAGTAGGTGCGGTCCTTGGGCAAAGTGATTTCGCGCCGATCCATGTCCAGTAGTGAAAAGTTGGTGACCGGTGAGGGCTCCGGGCGCATCGACCTCGTCGAACCGACCGTGCCGTTCGTGGACGACCCGAATTTGACCGACAAGAAATACCCGGAAAATCGAACCAAGTCCTATCGTTCCCGCGAACCGGTCCGGATCGTGGCCGAGGTGACGGAGCGGCAGGCGCAAGCTCCCGAGGTGCTCCAGCACCACGACGGACCACTCCCAGCGCGCGAAAGAGCGCGGCGCCCGGCGCTCGTAGGCAATCGACCAATTGGGGCCTCACCCTCCCTGAATGGCATCACCTACGCGTCTCAAAAACGCCGCTGCCGCGCCCGATCGCGATCGCAAACATAAAGGTTTGACCCCTTAGGATTGGCCCGCTTAGGATTGGCCCGAGGTGCTCCAGACCACGACGGACAACGCCCAGCGCGCGAAAGAGCGCGACGCCAGGCGCCCGTAGGCAATCGACCAATTGGAGCCTCACCCTCCCCGAACGACATCACCCCCGCGTCTCAAGAACGCCGCTGCCGCGCCCGCTCGAGACCGCAAACATAAAGGTTTGACCCGAATGGCGCTTAGTTAGCGCACAGAAATTTCGTACCGTGTTGGTGACCAGGCGCGGCATCGGACGAAGAATGGCCTTAACTAAGCGCCATTCAGGTTTGACCTCTTAGGATCGTCCGATCGTTTCGAGTTGCCAGAGCTGCTATGGGAGCGGCTAAAGAAATGGTCTGACGATTACTGGAGAAGGGATCTGGCAGATTGTCGCAGTGGCGGTCGACAGCCGAAAGATGCCCGCGGATGATTGCACTTGCCGTCACCGCCGCACAGCCTGCGTCCATGGAATCGCTATCCAGCATTCGTGACAGAGCTGCCTCAATGCAGCTGATCCTCGATTTCCTTTGGTCCGAGTGGACCACAACCACGAAATGGCCGAAGTGCCGTCTTGTGCAGGCGAAGTTTGGGAAATCCTTGATTAAGGACATAGAGTTGAACCTTAACGACGCTTACATGCTGCAATGCGAGCCCTCTCATGATCCAACGTACGAGCTTCGGCTATTTGGTGCGGTGTCGACGTCATCAGGTGAGCAGCTACTGCGTTTGCTTGCCGGGTTCACAGAGTTTTTGACGGCTGCGTTCAACGTGAATCCAGGTCGCGAAGAGTCGTTCAAAAGCGATGAGATAGCGAAGTTCCTAAAGCTGTCCCCGGACGAGACTGCAGATCTCGGACGAATTCTATCGTTCCACGTGTTCGACATGATGAACATGGGGCACGCGAAATCATACGAGTGGTGGGAGTGCGGTATTCCGGGCGGCTTCGCGGACATTGCTGAACCTGGCGACCCCGTGCAGAAATTGGAGCGAGTGTTGGTCCATCGATACCAGCCACGATATCCGGTGAACATTGACGATCGAAACGCGGTGCTCGCCCAAATGCCACAACCGGCATTCCGAGAACCCGTGCTTGGTATTCTTGGATTGGGCCGAGAGGAAGATCAGGATGGGCCCGTGAGCCTCCAAGCGTCGCCCGAAGTGTTCGTCAGTCATTCGGCAAAGGACATGGACATGGCCGATGCCCTGCTCCAACTGCTGACCGCCGCGCTTGGCCTGAAGCGTGGTAAGATACGCTGCACGTCCGTCGATGGTTCGAAGTTGCCGCTGGCGGCTGACACCGATGAGCAATTGCGTTCGGAGATACGCGATTGCCGAATATTTTTGGCCTTGCTGACTCCTGCGAGTTTGCAGTCCACATACGTTCTCTTCGAATTGGGCGCGCGATGGGGAGGAGAGTCCTATCTTGCAGGCTTGTTCGCTAGGGGAGCGTCGGGCGCGACCCTTAAAGGCCCGATGTCGCGCCTAAACGTGTTGAATGCTCACAATGAAGCAGACCTTCACAGCTTCGTTGGAGATTTGGCAAAAAAAATGCAGCTTCCATCCCCCAAACCTGGGGAATACCTGAGAGAGTTAAAGCAGCTCTGCGTGCTCTCGCGAGCGGGCGATCCGTTGGTGCAGTATGAGGGGAAGAGGGTGAAGGCGCGTGGGCAGCAAAATCGTGAGCAGTACTTCGTCTACAAGGGCTACACCCATTACCTCGAACCCGATGCTGCGCAGGTGTGCGAAAGCGCAAGAATTCCGTACACCCCCGTCGAGCCTGAAGACCTTGCCGTTCTGTGCGGCAAACTCGATGATTCACTGGGTACGCTGCAAATGAAGGCCATTCTGAAGGAGCTGGGGTTGCTCGGCGAGCGCTAGCCTAACCCACCGAGAACGGCGGTCTCCAAGGGGTCAAACCTGAATGATTGTGGTAGTTTGAGAGGGAAAAAGAGCAGAAACGGTGCACGATAGTTAGGGACCTGAGATTGGAATATTCCGTTGTGCTGTCGTGTCGGAGACATTTTCGGGATTACAGGCTGAATCGCTCGAAGACTTCCGACTTGTGCCAGGCGAGGGCTTCGGGATGTGGCCAGTAATAGCTGTCTTTGGGCAAAGTGATTTTGCGCCGATCCATGTCCAGTAGTGGAAAGTTTGCGACATTGGCGCTCCTGGCCTTGGGGTTGATCACCACCTCGAACTGATCGGAGATCGTGAAGAGGCCACGGTCGAATGCCCAATGTGCGGATTTGGAAAGTGCTATCCCATTCCTTGGATCATCTGTCCCTTTCACCGCTTTGCCGATGATGTGTGCTCCGTCCGCCTCGGTGTGGTGAGCCGAATGAAATCGCTGTCCGGTGACGGCGCAGGTGTAGCTGTAGTTGTCCAGAACGATACCGGCGAAAGCGGCGCTTCGACGTTCTTTTGAAACCTGGTAGATCGCGCGGTCCTCGGCGACGAAGGGCGTCCAGGCTTCGAGCGATTCGAGCCGTAGTGCCGTCTCGACCAGATCATCGGATAGACCCAGGCCGAGGGCTGCTGCCACCTCGGCCCATTCTAGGCCGCGGATTCGAAAGAGGTCTGTCGCGGCATCGAAGTGCTCGACGAAACCCAACCCGAGCAGGCGATAGCGTGAACCGTCACGGTGGCTCTTGTCCGAAATCTGTTTCGCGACGAGCACCGGCTGGCGATGCGTCATGCAGCGGACCAGCGCGACGTTGGCGGCATGGTCCATGCCGCCGCTCTTCGGACTGTAGTGCATCCACCAGGTGCGGTCCGGATTAAAGAAGACTTGATCGTGATAGGGACTGCTCAGCATCGACGTGATGCAGAGCGCGTAACCGGAGTTCTTCGGCTTGAAGATTCCTGAGGCCAGGTTGTGCAAGCGCACCAATCCGGGAATAAATCGGCCGGTATTCTGAAAAAACGCAGCAGGCAGCACCTTCCCAAAATGCGGTGCCACGGCCCGGAAGATCTCGGACCGCTCGGCGGCATCCGAGCCTGGTGTAAGGAAAGCCATAGTATCTTCGCCTTTGAGTAGGTCCTGATGCCATACAGGAGGCGCTAGGAACAGACGAAAACAAGCGTGTGTCCTGAACTCACGAGTGCACGCGGCAGGTCACATCGCGGAGATCGGTCAACTCCTGTGCTGTGGCGATCCCCCCTTCCGAACGACGGTTCGATTTGATGTTGCGCGAACATCACAGCTGCCCTGCCCGCCGGCGGCTATGCAACGGATTGGGGATCACGTTGACTGGTCAGTGACATTCACCTTTCTGAAGGTAGATGCGGTTGCTGCTACACAAGATCCAAATCAATGAGGCTTTACATATCAGAATGGGCCAATGCGCGATCTATCATTCCAGCCCGGGCCGATCTATCTACATTTGATCTCGCCAGGAGCGGAGATATTTTCCGACAGCCATGAGCCTCAGTCCCAAAATCGCTGTTACGGACGTTATCCGGGAGCAGACCCTCGCGGTCTTGGGCGGGGTCCTGAAGTCGGTGCATGAGAACGGCATTGCGGCCGTCCGGTATTTTGGCGTCCGTTCCGACGCGGATTCCTTCTCGTTGGCGGACCTCAGGCATGCCGTCTCGTTCCACCGCACGAGCTTGGCCGGCGCTCCGCCTCCGATCGCGATTGGCCGATTGCCTGACGAGGAAGAGGCGGCCTTTCAGGCGGTCTGCGAAGACTTGATGGCCCAAGGGATGTTGCTACCAGTTTTTGCCGATTATCAGCACCGGGAATTCCGGGTGCGATTGGTGCCCACGCCGTTTAATCGGGACTGGCAGTTTGTCCGGCAACTCGGAGGGGGTGGCCAGAGCCGTGCCTTACAGGTGCGCCACCTGACCAAGGGCACCGCCGGGGTATTGAAAATGCTCGCGGTAACCGAATCGCCGGAGGAAAGGACCGCTGCGGTCGAACGCTTTCGTCGCGAAGTTGAAGCGCTCGGGCGAATCGACCATCCCGCGATCGTCAAGTTGATTGACGCCAATGTCGACGCGCAGCGGGGCGAGCTTGGCTATGTCACCCTTTTGGGCGTCCCGCTGGAAACTTATTGGAACCGACAGGCCAAAACGCTCACTCCCGCCCAGCTCTACGATCGGGCCTACCAGATCGTCCGACAATTGGCCGATGGCCTAACGGCCGTTCATCAGGTGGGGCTGGTACATCGCGACCTGAAGCCCGACAACGTCATTCTCTACGGCGATCAGCCGGTCGTCATCGACTTCGGCTTGGTGACCAATGCCAATTATGAAGCGGCCAATCTCACCGACGTGCACGGACGCCAGGTCGCCAACCACTTCAATCCGCCGGCGGTTCACGGCTTGGACGACGCCGACCCGCGTCGTGATGTCGCCAGTTTGGGCTGGCTCTACGGCTATTTATTGGGCGAACCGGTCGGCGGCAAACGTCGGCCACAGCGGTTCCACTGGCAGTTTCATCATTTGGTTGCGGAGCCCCGGCAGGAGCGAGCCCGCTCCATTCTGGCCGTCTGTTCCTTGCACAATAGCATCCCGCAAACCACGCAGAAATTCTACGAACTGCTGGACCGCCTTTCGTTGGATGGTGCAGCGCGGAACGCATTGCCGGTCGATCAGCCGTCCCTGCGCGAGCCGGAGGAGATCCATGCCCAGCTAGTTGCCCGGGATATGCTGCGGGACGCGGCGGAAAATGAATCAGTCGAACTGGCGGTCAGCCTGTTCACCGAACCGCTGACCCAATTGCGCGCCCGGCTGGTTGCTCTTTGCATGGGCTCGGAAAGATTGCCGATTGTGCAGTGGGGGCCCTCCCGCGATGACGACGAGGATTCCTTTCTCACCCGCCCGCCGTCGGGCGTGCCGATGGGAAGCCTGCTGCGCCAGGCATATTGGCAGGTCCGTTCCGCGCAGGGAGAAGCCACCGATACCACGCTGACTTTCTTCCATTGCCATTGCGGTAAGGAACGTCGGTTCCGGGTTTCAGCGGCAGTGGTTTTCAGCCGACATTACCGGCCGGACTCTCTTAATTTTTCTCTTTATCTGGAATGCGTGGACGACTTTGGGTCACGCACCAAGTGGCACGACCTCGCCTATTCGATGCACAGCGATGGCCAGTTCCGGAACCTCGACGGCGAAAAAGTGGAAACCATCGCGGAGATCGCGACGCACGCCCAGCGCTGGTGCCACGAAACGATTCATTGGGCTCAGTTGTGATCGCCGCCAGGCCCCCGCCGACCACCTTTCTTGGGAGCAGCAACGGGTGATCGATCCCAAGAGGGTATAAACAGGGATAGGCTGAATATGGGTTCTTCACGGAACACTGTGGGTATGAAGGCTGCTAAGGGATGGTATGGAAGAAACAGTTAATGAGCACTATCGGCGGCTGTTACAGCTGCCTGAGCCGTGGGAGGTCACGGCTGTGGAGGAAGATCTGATAAGGCAGCGGGTGGCCGTTCGGTTGGCTTGGCCGGCCGGCAAGCCGGCAAACTGTCCGGTGTGCGGCCGAGTGGCAGGCATCTATGACCGGTTGGAGGAACGCAGCTGGCGGCACCTGAGCGTGATGCAGTACCTGCTGGAGTTGCGTTGCGCAGTTCCCCGCTGCGAGGGGCGACACTGGTGTCCAAAACAGGTTTGAAAAAGATGGAGCCGCGGGGGCGAGGATGAAGAATTGAGGTGTGAAAAAACAAAACACCATCCAAGCCAGCGCGGCCGACATGAGGCCTAGATGTGCAAGCCTG
>MLJW01000051.1_pt1 | contig 159195 bp, 113 predicted proteins | sample 888231 | NCBI WGS metagenome assembly MLJW01 (sample SAMN05788063, study PRJNA343431) | mine drainage metagenome | isolation source: sample collected from the inflow into an acid mine drainage treatment plant... | place: Germany: Lusatia, lignite mining district | reverse complement strand
ACTGCTTCTGCGCGGCGGCCCACAAGCCGTCGTACTGCTTGCGCATATCCACCGGCTCCAACGCGACGAAGATCCGCACCGAGTGAGGAAACGCGAGCATTGCGCGTCAGCCCCGCAGCGCCCGCACCACCACGACTACCTCCCGGGCGCTCGCTCCGCGGATCACCGTCCCGTCTGTCAATCGCACCTCCACCTCCGACTCGGCCTGGGTCACAGGTACCTGCATCTCGGCGAATCGAACCTTGGCCACCGCCTTGGCGCTGCCTTCTCCTTCACGCTGCTGCACCCACGAGCAGAACGTCGTGTAGTTGATACCCTCCCGCTGCGCGAACGCCGCCTGCGTCATTCCACTCTGCCGCCACGCCGCCACCAATTCCTCGCGCCGCCCCGCAGGTGTGATCCGACGCCCACGCCGGTCTCGCTTTTCGCCCGTCTCAACCACCTCCATCGCCGCCGTCGTATTGGTTACCATCACGACAGCATACCGAAAGATTCATCGCCTGCCTACGAGGCACTCCAAGCGACGCTTACCCATGATCCGTCTTTTTGCTGAAGTTTTCGGACACTACCTCCTGCTGACTCCAGAAAAAAAATAGGTGGCACCGGTATTACCCGGTGCCACCTCCCTAGGAACAATCAAACAACCTCGGCCATCCCCCGACGGCCGAGGAAGAGGTTATCAGGTTAGAACGAGAGCGTCGTGCTCAGATCAACGATCTGGCCTTCGGCAATACGCTCCTGAGCGTAGCTGCCATCGGGTTCGGCCGTGACGGGCACGAGGTGAGGCTTCTCACCCAGATTCCTGAAGTTGAGTTGAATCTTCCAGTTGATGGAAGAGGTGAGTTTCCGCTCATAGCCAACCCAGAGATCGACGTGGGTTTCCGCGACACCATACAGAGGGTGATTGGTGTCGTTGATCCACGCACTCTGACCGAAGATCGTCGACTGCTTGATGCCATAGCCGATGATCGGAGCGTCCTGCCAGCGCACGGCGGCGCCAACGTTGAAGCCCTTGAGCGTGCCGCGATCGAAATGGTAGTTCGAAGCGCCACGGAAGTTCCACTGGCTGAGCTCGGGCTGCTGGGTGCCCGTGAGGGCGACCTGCGTCAGATAGGGAGCCCACAGTCCGGTCAGGAACTGCTGCTTCATCGCGCCGGCCGGATTGAGGTAACCCCATTCCGCAGTCATGCCGACGGGCGTCTGCAGCCAGACATTGGCCATCTGGTTCAGGTAGTCGGAGGCGTCCGCACCGAGCGAAGTCTGCCAGGCCTTCATCTTCGAGGCATTGAAGGTCAGATCCCAGTTCGGAACCGGACGGAAGGTGCCTTCGATTTCATAGCCTTTCGACTCCAGATTCTGGTCGATGGTGGGCGACACGCCGTGAATGGTGTGGGTGTTGTTGATATTCCAGGGCAAGGGCTCTTGTCCGTTGCTCAGAATATGAGCCCAATCGCCACTCTGGATAGCCGCCACGTTGACGCCCATACCATACTGGTCCCAGTAGGACTGGGGGAAGAGCTTCGGGAAGTACTGCTGAATCGCAGCGCCAACCTGATCAGCGACCTGCGGGTTCTGGGCACCCCAATTCCAAATCCACGAGTTGTTGTTCCAATCCGACCAGGGATTGGCCGGCTGATGGGCTCCGAGTTCGCCGAGAGCACCCATGGTCAGCGTCCAGCTGGGAAGTGAGTCGATGAGCCAACCGGCAGCGCCCAGCGGCTGGCCGTAGGAGGCGGCCGCGTTGTTATCCAGCGTCTTGAACATGGTCACCTTGAGGGTGGCACGACCATTGAGCGTATCGACACGGACCGTATAGTCGTCGGTCTTGCCGTTTTCGCTCGGGAGCGCGCTACCGTCGATGCTGTAACGCACCTGCGGCGTCTCATTGTTGCCGTGGAAGTAATACAGGCTCACGTCGGTATCGCCGGGCAGATGAGCTCGGATCGACTTGGGCAAGTGCAGGGCAACGCCGTAGCTGGTCGAATTGGTCGTGATCTTCGCACCGGGGTCGGTGAGATTGTAGTTCATGTCGACCAGGTTGTTCCCCGGAAGCATGGGCGCCTGATTGCCGCGCTGCAGGACGGAATCCCGGCGGAAGCCGAATTCCGGGATCACCGTGTTGTCCAGGAGGTAGCCCTGATACATCACCGCAAGCGAGGAAATCTTCTGGTCCGACAGGGCTCCCGACGTGTAGAGTTTGTCGATATTGTTCGTCGAATTCAGGACGTTGGCATATGTCGGAGTGTAACCCATGTAGTTCGCCGGATTATTCAGCTGGGTCGTATTGACCGTCGCTCCCGTCGAATCCGTATAGGTCCAAGTAGCATTCGGGTTTACCGACGGCTGGTTCCAGGTGCCATTCCACATGGAGACATTACCGGAGGTCGGCACCACATGCGTGGACAGATTGCTCAGGTTGAGCCCTGCAGCCGTCGAACGATTAACCAGTGAGGGCCCGAGCAGCGCGACCCAGCTGATTCCGTTGTTGGCCAACGAGGTGCCCGCGCCAACCGCCTGACCGAAGGACGGATCCGTGGCATAGGTGGCCCAATCGCGCTGATCCTGCTTCATATCATAGCTGCCGCCGAGCAGTGTCAGCTCATGGTGTCCGAGGATCTTGGCCAGCTCCTTGTTCTGAAGCACCTCACTAAAATCGAGTTTGCCATAGGCCGTGACCTGGTAGTTGTCGTGGATGTATGACGTCGAATTTCCGCCGCCGCCGGTATCGTTGGCAATGAAGGGCATCCCCTCATAGGGATTGGTCGACGACCCGGAGATCCAGTTCGGGTATGTGAGGGAGTACTGATCGAGGTTCACCGAGATATAGGGGCTCATATTGCTGAGCAGCAACCCCTCCTGACCACGGTGATAGGCCTGATGGTCGGCGGTCGCCTGAATGGCGATGTGACCGTTAAACAGGCTTTCTTCGACGGTCGCATTGAAGGCATTCCAGCCCTGCCATTCCCGCTTGTTGGGACCGTCGATCAACTTGTTATAGAAATCGAAGATCGAGGGATCGGAGAGCGTCTTGTCCAGATAGGTCACGGTGCCCGCGTTCGCGCCCGGATAGAGATTCGGGTTGGTCGCGTTCACGTTCTGTGCGTACATGGAGAAGCCATTCGTATAGAGGTGGTAGACATTGCTGACCCCACCCGCCATACCGCCGATCGCCGAACCGCCGATGATCGACGTCGCATTGGCCATATTGCCGCCCGCATGACCCTGGATTGCCTGAAGCAACTGGCCATTTCCGGCATTATAATAATAGGTCGGGCCACCCCAGGCATAGTGGATGTCGCCGTTGTTCACCCACGGACCGGCATTCGCGGCGTAATAGTTGCCACCCACACCCGTCTGGTTCTTCGCATCGAAGGTCCAGGGATTGTAGCCGGCCTTGTTGACCGAACCGCTGAAATATCCGCTGATATAATCGAGGGGTGGCAGTTCACGCGGATTGTTGGAGAGTCCCGTGCCCGCCTCGTAATTGAGCTCGATCTTCATATGGCTCGTCCGCGTCGAGAGAGCCTTGGGATCGAAGCGCACCGCGGCGTACAGACGCTTGGTGTGATTGAACGCGGGATCCTGCTGGTAATGGGTGTCGTCGTTGACGAGATCCAGACGCAGGCCCAGTTCCTTCGGGATGAGGACCTTATTGTAGTCCAGGCTTTCCCGGGTGGAACCGAAGCTGCCCACCTGGGCCTGGAATGAACCCTCGTCCTTGAAGAGCGCTTCATTGGTCGAGACGTTCGCGATGCCGGAAGGGCTGCCGACACCGAACAGGAAGGAGTTCGGACCACGCGAGATGTCGACGCGGCTGATGTTGTAGCTGTCCCACGGAATCTCGCTGATGAAGTAGTTCCGGGTGTTGTCCATCGCGGTCAGACCGCGGGCGCGATCCGCGCCGCCCGGGTTGGCCAGACGGGCCGACTCTCCGGCCTGCGCCACGCCGAATCCGCGCGCCGCGATGCCCGAGTAGGTGCCGTTCAGGCCCGCCACGTCGGTGCCGGTCGTGTAGGCGAAGAGGTCCTGGGCGTTCGTGATATTCAGGTCCGAGAGAAACTTCTTCGTGATGACCGAGATCGAGGACGGCGTATCAATGAGCTTCGTCTTCACGCGAGCGCCGCCGAGTGTATCCACGGCCTCATAACCTTCGTTGACTGCGGTCACGGTGAAGGGATCGAGGGTGATCGTCTGATCATCCGAAGCCGAGCTCAGCGAATCATCTGTCTTGGAGTCCTTGGGGGTAACGGACTGGCTCCATCCAAGGGATGAGCCGACTGCCAGCGCAAATAGCGACGCGAGCAGGTATCTCTGTGTCTTGTGTATATCCATTGTGGGTTAGGTCGATAGTTCGATTTGGTTGGGGGACGGCAGAGGACATCAGGTGGGAAGCCTGAGGTTCTCGGAAAGGATATCGGCCCGCTGCAGGTCGGCCCTTATTCAGGGGGGCTCGGGCGGGGAGACGGGGAAAAGGGGTTGATGTAACGATAAATCTCTGTTGCGATTTGGACAGATACTCTTCACCTCTCTCCAGACAAGCCCCTGCTGGATTGAATCGATCTCATCCTTTCGGATGATCGCTAAACCACGCAAAAATACAGTCTTCCCTTCCTGCGCAGACCGCCGGTTCATCGGCCCTGAGTCACATCCACATAATCGATAAGCTATTGATTATTAATTATTACAGATCACACCGCGAGCAAGTGAAGACTTGCATTTCAAGAAAGCGCGACTGCCTCACCCCTGCGCGGGCACACTGCTTGTTCCTCGTCCTGCGCGGGTTGGAGTCCAGCCCGCCAAGCAGTCTTGCTTTAGCCTGAGTCCTGGGCTCTTCCTTCTCGAACACGCCACCCCTCGGCCGCCCCAGGCCATTCAATTTCCGCAACCGCATGCGCTGGTATAATTTAAATCAAAATCATGGGCGCTGGAGGCGCATCACGATTTCTACGGTCGTCGGAATCCTGCTTGCCGGCATTGCCCAGCCGATCCGTGCCGGCCAGCAGACCGAGATCGCCTCCACGCCAGCCATCGCGTCGCTTGGCGCACTCGGCACGACGACAGTCTGGGACTTGCATCATGAGCGAAGCGTGTCGGTGGAGGGCACGGTGACCTTCGTCTCGCACCGTCGCGGCCTCCTGGTTCTCCAGGATGGCGATCACGCCGTCGCATTCATGTGCCATGCGGACTTGTCGGGACTGCAGCCAGGACAACGCGTGAAGCTGGTGTCGCCCTCGGTTTACCCGGACATCCCTGGCATGCAGGACTTCCCCTTCGAAGGCGCTCGCACCGAGTTTTCCCCCTCGATGCGGCAAAGGCCCACGGGCCAGATCAACTATGTCGAACGACTCCAAGGTTACCTCACGCCCCCTGAGTCCGGTTCGTATCAGTTCTGGCTGAGCAGCGACGACGCGTCCGAATTGTGGCTGAGTCCGGACGACTCGCGGGAGGGTGCGAAGCGGATCGCCAGCGTCCCCTCCTGGACAGACCCCGGTGACTGGTCACGCTTCCGCTCGCAGCATTCCGACCCCATCACGCTTCAAAAGGGACGGCGCTATTACATCGAAGCGCTGCATGACCAGTCCGGCGGCACCGACTTCCTCGATGTCGCGTGGGAGAGTCGATCGATCGCACGCACCCGCATCGATTCGGAGTACCTGACGCCGTATTCGGGCCGCGTCCCTTCCGACCTCGTCGCGACGAAGCCACCGGCTCATGGCGTCCTGCTACAGCGCTGGAGACAGTCGGTCACCTCAAGCCTGGCGGCGCTCCAACCCACAAGCCAGCACTGGTCCCGCTTTGTGGTGGAGTTTCCTACGATCGTCGTCGTGGGCAGCGGGACAATTCCGCGGCCACTGCAAATCCGGGCCGGCAGGCCGATGCGGCCACAAGACAACTTCAGATGGTCCGAGGTGAAGGCTGAAGTCAAAACCATCACTGCCTCAAAGGGCGGCCTTGATATTCAACTGGTGGACGGAGACGGCTCCCTTCTCGCCCACGTACAACAGTGGCGCGGGAAAAATCCGGTCGGGTACAACGGGTTCGTCCTGCGGCTGCAGGGAATCTGCGAAACGGCCTTCGATCCGGAAGGCGACACCGTTCCCGGAACACTCCTGATTCCCACGCTCGATCACCTCACGATCGAAGCCCCCTCGCACAGCTGGGACCTCCTTCCTCCCACGGCAATCAGCGTCCTTCCATCGCTCACCTCCGTCGACGACCAGGGAGTGCCCATCCGCATCCAGGGGAAGGTCGTCGCCCATCCCTCGCCCCGGACCTTGGTCCTGCAGGACGAGGGAAGCTTCCACGCGTATTACTCGTCGGACGGAAGTCACTGGAAGCCATTTGGCGGAGAGATCGACGTCCCAATGCAGGACTCTGTGGTCGTCGGCATGGCTGTGTCGTCCTTTGGCCCCGAACCGACCATCGCACGTTTCGACCACATCAGCGGACTCCGCCGGCCGTACGTCGGCACCTCGGTTGGGAGCACGCACAATTCGGGACAATTCCAACTGAAGAACGGTGGGCTGGAAATCAGCGGCACGGGCTACGACATCTGGGACTCCGACGACAATTTCTATTTCGTATCCAACTCGACCCGCGGAAACTGCGAACTGATCGCGCGCCTGGAGCCGCCGACAATGCACCAACGCTGGGCCAAAGCCGGCTTGATGATTCGGGCCTCACTCTCGCCGGGCGCTCCCTTTGTCGACCTCCTCAACGTGGGAGGCAACCAGCTGAGCATCCAGTGGCGGAAGAACAGTCCGTATTGCACCACCGAGGCCCATTACATCCCGGGGAGCCGAGACGCCCAGTGGCTGAAGTTGGCGCGCAAATACAGCACGATCACCGTGCACACCCTGCAGGACACCTCGGTGCATGAGGGCGACATGCTGCACGTGTTCGGATTCTTGCGCCGCACGCCGTCCGGGCTCGAGATAAGCCACGCCTTCATTCGAACTCCGTCCAAGCCCGCTCCCGACGGAAATTACACCCTCGATCGTCCGCTTCTGGACATTCGCTCGGTCCTCCCCAATTCGAGGACCGCCCCGCCCAACCACTACCTCGTGAGGGGCGTCATCACGTGCAATCAGATGATCAACTGGACCAACTATTTCTCGGTTCAGGACCAAACTGCGGGAGCGTTCATCGAGTTGAACAATGAGTCCGATCAGAAGCTGCTCAAACCCGGAACCTACGTCGAGGTGTACTGCGATCCCATCGTCTCGGGAAATTACACCCGCCCAATCGCCACGAAGGTCGTCCCGCTCGGCAGGGGCATCATGCCACGCCCCGTCCACTATCCCGAGGAACTCTCCGAGCCCGAACGGGGCCAGGGAGAATGGATCGACGTCCGCGGGATCGTCTATGCCGCAGGCCAGGGTGATACGGCCGTCCTTCGCACCTCGGGCAGCTACGTGACCATCCATGCCACTGGCATGAACCACGAAAGGTGGGAGCAACTCATCGATCACACCGTCCACGTGCAGGGCGTGGCCTCGTATCAGCAAATCTCGAACATGACGCTGCTGGTGCCGGGCCCCGACTTCATCGAGCAAGTCAGGGATGAATCGTTCTCCGGGTCGCCTCCCCGGACGGCCATATCGCAACTCTCGAACACGGGCGACCTCAACGACCCGTCCCATCGAATCAGGATTGAGGGGACGGTCACCTTCACACACGACCGGCTTTCGATCATCGAAGACGGAACCGGCTCCGTTCGGGTTCTCACCTCCGGTCGACCCGGACAACTCGTGAGCGGGGACCGAGTCGATGCCATAGGATTTCCCTCCGTCGATTCGACGGGAGTCCCAAACCTGCTGTACGCGACACTCAAGAGGATCGGTACCGGCGGACGTCCCGCACCCGTTCAGGCCGATGCGGCAGCCGCGTTGAACGGATCGATCGGCCTGCGCCTGGTCACGCTCGAGGCCGACGTGATCAGCGGCGGCAAGGTTGAGAACGGAATGACCTTCGAGATGGAAAGCCAACACCAGCGGTTCTACGTTTGGTGTCCGTCGCAAACCAAAGCCCTGCAGAACCTGAGCAATGGGAGCCGGGTGAGATTGACCGGAATCGTATTTCGCGAACCCGGCAGCACAGACCTCGTGCCCGCGTTTTTCAACGTTCGAGACCATGCGAGTCTGTTCGTGGTGAATTCGCCGGCGGACATCGTCTTTATCCATGGACCGCCCTGGCTCGTATTGCGCCACGCGCTCTACGGCCTCGGAATCCTCATCGGGATCCTCGTGGTCGTCCTGGCGTGGGCACGCATATTGCAGCGCCGCGTGCGTCAACGCACCCAGCAGCTCAACGAGGCGATGAGCAAGCTGCAGCAGGAAACGAAACTCTCGGCGACCCTGTCGGAACGCCAGCGCCTGGCCGGAGAAATCCACGACAGCCTGGAACAGGGAATGACCGGACTGATGCTGCAACTCGACGGAGCCCTGCAGAGCCCCGTTTGTCCGCAGGATGTTCGCGACACGATCAAGGTGGCCAAGAACATGGTTGCGTTCAGCCACGCCGAGATCCGGCACGCGATCTGGGACCTGAATTCTCCGGCCTTGGCAGGCACGGACCTGGGCACGGCGCTGAAACGGCTCGCCGATTGGATCAATCCGAACCGGATCGGCATGGAGGTGAAGGTCGTCGGCACCCCCGTCAAACTGCCGCCCGAAACGGACCACCACGTGCTGCGCATCGTTCAGGAGGCGGTCACCAATGCCCTCAAACACGCGAAGGCAACCACGATAACGATCGTCCTCAACTACAGGGGCGAGGGAGTCGAAATCACGATCACCGACAATGGCTGCGGATTCTCACCGAAGACGCTGCTCGTCGACGAAGGGCATTTCGGGCTCCGGAGCCTGCGCCGCCGGGCAAAGAAGATCGATGCGCGCCTGACGATAGAAAGCACGCCAGGCCATGGCACGGTCGTCGCGATCTCCCTGCCTGTCGAACGCCAGAACCCGGTCTGAACAAAATGTCGACGCTACCTCCAGTGCTCCCCTCCCATTACGAGCTCGCGCATCGGAGCATTACGATCCTGCCGGACTCAAACCAGAATCCACGTGCATCAACATCCCCCTACCGTTAACCTACAACACTGACCCCTCATGAGCAAGATACGCATCCTTTTGGTCGACGACCACGTCCTGGTGAGAATGGGAATTCTCACGGTGACCCGCCTCCAGCCAGACATGGAGGTCGTGGCCGAGGTCGAGGACGGCGAGGAGGCGATGGACGCGTTCCATAAGTTCAAGCCGGACGTGGTGATCCTCGACCTGCGCATGCCCAAGATCGACGGGCTCGAATTGGTCGGCAAGATCCGGAATGAGTCGCGCGATGCCAAGATTCTCATCTTGAGCAACTATGCATCCGGTTCGGACGTCAGCCGTGCGATCCAGGCGGGCGCGGACGGCTACGTGCAGAAAGGCATGCCCCTCGAACAATTCCTGACAGCGGTCCGAACGGTCTATGCGGGCGAACGGTTCGTGCCGCCCGAGATCGCGGTGCGCCTCACCTCGATGGTGCAGTCCCGTCTTTCCGAACGGGAGATCGAGGTCCTCCGACTCGTGGCTAAGGGACTGCGAAACAAGGAGATCGCGGACAGTCTCCGAATCACTGAGGCCACGGTCAAAACCCACGTGGCCAGTATCCTAAACAAACTCCGGGCGAGCGACCGCACCGCCGCAGTGACCTTGGCGGTGAAGGGAAAGCTGCTCCACCTGGATTAGCGTCGGCTCGGCTTTCGCGGTCCGGCACAGCCGTGCTCCCGAGCCGGCGTCGCTGGAGGATACCGGGGAATTATTTGACGGCCACGGGCGCTATCGAAGAGGCATCCCGGTCGAGGTCCAGTACGACGATTGTGTCGATGGAGTCCCAATGCGACGGATCCACGCGAAGTTCGATGCCCTCTGGCGTCTGGGTCCAGACTATCGGCGAACCGTCCAGGAGCGATCCCTGTTCGATCCTGGCCGGAATCGGGGGAAGGTTTATCGCGCCATCGGAGGCCGCAAGCAGGTGCACGAAGATTTTCCGCCCGGTATAAGTCGTCACACCATAGGCACCGGGCAGATAGGGCCCTCCGCGGGTGCCGTAGATGCTTGCCCCGTTGCGCTTGAGCCACCCGCCAAGTTCCCGCAGCCGGTCGGCCTGGGCCGGATCTATCTCACCGTCGGGCCGCGGACCGACATTGAGCAGAAAATTGCCATCCCGTCCCGCGGTCTGGACAAACATTCGGACGAGATGGTGCAGCGACTTGATCGGCGCACCCGGCATCCAGCCCCACGGACCATTGACGATCGTCGTGCACAGTTCCCATGGATGGGAGGCATCGAAGTCGCCCAGGGCGCCATCGCCTTCGCGTGAGTGAAAATCCTCCGGCATGTCGGACCGGCCATTGATCACGACGTCGGGCTGGAGGCGCCGAAGCATCGTATACATTTTCCGACTACCCCAGTGGAATCCGCCCTCGTAATGCTGGCCGTACTTCCGCTTCACCCATTGCGGTCCCTTCCAGTCGCCGCCAAAGCTCAGCCAATCGGCCTCGCCTCCGTCGAACCACAGGATGTCGATGTGCCCGTAGTTCGTTAACAATTCGCGAAGCTGGCGGTGGTACTGTGCACGCATCGCTTCGGCGCTCGCCCGATAGATTCCGGGGGCGATATAGCCCGGGAATCTCCAATCCAGGGGCGAGTAGTACAGCCCTACCCGGAGGTTGGCCTTCCGCATCGCGGCGACGTAGGCGGCAACGAAATCCCTGTGGGCCGCGGTGCTCACGCTCGTGAACGGATTGCCCGGATCGGAAAACAACGCAAAGCCGTCGTGGTGCCGGCTCGTAAGCACGACGTAGCGGGCGCCGGCCGCCTTGAACAGGCGCGCCCACGCGTTGGCGTCGAAATGCTTCGGATCAAAGCGATCGGCCAGCTTTGCATAGGTCTCGACCGGGATCTGTTCATTCCACTGGGCCCACTCCCCCCGCCCCAGTATCGAGTACAACCCCCAGTGGACAAAAATGCCGAAGCGGTCCTTGCGCCACCAGCTGATGCGGGCCTCGCGGGCCGCGGTTTGATCCGAGCGTGCCTCCGACCGCCCCGCGGGCGTCGCTGCCATGGCGTTGGCGACGATCATCGCGGTGATTAGCACGACGAGGCATTTTCTTGCGGCGGCCAGCACGCTTGAAGACAGGGAACACGGGCGCTGGATCGGGGTTGGCATCGAAGACTAGGCTCTCACTCTCGGGACCGTCTGCGCAATCGCCCGATCGGATGATCCTCCCCCGGTCGATCGGAGGATCATGCAGGCACGAGCCAGCGGCCCGCCTGCCGCGAGTTTGGCTACATCCACCTAAAGATCACCGTTGGTTTTGGTCCACAGACCAGAGAAGAGGGAGGCAGGCGATTACGGGAAAGTCATGTATCCAAACTTTTCACCGCCGAGGTGAGTTCATATTCCGACCTTCGCTTTGATGTCAGGCTCTGTGGTCTCCGTGTCTCTGTGGTTCAATTGCGGCATTTACAATCAACGCCATCCCCTCGCGAGGATGGCGTTGAGTGGCTTCACCGGCGGAAGGTAGACAAATTCCACCGGGTTCGGCGGACCAAACCCCAGATCCAGCCCGCCGAAACTGCGGCCCCCCTAGGAGCTCGCTCCGCCCATCCAGGTGAAAGCCGCCCAGCCCGACAACCTCCCGAACGGCTGATCTTGTCTCATCCTTTCGGATACCCCCTTGGCCACGCAGCAGCGCGGAAGCCGCACAATTGCAGCCACCAAACGGATGCATGGGGAGGCGCCCGACCAGGCGCCTGCCCGCCGGGAGGGGGGGCGGGCGCCTGATGAGCCGCAACCGCGATCAGCGCAGGTCGAAGCGGTCGAGATTCATGACCTTGTCCCAGGCATCCACGAAATCGCGGACGAACTTATCGCCGGCGTCGGTGCACGCATACACTTCCGCGAGGGCGCGAAGCTGGGAGTTCGAGCCGAAGACGAGATCCACGCGGGTGCCCGTCCAGCGGACCTTGCCGGTTCTGCGGTCGCGTCCCTCGAAGACCTCGGCTTCGGGCGAGACCGGCGTCCACTCGGTGCGCATGTCGAGCAGGTTCACGAAGAAGTCGTTGGTCAGCGCCTCGGGACGCTTTGTGAAGACGCCATGCTTCGTGCCGCCGGTGTTAGTCTTGAGCATCCGCATGCCACCGACGAGGACAGTCATTTCGGGCGCGGTCAGCGTGAGAAGCTGGGCCTTGTCGACCAGCAGTGCCTCGGCCGGCAACGCGTAGTGGCCCTTCTGATAATTGCGGAAACCATCGGCGATGGGCTCGAGCACCGAAAACGACTCCACGTCGGTCTGCTCGGCGAGCGCATCGGTGCGGCCGGGCGTGAAGGGCACCGTGACCTTGTGACCCGCGTTCTTCGCGGCCTGCTCGATGCCAACACATCCACCGAGGACGATCAGATCCGCGAGCGACACCTTCTTCCCGCCCTTTGCAGAGCGGTTGAAGGCCTCCTGGATCTCGCCAAGCACCTTCAGCACCTTCGCCAGCTTCTTCGGCTCGTTGACGGCCCAGTTCTTCTGCGGGGCGAGGCGAATCCGCGCGCCGTTCGCGCCACCGCGCTTGTCGGAGCCGCGGAAGGTGGACGCGGAGGCCCAGGCTGTCGTCACCAACTGGGAGACGGTGAGGCCCGACTTGAGAATCCTGGCCTTGAGAAGGGCGATTTCCTTCGGACCGATCAGCTTGCCCGTGCGCGCGGGAAGCGGGTCCTGCCAGACCAGCTCCTCCTTCGGCACCTCGGGTCCGAGGTAACGCGAGCGGGGGCCCATGTCGCGGTGCGTCAGCTTGAACCAGGCGCGTGCAAAGGCGTCGGCGAACTGATCGGGATGTTCGAGGAAGCGGCGCGAGATCTTCTCGTAGATCGGGTCGAAGCGCAGCGAGAGATCGGTCGTGAGCATGGTCGGCCGGTGGTGCTTCGAGGCATCATGCGCATCGGGCACGGACTCGTCGGCGCCCTTGGCGATCCACTGGTGTGCGCCCGCCGGGCTCTTGGTCAGCTCCCACTCGTACTTGAACAGATTTTCGAAGAAGTAGTTGCTCCAGCGGGTCGGCGTCTGGGTCCAGGTGACTTCGATGCCACTGGTGATCGTGTCGCCGCCTTTGCCCGTGCCGAAGCTGCTCTTCCAGCCCAGACCTTGCTGCTCGAGGCCGGCCGCCTCTGGCTCGGGCCCGACGTTCGATGCGGGCCCGGCGCCGTGGGTCTTTCCAAAGGTGTGGCCGCCCGCGATGAGCGCGACGGTCTCCTCGTCGTTCATCGCCATGCGGGCAAAGGTTTCGCGGATGTCGCGCGCCGCGGCGAGCGGATCGGGATTCCCATTGGGACCCTCGGGATTGACGTAGATCAGACCCATCTGCACCGCGGCGAGCGGACGCTCGAGATCGCGGTCGCCGGAGTAGCGGCGATCGTCGAGCCATTTTTTCTCCGCGCCCCAGTACACGTCGTTGTCCGGTTCCCACACGTCCTCGCGTCCACCGGCGAACCCGAAGGTTTTGAAACCCATGGTCTCGAGCGCGACGTTTCCGGCGAGGATCATGAGGTCGGCCCAGGAGATCTTGCGGCCGTACTTCTGTTTGATCGGCCAGAGCAGGCGGCGCGCCTTGTCGAGGCTGACGTTGTCCGGCCAGCTGTTGACGGGGGCAAAGCGCTGCTGGCCGCGACCGGCGCCGCCGCGGCCGTCGCCGGTGCGGTAGGTGCCCGCGCTATGCCAGGCCATGCGGACGAACAGCGGACCGTAGTGGCCGAAGTCAGCCGGCCACCAGTCCTGCGAATCGGTCATCAGGGCGGCGAGGTCCTTTTTCACCGCCTTCAGATTGAGGCTCTTGAATTCCTTCGCGTAGTCGAAGCTCCGGTCCATCGGGTCCGATTTGCACGAGTGCTGGTGCAGGAGCTCGAGCTTCAGCCGTTCGGGCCACCATTGCTCGATGGTCGTGCCGCTGGCTGTGCCGTGGTGAAAGGGACATTTGGATTCAGTGGTCATGTGTGTCTGGTTTGAAGCCGGATCTTAGCGGAAGTTTCCCCGGGCACAATGTCTGTCAACCAGGCGGCGGGATTTTGTTGCCGAACAGGCCTGGCCCGCAGTCAACCCGGCGTCGCCGGCAACGCCACCCCAGACTCACAGCGAGAGGGAGAGGCGCAGGATGGCCACGACCGCCGACCGATGGACCCCGCCGGGGTTGTCGATGTACTGGATGTCCGGCTGGAGCGCCACGTAATTGGAAATCACATACCGATAGGTGGCCTCATAGGCCGTCTCGACGCCACGCCCGCGGTAGTCGGCGCTCGCGATGCCGAATCCAAGCTGGTCGTGCGGCCGCGACGCGAAGGGGCCCTCCTTTGTGACGCCAATCTGCAGGTCACCGCTCACCGCGCTTCTTCGGACCGGCGAGGCCCCCACTCGGAAGAACAGGACCGGCGCGCCCCGCCCTTCCCCGAGGGGCCGATCGACCGCGACATAGCCTCCCCAGGCCGCAGGGGGCAGATCCGCCGCCAGAGCGTCGCCCGGGCTGTAGCTCCAAATCCCCAGCTTGAGGTCGGCCGCGGCGTGATGTTCCACCTCCTGGATGAGCAGCGCACCCTGCGACAAGGCATGCGAGCGGTCGTTGGGATTTGCCTGAAAGACTCCGCTCCGGCTCGTCCAGGCGCCGCGCGACCAGCTCGCAAGCGCCCCGATGCCCGAGGTTGGGAAAATCGGCGCGATCGTATTGCCCGACCAGGTCGGCTGGACGCCAAACGAACTATTCAGGAACAACCCCATGCAGCCGACCGCGTCGAACGATTCATCGGCGGAGAGAAGCCCGACCGCGCCCTCCCAGCCATCCGGGAGCGACAGTTCGAAGCTCAAAGTTCGAAGGGTGCCGCGCGACGGCGCCTCCAGATTCGACGCGACTTGGGCGTCGCCGATGCGGTTGGCGGACGGCATCTGACTCTCGACGCGCTGGACCGCCAGCGTGAAGCGAGAGCCCTTGGGCAATCCCATCGCCGCGCCGTCGAGACCGACGTCGAGGCGAGCGAAGTGGTCCCACAAACTCCCGGTTTCAATGCCCCCGCTCGCGTTGTCCACGACCTCCGACTGGACGGAAAGCGCATAACTGAAGGGCTGCGTCCCGGCGTCCCGTCCACACAGGTCTTGCGTGCCTGCGGCAATGGCGAGCACGGCGACGATTGGGGAAAGGCCGACGCCCCCTCGACCCAGCCAGTGCCTGAAACCGGCCCAGTTCACCCTTGAAGCGCCCCCGTACGGAGGCGCCGAATACCGATCCAGCAGGAGCATGGAGGAAACTCAGTCGCCCAAGGGCTGGGATCCGCGGATCGCGGCCGTCTGGGCCAGCAGCGGCTCGCTGGGCTCGGTTTGCAGAGTGTTTGTGCCATGCTCTGTCTCGGACGCCGACTCGTGTCCACCAGGCGGCCTCCGGACGAACCAATAGGACCCGACGACCAGTGCGCCGGCAAGTCCTTGTGCGAGCATCGTCTCCACCGTGGGGAATACAGAGAACCAAAGTCCCATCCAACCAGGCACGACGGGTTGCATCCATGAGATCTGGGTCGTGGGTATCCAGTGGGCGAGCTGCATCTCCTGCGCCTCCTCGCCGACCATGACGAGCAGCACGATTCCGAGCAGCAGGCCCGTCAGCACAAGCATGCGCCGGTACGGCAGCCGTGCGTGAGCGACGAACGTCAGGATTGCCACCACGGCGGTGAGCGCCGATCCCGCCAGAACGCCCTTCAGCACGATGGCGTCGCCCAGTTTCAAGGTGTAGCTCTGGAGAAACAGGACGACCTCGAAGCCTTCGCGGTAGAATGAGGAGAATCCCAGCAGGCCGAGACCCCAAAGAACCCCCGTCCGCGTGGAACCGGCGCCGCTTTTGCTCAAGAGGGAGCGCTTTCGCTTGTTGTGCGCGGAAATCCACCCCGCCCAATAGACTTTGTGGAAGAACCAATTCATCACAATCAGCAGGACCACCACCGCGAGCAGACCGGTGGCGGCTTGAACTGCCAGGGCCGAAAAGCTCTCGGTCAGGTCACTGACGATTCCAGCCGCCACGAACCAGGTGGCAATCGTTGCCAGCAACCCCACCGCCGCCCCCGCCGCGACCGGGAGCCGTTGCTTCCGCGACTCTCCCACCATGCTCGCCGTGATGGCCGACAACACCAGCACACATTCCAGTCCTTCACGAAACACCAGGACGCCGATATCGAGCACGGCCACGGTGGAATGACCCTTCGCCTGGTCTGACAACGGATCAGGCGACCCGCTGGACGTCATTGCTTGCCAAAGAATTATGGCAACAACCGCAACAACGGATATACCAATCAGACACCGAAGAACCAACCGCGTGTGAGAAGAGGAAGTGGGTGCTCGCATGACTTGCTGCAATCAAGACCTAGTCTCACATTCGTCAACTATTTTGCGCGATTGGGTCTCATTTGCGTACAGTAAGCGAGTTTATGAGCACAAATTTCCTCGATCCTGACCTCTCAATGAGGTGGTCGGCGATACCCCTGGAAGCCCGCGGAGCGTCGACTCGGCTGCCGCCAGGTGAGCCCGATTCGCATGCACTGCCTTTGCGAGGACGCAGTCGTGCGGGCGGCGATCAACGAGGTGCCCGGAGGCGGCCAGTGAGACGCCGAACCCGGCAAGTCGTGCGCTGGCCCAGTTCGTCGAAGCAGCCACCACAGCAGCACCGGTCGCCGGAGGTCACGCCGAGTCGTGCTCCATGTCGTTTCGGTCCGTCGCCGGGTCGCACATCTAAAAAACGCAGTTAACAGAAGGAAACGAAGATAACAAAGAAGACCAAGCCAGGCGATTACACGAACTGACCGAGCCAAAATCGACTCTTCTCAACAGTGAATCAATCAACGCTCTCAATCCTGTGGTAAACGGTTTGTTCTTCGTTCCCTTCTGTTCCATTCAATCGCCGAATTTGGGCTCAATGCCCTCGACAAAATGCCCCTCACGTATCGTCGTTGTGATACCGAGGTGGAATTCAACGGCCTGGCCAATCCAGGCCCACTGATTTTCGACCGCCCAGGCGCCCACGGCGCGACCGGCGAGACCGATCACGACTCCTCCCGACAACCCTCAATCCTGCGCAATCCATGCCCACGATTCTCTCCTGCTCCGACGGCTCCGTGTACGCCCGCAGCGTCTATGACCACAGCGCCTGGGCCGCAAAACGGCTCGGCGCCGGGGTGCGCGTGCTGCACATGATCGAACAGCATGAGCAGCCGACCCGCCTCGACGTCTCCGGGGCACTCGGGTTCGACGCTTCGGCGGATTTGATGAACGAGATGATCGCGCTCGCCGAGACGCAGGCGCGAGTGGCGCGGGCGAAGGCCCGGGCGATCCTGGACGACGCTCAGCACACGCTATCCAAGCAGGGCGTTGGCCGGATCGACCTGGAGCAGCGGCACGGATCGCTTGCCGACTCGATCGGCGAACTCGATGCCGCCTCGGACCTCGTCGTGATCGGCAAGCGCGGCGAACACGCCGATTTCGCCAAGCTCCACCTCGGCAGCAATCTCGAGCGCGTCATCCGCATCTGCACCCACCCGATCCTCATCGCCTCGCGCGCCTTTCATCCGGTCGAGCGCTTCCTGCTCGCCTACGACGGGAGCCCGAGCGTGCTGAAGGCGGTGGACTACGTGCAGGACAGCCCGCTGTTCAAGGGGCTCACCTGCCACCTCCTGCGCACCGGCAGGATCGACGACAAGGCCCGCTATTACCTCGAGGAAACGGCCGGCCGCCTGCGCGATCGCGGGTTCCAGGTCGTGAGTCACGTGATTCCCGGCGCTCCCGAGGAAGTGATCGCCAGCGTCATGCGGGAGCAGGACGTCCACCTGCTCGTCATGGGAGCCTACGGGCATTCCCGCTTCCGCGAGTTCATCGTCGGAAGCACCACGAGCATCCTGATCCGCCGGGTCCTGGTGCCCGTGATGGTGTTTCGCTGAACCGGGCGCCGGCGACAACGTATCCGCTGCTCGGCGACAAAGATCGGCCGCCACCACTCCGCAGTGCGGCTGCCGATCAATATCCGCGCACCAGGAACAGCACTCCGGCGGCCACCAGCGTGAGCTCGATCAGCGTCACAAAGACGCGTTCCGGAAGGCGGTCCACCAGCCGCTTGCCGAGCCAGGAACCCGCCACCATGAGTGGCCCCAGCGCGAGGCCGACCGCAATGCTCGATCCCGGCAGCACCGCGGCACCGCGATAGACGACGAGCTTGGTGACGTGCATGACCACCGTGGACAGGGCCTCGGTGCCGATGTAGGCGCCCTTCACCAGACCGTAGGCGAGGAAGAACGGCGCCATGAGGGGGCCCACCGATCCGAGCAACGCGGAGAGAAAGCTGGCACCCCCACCGATCAGCGCGAAGCTTCGGAGCGGCGGACGGACGCCCGAATGCGGGCGCAGCCTGCGCCACACAACGGTGAGCAGCAGGAAGGCGCCAAGCAGGCGCGTCAGCGGCCCGAGCGGCGCGGTGGCAAACAACAGCCCGCCGAGCACGCCAAAGGGCACGGCCCCGAGCGAAAACCAGCCGACCACCCGATAGTCGAGCTCCCGGCGGTTGAATCCCACGCGACTGAGATTTCCCACCAGCTGCGCCACGGTTAGGATAGGCACCGCATTGCGCGTCCCGAATGCGACCACCAGGACGGGGAGCAGGACGGCTGCCCCGCCAAAGCCCGTCACCGCCGCGAGCGTCGAGGCGAAGAGCGCAGCCGCGCTCACGAGCAAAACCAGGTCGAGACCGAGATGTGGCATTGGGAAAACGGAATTGGCCCAACTCAATTTGAAGGACGCGATTAACAGAAGGAAACCAAGATCACAAAGAGGGGCGAGCCAGGCGATTGTTCGAAATCACCGAGCCCAAATCGACCCACCCAAACGGTGAAGAATCATACCCATTCTGCGGTACGCGGATTGTTCGTCGTTCCGTTCGTTGACTTCTGATCCATTCAATCGCCGAATTTGGCCTCAACGCAGTGGTCAGGCGCCAACCTGCGAATGGGAACCAAGCCGACGCGCCGGCCGCTGACAGCGCTTTTCACTGGTCGCAACGAAGGCCCGCGCCAACGTCAGCCGCGTTTGCGAGGCGCGCTCTCCTCGACGACGTCGAGAAACAGCCTCACGACGTCTGTCCCTCCTCCGGTCTTTCGCGCAAACACGTGGGTCAGCTGTGGCGCATTCCGGATGGACACGGCCACGGCGGCATGACCCACCACGCGCTCCAGCGACGCCGGGAGCAGTGCGATGCCGCTGCCCGCCGCGACCATCACCGCGACGGCCTGCGCACGGGTCGACTCGACGGCAATGCGCGGACGGAACCCGGCCTCCCCGCACAATTTCCGGACGAAGGCCGCAAACGCCGGGGCCGCCTCCGTCGACACCGCCACGAGCGGTTCGCCCGCCAGTTCGGCAAGCACGAGTTCACGTTTTTTCGCGAGGCGGTGATCCCGCGGCACAAAGGCCGCCAGCGGCTCCGTCAACCAGGGGTGATACACGATGCCGGGCGTCTGCTCCTGCGGACGCAGCCCGACAAAGGCACCGTCCAAGGTGCCGTGCGCCACCGCCGCGAGCAGTTCGGCGGGCAAGCCGTCCTGGACGATGAGCTGAACCGACGGATGCTTCTGACGGAACCGCCTCAGCAGGTCCGTAAGCTCCGCCCCCAGCACTGCGCTCACGAATCCGAGCCTGAGCCGGCGGGTCTGGCCCAGCGCGAACCGCCGCGTCGTTTCGCCCGCCCGCCTGAGCTGCGGAAGCACCGTGCGCGTCTCCTCATAAAAGAGCGCCCCGGCTGCGGTGAGCGTCACCCTTCGGGCCGCCCGCTCGAATAGCGGCGCGCCGAGCTTCTCCTCAAGCGCCAGCACATGCCGGGACAAGGGCGGTTGGGCGAGATGCAGCTTCGCGGCCGCACGCGTGAACGACAATTCCTCCGCCACCGCCGTGAAACATTCGAGTTCGCGCAACGAGAATTCCATACCGATACAGTATCATAATAGGCCGAAAACGGTACTATTGTTATGCGTCCGCCTTGGCTACCATGAGTCATGGCTCTCAGCGACACCATCAAGCGCGGCAGTCTACGCGCACCCCATCGCAGTCTCCTCCGCGCCACCGGCGCCATCCAGTCCGACGCGGATTGGGACAAACCGTTCATCGCCGTCGCCAACTCCTTCGTCCAGATCATCCCCGGCCATGCGCATCTCGACGTGGTCGGCCGCAAGGTCCGCGCCGCGATCCGGGCCGCCGGCGGGGTGCCGTTCGAATTCAACACCATCGGCGTCGACGACGGCATCGCGATGGGCCACGAGGGCATGAAGTACTCCCTCGCCTCCCGGGAACTCATCGCCGACTCCATCGAGACGATGCTGCGCGCTCACTGCTTTGACGGCGTGGTGTGCATTCCCAACTGCGACAAGATCGTACCGGGAATGATGATGGCCGTGGCGCGCGTGAACATTCCTGCGGTCTTTGTCTCCGGCGGACCGATGCTCGCCGGGCGCGATCCAACGACGGGCAGGTCGATCGATCTGTCGTCGGTCTTCGAGGCGGTCGGCCAGTTTTCGAAGGAGACGATTACCGAGCGCGAACTCGACGTCATCGAGCGCAATGCGTGTCCGACCTGCGGTTCGTGTTCGGGCATGTTCACCGCAAATTCGATGAACTGCCTGTGCGAGGCCCTGGGTCTCGCGCTGCCGGGCAACGGCTCCATCCTCGCCACCGATCCGCGGCGGGACGCTCTGTTCGAAGAGGCGGGAGGTGCGATCGTCGCTCTGATCCGCGCCGGCACGCGCCCCTCGGACATCCTCACCCGGGCCGCCTTCGAGAATGCGCTCACGCTCGACATGGCGATGGGGGGTTCCTCGAACACAATCCTCCACTCGCTCGCGGTCGCCCGGGAGGCCGGGGTGCCGTTCGCCTTGTCGGACATGAACTCCATCGCGGACCGCGTGCCCCTGCTCTGCAGGGTCGCGCCCTCGGGGCCCCATCACATGGAGGACATCGACCGCGCCGGAGGCATTTCAGCGATCCTGCGCACACTGAGCCGACGCCCCGGCCTGCTGCACCTCGACGCCAAGACAGTGGGCGGCCGCACGCTGGGCGAAACCATCGCGAACGCAGAGATCCACGATTCCGAGGTGATCCGCCCCCTCGAACGCGCCCACTCTGAACGCGGCGGCCTGGCGGTCCTGTTTGGAAATCTCGCACCCGGCGGTGCAGTCGTGAAGATCGGCGCGGTGGATCCGTCGATGATGACGTTCCGCGGGCCCGCGGTGATTTTCGAATCCGAGGAAGCCGCCCGCATCGGCATCCTCACCGGTCAGGTCAAGGCGGGCGACGTCGTCGTCATTCGTTATGAGGGACCACGCGGCGGCCCGGGCATGCAGGAAATGCTCGGCCCCACCTCCGCGCTCGGCGGACGGGGGCTGGGCGACAAGGTTGCGCTCCTCACCGACGGGCGTTTTTCGGGCGCCACCCGCGGCGGCGCCATCGGCCACGTCTCACCGGAGGCTGCCGCAGGCGGACCCATCGCGCTCGTCGAGCCGGGCGATCTCATCGACATCGACCTTCCCGGCCGCCGGCTCACGCTTTTGGTCGACGAGCCCACCCTCGCCTCGCGCCGCGCCCGCTGGAGCTTTCGTCCGAAAACCACTCCGCGAGGCTACCTCTCCCGCTACGCCGCGATGGTCACCAGCGCCGATGAGGGCGCGATCCTCAAAGGCCTGGGTTAATCGGAAGTCGGAGGTCAGAGATCGGAGGTCAGAAGTCAGAGATCGGAGGTCGGAGGGCTATGTCAGGAGCCAGAAGGTCGAAATCAGAGGTGAGCCGGAAAGGCAGGCGTGTCCCAGCCACCGGACCCCTCTTCTGGTGTTTCTCGCCTCCGAAAACCGAGCTTGCGCACCGGTGCGGCGCTGGGACCGAATGAGCGGCAGCTGATTCGCTGAACCCATCCCTACGATGCCTCTCGCCGACTATCCCGAACTGCAGACGCTGTCCTCGCACGAAAAACAGGAGCTGATCGACGAACTCCGCGCCACGATCCGACCCAAGCGGTCGTTCATCTTCGGTGTGGATCTCGACGGGGTGGTGATGGACTTCTACGGCGGGCTGCGCCCGATCGCCGCGACCTGGCTCGGCCGGCCGGTCGAGTCGTTGTCGGAGGAATTCACCTACGGCCTCAAGGAATGGGGCCTGCTCGATCGCGCGGAGGGCTACGACTTGAGCTACGAGGCGCTGCACCGCCATGCGATCAACCAACATGAGCTCTTCCTGTCCGGCGCACCGATCTCCGGCGCCGCGTTCCAGCTGAGGCGCCTTTCGCGACTGGGCGTGCACATCCGCATCATCACGCACCGGCTTTACGTCGGCGGACTGCACGAGGTGACCGTGATGCAGACCGCCCAGTGGCTCGAGAAGCACGACATTCCCTACATCGACCTGTGCTTCGTGAAGGACAAGACGTCGATCAATGCGGATCTCTACATCGACGACTCCCCCTCGAACATCAAGGCCTTCGAACGGGCGAACCGGCCCTGCATCGTGTTTGAAAACTCGACCAACCGCCACCTCGACGCGAAGCTGCGCGCGCGCAACTGGGCGGAGGTTTACGACCTCGTGGCCCAGGCGATGGGCGGGGTCTGAAACCCCTGCGAGAGCTGCAGCGCGGGCCCCTTGACGTTTGAGGCACGTGTACCGTTTCAAGAGGTGTGACGACGAAGCTGAGCCTTGTCTGATTGGACCGCCGACGCGGTGCCCTCCCCTGCATCCCAAGTTCATGGTGCCCGGCGACCATGGCAGCGAGCAGGCACAGGGACGCGTGCCCAGGCGGAGATGCAGGCCGCACCGACGGTGCGGCGCCATAGACCCATGCGCCGGGATCCCGCATCCCATGTCCAAATCAGATTTCCGCTACGCGTGTCACCGCGACCGCTCCACATCGCCTTCGTATTTGAAATGCCGACACTGCGGCACCGAGTTTTCGCTCGATGCGCCCGGCACGCTGCATCGCAACCACTGCCCCTGGTGCCTGTGGAGCGTCCATTTGGACGACACACCCGGCGACCGCGCCTCCGACTGTGGAGGCTCGATGGAACCGATCGCAGTGAGCGCCCGACCGGACGGCGAATGGCTCCTCGTCCACCGCTGCTGCACCTGCCACGCGATCCACGCCAACCGCATCGCCGGCGACGACAGCGAACGCGAACTGCTCGCCCTCGCCGTCCGCCCCCTGGCCCGCGCGCCGTTTCCGATCTGAACCCGTACGCGGACACTTTCCGCCCCGGGTTGCAGATCCTCAAGGGTCAGGCACGCTTTCGTGCACACCTAAAATCGTCAATTGAACCACAGAGACATCGGCGGTCGGCGTGGCCACGGCGGCCATGCAGAGAACACGGAGGCAGGCAATGAAGGGAACCTCGTACATCCAATCTCTCGCACCTCCGGGATGAACTCGAATTCCGCCGTTCACTTCGATTTCAGACTCCGTGTTCTCCGTGTCTCCATGGTTCAATTGCGTCTTCCAAGATGAACATCCTCATCGTCTACGCCCATCCCGAGCCCATGAGCTTCAACGGGGCGCTGTATCAGGCGGCCTGCGACACCTTGCGCGACAGGGGCCACGCGGTCGTCACCTCCGACCTCTACGCGATGTGCTTTAATCCCGTCTCGGGCCGCCACAACTTCACGAGCGCCCGCGATCCGGGCTTCTTCAAACAGCAGCTCGAGGAGATGCACGCCACCGACACCGGGGGTTTCGCACCCGACCTCGAGGCGGAGCTGTGCAAAGTCGAGGGCTGCGATCTCATGATCTGGCAGTTTCCCCTCTGGTGGTTCGGCCTGCCCGCGATCCTCAAGGGCTGGGTCGACCGGGTGTTCGCCATGGGACGCACCTACGGCGGCGGGCGGTTCTACGATCAGGGCGTGTTCCGCGGGAAGCGAGCGCTGCTCTCCCTGACGACCGGCGGACCGGAGGAGTCTTACTTGAAGGACGGAAGGAATGGCGACATCCACGCGATTCTCCGGCCGATCCAGCGCGGGGTGTTTCGTTTCACAGGCTGGGACGTGCTCGCACCCAACGTCGTCTATGGCCCCGCGCATCTCGACTACGCCAGACGCCAGCCCCACCTCGACGCCTGGAAGGCCCGGCTCCGCGGAATCGAGCTGGAGCAGCCGATCGACGTTGGCCGCTACTGATTGGGTTGGGGCAGCGCTGCTCGATTCGCTCGTCATACCTTCGCCCGGGTGCCCGCCGCAGATGGATGGAGCAGCGCGGCGCGGGTCCAGTACCTGGAGCTCCCGAGCGCCTGGCCGGATGGGGTACCGCAATCGAGGAACGCCTCGCGCAATCGTCAAACACCGCCCCCGGATTTGCCCGCGACGACTCCCGGGCGGCCGCGCAGGGCCGCGGACGCGCGCACCAGAGCGGCGGCGAGCTCGGCGGGGCGAACCGGCTTGCTGACGTAATCGTCCATGCCTGCGGCTAAACAGCTCTCGCGATCACCCACCATGGCGTTGGCGGTGATTGCGATGACGTACAGCGGCCGGCGGCCGACCGCCGACACACGGCGTCGCGCCTCCCACGCGCGGATCCGACGGGTCGCCTCAAATCCATCCATCTCCGGCATCTGGCAGTCCATCAGTACGACATCGAAGGGCTCCGAGCATGCCATCTCCACCGCGCGCGCCCCGTTGTGGACGATCACGGGGGTGTATCCGAATTTCTCCAACTGCCTGCGCGCAACCGCCTGGTTCACCGGATTGTCCTCCGCGATGAGCACCCGCAGCGCCTGGGCGAGCGCAGGGGATGACCGCTCCGCCCGCGTCTCCGGCGGCTCCGCAGTCCCTCCGAGCGCCGCCCGGAGCTGGTCGCCCAGGACGGGCTTCCGAAGGACGCGCTCCACCCCGGCTTCCTGGAGCTCGGCGATCGCAGGCGAGAACCCGACCGGCGCCAGCAACAGGACCCGCAGCCGCCCCGTCTCCGAAGCGGTGCGCAATGCACGAGCCAAATCGAGCCCGCCGAGTCCGGGCATTCGGACGTCCGCCAGCGCGAGTGCGAACGGATTTCCCTCCACGGCTGCCTGGCGGACCTGGTCGACCGCATCCGGCCCCCTGCCCACGACCGTCACCTCCGCCCCCATCGCCGTGACCAACTTTCGAATCACCTCGCGGGTCGCCGCGTGATCGTCGGCCACCAGCACGCGCTGTCCGGACAACGCGGGCCGCGCCACCGACGACACCGGGGCAGGCTGCTGGAGGCTGAAGACGCCGGTAAACCAAAACGTCGATCCCCGCCCCACTTCGCTCTCAACGCCGATCTCGCCACCCATGCGGTTGACCAATTCGCGACAGATCGCCAGCCCCAGTCCCGTGCCTCCGTATTTCCGCGTGGTGCCCTCCTCTGCCTGGACGAACGGGCGAAACAGTTTCGCCTGCTGCTCCCGCGTGAGACCGATGCCCGTGTCGGCAATCGAGAACTTCAGCCGCACCCGATCGTCCATTCGTTCCACGAGGCCCACTCGCATCACCACCTCGCCTCGTTCGGTGAATTTGAGCCCGTTCCCGACCAGGTTGAGCAGCACCTGCTTGAGTCGTCCCGGATCGCCCACCAGCTGCCGGGGCACGTCGTCGTCGATAAGGCAGGCGAGTTCGATCTCCTTTGCCTCCGCCCGCTCGGCGAGCAGCCCGAGCACTCCTTCCGTCGGGTCGGTCAGGTCGAACGGCAGCGCTTCGAATACAAGCTGACCCGCCTCGATCTTCGAAAAATCCAGGATGTCATTGATGATCGTCAGCAGCGCGTCCGCACTGGAGCGCACTGTCTGCACCAGGGCGCGCTGATCGGCGGAGAGCGGTGTATCCAGAAGCAGGTCAACCATGCCAACCACGCCATTCATCGGGGTGCGGATCTCGTGGCTCATGTTGGCGAGAAATCGCGACTTCATGTGGGCGGATTCCAGGGCCGTCTCAGTCGCCTCCCGCAAGCGGTGCTCGATGCGCTTGCGCTCCGTGATGTCGTGGAGCGCGAGCAGATAGCCGCGCTGCCGCCCATTCGGCGCGGTCAAGGGCGTCCAGCGCGCCTCCCAATCGGTACCCTCGACCATCAGCTCCGAGAACTCCCTGCGGTTCTCGATCTCCGCGGCGCACAATTCGCGCAGCACCGGCCGATCCGCGAGCACTTCGCCGATGGGCAGCCCAACGGCCCGTCCAGCCCCAAGTCCGAGGATGCGCACGGCCGCAGGGTTCAAGTCCACCACGGTCCGCTCGACGTCCGCGACCACAAGCCCACCTCCGTACATGTCGAAAAACGCGTCCCGTCCGATCGGGGCGATTCGCGTCAGTCGTTCACGCCACACCGCCCAGGCAATGACCAGCGTACTCACCAGCAGCGCGCTCGGCACGGCGTCAAAATCCGTCACCGGCGAAATGCCCCCAAGCCGGAGGATGTGCACGATCGCAGGGAACACCATCGCGAACGCCAGGGCCGCCAGTTGACGCCGGAACACGCGATTGGCATGGCGCCAGGTGCGGACCACCGCGACAAGCGCAATGACCTCCGCAACCATCAGGTAGGCGTTCATCACCGCGTACCAGGGGCCGCTCACGATGTATTGGGCATTCCATCCGTCCCGGTGCAGGATCATGAACTCCCGGTGCACGAGGTGCAGCCAGGGATCGCACCATTTCACGACCAGGTTCAGCGCGGCGAAGGCAAACAAACCCAGGCGAAGTCGGCGGCTCAGCCACGCGGCGTGACCGGTGAAATCGACATAAGCGCAGATCGTCAGCGGCGGCAAAAACGCGATGCCGATGAACTCGAGATCCTTCAGCAGGAGGACCTGGTGCTCGAGCGCCGGCGACCACTCCAGCGCGGAGCACCCGACATAGATCGAGCTCGCAAGGATCAACGCCGAAATCGCCCGCACTCCCGGCACATGGGCCTGACGCCAGGCGACGACGGCGAGAGCGATCTGTCCAAGGTTCAGACCGAACAGGATCCAGGTGATGCTCGCCCAGACATGCATGGTGAATGGAGGCCGCTAGACGGTTCCCCATTCTCCATGCAATTCCGCTCAACTGCAAACCGTTCGCACAAAACCGCCAGAGCCATCAGGTACGGGGATCCGCGCAATGCGTACCGCCCACGCAAGCAGTGCGCAGGCATCGGCTCATCGTTTATCCGACCCGGGGGCGCCGGACGGTGGCTTCCGATCTTCCCGGCACACGAGCGCCACGGCGCCCACGCCGCAGGCCCAACCGAGGAAGCCGCCCGCGATGATGTCGCTGACGAAATGATAGTCGCAGCCCCACAGCGCGACCGCCACGAGGCCCACCATCGCTACCGCGTAGGAGCGGAAGCGGGGAAACCTGTGCCACAGCACCGAGGCCAGCGCAGCCATGCGCGCCGTGTGTCCAGAAGGGAACGACTCGTAGCCCGAGCCACCGTGGAAGAAATTGAAGCCGAAGACGTGATTTCCAATCCAGGACGGATTGCCGTTGATCCAGGTCTCGGGCCAGGTGCGGCCGAACACGAACTTGAGTTCGTTCTTGAACATCACCGCCACGATGATGGCGAGGCACGCCGCGATGAACGTGCGCCCGTGTCTTCCCGGCCGCCATCCTGCAAGCCCCGCCGCAAGGCCCGCGAGCATCAGCCCGATCACGGACGCCGGCTCGAGCGGGTCGACGAGATGGGTCAGCGATTCGGTGACCTTCGGACGATGAAGATGCTCATGGGCCCAGGTCGACGCCGCGCGGTCGACAAACAGATAAGAGAGCACCACGAGCACAACGCACGAAACGAAGGCCAGCAGCCAGGCCCGGCGGAACGAACTTGAACGCGGATCCATGGGAAAACCCAGAGGCTCGACCATGGCAGAATCCGCGGCAAGTCCGAAGGCCGGAGGCGGGAATCGGCGCCACGCGGACACGGAACGCCCGACGACAGGCACCGCCCCGGAGCATACCCGGGGCGGTGCTGACAGAAGATCCCCACAAGGTCCCTCAGAACACCTCGACCGCGTCGACCTTCGGAAGGTCTGCCGAGCCGGTGGTGAACTGAATGACGACCTGGCCGCTCGCAGTTGCAGTCGCCGAGAACGACTCCTGGATCGCCTTGTTGGCCGCCCCGGCATTCGCGATGATGTCGAAGTTGCCAAGCACCTGCGTGCCGTTGATCAGGACGTTGAACTGCCGCTGGCCCGCGGCGGTCCAGTACAACTCAACGAACACCAGGTTAACGGTGTAGGCCTTACCCGGCGTGAGGCCGGGAATCGTGTAGGTCATCGGACCGTAGCGCTCGTGCTGCAGCACCGACAGCGGCGGCGGGTTCGGAACGAGCGAGGTGTCGATGGCGGTGGTGGAAAACGCCGCCGCCGTGCCGCCCGAATAGTCGGTGTCGGCAACGAAGCTGCCCGCGGCAGGGCCGCCCGCGCTGATGTACACCGCCCCGCCCGTGGTCGTCTGCGTCTGCGTGGTCGCGGACGCCTGGTTCGAGGAACCGGAACTGCCCGACGAGTCGACCGCCTGGACGAGGTAATAGTAGGTCGTGCCGGCCGCGAGACCGGTGTCGGAATAGCTGGTACCGGTGACGCCGCTCGCGACCTGAGTGGACGCCGAGGCCGCAAACCCGGAGGTGGTGCTCCGGAAAACCGCGTACGACACCCCGTTCGTGGCACTGGCCGTCCAGCCCAGGTTGACCTGGCTCGTCGAGGCGGCGGACGCGGACAGGCCCGACGGCGCCGAGGGCGGCACGACGCCCGTGGACACGCCGCTGAACGGCAGCACGAGCGCGGACTGGCTGGCCGACGGCGAGGCGGTGCTCACATACGAGGGATTCGAGCCGATCGCGTTCCAGACCTGGATTTCAATCCGCCCGTTGTTGAGGTTGGCGAAGCTGCCGGAGGACGACTCGAGCCCCTGATTCTGCGTGTAGTCCTCCCAGCCGACGACGGGATCGGTCGGGAAGTAGTGGTAGGTTTCCACGCGGTCCCAGGTGCCGTCTCCATTGAAATCATACAGCACCTGCACCTGCACGCCGTTGCCGACCGCGGTCTGGGAGTCCACGTAGAGGTTGAACTGCGTCGCGCCGCCCGAATACGTGCCCGAGACGCCCGTGATCAGGTAGGTCAGCGGGGCGTGCGGCGTGCCGTCGTAGGTGCCGCCGTCGTCCGCGGGCACGGTGTCGCTGGAGGCCGAGGCGCCGGCGGTCAGGCTGAGGGCGCCGGGGGCCGAGGCGGTCGCGCCCGCGAGGAGGTAGAGCGTGTTGCCGCCGCTCGTCACCGTCTGCGAGGTGGTCGCCGAGGCCTGGTTCGAGGGCGCCGAAGTCCCCGCCGAATCCACGGCTTCCACCAGGTAGTAATAGGTCGTCCCGGCCGCCAGGCCCGTATCCGAGGCGCTGGTACCCGATATGCCGCTCGCCACCTGCGTGGCCGCCGACGCGGTGAAACCGGAGGACGTGCCGCGGAACACGGAGTACGTCACGCCGCCCGTGGCGCTTGCCGTCCAGGCCAGGTTGATCCGGCTCGTCGAGGCGGTCGTGGCGGAAAGGCCCGTGGGGGCCGCGGGCAGGGAGACCACCGTCTGAGTCGTGGCCGAGGCCTCGTTGGACGGCGCCGAGCTGCCGGCGGAATTCACGGCCTCGACGACGTAATAGTAGGTCGTTCCCGACGAGAGGCCGCCGTCGGAGTCGCCGGTGCCGGTCAGCCCGCTCGCCACCTGCGTGGCTGCCGACGGCGTGAAACCGGAGGTGGTGCCTCGGAACACCGAGTAGGTCACCCCAGACGTCGCGCTCGCGTTCCACGACAGGTTGACCTGGCTGGCGGAGGCGGCAGTCGCCGCCAGGCCCGAAGGCGCGGCGGGCAGCGTGGCGGCCGAGGTGTCCGACTGCATCGAGTTTGCCGGGACGGTGAATGAAACGCCGTCGGAGAACGTCACCGAGATCGGCGCCGCGGAGGCGTTGTAGGCGATGTGCGTGACCACGCCGGTCGACGGATTCCGATAGACGGAAAACAGGGGCGTGTCGGCGGTGACGTTGTAGTCGACGTTCCCGAGCGCCTGCATGTTGTGCAACCAGTAGTACTCGTGGGCCTGGGTCTCGCCGTCGAAGGTCGAGTTGGCCGGATTCTGGTTCCAGTTGTTGATGGCGTCGGTGGGATTGAAAAACGCCTCGTACTCCTCCATCAGGTCGGGCCACAGCGCGGTGGCAGGATTGAAGGTCGAGACGCCCTCGTACTGCAGGATCTCGGCCCAGTTAGCCTGGCAGTAGGCCTCGTCGCGGCCGAGGTAAGCGGAGCCGCCCGTGAAGGGCAGGAACTCGATGCCATGCTCATACTCGATCTGCCCGCCGAACCAGGTGCCGGTGTCGGACTTGTCGTCGAACACGTTCGCGACCTCGGTGCGCGCGAAGCCGGAGGGGAAGGTCTTGATCGCAGCGTCGTTGAACCAGTAATACCGCACGGCCTTGGTCTCCTGCGTGTACAGCCAGATCGCGGCGTCGCGCAGCTGCGTGTTGTTCGTCTCCTGTGCGTAGACGATCAGGCCGACCCAGGCGTTGACCGCCTCGGAGCTCGACTCCTCGTTTCCACCGTCGAGGAACGGCGCCTGGCCGGAAGCCCAGGAATGGCCGCCATAGACGTCGAAGTAGCGCATGAACGGGAACATGCCGTCCCCGCGCACGGGGTCGGCAATGTCGCGGGCGAGCAGGCTTACCATGCCGCCCCACTGGCTCGACGACAGCCAGGTCGGGTCGTACAGGCCGATGAGCGCCGCGGAATGAATCCAGTAGCCGTAGTGGAAGTGGTGGTCGTTGATCGAGGTATCGCTTCCGTAGCCCGCGGGGTAGCCGATGAGAGTGCCCCAGGTGGGATCATAGTAGAACAGGTCCGCAGTCTTCCCGGAGGTGGCGGTGAACCAGTTGGAGAGGTTCGACTCCAGGCTGGAGAGCAGCGCCGAGAAATCGGCGTTGGCCTGGGTCGTATTGAGGGACTTCGCGATCGGCAGCAGGTGCGCGATGCGGGCGTTCTCGAGGCCCACGCTGTAGGTGTCGCCGCCCGTGAAGTGATTGCCCTCGTTCGTCACCGTGTCGAGGTAACCCTGGAGCGTCGTGGGGTTGTAGTTGCCCGTGGGCGGCAGGTAAGGGAGCACACCGTGGTAGGTGTCGACCGTGCTGAACGAAGTGCCGCGGTACACCTCCATCGTGCCGCGGGCGCTCGCATAGGTGTACGGGGTGTTGATCGAACCCGACAGCGACCCGTATTGGTGCGGGTACAACGCCATCAGGAATCCGGTCTCGCTGCCCTCCATCGCCTGCGTGGTCACCGTGTAGGTGGTCGTGACCTGGCTCGTCGACGGATTGTACGTCCACGCCACCTGCGTGTTCGTCGGGAACGAGAAGGCGTAGAGCGCATAGTCGGACAGCGCGGTCTGGCTCGGGAGGATCGCGAGCGAGACGTAGGCGTGGCCCGAGGGCAGGTTGCAGGTAAACGTCGTGCCGGAGAGACCCGTCCAGGTGGAGCCCGCGGGCCCGAAAAGGCCGTAGTTGTTTCCGTTCACGGTCACCCCGATGACGTTGCCGTTGTTGGCGAAGACCGTGGGCGTCGCTGCGAAGGTCACGGTCGGATTGCTCCCGTCGGTCGTGGCATACACGAAGGGCATGCCGCGGCCAAGGCGGGTGGCCATGGGGCCGAAGTTGAAATCGACGGTCCAGTCCGTGTAGGCGCTGATGTTGATCGTGGAGTTGTTGAGCCCGGCCACGCCAAGCGTGAGGTCGGCCTCGGGGGCGCGGAAGAACCAAGTGCCATTGTTGGCGACCGAGGGACAGGCGCCGACAACGAGGCCGCCGGGAGAGGCCTGGACGTTGAGCGGCTCGGGATACATCACGTACGGGCCGCCGTTGACGTAGTCGTTGGGATTCCAGTTCTTCGCCGTCCACCACTTGTGCGTGGCTACGGGACCGGCATAGGTCTTGTACACGGTAGACTGGGGTGCGGAGGCGCCTGCAGGCAGGGCGGTGGTGTAACTGCCCGCGCCGACCTGGACGATCTGCGCATGGCACGGGGCGACGGCTGCGAGGCCGAGCACCGCGGCCAGGGCAAGGCCCGCCCGCAGTGCAAATGAGGAAGTAGAGGACATGGATAGGCGTAACAGGGGGAACGTAGCGAGGGGGGGAACAGGGGCGTCCTTGGGGAGGGGTGCGCCCCCGGCAATGATGCCGACGCCTTGGATCAGGCTGGGGGGGGAGGCGTCAGCGGCCGGCCCTGCACGAAGAAGCCGCTTCTTCCATTTCTGCAACCAATTCATGCAATTTTATGCATTTTTTTACGACCAGCCGCGTATCCACATCCCGAATCCGCGTGAAACCTCCCCTTTTTTAGGGGGCCAGGCCTCCTTCCCGGTCACACCACCAGCCGAAGTTCGGAGGCGATGGGACATCGCCTTTGAACTATTATTATGTCGCAACTATGCAATCCCATGAGAAGCCCCTGAAATCCGATCCCTCCGTCGGACGCCGTGGGTGAATCACGCGGTCCAGCGAATCAGCGCCTCCACTCCGAGCGCAGCAACCCGTAGATCGCGTGGTCGACGTGGCGGTCGCCCAGCCACTCGACCTGGCGCACCACGCCTTCGCTCGTGAAGCCAAGCCGCTCCGGCACGCGCCGGCTGCGGGGATTGTCGACCGCGCTTTCTATCGTGATGCGATTGAGATGGAGCGATTCAAATCCATGGCCGATCAGACCCCTGCAACATTCGGTCATGAGCCCCCTCCCCTGCTCGGCCTCGGCGAGCCAATAGCTCATCGCGGCCCAGTGGTTCGCCCATTCGAAGAACGCGAAATTCACCATGCCGACGAGACACCCGTCGCGCCAGATCCCGTTGAAATGCCCCTGGCGGTTCACGTTCATCGCCTGCCAAGACAACACCATGCGCTCCGCGTCCTGGGCCGAGTGGAGCACGTTCACCCAGGGGTGCCAGCGTGCCACGTGCGCCCGGTTCGCCTCGAGCACCGCGTACAGCGCGGCTCCGCACGGACTCTGGATCGAGCGCAGGACCGTGGATTCGTTGACCGTAAGGGTGAACATCGCAGTGTCGGAAGACCCCGGCAGCCTTAGCCGGTCCACCGAAAAGGTGAAGCGATTACACAGCGCGGCGGCCCGATCGTCGACGGTCAGACGGTCCGGACCAGGGTTTGCTCGCCCGGCCGCACCCCGGCTGGCAGCCTTCCAACCCGCCCCCTTGCCCTGTCTCCACTCCGTGGATATCCAACGCCGACCCCACCTCCCGCTTGAAGCCCCCGCCCCTTCTCGCACTCCTCCGAGCCGCCCTCCTGCCCGCCGCCGCACTCGGCTTCGCCACCTTCGCAGCCGCACGGGGAATCGATGCGCGGACGCTCGAGCCGAACCTCCAGGGCCGGATGGACCGGCCGCTCCGCTACCATCCGGACCACGGGGATTTCGTCATCCACAACGGCGGCGAATTCTTCAACCGGCCCCTCTATGGCGGGAACACCGCCTTCCGCGTCGATGCAGGCGATGAACCGGAGTTCTCACTGTATCTGCCCGGCCGGGGTGGCAACCTCCGTCTCGGGGTCCGCCTCGGTGATGGCGGCTTCTGGCTCACTCAAGCGGCAGACATCACCGCACGCTACCGCCCCGGAATGATGCTCTACGAGATCCGCGATCCAAGGCTCGGCGCCGGACTCGTCCGAGTCCAGGCCATCGCCCTCGCGGAGACTGAGGGCCTGATCGTCAAGATCGAGGCCGCCGACCTGCCCGCAGGCGCCGAGCTTGCGTGGGCATACGGTGGCGCCGACGGAGTCCGGGGCGTGCGCGATGGGGACATCGGGACGGAACGCGTCCCCATCGACGTCTATTTCCAGCTCACCCCCGATCGCTGCCGCAACGACAGCTTCGATCTCGGTCGCAACCGGTTCACACTTCATGGAGCTCGCGTCGAACTCGTGGGCATCGTCCCGGACTCGTCCACGATGCACATCGCCGATGCCCGGGACTGGAACTCGCTGCCCGGCCTGTTCGCGTCGGCCCGCGGTGCCAGTCCGGAATTCCCCGTCGTCGCGGGCACCACCCCGATCCCGGAGCGCCGCCCGCTCTTTCTGTGCATCCAACACGTCTCCGGAGCCCGGGGCGCCTCCGCCGACCTCGCGGTCTATCGCGAGGTATCACGACCCCGGGTACACTCGGGGCCTGTCCCCGGGGTGCCGCTCGAGCCGGTGTTCGCCGCCGCGCGTCTTCCCGGCGTGTTCGACCGCGCGTATGCCCACTTCGAGAGGCTGAGGACGCGCGTCCGCATCGAGACGCCCGACCCCTGGCTCGACGCCGCCGTGGGCGCGCTCAATGTCGCCGCCGACGCCGTCTGGGACGCCCCGCAGCAGGACATCATGCACGGCGCCATCGCCTGGCGCACGCGCCTGCTCGGCTGGCGGGGCCCCTACGCGCTCGACGATTTGGGCTGGCACCGACGCGCCCGGAGCCATTTCGAATACTGGGCCGGTCGTCAGGACACAGCTCCGATCCCGGCCCGCATCCCGCCGCCCGACAAGAACGCAAGCCTCGCCCGAAGCGAGGCCGCCCTGCACAGCAACGGAGACCTGTCGGACTCGCACTACGACATGAATCTCGTGTACGTCGACGCGCTGTTCCGGCACCTCGACTGGACCGGCGACACCGCCCTGGCGCGTCAGCTCTGGCCGGTGATCGAGCGGCATCTGGCTTGGGAACACCGCCTGTTCCGCCGTCCCTTCGGCACCGACAAGGCCCCGCTCTACGAGGCCTACGCCGACATCTGGGCGAGCGACGACCTCGAGTACGACGGAGGCGGCGTCGCGTATTCGTCCGCCTATAACGCCTACGAGGAACGTCGGGCCGCGGACATCGCCCGCCTCGTCGGCGCCGATCCCGCGCCCTATCTCGCCGAGGCCGACGCCATCGATCGTGCGATGCACCGGCTCCTCTGGCTGCCGCACCGCGGCTGGTTTGCGGAGTTCAAGGACAGCCTGGGCCTCCAGCTGGTCCACCCCGCCGCAGGGCTCTGGAGTTTCTACCATGTGGTCGACTCCGGCATCCCGACTCCCTTCGAATCCTGGCAGATGTCGCGCTACGTCGACACCGTCCTGCCCCGTCTCCCAGTCCGCGGCCCGGGCGTGCCCGCCGACCAGCCCTATGCGATGATCGCCACCACCGACTGGATGCCCTACGCCTGGTCGGTCAACAACGTGGTCGTCGCCGAAAATGCCCACGCCGCGCTGGGCCTGTGGCAGGCGAACCGACCCGACGACGCCTTCCGTCTCCTCAAGGGTTCGCTCCTCGCCACGATGTACCTGGGCATCTGCCCCGGCAACGTCGGGACCATGACTTACCTCGACGTGTATCGGCGCGAGTCCCAGCGCGATTTTGCCGACGGCTCCGGGGTGCTGTCCCGCGCCGTGATCGAGGGCCTGTTCGGAGTGACGCCCGATCTGCTCCACAACACCGTCCGCATCCGTCCCGGGTTTCCTGACGCGTGGACCCATGCGAGCCTCGTTCACCCCGATCTGGCGTTCTCGTATCAACGACGCGGCGACACCGACAGCTACCGCATCGTCCCACACTTCGCAAAACCCGTGTCGCTGACGCTCGAGATTCCCGCCCGCCTCGACCGGGTCGCCCGGGTCCTCGTGAATGGCGCCCCTGCCGCCTGGACCCAGGTGGCACCGTCTATCGGCTGCCCCCGCATCGCGATCCGCGCGCCCGTGGGCCCGGCGGCCTCGATCGAAATAACCTGGTCCGGCCGTCCGCTGCAGGTCAGGCCGCCGGAAGTCGTCGCCGCTCCCGGGCGAACAGCGGTGGTCGCCGGATTTCAGGACATGCCGCCCGCCTGGAAGGACCCCCAGCAGGTGCTCGCCGGCCCCCCCGAAGCCGGCAACCGGCTGCTGATCTCCACCTCCGCGGCGCCCGGCCACCGGACCCTCTTCGCGCAGGTACGCCAGGGGGACTTCAACTGGTGGCTGCCCGTGTCGGTCCTCGTATCCGCCCCGCGATGCACCGAAACCCGGACCGACTGGACCCGGACTCCGTCGCCATCTTGCCACTACGACATGATCCCCCTGGCCGGGCTCTTCAACGCGCGGGTGACTGACCTCTTCCGAAACGCCTACCGCGAGCCCCGGTTCTCGGGCGGCGCGTCGCTTGCCATTCCCCGCCAGGGCATCGGAGGCTGGGCCGATGGCATCCATGCCACGGCGGAAATCGACGACTCCGGGCTCCGCGCACAGGCAGCCCGGCACCGGGGCAGCTTTCTGATGCCGAACGGGCTTCCGTTCGCAACTCCGGGGCCGGGACACGCGCAAAACGTGGCGTTCGTCTCCCAGTGGTCGAATTACCCGGACTCCGTCACCGTCCCGCTCCAGGGTCGGGCCCGCCGCCTCGTGCTGCTGATGGCCGGGTCGACGAACTGGATGCAAAGTCGCATCGAGAATGGCGAGGTGGTCGTCGCCTACACGGACGGCACGCGAGCCCGGCTGCCGTTGGTCAATCCCTCCAACTGGTGGCCGATCGATCAGGATTACTTCATCGACGACTACCAATTCGCGCGCCCCGGGCCGATCCCGCCGCGCGTGGACCTTCGGACCGGAACCGTGCGGCTGCTCGACCCGGCGCATTTCAAGGGACTCGGCCGAAAGGTGCCCGGCGGCGCCGCCAACGTGCTCGAGCTTCCTCTGGACCCCACCCGGACGCTCAAATCGCTCACCGTCCGGGCCCTCGCCAACGAGGTCGTCATCGGGCTCATGTCGGCGACACTTGAGAGACCCTGACCCGTTCGGTGCCGATAAGTCCGTCCTAACGTGAGCGTGGAATCGCGGTCGCACCCGCCTTGCAGGCCCGTTTCGTGCGGATCAAAGCTCCGAGCCCGATCCGACACGGCGCCGATCGCTCGTGTCGTGACCCATTTCCCCATGAAATCCCCCATCTCCCTCCTCCTTTCCGCAGGCGCGGCCCTGTGCGTCATCATCGCAGCCGCGTCGCCCGCCTTGTCCGCCCCGGCGCAGCTGCACGTCCAGGGTAACCAACTCCTCGACAGCACCGGCCACCCCGTGCGCCTGCGCGGAGTCAATTGCGCCAGCATGGAATGGTCGACCAACGGCGAGGGGCACATCCTCAAGACCGTCGAAGTGGCCGTGAGGGACTGGCACGCGAACATCATCCGCCTGCCGCTTTCGCAGGATCGCTGGTTCGGCAAGGCGCCGGACCAGCGCGACGGCGGCGCCTCTTACCGGGCCCTCGTCCGCCGCATCGTCGATCTCGTCTCGTCCAACAACGCCTACATCATTCTCGACCTGCACTGGTCCGACATGGGCCATTGGGGGCGCGACATCGGCCAGCACCGGCTTCCGGATAGCAACAGCATCGTCTTCTGGCAGCACCTCGCCCCCGCCTACGCCAACAACCCCGCCGTTCTCTTTGACCTCTACAACGAGCCCAACCACGTGACCTGGGACGAGTGGTACAAGGGCGGCCGTCTCACCGAGACCGATCGCAAGTCCGGCGACACCGTTACCTACGACGCGGTCGGCCTTCCCGAGCTCTTCCGCACCATTCGCGCCACGGGCGCCAAGAACGTCGTCCTCGCGGGCGGGATCAACTGGGCCTTCGAGGTCGGCGGCATCCTGCGGGGCCGTGAACTCTCCGACCCGCAGGGTTACGGCGTCGTCTATGCGGTGCATCCGTATCCGCACCGCTACGACCACCTCGGCCTGGAAACCATCCCCGAGTGGTCAGCCCGCCTGCAGGCATTCGCGGACCGGCTGCCGCTCATCGTCACCGAGTTCGGCTCCCTCGAGAAGTCATGGCCCTTCCCGCAGTCGTGGCACACCAACGACGAAGGCTGGAACCGCGAAACCCTGCGCACGCTCGAGGCCCACCACTGGAACTGGGTCGCCTGGGACATGCACCCCTACGCGGAACCCTGCCTCATCACCGGCTGGGACTACACGCCGACGCCGTCGTTCGGAGTCTGGGTGAAGCAGGCGCTCGAGAAGAACCAGGAGTGAGCGACGCGACTCGGCCCGCCGAGCTCAGTCCTCCGGTGGCGTGACTGCGGCCGCAAGCGCCGGCTTCAGGGTCTGGCCCTTCAACCGGACGCCGTGCAGCTTCGCAAGGATCAGCGGCGCGTCGTCTGTCGCGACGTCCACCAGCGCGTACCGCTGGTGAATGTCGATCGCCCCCACCACCGAAGCGGGCAGGCGTGTGACGCCCGCGATCTTGCCGACCAGATCCTCAGGGCTCGCCAGGTTCTTGCGTCCGACGTTGAAAAACAGCGTCGTCATGCCCGCCTCCAAACCCGTGCGGGCGGGCCGTGCGAATTTTGTGCGCGCATGCGAAGCGCGATCGGGCGCCGCGGGCTCGGAGTCGTCCTGCGCGGGGTCGGCCTTCTCCTGCCTCTCCGCCAAAGCCGGGGGCTCCGGCGCGCGCTTCGGGGCCGGCTCCTGCCGCTCCGGCTGCGCCTCGGGCATCTCGACCGGACGTGGCGACGGCGCAGCTGCAGGCGCCGGTGTCGGAGCCGGCGCTGGGGCAGGCATCGGGGCCGCGATCGGGGTGCGCTCGGGAGCAAGTTTTGCAACTGACGCAGCGGGCTCAGCAACGTCCGCACCGCCCTCGCCGCCCGCCGCCCCGCCCTGGAGCAGATGAATCAGCGCCGCGGCGATGTCCGTGCTCGCGTAGCCCTGCTCCAACAGGCGGTCGATCATGCGGTCCTGCCGACGGTACCGGCCCTCGTCCAATGTCGAGCGCAGGCGTTCGAAGAACTGGTTTTCCCTGGCTTCCTCAATCTGGTCGATCGAGGGGATGGAGCCGCGCTGGATCTTCAGGCGCGCGAAGCGGACCATCGACTGGAGTTTGTAGATCTCCCGACCGCTCACGAAGGTGAATGCCTTGCCTGAACGTCCCGCGCGACCGGTGCGACCGATCCGATGCGTATAGTCGTCGGCGTCGTTCGGAAGGTCGAAGTTGAACACCACCTCGAGATCGTCGACGTCCAGTCCGCGCGCCGCCACGTCCGTCGCCACCAGGAACTCGAAGCCGCGCCGGCGAAACTTCTCCATCACACGCTCGCGCTGCGACTGGCTCATGTCGCCGTGGAGGCGGTCGACCGCATAGCCCCGCCCGTGCAGATGCTCGTCGAGGTCGTCCACCATCACCTTGGTGCTGCAGAAAATGATGCCGTAGCGAAAATCGTTCAGGTCGATCACCCGCGTGAGCGCCTCGAGCTTCGAGCGGCGGTCCACCTCGAAGTACACCTGGTCGACCTGCGGCGCATTCTGCGCATGCGCCTGGATGGTGACCCACTCGGGATCATGACACACGCGGCCGATGAGATCCTGGATCGCCCGCGGCATCGTTGCCGAAAAGAACAACAGCTGCCTCTGTTCCGGCACCGCCTCGAGGATCCGCTCGATGTCGTCGCGAAAACCCATGTCCAGCATGCGATCGGCCTCGTCGAGGACCACCATCTTGAGCGTATCCAGCCGAAGGGTACCCCGTGCCATGTGATCCATGACGCGCCCCGGCGTGCCGATCACGATCTGCGTGCCCGCCTCCAGCGCCCGAAACTGTCGCTCATACGACTGACCACCGTAGATGGGCACCGTGTGCACCCCCTTTCGGAACATCGCCAGCTTGGCCGTCTCCTCCGAAACCTGAACCGCGAGTTCGCGCGTGGGGCAGAGGATCAACACCTGAACGCAGCGCTGTTTCGGATCGGTCTTTTCGATCGCGGGAATCGCAAAAGCCGCCGTCTTCCCCGACCCCGTGGACGACTGCCCCACCACGTCCCGGCCCGAAAGCAGGAGCGGGATCACCGCGGTCTGGATGGGTGAAGCCTCCTCGAAGCCCATCTTGTCGACGGCCTTGAGGATTTCGGGCGACAGGCCCAGTTCCGAGAATCGGCGTTTTTCCATGCCGCACCGTAGCGCCGAAGCCCCCGAGGAGAAGAGCAAATAACCGTTTATCCTCAAAAGTGATTTCGGCCCCGGGGCCCGCACCGTTGCTCAACCCAACTGCAGGTCCACCGAAGGCCTCCGGGCATAGGCCGACCACGCCGCTTCGATGTCCTCCGCGGTGCGGTCGCCGTCAAACACCAGCCAGCGATACCGAAGCACGTGATCGCGGTCCGGTTCCAGCATCCAGTCGCACCCCTTTGTGGGCGAGGGATTCACGAACACGTCGCCGCGGCCATTCTCCTCCTCGGGCCAGACGCGCAGCGGCTCCGGCGAATGGGCGTTTTCCGGCGACACGAGCACCGCGGCGCCCGCGCGGGCCCGGCCTCCGTTCACCGCCCCCTGCACCAGACACCAGCGGGCACGGCTTCCATCCGCATCGCGGCGGGCGCGTCCCTCCGAGGTCAGCACCGTGCTGTTCGAGCGATCCCAGTCCCCGGTCGCACGCCACGCCAGGCCACCGTAGCGATAGTTCAACAATCTCACCGGCTGCCGCGCCGCACAGCGGTACGCGAGCGTCAGGTCGAGCAGGTAGGCATCCTCCGCCAGCATGCGATAGGTTCGAAGCGTCTGCCGCTCCACCAGCGCAGTCCGGCCGACCCCGCCGCTGTCGAACACCACATGCTCGAGGTCCGCCGTCGCCTGCGCGAATACCGGACCGTCTCCGCGTTGGGAGAACCCCATAAAGCGCACCGTCGCCTCGCCCTTGCCCAGGTTCCAAAAGTCGACTTCGCGCCCCCCAACCGCCACTCGGGTCCACGCGCTCCATACGCCGTAGTGATGATAATGATCGGGCGGCTGGATGCGCGTCAGCACCGCCCCGGCCGGCGACAACAAAGGATGGATAAACCCGCCGCGCGCAAACACCGCATCGACGCCCGCAGGCGCGGGCTGGACCGTATACCGGTAGCCGAGCAGCTCGCGCTCCCCGTCTCGAAAGCTCAACACCCCGGCCGCATCCTCAAGCGCCGGCCCTCCGTCCACCAATGGTCGCGCTCCCGTCGTCCGCATGAGTTCATACACGCGCACGGCGGGCGTTCCCAACCTCGGCGCCACCAGCCACGTCGCGCACCGCGGCTCCGCAGGATCGACCTGCACCGGCAAAGCGTTTCGCTCCCCGTCCACGAGCTCCACCAGCGCGAGCCCCTCGGGCAGAGGAACCTCGAAGGTGGCGCAAGCAGGCACTCCCTCGGGCGGCACAGCGACGTCGCACCGGACCGTCACTCGCGCAAGATGCGAGGTCTGGGCCATGGGCGAAAAAAGGCTCACGCCGCAATGGCAACCCCGCTCAGCCGAAAAGGCAATGCGCCGCAGCACGCAGCCCGTGCGCCCCCGCTTCCCGCAGGTTTGACCCGCCGCCATTGCCCCGAAGCGATTTCGATGTACCGTTTCCAGCCTTCGCGACGCACCCGCCGCGCCTCCGCATCCCTTCACCGCCATGAACGACATCCACGAACTCAAGCGCCTCCCCTCACCCGCCCCAAAGCCGCAATCCCTCGCCTGGGACGGCCATCTCCTCTGGATGGGCTCCCGCCAGACGCGCCGCATCTACGGAATCGACCCGCAGGCCTGGCGCGTAACCTGGGAAACCGAGGCTCCCGGCACCCCCTACGGCATCACCGTCTTCGGCGGCAACCTCCTCGTCCTGTGCGGCGAGTCTGCCGACGATAATCGCATCGTACGCCGATGCATTCCCGGAAAAGGCTTCGATCCGTCCTTCGGCATTCCCTGCCCGGACGACACCGGCTCGCAGCTGGCTAACGACGGCTCGCGTCTCACCATCAGCCAGTGGTACCCGAAAAAGGTGATCGCCGTGGACGCGAAGGGTCATCCGCAGCGCGTGATCCAAGTGCAGCACGGCATCTGCGGACAGGTCCACGTCGACGGGGCCATCTACCTCATGACCACCGACGACGAGGAGACCACCGATTACTGGCTCACCCGCCTCGACCCCCGCGACGCCAACCCGCAGCCCGTCGACCTCGTGCGCGTGCCCTTCGCCGCACGCGCCCTGGCCTGGGACGGCACCCACTTCTGGACCAACCACCGCGAGGCCAATCAAATCGTCTGCTTCCCTCGGCCCGACTGAACGCCCTCAAAGGCAACCCGGACCGGGATTGCCCGGGTGGCTGCGACCCGCTAAGGTCGGCGCATGAATGCGCCCCTACGCAGCCTCGCCGGGCTTCTGTTGACGACCGCGCTCCTCGCGGCCGCCCCCCGCGCGGATCTCATGCTGCCGGCTCCTCAAAAGACCGGTGGCATGCCGCTGATGGAAGCCCTCTCACACCGCGCCACCTCGCGCGCCTTCGCCACCACGGAGCTGTCCACCCAGCAACTCTCCGACCTCCTGTGGGCCGCCTTCGGAGTCAACCGCCCCGACGGCAAACGCACGGCCCCCTCCGCGAAAAACTGGCGGGAGACCGACGTGTACGTCCTCCTCAAGACTGGCGCCTACCGCTACGATCCGTCCGCGCACCGGCTCAGCCTCGTACTGGATGAAGACATACGCGCCCTCGGCGGCATCCAGTCCTTCGTCGCCTCGGCACCTGTCACCCTCGTCTTCGTGGCCGACTTCGCCCGCACCGGCGGATCCGGGCCCGGCCAGCGCGAATACGCCGCGATGGACGCCGGATTCATTTCCCAGAACGTGTACCTGTACTGTGCCTCCGAGCGACTCGCCACCGGCGTCCGCGCCTACGTGGACAAGGCCGCGCTCGGCGCGAAACTCGGCCTGCGCCCCGAGCAGACGATCCTGCTCGCGCAGTCCGTTGGATACCCCGACGCCTGACCTATCCGCAACCGGACGGTGCTTGACTCGCCCCGCCCTGGTGTGCATATGCACTGGCATGGAACCGGACCTCGACCTGGGCTCGATGGACAACTGCGTGTGCTTCAACCTGCGCTGGGTCAGCCGCGTCGTCACCCAATACTACGACGCCGAACTTCGGCGCCGCGGCATCCGTCCGACCCAGACGCCGATCCTCGGCGCCCTCGCGGCCAAGGCCGACTGGTCGATGGAGGACCTCAGCGACTGGCTGGGAATGGACCGCACCACCCTGGTGCGCAATCTGCGCCCGCTGCAGCGCGACGGTCTCGTCGCCCTCGCCGGCACCGGGCGCGGCGGCCGTGTCTCGGTTTCCATCACCGCCAAAGGCCGCCGAGATCTCCAGAACGCCCTCCCCGCCTGGCGCTCCGCCCAGGAGAAGATCGTCCGGACGCTCGGGACGAAACGCTGGTCCGCCATCCTGCGCGACCTCGAGCGCGCCGCCGACGAAATCGCCGGCTGAACCCAGACCGCCTGCACGTCCTTCACCCTTTTTAACCCACCATGTGTATATGCACTCCAATAACTCCGCCACCGCCACCCCGCTGTTCACCGCAGGCTCCACGATCCTCGACGCCGAGGCGCTCCGCCGGCTCTGCCTGGAGGCCGGAGCCGACGATGCCGGCTTCGTCGAACTCGACCGCCCTTCCCTCGCTTCCGAGCGCCCGCACCTCGTACGCGCATTCCCGCCCACCCGCAGCCTGATCAGTTTCGTGCTCCGCATGAACCGCGACAACGTGCGCAGCCCCGCACGCTCCGTCGCCAACACCGAATTCCACCACACCGGCGACGACTCCAACGACGTCGCCCGCCGCATCACCGCCGCCCTCGAACGCGCCGGCGTGCGCGCCCTGTATCCACCCATGGGCTTCCCCATGGAGGCCGACCGCTGGATGTCCGAACGCATGTGGATCGTCTCCCACAAGCCCGTCGCCGAGGCCGCCGGCATGGGCCGCATGGGAATCCACCGGAACGTCATCCATCCCCGCTTCGGCAACTTCATCGTGCTGGGTACCATCCTCGTCGGCGCCGAGATTTCCGCGTACGGCCGCGCGCTCGACTACAATCCCTGCCTCGAGTGCAAGCTCTGCGTCGCCGCCTGCCCCGTCGGCGCGATCGGTTCCGACGGCACCTTCGCCTTCTCGGCCTGCATGACTCACAATTACCGCGAGTTCATGGGTGGTTTCATCGACTGGGTCGAAACCGTCGCCGACAGCCGCAACGGTCGCGATTACCGGCGCCGTGTGAAGGAGTCCGAGTCGGTCTCCGTCTGGCAAAGCCTCGGCTTCGGCCCGAACTACAAGGCCGCCTATTGCATGGCCGTCTGTCCCGCCGGCGAGGACGTCATCGCTCCCTATCTCCAGTCGAAGAAGGCCTTCGTCGACGAGATCGTCCGCCCGCTCCAGGCCAAAGAGGAGCCGGTGTACGTGATTCCCGGCTCCGACGCCGAGACCCACGTCAGGAAGCGGTTCCCTCACAAAACGCCGCGTCACGTCCGCAACTCACTTCGGCCGCGCAGCATCCCCGCCCTGCTCCAGGGCCTGGCCCTGGGGTTTCAGCGCGGCAAGGCCGGCGACCTCGACGCCACCTACCACTTCAGGTTCACAGGCGCTCATCGCGCGGAGGCAACCGTCCGCATCTCCGGCGGGCGCATCGCGGTTCAATCCGGCCACCACGGCGAGGCCACGCTCCGCGTCGACGCCGACTCGGAAACCTGGCTCGGCTTCGTCGCGAAGGAGAGATCGCTCCCCTGGGCGTTGCTCACCCGGCGCATCCGCCTCCGCGGCAATCCCCGCTGGCTCCTGGCCTTCGGCCGCTGCTTTTCCTGATCCAATCCGTCTCCATGAACCTTCAGTCCGCCACCACCCACCGGGTGTTCTCCGCCACGCGCGTGCAGACCATCCTGCCGCTGCCCTTCGACGAGACGCTCCGGCGCCTGCACACGCTGGTGCGCCGGCCTCGACGCCTCCGGCTGGCCCTTCTCGCCCGATGGTCCCCGACCCGCCTCCGGCTCCATCTCGAGCGCGCCGCCGGCGACACCGGACTGATGATCCTGGGCGCGGTCCGGCACGACGTCGTTGTGGCCGCCCTCGGCGGCCCGCCCAAGGCCCGCATGCTCCTCATCGGAAATCCCCTGACCGCCCTCGGCCTCATGCAACTCCATCCCGAGGCCGGCGTCTATGCGCCGCTCCGCGTGATGTTTCACGGCGGCCCGGGCGGAACGACCGTGGTGACGCGCGACGCGCCCTCTTCGCTGCTCGATTCCTTCGACCATCCGCACTTCGCCGCCGTCGGCCGTGAGCTCGACCGTCGCCTCGACGCCCTGCTCGCACGGCTCGTCCCAGCGGCCGCGGAGTGAGGTGCCGGATACAAGCGGGCGTTTCGGTGCCACTGCTCGGCGCTCGACAGCCCCCGCAACCGGACCGAGAGTGCGGCCGCTCCCGTCCCTCCCCGGCATGTCCGCCACAGTACCAACGCCCGCCCCCACCGACCCCACCCCCGGCGACCGCCCGACGGTCGCCATCGACATCGACGACACGCTGAACGATTTCTCGCACACCCTGCGCACGCTCCCGATCCCCTATGATCCGACGTACGCGCTCTCTGAGCCGACCTTCGCCGCGTTCCTCGCCCGGGTTCGAGAGGACGCACCAGAGTCCGGAGACCTGCTCAGCACCGAGTATTCCTATTTTCGCTACCGAATCCACGAGCTCTGCTACCGCGCCGCCGCGCCGAGGTCCGACGGCGTCGATTTCGTGAGGTGGTTGCGCGAAGAGGGCTGGCGCATCGTGATCTGCACGCGCCGCGACCTGCGTCGCGCCCAGGCCTGCACCCGCGCCTGGCTCGAAGCGCACGTCGTGCCCTTCGACCACCTGTTCATGGCCGCCAACAAGATCGCGTTCTGCCGCGCCTGGGGCATCCCGCACCTGGTCGACGACGACCCGTTCCAAATCGAGCACGGCGGCGCCCACGGCGTGCAGGTCTATTACCCGGTCATGGCCAAACACGCCGCCCTGCCCCCGCACACGGCCCGCGGCTTCTCCTCGTTCGAGGAAGTCAAATCATGGATACGCGCGTCGGCCTCCTGAGCGCGTTCTCGCGCACCTTCATCCCCGGCGTCGTCAAGGTCGAGGCCGAGCGCTTCGGCTTCCCGTACCTCGCCGACCTCCTCGCCGGCGGGGGCGAGCTGGAATATGGCCAGCTCACCACCTGCCGCCTGCTCCACAAGTACAAGCTCGTGAACCTGCCCGCCGCGCGCATCGAAGCCCTGCTCGCGGACCACGTCGCCGGCGCGCTCAACGTCTGCCGCTACTTCGATCCCGCGGCAAACGACGTCTTCTGCCTCAATCTCGACAACAACCACCGGACGGAAAGCACCGCGCTAATTCCGGAGATGACGCTCGCGGTCGACGCCCTGCGATCCTGCCTCGCGGCCGCGGGCTGCGAGCCGCTCGTCGTCGCCAGTGGACGCGGGTTCCATGTCTGGGGCCGCCTCGATTCGCCCGTCCCCAACGCAAGGCTCCACGATTTCATGCTCCGCGCCGCTGCCCGCGCTCTGCTCGCCGTCCACGAGGCCGGCCGCGATCACCGGGAGCTGAAGGTCAATTCTTACCCCGACGTGCGCATCGCCAACGTCGTCTCGCTCCGCCTCTTCGGCTCGATCCACGCGAAGACCCGGGTCTTCAGCCACGTGACCGCCCGGGATGGAACCCCGCTCGACGAGGCTGCCTCGTGGCGCACCTTCGAGGAGTTCATCTCACGCCAGACCCTGTCTTCCACCGCCTTCGAAGCGGCCCATCGCTCGCTCGGCGGCGACGGACCGGCTTCCGCCACCTAGATCGGAGTTGCCCGGCGCAGCGCCGGGGTTGACGCTCGCACCATGGACCAATTGGGAAAATCGTTCGTCGTCATCGGCCTGCTCATCGCCGCCGCTGGCGCGCTGATGTGGCTGCTGGGGCGCCACGGGGGCGGCCTGCTCCCCGGCGACATCGTCGTCGAGCGAAAGAACGTGCGGTTCTACTTTCCCGTCGTCACCTGCCTGGTCATCAGCGTGATCCTCAGCCTGCTCGGCTGGCTCTTTCGTCGCTGAGGACGGGCCACCCGCGCGGGTTGACGGTGCGCCTGGAAGCACTACCGTGCGCGCCATGCTTCGCCCCATCCTCGCCGCGTTCGCCGCCGTCTTGGCCATCGCCACCGCCCGCTGCGCCGAACCCAAGGTCCCCTACGGCAACAATCCCGCCGCGGGACACTACGCCGAGGTGGACGGCATCCGGCTCTACTACGAGATGTACGGCGTTGGCGCACCGCTGGTCGTCCTCCACGGGAACGGCGGCAGCATCGCCTCGATGCGCTACCAGATCGATTTCTTCCGCTCGCACCGCTGGGTCATCGCCGTCGACAGCCGGGGCCACGGGAAAAGCCAGATGGGGACCGGACCGCTCACGTATTCGAAAATGGCCGACGACGTCGCCGCCCTGCTCGCCCAGCTCCACGTCGGCAGGGCCGACCTGCTCGGCTGGAGCGACGGCGGCATCGTCGCCCTGCTCGTCGCCATCCGCCACCCCAATGTCGTCCGCCGGCTGGCGATCTCCGGCGCGAACCTCTCCCCTGAGGCGCTTTCCCCGGGCGATGTTCCCTCGATGAAGGCCGACCTGCGCAAGGCCGAGGCTAGGCTCGCCGTCGGCGACCACTCCCAGCGCTGGGACCGCGTCTGCCAGTACCTCCAGCTGATGATCAATCATCCCCACATCACGATGGCCCAGCTGAAGACCATCACCGCCCCGACGCTCGTCATGGCCGGAGAACACGACGCCATCCCCGCCGCCCACACCCGCGCGATCGCCGCAGGTCTTCCCCACTCGGTGCTCCACGTCTTCCCGGGCGCCGGGCACGCCGCCCTCCAGGAGGTCCCCGACCAGTTCAACGCCGTCGTCGACGGATTCTTCCAGGCGTCGCATCCTGCGCCCGGAACCTGAGCCGCCGCCTGTATCCACTCCGCTTCGACAATCGACGCGGGCATTTGACATATTTTTGCCGGATGGCCGAGGCCTCAAAGCCGACCAGGTCGCTTGCTTCCAACAGCTTGGCGCACACGCAGGATTTTTGGCCGTGCGGTTTGATTCCGCCCCAATCCGGCTAAATTGCTGGGTCAGCACTTTAACGCAGCCCCCCAGGCCCGAGACACCAGCACCCCGGGCAGGGATGGCAGCGATCCGACGACCCGCCACCCGCCGGCGGGCCCGCGTCGTTCCATCGTCTCTGTTCGCCGCCAGAGAAACCACGCCCGGTACCCAGCCTCTCACCCGGCCGATGACCGCCTCCACACCCGGTACAAATCCGCCCCCGGACCCATCCGGAGTCGCACGCACGCGAGGGTGCCTGCGATGCCCTGCGTTCATCGATTCGACCCTCCGCGCGCATCGCCTCTCAGTCGTCCCTTTCGTCGCAGCCGCGTTTCTCTCGTTCGCGTCCGCCAGGGCGGAAGACCTGCCCCTCTCCGAACTCAAGCAGATGAATCTCGAGCAGCTCATGGAGGTGCAGGTCACCACCGCCTCCCGCCACCCCGAGGACCTGTTCCACGCCGCGTCGGCCATCCAGGTCATTTCCGGAGCCGACATCCGTTCGTCAGGCTTTGTATCGCTACCCGATGTATTGAGCCTCGCCCCCGGACTGGAGGTCGCGCGGGCGAACTCAAGCCAGTGGGCGATCTCCGCCCGGGGTTTCGACAACGTGCTGGCCGACAAGCTGCTGGTGATGATCGACGGACGCACCGTCTACACGCCCCTCTACGCGGGCGTCTTCTGGGACGTTCAGAACACCTTCCTCGAGGACATCGACCGCATCGAGGTCGTCGACGGCCCCGGCGGCGCCCAGTGGGGCGCCAATGCGGTGAACGGCGTGATCGACGTCATCACCAAGGACGCCCGCCGGACCCAGGGACTCTATGTCGAGGGCGGGGGCGGCGGGGATCCGACCGCCTTCGCGGGCCTGAGGTACGGGGGCCGGCTCGCTCCCGGACTCTTCTACCGCGTTTACGTCCACAGCCTCTCGCGCGCGGCCACCACCCTGCTAAATGGCGCCGACGCCGGTGACGCCTGGGCGTACACGCAGGGCGGATACCGGATGGACTGGGAACGCACGGACGCCGACCACGTCACCCTCCAGGGCGACTTCTACGGCGCCGACCCCAACCCCACGGGCACCAACCACGCCCGCGCCTCGGGCGCCAACGTGCTCGGACGCTGGACCCACCGCACCGACGGCTCGTCCACGCTCCAGCTCCAGGCCTACTTCGACCGCACCTGGCGTGACTTCGGGGGCGGCTTCCGCGAGGGCCTCGACACCTACGACGTCGACTGGCAGGACGACCTCCGTTTCGACTCGGGCAACCACGCCACCTGGGGCTTCGGCGCGCGGCTCATGGACGACCGCGTCGACAACGCTCCGGCCATCGCCTTCCTCCCCGCCCACCGGCGCCTTCACGTCACCAATCTGTTCGCCGAGGATGAAATGCCCTTCGCGGGCAATCACCTGCGGGCGACCGTCGGAGCCAAGCTCGAGCACGACGATTATGAGGGCCTGAATATCCAGCCCGACCTCCGGCTGGCATGGCTCCCCTCGGACAGGCAAACCGTCTGGGCCTCAGTGTCCCGCGCCGTGCGCACGCCCTCGCGCATCGACGAGGATTTCGCCCTCTACGCCGCACCCGGCAGGGCCTTGATCCAGGGCAACCCCGACTTCGAATCCGAAACCCTCGTCGCCTGGGAACTGGGCTGGAGAATGCACGCCACCGACCGGTTGACGCTGTCACTCTCAACCTACTTGAACCAGTATTCGGACCTCCGGACCGCGCGTCCATCCCCGCAGCCGCCCGGCCTGCCCATCACCTTCGGAAACGATCTCTCCGGCCGGTCCTACGGAGCCGAGCTCACCGTGGAGTTTCAGCCGACCGACGCGTGGCACCTTCGCGGCGGCTACACGATCCTCAGGAAGTCCCTGTGGCTCTCACCCGGAGCCGTCGACCTCAACCACGCCTCCGCTGAAAGCGACGACCCCGCCGGCCAGGCGCTCGTGCAGTTCACTCTCCGCCTTCCCCACAATCTCTCGCTCGGTTCGGTCGTGCGCTGGGTCCACTCCCTCCCGTCCCCCCACGTGCCTGGCTACACCAGCGTGGACCTCCGCCTTGCCTGGCACGCCACGAAAAGCCTCGAGATCGCCGTCGTCGGACAGAACCTCCTGGACCGCAGGCACCCGGAATTCGTCCCGTCGTCGCCCTCGCCCCGCGAAATCGGCCGGAGCGGTTACGGAAAGGTCGTATGGCGCTACTGAACCGACTCCGGCCAAGAGTCGCCGCGATCATCCTGCTGCTCGCCGCCCTCGCCACCCAGTCCGCCGCGCAACCCGCGCCCACCGCACGGCTCAACGAGCTCGAGGCCGTGTTCCTGTTCAACTTCGCAATCTTCGTGAACTGGCCCGACACGCCTCCCCGCGACTCCCGCGCTCCCTTCATCATCGGGGTCCTGGGGACGGACCCGTTCGGTTCGGTCCTCGACCAAATCGTCGCCGGCGAGAAGCTCGATTCTCGGCCCTATCTCGTGCGCCGGTATCCGTCACTCCAAGACGTCGGTCCATGCGACATCCTGTTCATCAGCAGCTCCGAGCATGGGAATCTCGCCACCATCCTGCGCTTCCTCCGAAACCGCAGCATCCTCACCGTCGGCGACACGGACGACTTCAACGAACTCGGCGGCATCATCCGGTTCGTCCGCGAGGACGGCCACCTCCGTCTCCGCATCAACCTCGCCGCCGCCCGGGCGGCCCGGCTCCGGCTGAGCTCAAAACTGCTCCGCCCCGCCGAGATCTACCACGGAAAGGCCCGCTGACCATGCCCCTCCGCAACGTGCCCATCCGAAGGAAGGTGATCGTGATCGTCCTGCTCACGAGCGGCATCGTGATGCTCCTGATGCGCGGCTCCTTCCTCGTGCTCGAATACCTCACCTTCAGGCGCGACACCGTCCAGGAACTGTCGACCCTGGGACGCGTGGTCGCGGACAACAGTACCGCCGCCCTCGCATTCCGAAACAGGAACGACGCCCGCCAGCTGCTCGCCTCCCTCGCCACCGAACAGCACCTCGTCGACGCGGCCCTCTACGACGACTCAGGCCGGCTCTTCGCCGCCTACACGCCCGCCGGAAGAGGCAATCCGCCGACACAGGTTCCCTCAGGCCATGGCTACTTCTTCGACGACTCCGGGCTCGCTGGTCTCCAGCCCGTCGTCCAGGCCGGCCGGCGCCTCGGCACGCTCTACCTTCGCCTCGACACGCGGCCCGTCACCCGCGACTGGCTCCGCAACTCCGTCTGGATCGCGGCCGCCGTCATGGCCTTCGTCATGACCATCGCCTACCTCCTGTCGCGGCTCCTCCAGACCCAGATCACCCGCCCCATCCTCCAGCTCACGAGCGCCGCCCGGGCCATCTCGGAGCGCCGCGACTACTCCGTGAGGACGCGGCGCATCGGACGCGACGAGATCGGCGAACTGACCGACGCGTTCAACACCATGCTCGACGAGCTTCAGGACCTCCATGCGGCCATGGAGGCGCGCGTCGCCGAAAGGACCGCCCAGCTGCAGGCCGCCAACCGAGAACTCGAGGCCTTTTCGTATTCAGTCTCCCACGACCTGCGGGCGCCCCTGCGCCACATCGACGGATTTGCGCACCTGCTCGACAAACGCATCGGCGCCGCCCTCGACCCCACCGACCGGCGCTACCTCGACACGATCATGGGCTCCACTAGAAACCTCGGCGTCCTCATCGACGAGTTGCTCGCCTTCAGCCGGATGGGGCGCGCGGAGATGCAACGCGTCGAAGTCCCTTCGCGCACCCTGGTCGACGAGGTCGTCCGAAGCCTCCAGCCAGACCTGCACGACCGGGCCGTGGAATGGCGGATCGGCAACCTGCCCACGGTGCACGCCGATCCGGCCATGCTCCGGCAGGTATGGGCCAACCTGCTCGGCAACGCCGTCAAATACACCCGCGGCCGCGCTCCCGCGGTCATCGAGGTCTTTCACCACACAGGCCCGGGCGGCGAGCACGTCTTCGCCGTTCGCGACAATGGCGCGGGCTTCGACATGCAATACGTCGACAAGCTCTTCGGCGTATTCCAACGCCTCCACGGCACGAGCGAGTTCGAGGGCACGGGCATCGGCCTCGCCCACGTCAAGCGCATCATCCACCGGCACGGCGGCCGCGTCTGGGCCGAGGGCCGCGTGAACGAGGGCGCCACCTTCTTCTTCACCCTCCCCGTCTGATCCCTCCTACCTTCCATGAACGAAATCCGCAGCATCCTCTACGCAGAAGACAACCCGAACGACGTCGAGCTCACCCTCGCCGCCCTCGCCGAACACAATCTCGCGAACGAGGTCGTCGTCGTCAACGACGGGGCCGACGCCATCGATTACCTCAAATGCAGGGGCCGTTTCCAGCGCCGCCCGCCCGTCAACCCAGCCTTCATCCTCCTCGATCTCAAGATGCCGAAGGTCGACGGACTCGAGGTGCTCAAGATCGTCAAGGGTGACCCCGCCCTCCACACCATCCCCGTCGTCATGCTCACCTCTTCCCGCGAGGAGCAGGACCTCGCCCGCAGCTACGAGACCGGCGTCAATTCCTACGTCATCAAGCCCGTCAGCTTCCAGGACTTCGTCGAGGTCGTGCGGCTCCTCGGGCTCTACTGGACCGTGCACAACCACCCGCCAAAACAATGAGGATCCCACCATGACTTCCGTCCCTCTCATCCCTGACATCCACGTCCTCCACCTCGAGGACAACCTCGCCGACGCGGAGCTCATCCACGCCCTCCTCCGGGACGAATGGCCCTCCTGCACCATCCACACTGTCCAGAATCGGCAGGACTACCTCCGGGCCCTCGATTCGGGTTCCTTCGACGTGATCCTCTCCGATTTCTCCCTTCCCCAATTCGACGGCCTCTCCGCCCTCGCCCTCGCCCGGGGACGGTCCATCTCCGCGCCGTTCATCTTCCTGTCGGGTACCATCGGCGAGGAAAATGCCGTGCGCGCCCTGCAGAATGGAGCGACCGACTACGTGCTCAAGGACCGCCCCGCGCGCCTCATCTCCGCCGTCCGACGCGCCCTCGACGCCGTCGAGGAGCTCCGCAGGCGGCGCTCCGCCGAACTCAAGCTGCGCGAACAGGCCGAGCTTCTCGACAAGATCCGCGACGCCATCGTTGTCTGCGACATCGGTCGCCGCATCACCTACTGGAACCAGGGAGCCGAGCGCATCTTCGGCTGCTCAAGCGCCGACGCCACGGGCCGAAACGCGGAGGACCTCTTCGGCCACGCCGCGCTCTCCGCCATCGAATCCGCCCGGCCCGAATCGCCCGACGCCGAATGGCACAAGGAGGTCGAGATCCGCACCCGCAACGGCCAGTCGCGCATCCTCGAATGCCGCGTCAGTGTCATCCGCGACGAGCAGTCCGCTCCGAAGTCCCATCTGATCATCTGCGCCGACGTCACCGAACCCCGGCAGCTCGAACGGCAGTTCTACCGCTCCCAGCGGATGGAAAGCCTGGGAACCCTCGCCGGCGGAATCGCGCACGACCTCAACAACGTCCTCACGCCGATCCTCATGTCCATCCCGCTCGTCGGCGACCTCACCCAGGACCCCGAGCTGCTCAGGATCATGGGCATCCTCGACAACAGCGCCCGCCGCGGCGCGACGCTCATCCGCCAGATCCTCGCCTACGCCCGCGGCGCGGAGGGCGAACGCACCGAGGTCCAGCTACGACTCGTCGTCCGCGAGGTCGTCGCCCTGCTCGGCGAAACTCTGCCCAAATCGATCGTCGTCAGCACCCACCTCGCCCCCGATCTCCCGGCAATCACCGCCGACTTCACCCAGATCAGCCAGGTCCTCATGAACCTGTGCGTGAATTCCCGCGACGCCATGCCCAACGGCGGCCGAATCACCCTCACCGCCGACACCGTCACGATCGACAAGGCATCCGCCGACGCGATCCCCGGCACCCAGCCCGGCCGCTATGTGCGCCTCGTCGTCGACGACACCGGGACGGGCATCGCCCCCGAAATCATCGACCGCATCTTCGACCCGTTCTTCACCACCAAGGGCGCGGGCAGGGGCACCGGGCTCGGCCTGTCGACCGCGCTCGGCATCGTCCGCAGCCACGGCGGTTTCCTTCAGGTCCAGAGCACCCCGGGGAAAGGCACGCGTTTCAGCCTCCATTTTCCCGCCTCGGCCTCGCCCTCGCCGGCCGATCCCGAGCGCCCCGACCCCGCCTCCGCCCGCGGCTCGGGCGAAACCATCCTCGTCATCGACGATGACCTCAACATCCGCGAGGTCATCCGCGCCTTCCTGGAATCCGCCGGTTACCGCATCCTGCTCGCCGCCGACGGCACCGAAGGCCTCGCGACCTTCCTCCGCAATCGCGGCCGTATCCGCTGCGTCATCACCGACCTCATGATGCCCGGCCTCCAGGGCGACCAGGTCGCCGCGTCCCTCCGGGCCGTCGAGCCGGGGCTGCCGATCATCCTGGTCAGCGGCGTGCTCGGCTTCCGTCCCCCGAGCGCCACGCTCGCCCACGGCACGACTTTCCTCACGAAGCCGATGACCGGCGCCGATCTCACGCGCGCCGTCGCCGCCGCCCTCACCCGACGCTGAGGGCCACCCGCGCGCCCCGCCCTCGGGTGAGTCTATTTCCAGGACTCTCCCTAATGTCCGAGCCGGTTCCTTCTTTGTGAGTGACCAGGCAGCGCCTAGGCTGCAGGCACTCCGTCGTCCCAACCCCCGACGGCCCCCTCCACAGCCATGAAATCCCCCTGGCGCCTGCTCCTGCTCCTCGCCCTCGCGGCAAACGGCCTCGCCGCCACCGCACCGATCCACGTCTGGCAAAAGGTCGAACTGACCTTCCACGCCACCCACCGCTACGCCAACCCGTACACCGACGCCACCGTCTGGGTCGACCTGAAGGGCCCCGCCTTCGCCAAACGCGTCTACGGCTTCTGGGACGGCGGTGACACCTTCCGCGTCCGCCTCATGGCCACCGCCCCCGGAGAGTGGACCTGGACCAGCGGCTCCTCGCCCGCCGATCCCGGCCTCGACGCCGGCCACGGCGCCTTCACCGCCGTGCCCTGGTCCGAGGCCGAACTCCAGGCCAATCCCAACCGCCGCGGCATGATCCGCCCCACGCCCAACGGACACGCGCTCCAATACGCCGACGGCACGCCTTTCTTCGCCATCGGCGACACCTGGTACGCCCTCGGCACAAACCGCTTCCGCTGGTTCGACGACGACACGCCCCGCCCCATCGGCCCCACCGCCGGGTTCAAGGACTATGTCCGCTACCGCAAGGCCGAGGGTTTCAACTGGGTCAGCATGATCGCCGCCTACCCCAACTGGAGCACCGATGGCCTGCCCTACCACCTCGTGATGAACGACGCGGACCATACGCCCATCCGTTTTGCCTGGCTCGAGTTCGGCACCGGAAGCGCCAAGAACATGGATAATGAGGGCGGCAAGCCCTTCCTCTTCCCCGGCCGCGTCCCCGGCTACGAAAACGTCTTCCCCGACGTAAACCGCATCAATCCGGCCTATTTCGACGCGATCGACCGCAAGATCGATTACCTCAACGCCAACGGCTTCGTGCCCTTCATCGAGGTCTCGCGCCGCGACGCCAGCGTGTGCTGGAAAAAGTACTACGGCTGGCCCGACTCCTACGCCCGCTTCATCCAGTACCTCTTCGCGCGCTACCAGGCCAACATCACCGTCCTCAGCCCCATCCATCTCGACATCATCCAGGAGTCCGTCAGCCCCGACGATTTCACCGCCGCGGTGAACCTGGTTGAGAGGACCTACGGCCCGCCCCCCTTCGGCACCCTGCTCTCCGCGAACGCCAACCCCTCCACGCTCGAGAACTGGGGCGACCATTCGTGGGTCACGCTCCAGCAGATCGGCAACAAGCGGGAGCACGACAACTACTGGTACCTCACCGAAATCTTCAACCACCGCCCGGCCCAGCCCGCCCTCAACGGCGAGCCCTACTACGCCGGCTACAAGGACGTTCGCGGCCTCGGCGGCAAGGGCTACGCCTACGGCGCCGTCGGCGGCACCTCGCGCGACAACCTGTTCTGTCGCTCCGCCGCCTACGGCAGCTTCCTCTCGGGAGGCCTCGGTGGTCACGTCTACGGCGCCGAGGGCATCTGGGGCGCCGACATCGAGCCCTCAGCACCGACCAAGATGTGGGACGCCTTCCAGTGGAAATCCGCCGCCGAGATGCACTACCTGCGCGACTTCGCTTTCTCGATCGGCCAGCGCTATCAGGACCTCGTCCCCTGCGCCGCCCTCGTCTCCCCCGACAAGACCCGCGACCTCCTGAGCTACGAGGGCTGGGCCTACTGCGCGCGCACCGACGACCGAGAGATCTTCCTCGCCTACTTCGAAAAGGGATGCCCGCACGAACAGATCCGGGGCGCCCGCCTCAACAGCGATTACCGCGCCCAGTGGTTCAACCCCCGCAACGGCACCTGGATCGACCTCCCCGGCGGCTCCCTCCGCTCCAACGAGATCGGGATCATCGACCTGCCGCCATTCCCCGCCGACGACGACTGGGGCCTGCGCCTCGTCTTCGAGCGCTCCCACGGCTTCCACATGCTAAGGCCGTGAGCGACGTCGCCACCCGGCGGTCCGTCGACCGGACCGCCGGCGTGCTCGACGTCAGGACGACGCCCGCTTCCGGTTCAGCAGCTTGTAATTCACCGCGTCCACGAGCGCCTGCCAGGAGGCCTCGATGATGTTTTCGCTCACGCCCACCGTGCCCCAGATGCCAGTCGCGTCGCCGCTCTCGACCAGCACCCGCGTGCGGCTGTTCGTGCCGAGGTGCCCCTCGAGGATGCGTACCTTGAAGTCGCGCAGCTCCATCTCGCGCAATTCCGGATACACGGGCTCCAGCGCTGCGCGCAGCGCCTTGTCGAGCGCGCCGACCGGGCCCGTGCACTCCGCCACCGTGTACGAGCTGGCGCCGCCGGCGCGGACCTTCACGGTGGCCTCCGCGAACAGTTCGTTCTGGTGCTTCTCAACAATCACGCGGTAGTTCTCCACCTCGAAGAATTTCAGCTCCTGCCCCAGCGCCTCGGCGATCAACAGCTTGAGCGAGGCGTCCGCCGCCTCGTACTCATACCCCCGATACTCGAGTTCCTTCAGCCGCTCGATGAGGCCCTTGATCGCAGGCGCCTTCTCGTCCAGCTCGTACCCGAGCTCCCGCGCCTTCACCACCAGGCTCGTGCGGCCCGCCATGTCGGAGACCAGCACGCGCGTGCGATTGCCCACCAGCGACGGGTCGATGTGCTCATAGCTGCGCTTCACCTTCTGCGCCGCGTTCGCGTGCAGCCCACCCTTGTGCGCGAAGGCCGACAGGCCGACGTACGGCGCCTTGGTGTCCGGACGCAGGTTCGCCAGCTCGTCGAAGTACAGCGAGAGGTCGCGCAGCTGCGCCAGGTTCGAGGCGCAGTGGAATGTCCGCCCCATCTTCAGCGCCAGGCTGGGAAGGATCGTCACCAGGTTCGCATTGCCCGTGCGCTCGCCATAGCCGTTGATCGTACCCTGCACCAGGCAGGCGCCCGCGGAGATCGCGGACAATGCGTTCGCCACGCCCAGGCCGCTGTCGTTGTGCGGATGGATGCCCACCTTGTCCGGCCCGAACTCCTTCACCACGCGCCCGACGATGTCGCGCACCTCCTCCACCAGCGTGCCGCCATTGGTGTCGCACAGCGTCAGGTTCACCGCCCCGCCACGCACCGCCGCCGCCAGGGTCTTCAACGCATAGTCCGCGTTGTCCTTGAACCCGTCGAAGAAATGCTCCGCGTCGTACAGCACTTCCCGGCCGTTGGCCGTCAGGTACCGGATCGAATCCTCGATCATCGCCAGGTTTTCCTCCGGCGTCGTGCGCAGGATCTCGTTGACGTGCAACAGCCAGGTCTTGCCCACCAGGGTCATGACCGGCACGCCGCTCGCCAGCAGCGTCTGCAGCTGCGCGTCGTCCTCCGCCTTCACGCCTGCGCGCCGGGTCGCCCCGAACGCCGCGATCTTCGCGTGCTTGAGCTTCAGGTTCTTCACCTCCGCAAAGTACGCGATGTCGCGCGGGTTCGACCCCGGAAAGCCGCCTTCAATGTAATCGACCCCGAACTGGTCCAGGCGCTCGGTGATGAGCAGCTTGTCCGTGACCGAGAAATTGATGCCTTCGCCCTGCGTGCCATCCCGCAGGGTCGTGTCGTAGATTTTGATGTTCGGGTTGCTCATGTGGAAAAAACGAAACCCCGGGCTTTCGACCCGGGGTGACTGGAAGCTTGGCTTTCGATGCGCTGTTCTGGTTAAGCCATGTCTCCATGCCCGGGCCGGCGGCAGGGAATAATAATCCCGCCGATGATCGAAATGTGGATGGCCTCGGAGAACAACATGACGGAAGGCAGAAAATCCCCCGCCGTCAAAATGTCGATACCGTTTTTTCCGCCCGCGCCCCGGTGATGCGACTTGCGCCCGCCCGGAATCCCTCCGAACTCTTGCGGCGCCGCCCGCCGTCCGCCACAATCGCGGGCTGCTTCCCTCCCGAGACACACCGATCGCTCCACGCCTCCCGCCGCCCATGGCTCTCCCACGTATCTTGATCAACGAGGACTCCCTGGTCGACCAGAGGCGCCTGCTCGATGAGTTCGGCCGCGCCCACTTCGAGTGCGAGAGTCTCTGCGTGGCCAGGCGGGCCGAGTTCGAGGCCGCCCTCACCCGCTTCGCCCCCGAGCTGATCATCTCTGATTATTACCTCGGCGATTTCGACGGTCTCACGGTACTCGATGCCGCCCGCGCCCGGCGCCCCGGCACACCCGTCATCATCCTTACCAACGCCCTCAACGAGGAGACCGCAGTCGAATGCATGCGCCGCGGTGCCGCAGACTACGTGCTCAAGAGCCGGCTGCCCAGCATCGTCCCGACCGTCATCGCCCAGCTCGAGCGCATCAAGGCCGCCCGCGAGCGCGCCCGGCTGCGGCTCGAACATGAGCAGCTGTTTCAGCTCACGCCGAATCTGTTCTGCATCTCGAATCCCGAGGGTCTCCTCCAGGACGTCAACCCAGCCTGGACCGCCCGCCTGGGCTACTCGCGCGAGGAACTCATCGACCGCAAGCTCGAGGACTTCATTCAGCCCGACGATGTCTCGCTCTTCGAACCGTGGTGGAAACGCCTGCTCGCCGCGAACAGCGCGACTACAAACGGCACGGGACGCTCGCCCCTGAGTTCCGAATGCGAATGCCGCCTCGTCCACCGCGACGGCTCCCACCGGCACATCCTCTGGAACGCCACCGCGTTTGCCACCGACGGGCGCGTCTTCGCCTACGGCCACGACGTCACCGAACGCAAGCGCGTCGAGGCCGCTCTCCGCGAAAGCGAGGCCCGCTTCCGCGCCATGGCCGACTCCGCCCCCGTCCTGATGTGGGTCGCCGATCCGGAGCTCCGCTTCACCTACTTCAACCGACCCTGGCTCGACTTCACCGGCAACATCCTCGAACACGAGGTGAAGAGCGGCTGGACCCAGGGCGTCCACCCCGACGATCTCTACCGCTGCCTCGAAGTCCTCCGCTCCAGCAACCAGACCCAGCAGCCTTTCCGGATGATCTTCCGGCTCCGCCGCCACGACGGCGCCTACCGCTGGATCCTTGATTACGGCATGCCACGCTTCGACGAGCACGGCGGCTTCCTAGGCTACATCGGCTCCTGCATCGACATCACCGAACAGCACGAAGCCGAGAGCGCCCTCACCCAGCGCGCCGTCAAGCAGACCGCCCTCGTCAACTTCTCCAGCTTCGCCCTCGCCCGCCACCCCTTCACCACCCTGCTCTTCGGCGCCGTACGCACGGTCGGGGAGACGCTCGGCGTCGAGATCAGCCAGGTCCTCGCCCTCTCGACCGAACACGACCACCTCACCCTCGTCGCAAGCGCCGACCCCGAGGGCGACGCCGACCAGATCGGCCAGGTCTGCAGCGCCGCCTCCCCCGCCATGCGCGTCGGACGCGTCCTGCTCCTTCCCGACGACGCCGACGACTTCCCCGGCGCCGCCACCCTCGCGCGCAAGGGCATCCGCACCGGCCTCGCCGTGATGATCGGCAGCAACGAGAAACCCTACGGCCTGCTCACCGCCGCCACCGCCCAGGCACGCGATCTGTCCGGCGACTCCGCGAGTTTCCTCCAGAGCATCGCCAACATCCTCAGCACGGTGCACGCCCGCACCCTCGCCGAGGAAGCCCTCGCCGAAAGCGAACAGAAGTTTCTCCAGTCGCAGAAAATGGAGGCCGTCGGCCTGCTCGCCGGCGGCGTCGCCCACGACTTCAACAACCTGCTCACCGCCGTGCGCTGCTACGCCGAAATCCTCAGCGACGACCTCGCCGAGCAGGCGCCCGCCGCCCAGCCCAAGGTCGCCGAGATCCTCAAGGCCACCGCCCGCGCCAGCGCCCTCACGCGCCAGCTCCTCGCCTTCAGCAGAAAACAGGTCGTGCAGCCCGAGGTCCTCGACCTCAACAACGTCATCTCCGACATCTCCGAGATCCTCCGCTCCCTCCTCAGCGAGAACATCGTCTTCGAATTCATCCCCGGCGCCTCGCCCGCCACCATCCGCGCCGACCGCGGCCAGCTCGAGCAGGTCATCATCAACCTCGCCATCAACGCCCGCGACGCCATGCCCGTCGGCGGCCGCCTCACCCTCCGCACCGCAGGACGCACCATCACCCAGGGCGACGAGGAGACTCGCGACCTCGCCGCCGGCTCCTACGTCGAACTCGCCGTGTCCGATACCGGCGTCGGCATGAGCCCCGAGATCCAGGCCCACCTCTTCGAACCCTTCTTCACCACCAAGCCCAAGGGCCGCGGCACCGGACTCGGCCTCGCCACCTGCGCGGTGATCCTCAAGAACGCAGGCGGCACCATCCGCTGCACGAGTCGACTCGGCGAGGGCACCACGTTCAACGTGCTCCTGCCCGAGGTCCACGAGACTGAGTACCAGATGGAGAGCTTCGAGGACGACACCCCTCTCGGCCGCTCCGAGAACATCCTCCTCGTCGAGGACGACGAGTCCGTGCGCGCCGTCACCGAAAGCATCCTGCGCTCCCTCGGTTACCAGGTCCACTCCGAGCCGGGCGGTGCCGAGGCGCTCGCCCTCTGCCTGTCCGACAACGCCCCGCGCTTCGACCTTCTGTTCACCGACATCGTGATGCCCTACATCGGGGGCCACGAACTCGCCGAGCGCCTCTGCGCCCTCCGCCCCGGCCTGCGCGTGCTGTTCATGTCCGGTTACGTCGACGACCCCGTGATTCTCCAGGCCGTGCAGGAATCCCGGATGCCCTTCCTCGAAAAGCCGTTCAACCGCACCACCCTCGCCAAGAAGCTGCGCGAGGCGATCGAGGGGCGCTGAGCCGCCGCCTCAGCGCTGCAGGCTCAGCCTCGCGATCGTCGCGGGAAGCAGCGCGTGCTCCGCGGCATGGATCTTCGCCGCGAGGGACTCAAGCGTATCCGATTCCTCGATGCGCACCGCCGCCTGGTCGATGATCGGCCCGCCGTCCACCTCAGCCGTCACGCGGTGCACCGTGCATCCGGTCACCTTCACGCCGCGGCGAAACGCCTGGCCGATCCCGTCCAGGCCCGGAAACGACGGGAGCAGGCTCGGGTGCAGGTTGATGATCCGACCCGCAAAGGCCTCCAGAAATCCGGATTTGATGACCCGCATGAATCCCGCGAGCACCACGAGATCGGGCTCCCTCGCCGAGATTTCCTCGATGTAGCGTCGCTCCGCCTCGCCATCGAGCTTGGTCTTGAACGGCGCGGGGTCCAGGTAGCGCGCCTCCACCCCGAACCGGGGCCCCAGCGCCAGGATGCCCGCATCGGGCCTGTCCGCGAAGACCGCCACGACCCGCGCCTTACCCAGCCGGCCCTCCTTCTGGGCCTGCAGGATCGCCTCGGCGTTGCTGCCTCGTCCGGAACCTAGGATGACCACGCGCATCCCCTCATCGGAGGCGATGCCCCGGGAAAACGCACGCAGAAAAACCCGCCCTCAGGTCTGCTTCGAGGGACCGCTCGCCGGAAGTTCCAGCGTGAATACCGCCCCGCGCATCGCACCTTCGCTCGTCGCCGTGAGCCGCCCGCCCAGTTCGCGCGCCGTGTTCAGGCTCGAATGCAGGCCGAACCCGTGGCCATGGCGACGCGTCGTGAAGCCAAAGCTGAACAGCTTCGTCAGGTTCTCCGCAGGGATGCCCACGCCGTTGTCGCGCACCACGAAACACACCCACCGACCTTCCTGCTCCCGCAGCTCCACCACCAGCTCCTTGTCCGGCTTGCCGCCGTCGTCGAGTGCATGTTTCGCATTGCGGATCAGGTTAACCAGGATCTGCAGGATCTTGTGTTTGGTCGCCCGCACCGTCGGCACCGGGACGTAGTCGCGCCGTACGACGATGCCATGCCGGTTCAGCGACCCCTCGCTGATCTGGATCGCCTCCTCGAACAGGTCCGCCGGGCTCAGCTCCTCCAAGGCGCCCGTGCTTCGCGCATAACTCTGCTGCATGCCCACGATCTCGCGCATGTGATCGACGTCCTTCTTGAGGCGCTCGAGCTCCCGAATGAACGTCTCGCGCTCGGTCTGAAGCGCACCCGAAAGCTGGGAGAGATAGCCAGGCAGCTGGCGGCCCTTCTCGTCCCTCGTGAGGTAACCTCCGAGATCCGTCGCATGCGCATCCATCAACTGAACGGCCTTGGCCAGGTTGTTCACCCGCGACCGCCCCACCTGCTCCAGCAGCATCGAAGCCGAGGTCGTGACACTGTTCAGCACGTTGCCGATGTTGTGCAGCACACCGCTCGAAATTTCCGCCAGACCCGCCACCTTCGTCACCTCCACCAGCTCCTGCCGCGCACTCGCAAGCTGGAGCTGCGCTTCCTTGTGCGCCGTGATGTCCGTCGACAATCCGAAGATGCCGATGGTGCGTCCCTCCCGGTCGGTCAATGGCACCTTGGTCGTCGACACCCACGTCGTCGTGCCGTCGGGGTACGTCTCCTTTTCCTCGATGTCCACCAGCGGCCGTCCCGTGCGCAGGATCTCGAGTTCGTTCTCAGCCGCCGCCTGCGCATGCTCCTGGGAGAAGAGGTCAAAATCCGTCTTGCCCGTCAGGCCCTGCACTCCCTCCGCCCCAAAGCGGCGCGCCAGGCTCGCACTCGTCACGATGAACCGCCCCGTCGTGTCCTTGGCATACATGTGCCCCGGCCACGCTTCCAACGCGGCAAGAAGATAGTCGCACCCCGCACCCAGAGAGTCCGCCACGATCTTAATCCCCTCTCCACCGGGCGGTTGCGCCGACGGTGCCGCTTCCTGCTGATCTCCGCCATTCATCGGCATGCCCGTGCGCTGATCTTGATTCATGCGACCCCACGTTATCGACAGTTCCCCACGAAGATAAAGCCCACAATCAGTTCGCCCTAAACTTCCGGCCCACTTGCTCCGATACTGCGATTAACCTTTATTCCGATTCTGCCATGTCCTCGACCTCAAGCACAGGTTCAAGCACCGGGTTCCAACTCACCGGACTGGTGTCGGGTTTCGACTGGGGCTCGTTCATCAACCAGATCATCCAGGCCGACTCATACCCGATCACGGCGCTTCAAACGAAACAGAATACCAATTCCACGCAGATCAGCGCGCTGAACACGCTGAATACGAACCTCACGTCGCTTCAGACCTCGCTCAACACGCTGAACGATCCGACCCTGTTCAATCAGCGCACCGTCGCCTCCACCACTGCCAATACCACCTGGGGCCTCACCGCCGCGAACGGCACGACCACCGGCAGTTACCTGATCAACGTCTCCCAGCTCGCCACCGCCACCACCCTCAAGGGCACCTCGAATATCGGCGCCGGCCTGAGCTCCACCGACATCAGCAGCACCGCCCTCTCCGCGCTGCGCATCGCGACCCCGATCACCGCCGGCGCCTTCACGATCAACGGCGTCCAGATCAACATCGCGAGCTCCGACCCCACGTCGACAAACCCCGCGCTGAACAACCCCATGTCCGCGGTCATCAACGCCATCAACAGCTCCGCTGCCGGCGTGACCGCTTCGTATGACACCACGAACGACAAGTTCGTCCTGACGTCCAATTCGTCCTCGCCCATCGTTCTCGGCGCCGCGAACGATACCTCCAATTTCCTCCAGGCCATGCGTCTGGCCAACAACGGCACCACCAATATCACGAGCTCGGGAACCCTCGGTGACGTCGCCCAGTACTCCACCCTCAACAACGCCGGCCTCAACACCGCCGTCTCCGGCGCAGGCGCCTTCACGATCAATGGCGTGAGCATCGCCTACGACCCCACGGTCGACACCCTCAGCTCCGTCCTCAGCAAGATCAATTCATCCACGGCAGGCGTCACCGCTGCTTACGACTCGGTCAACGACCAGGTCACCCTCACGAACAACAAGACCGGCAACCTCGGCGTCAGCGTCGCCGACACCACCGGCAACCTGATGGCCTCCCTCGGCCTGTCCACCGGAACCACTTCACTCGGTCTCGACGCCCAATTCACGGTCAATAACGGCGGCACCCTCACCAGCTCGAGCAATACCCTCGACACCTCCGCCACCGGCATCACCGGCCTCACCGTCTCCGTCAACAGTACCGGTTCCCAGAACATCACCGTCTCGGCCGATACCACGAAGGCGTCCTCGGCAATCAACGACTTCATCTCGAAGTACAACGCGCTCCAGGACTACATCACCCAGGAGACCCAGATCACCTCGTCGAATGGGCAGGTGACGACCTCTGTGCTCACGAACAACCGCGAGGTCCAGGACTGGGCGACCACGCTGCGTAACACCGCGTTCAATTCGATCTCCGGCCTGTCGGGCACCGTGAAGATGCTCAACAACCTGGGCATCGACTTCAATTCCACGAACAACGACCTCTCGATCACGGACCAGACTGCGTTCAATAACGCGCTCTCCAACAATGCCTCTGACGTGTCGTCCTTCTTCACCGACACCACCAACGGCTTCTCGAAACAGTTTACGTCGTTCTTCAATTCAGTCCTCGGCCAGAATGGCGGCACCGGGCTGCTCAATTCGCAGATCACCACCCTGACCAGCCAGAACACCGACATGGACACCCAGATCGCGACCATCCAGCGCCAGCTGGATCAGGAACGCTCCACGCTCACGAAAGAATTCACCGCGATGGAAGACGCCCAGTCCCAGGCCAACGCGGCCCAGGCGCAGATCGCCAAGCTGTGAGCGCCCCCGTCCGAATGTCCGCCTGGAAAGCGCTCCTGCCGGTTCTCGCCCTCGCGCTGCTCGCCGGCTGCGATTCGCTTCCGTCGCGCGATTCGGCCCGCCTTGGCCCCTTCTTCACACCCACCAACGTCTACGCCGCCCCCCAGCTACCCGCCAACATCCGCCGCGTCGCCGTCATGCCCGTCGGCAGCTCCGCAGGGCTCTCGGAGGACACGCTAGACCAGCTCGACGCCTCCGTCATGCGCTCCCTCAATCAAGTGCAGCGCTTCGAGTCCGTCCCCGTGACCCGCTCTGAATGCGATCGCATCACCGGCCACCGCTTCGTCCTCTCCACCGACAAGCTGCCCTACGATTTCGTCAAACAGATCGTCGACAAGACCGGCGCCGACGCAGTCCTGTTCGTCGACATCACCCACTACTCGCCGTACCCGCCCCAGACGATCGATATCCGATCGAAACTCGCGCGACTCGACGACAAGAGCATCCTTTGGTCCATCGACCAGACTTACTCCGCCACCGATCCTCGCGTGGTCAACTCGGTGCGGCGCCAGTGGTACGCCACCCAGCCGCCCGGCACCCCCGACGACATGAGTCTCAACGCACTCGACTCCCCGTCGCGCTTCGCCGACTATGCCTTTACCGCGTCATTCGCCACGCTCCCACCACGCAAACGCTGAGCACTGCCGCGCTTGAATGTCACACCGCTCGTCCAGCAGAATTCTGAGCGTTTTTACTTAACCGAAGCCCATTCGTTCCGATCTATAGCCCTGATTCCTGAACGGCGTTCCCTGTATCAGTCATGGGCAGACCGTCCGAAAACTCTCCCATACCATGATCAATTCAACGTCCAAGACTGGCTCTGCACTTCCGCCCCAGTACGTGGCGAAGAAGTCGACGTCCGGTTCCCAGTCGGGATCCCAGCAGAACTCCGCCGACAGCCTCAACGCCTCCAGCTTGGAGACGCTTCAGGGCGTGCTCCAAAGCCAGCCCGAGGTGCGCCCTGACGTGGTGGCAAAAGGTCAGCAGCTCGCCGCTGATTCCCACTATCCGCCGCTGGAGATCATCCAGAAGCTGAGCGAAATGCTCGTGAATTCCAGGGACCTCTCCAACCACGAATAAGCGCCCCCTCCCATGTCCGCGTCCGGCTACGCCAAGACCTACCAGACCCAATCAATCCTGACCGCCAGCCCGGGCCAGTTGGTGCTGATGCTCTACGATGGGTGCCTGAAGTTCATCGCCCTAGCCAAGGAGGGGTTCTCGATGCCCGAGACCAACCCGCGCCGCATCGAGCTGATCAACCTGAACCTCCAGAAGGCCCAGAACATCATCATCGAGCTCAAGACCAACCTGAACATGGAGGTCGGTGGCGACCTCGCCGTGACGCTCGATCGCCTTTACGATTACTACACCCGCCGTCTCTTCGAAGCCAATCTCCGCAAATCCCTTGAGCCCGTTGTCGAGGTGGAGCGCTTCGTGAAGGAGCTTCGCGACGCTTGGGCTGAGATGCTCCGCAAGGAGGAGACCTCCCGTTTCGATGAAAACCGCGGCGTCGCCTAAGCGGACCATCGCTCCGCTCCCTCCGCTCGCGTACCTCGAGCAACAGCTCGACTCTCTGCTCATCCTCGTCGAGCAGGAATCCAATCTTCTGCGCCAGGGCCTCGCTGCGCACGCCGGCGGCATTCAGGCCCGCAAGAAGCCTCTTCTAGAGGTCGTCGTGCCTCTCGCTGAGAACCTGAAAACACGCGGCCCCCTGCCTGAGCCCATTCGTTCGAAGATCGACCGGATCAAGCAGCTCCAGCGGGCAGCCACCGAGGCCGCGAGTCAGCACCTGGCCCGAATCGCCGACCAGCTCACCCGCATCGCCGGCTCCCAGGCGCGCCTCCAGAGCATCCGCCCCGTCTACGGGCGGCCTCGTGGCAGATCCTGCGCCCCCCAAGGCAGCTCGATCGAGCTCCGCGGCTGACTTCGGTCCCCACGAGACCAAGGAATGGGGCATTCGTTTGCCCCCCCAGAAGAAGCCATTCCCCCGCCGACTTCGGTTGTCCCCTGGTTTCTGTCCTCTGACCTCTGACTTGTGGCATCTGACCTCCAGCCGGCCAGCAGGTCAACCGACCGCCGCCATGCCGTTTGCCACCTCAGTGACACCGGCCGCCTCGGGTCCGGAAATCCAAACCTCGGCAATCTGGTCGGCCGAAAGCTTCCAGCTGAACCGCGGCGCAGTCGGATAAACCGCATGCACCACCGGCGTCGGACAACCGGGCCATTGCATCGCAACCTTCAGGCAGGACTGTCCATCAGCCAGGACGTAACTCTGGACCTGAATGGAACCGCCGTCCTTAAGAGTAAGGCAGGCCAATCCCTTATGAAAATTAACAAAGCGCGAGCCCTCCAACGCGCTGCCGGAATTCAGGGCGACGGAATCCTGGACGAGATTCAGGAAGGAGAGCAGTCGTGCGGTCATGGCCTGGAAATACTGTCACGGTTATCGGCACGGGACGACCTTCCTTAAATGTTAATTCAAGTTTTCTGGCAATCATCCGATTGGAAACCTGCGCCACCCATGGCCTCAAGGCGCCAGATCCCGCCCGGGCCCCTGGCGTCCGCCAGCCTTCGGTCCGCAGCCGGCCATGCTCGTTCCTGATCCATCCGACGCCTTGCGCCCTTCCGGGACCAACCCCGATTCCGGGTCCGATCCCCTGGCGGAGCTTTGGCGCAGATGCGCACTCGATTCGCCCAATGGGCTGCTCGTGGGCCGGCTCGACTCCGGACGCGCCACCGTCGTCCTCTCGTGCAACCAGGCCTTCGAACGGCTCACCGGCCACGCGCGCGTCGAGGCCGCAGGGCGTTCGCCCGCCGAACTGCTCCAGGCCGACAGCTCCCGCGAAGAGTGGGCGCGCCTCGAGCTCAAGCTCGCCGACGGCAGGCCCTTCGACTCGATCGTCGAGGCTCGACGCGCCGACGGCCGGATCTTCCTCTGCCACGCCCACGGGTATCCGCTTTTTGACGACAGCTGCGGGCTCGAACACTGGGTGCTCGCGCTGGCCGACGTCACCACCGCGGCCGGCCGCATCCGTCGCGAGTTCGAGAACCTCGACGGCCTGGGCACGCTCGCCGGCGGCGTCGCCCACGACTTCAACAACCTGCTCGCGATCATCCTCGGCTACGCAAGCCTCCTGAGGCAGGTCGCCGCCGACAACGCCCGGGTCGTCGAATACTGCGGCATCATCTCCGACGCGGCCACCCGCGGTGCCGAGGTCGTCCGCCAGCTGATGGTCTTCGCAAACCAGAACGAACCCGTGCCCGTCGAAACCGACGTCCACGCCCTTCTCGCCGACGTGCTCGTGCGTACCGCCCCTGAATGGCCCGAGCGGATACGGCTCGACTACGACTTCTCCGCCGCGCAATCGCGCGTTCCCGTCGATCCGGAACAGATCGGGAACGCTCTCGAGCACCTGCTTCGCAACGCCCGCGAGTCGATCGCCGACTCCGGCTCGGTGATCGTCCGCACCCGCGACCGCGGCATCCTGCGCGACCACAACCCCGCCCTCGAATGGCTCGAGATCGAGGTCGAGGATGACGGATGCGGCATGGACGAGGCCACCCGCGCACGCATGTTCGAGCCATTCTTCGCACGGAACAAAAGTGCAGAGGTCCGCGGCATCGGTCTCGCCCTCGTGTACGGAATCATGCGCGCCCACCGCGGCCACATCGAGGTCCACAGCGAACCGCTCCGCGGCACCCGAATCAGCCTGCTTCTGCCCCGCGGCCGTCAGGCCGTCCGCAACCAGAGGGAACCCATCGTCGCCGAAAACTACCAGCTCGAATCCTCGGTGGGCATCCTCCTCGTCGAGGACGAGACGGATCTCGCCCGGCTCTGGACCGGCCTCGCCGCACGGCAGGGCTGGGAACTCATCTGGGCCTCCAGCGCCGAGGAGGCTCTCGCGCAGTACCAGAGCAACGCCGAACGCATCCACCTCGTGTTCTCCGACGTCGGCCTCCCCGGCGAAATGGACGGCTGGGAACTCTGCGCCCGACTGCGCGCCCTCCGTCCAGAGCTTCCGCTTCTCCTCGCGTCCGGCTACTTCAAACAGAACACCATCGACCAGCTGAATCTCGCCGAACCCATCGCGTTCATCCAGAAACCCTACCTGCTCAATGAGGCTATCGAGGCGATCAATGGCCTCATAAAACGCATTCCCTGAGCAACTAACATCACACCTACGTTCATTTTGTTTTGCCCAAAAAGACCGCTCGCGTTCATTCCGAAAACGTAAAAAGATTCCCGGAATGCCCCGGGCCGTCCTCGTCCAACACCGCCTCTGATCCCCGACGTTCCTCTGTCCTCGGCATTTTTTTCCCATGTCGCTTGAACGCATCCTCGTCCTCGATGATGAACCGATCATCCAAAAGGTCCTGGGCGAGCTGTTTCAGAGGAAAAAACTGACGGTAACCCTTGCGAGTTCCCTGACCCAGGCGGAGGCACTCTGCGCGAAGGAAACCTTCGACCTGATGATGGTCGACGTCCGCCTGCCCGATGGCGACGGCCAGCAATTCCTCGAACGCGCCCGCACCATGCCCGGCGAGCCGCTCGTCGTGATCATGACCGGCCACGGCTCGATCGAGAGCGCGGTGTCCTGCATGCGCGCCGGCGCCTTCGACTACCTGATCAAGCCGTTTTCCTCAGGCCAGATCGAGATCATCATCAAGAAGGCCGAAAGCTACCGGCAGCTGCTCAACGTCAACCGCTACTTCGCGGAGTCCGAGGGCGCCGACGAACGAGAGTTCCTCGGGCGCAGTCCCGCGATGATCCGCCTCCGCCAGCTCGTCGAACGCGTGGCCCCCACCGACGCCACGGTCCTCATCACTGGCGAAAACGGCACGGGCAAGGAAATGGTCGCTCGCGAACTGTACCGCCGCTCGACGCGCCGGAACGAGCCCTATATCAAGGTCAATTGCGCCGCCCTCTCCGAAAATCTCATCGCAAGCGAGCTGTTCGGACACGAGCGCGGCGCATTCACGGGCGCCACCGAAAGGCGCGAGGGACGCTTCGAACTCGCAAACAAGGGCACCCTGCTGCTCGACGAGATCAGCGAAATCCCCCCCAACCTGCAGGCAAAATTGCTGCGCGTGCTCCAGGAGCGCGAATTCGAGCGCGTAGGCGGCACCAAGACGATCAAGGTCAACGTCCGAATCCTCGCGACGTCCAACCGCGACCTCAGCCAGGTCGTCGCCAGCGGCGAGTTTCGCCAGGACCTTTACTACCGCCTGAACGTGTTTCCCATGCACGTGCCCCCGCTTCGTGAACGCCCCGAGGACATCGTGGTGCTCGCCGAGGCCTTCCTTCAGCGGTTCGCCCGCAAGCACGGCGTGAAGATCCCCGGTTTCGCCGAAAGCTCCCTCGCCACGATGACCGCATATCCGTGGCCCGGCAATGTGCGCGAACTCCAAAACGTCGTGGAACGGGCCGTGATCCTCAGCGAAAATGGCCGGCCGGTCACCACTGCCGCCCTGGGCCTGATGCCCCTCACCCGCACGACCACCAGCACGGGCCCCCAGATCGTTCCGGCCGCCCCCCCGCCGCTTCCGCCCGCCTCCGGCACGGTCGTCCCCTTCGAACCCGCGCCCCCCAAACCAACGCCCGCGGCCACCGCTGCTGAGCCCGTTGCTCAGGCCACCACGGCCCCGGAATCCGACGCCGTCGAGCCCGAGCCCGTCGTCCCGCTCGACGAAATGGAACGTCGGGCCATCCTCAAGGCCCTCGAGGTGACCGGGGGAAACCGCACCCGCGCCGCCGAGTTGCTCAAGATTTCAATCCGAACCCTCCGCAACAAGCTGCAGGAATACCGGGAAGCCGGGCTGCTCGCCGGAACAGGCCTCGATTCAAATGGAGAATAGCGCACGCACCCATTTTTTGGATAGCCTAGCACCCGCCCACCCGCCAAAGTCCGACTGATGTTCGCTTCACGCACCCTCCGCGCTTTCGCCCCAGGTCCTCCTCTCACACGCTCCAACCTTCCGCTCCCAACTGGGTTCAAAATCGCTTAACCCCCCGCCAAAACGCGCCGATAGTTGCCCAAGGTTATTTGCGCCCTACTTTCAGCTATGCCCACCATCGACTCGATCAGTGAAGACATCTTCCAGGAGACCATGAATCGGTCCGTCCAGGACGTCTTCCGCACCATGCTTGGCCGCACGGCCACGCTCATCCACGGCACCGGCGCCTCGTCCTCCGATGGACAACCTTGGAAACACCCAGTCGAGCTCAATGGCCAACAAGTCGTCGGCACCGTCGGCTTCATCGGCGATGTCAGCGGACTGATCTATCTCTACCTGACCGACGAATTTGCCAAACTCGTCGCCAGCCACCTTCTCGGAATGACCGTCCCCGAGGTGGATGCAGCAGGCGACGAAGTCGTCAACGACGCCGTGGGCGAGCTCACCAATATGACCGTTGGCGGCTTCAAGAATCAGCTTTGCGACCAAGGCTTCCCCTGCCGGCTCACCATCCCCTCGATCCTGCGCGGCAGCAATTTCTCCATCGAGCCCGTCACCGGCGCCACGCGCAGGACGTACCAGTTCGACGTTCAGGGCCATCGGCTGATCACCGATCTCCTGATGAAGACCTCCGAATAAGCCGCAATATCCCACGTACATGCGCTACAAAGTACTCACTGTCGACGACTCCAAGACCGTCCGCATCATCGTCAAGAAGGCCTTTAAGCCCTACGACACGGAAATCCTCGAAGCGGCCAATGGCGTGGAAGGGCTCGCGATGGCGAGCAAGGAGCAGCCTGATGTCATCCTGCTCGACATCACCATGCCCGTCATGGACGGCGTCGAAATGCTCACCAAGCTCAAGTCCGACCCCGAGCTCAAGGGCATTCCGGTCATCATGCTCACCGCTGAAGGCGGCCGCGACAACGTGCTGAAAATCGCCAAGATCGGCGTGCGCGACTATATCGTGAAGCCCTTCAAGGAAGACCTCCTCGTCGAGAAAGTCGGCCGCATCATCGACCTCAAGCCCATCACCGAGGGTCCGGTCAAGACCAAGTCCATTCTCGATCCCTGCACCATCCTCGTCGTCGAGGACAAGCCGACCATCGTGCAGCAGATCCAGGAGGGCCTGAAGCACACGCCCTGGAAGATACACGGCATGAGCGCCACCGGCGAGGCCATCGATTTCCTCGGCAAGAACACGCCCGACCTGATCATGATCTCCCTCTCCCTCCCGGATGAGGCGGCGTTCACTCTGTTCAGGCTGATCCGTGCCAGCGTGAAGACCAAGTACACGCCCATCTTCGGGTTGTGCGTCAAGACCGAGGTCAATACACAGCAGCAGGCCCAACAGGTCGGCTTCACCTCGATCGCCACCAAGCCGCTGGACCTGATCGAGCTGGAATCCAAGGTCGCCAAGGCGATGAACCTCGACACCTCCCGCCGTTACTTCGGCATCGAGGGCGAGTTCTTCATGATGAAGCTTCCTGAGAACTGCACCACCGTGGTGATCAACGAAGTTTCCAACTATCTCAAACCCAAGGTCTCCGAGGCCGTCGACAGCGGCATCTGCAAGGCCATCATCGACGTGAAGGAAGTGAAGACGCTCAACATGAACGTCATCAAGCTGCTCTTCCAGACGATGCAGACCTGCCGCGAGCTCGCGCTCCAGTTTGCCCTCGTAGGCAACGAGGCGATCTCGGCCGAGTGCAAAGGATTCGAAGACACGCGCAACTGGTCCTTCTTCCCCTCCGTGGAGGATGCCAAGGCCAGCTTGAGCAAGCCGACCGGCGCCCCAGTCGCAGGGGTTGCCTGATCGTGTCACCACTCACCGGCGGCGGGCGCTCGCCAGAGGATGCAGCCCCGCCACCGGCCCTGCGATGGAACCCCGCCTTAGCCGGCGGGGTTCTCCGTTTCAGACCCGAAACCGGGTTTATCCGCCCTGCCCATCGCCATTGGATTTGCACGCCGCTTCGACTCCTACCGAGTAATTTGGGTTAAGTCTTCCCCCGGGGCGCCGATAGTGAACCTGGATCCCTTTCACCCATCCCCGACGGATGGTTCCGGACTTCGCCATGACTCCACGCCACTCCTCACTGACGACCGCGGCCAAGCGTGTGCTGCGCTGCCTGTCACTGGTGATCCTGCCCGCCCTGGCGAGCGAAGTGGCACGAGCCAATCCCGTGTCCGAGAGCTTCCTCTCTCCCAACCCTATCGAGGGCCCCGGCGCCACGTCCCATAGCGGGCAACAGGTGCCCTATCTGACGGCCGTGGTCGCCGTACCGCTTCGCTTTGACCACGCCCCCACCCCACCCGATTTCGAGGTTGAACCCATTCCCACGGGCCCGGCCATGCCCGACACCCTGACATTGCCGACGATCCAGACGCCGACAATCCAGCCGACGCCCAACCTCATTCCCGCCAACCCGCCTGCGTCGTCCCCCGCTGCGGCCACCAGCGGCACCCCTTCGAACCCGGCCTCGAACACCACCCCTGCCGCGAAGGGCAAGAATAGCGCCCCCGCAAGCACCTCGAACCAAGACAACCAGAATCCGGACCAGGAGCTCACGCCAATCCTGCCCGACGACATGCATCACGATGTACGCCCGGAGGACGTGATTCCGTACTTCCAGTTCCCGCGCGGAGGAGTAATCCTCAACACGCCCGTACCGTCGCAACCCGCACAGCCCACGCTGCCACCGAGTTCGGCCACCTATACGCAGCAATGAAGGTTTGCCTGAAGATTCTCTGCCTCGCCCTCGCAACGGGCGCACCCTTGGCCGCCGCCACCCAGCCGGCCGCCCCGGCCCCGGCACCCAAGCGTGCCGCCGCAAAAGTCATCACGGCCGCCGATACGGAGAAAACCGAGGTCGACAACCTGATCCAGTACGCGAAGAGCACCTCGGCCGAGGGTCGCTACGACCTTGCCCTGATCGCCTACACCCAGCTCCTCTCCCATCAGCTCACCGTGGATGAGCAGCGCGTCGTGCTGCTCGGTTTCGCCCAGACCCTCCGCAAGAAGGGCGAACTCACCAAGGCCGTCGCCGTGTACGAGAAGCTGCTCAACAGCTACTCCCTGGGCGGCGACGCCCCCGACCTCTATCTCGAGCTCGGACGGACCCTGCGCGCCATGGGCGCCTACAAGAGCGCCATCGACCAGTTTTACAACGTCATCAATTCGACGATCAAGCTGCCCGCCAACGGCGCCAGCCACTACCGGCAGCTCGCCAAGACCGCCCAATACGAGATCGCCGAGACGCACTTCATGGAGGGCCAGTACCTCGAGGCGAGCCGCTTCTTCTCACGCCTGCGCCTGCTCGATCTCGCCCCCGCCGACCGCGCGGAAGCCTACTTCAAGTCGGCCTACGCCCTCTACCTCGGCAAAGACTACCTCGGCGCCGTCTCCCAGCTCCGCAGCTTCCTCAAGGAGAATCCCGACAACCGAAACGTTCCCGAGGCCCACTACCTGCTAGCCGTCTCCTACCGACGCCTGAAGCGGCCGATGGAGGCCATGGTCGAGGCCCTGACCCTCCTCCGAACCGAGAAGGCCAAGACCGCCAAGGATCCGAAACGCTGGGCCTACTGGCAGCGGCGCACCGGAAACCAGATCGCCAACGAGTTCTACGAACAGGGCGACACCACGGACGCCCTCACGATCTACCAGACCCTCGCCCAGCTTTCCGATGATCCATCCTGGCAACTGCCCGTGATGTATCAGATCGGGCTCTGCGAAGAGCGCCTCGGCCAAACGCCCATGGCGGTCTCCAGCTACCAGAGCATCCTTGACAAGCTGAAGGGCGCAAACGGGGATGGGTCGCTGAAGGAGCTCGCCGACCTCAAGCAGATGGCCTCCTGGCGCCTTAACCAGATCACCTGGCAGAAGGCCACCCAGGAAAAGCTGAGCTCCCTGCTCCCACAACAGCCCACTGCCCAAGTCACGCCTCCCCCGTCCCATGACTCCAGCGGAGACCCTTCAGCACCACCAACAGTTGTGCGATGAGCTGTACCAGCTCGCAGTCGAGGAAAACCGTTTCCTGAAGCAGAACCAGCGCGTGCCCGACGCGCCCCTGCTCGAACGCAAGCGCCAGCTTCTGGAGCGGATGGAGCAGAGCCTCTCGGCCCTCCGCACGCTCAACATTTCGCTGGCGGAAGACCGCTCCCGAAACCAGGACGCAGCGTCCGGGCTCGACCGCTCCGCCGTGGAAAAGGCCAGGGCGAAGGTGATGCAGATCCTGCACATCGACCGGGAAAACGAGCAGCTCCTCTTCCGCTACAGCCTGTCGACCGGCGCCAAACCCCCGGGTGCGCAGCCGCCGCCGTCGCAAATCCAACGCCTGTACGGGCGCGGCCCCTGAATCACCTCCCGCACCCGGGGGCCGTTCAGCCTTTGCCCGACACGCGCGTGGCAAGGACTTTGTCAATGCGCTGGCGGTCCATGTCGACCACCTCGAAGACGTACCCCGCCGCAACCACGCGGTCCCCTTCCTGGGGAATGCGCTCAAGCTGGTCGATGATGAAGCCGCCCAACGACACGAACTCGCCCCGGCCCTCGCCGGGTATCCGCCGGATCCTCAGCACGCGCTTCGCATCCGCGATCTCCATCGCCGCGTCGATCAGCCACGAGCCGTCCTCCCGGCGCCTCGCCGACGGCTGCGAGCGCTGGCCCTTCTCGGGCACCTGACCGAGGATCGTCTCCAGCACATCGTGCAGCGTCACCAGTCCCTGGATGCTGCCAAATTCGTCGGTCACCAGCGCAAAATGCGTCCCCCGCTGCCTGAAGGCGTCCACCAGCTTGAGCACCAGCATGGACTCCGGCACCACGATCGGCGGCACGACCACGCTGCGCAGGTCGACCACCCCGGTGAGGGAGAGGTTCGCCCACAGCGCCTTCACCGAGACCGCACCAACCAGGTTGTCACGGTTCCCCTGATACACCGGGAACTGCGAGTGCCCGCTGGTGACGATCCTCCTCCAGTTCTCCTCGGGAGGCTGGTCGAGGTCGAGCCACACGATGCGCGTCGAGGGGGTCATCAGCTCCCCGACCTTGAGCTGGTCGAGCCGGAACACGCCTTCGACCATGTCGCGCTCCGCCTGGTGAAACACACCGGCTCCCAGGCCCTGGTCGATAAGACCCTTGACCTCGTCCTCCGAGACGGGCGGTTCGGAGTGTCCGTGCAGCCCCAGCGCGCGGGCGCAGCGGTCGGTCGACCAGCTCAAGAAGGCCACCGCCGGACCCGCCATCCGCGACAGGCGGCGCATGGGACGGGCGATCAGCGACGCGGCTCCCTCGGGATTCGACAGCGCGAAGCGCTTTGGCACCAGCTCGCCGACCACGAGCGACAGGTAGGTGATGATCGACACAACGACCACGAATCCGGCCGTGTGCCCGTACGGGGAAATCCATGCAAAGGAGTCGAGCCAGTCGCCAAACGGTGCGGCCAGGGTCACGCCCGAAAATGCGCCTGCGAACACCCCAATGACGGTGATGCCCACCTGGACGGTGGAAAGAAACTCATTGGGCGAATTTGCGAGCGCCAGCGCCTCCTTTGCCCGCTCGTCGCCCTGCTCCGCGCGCTGCTGGAGCCGGATCTTGCGCGCCGAGACCACGGACATTTCCGCCATGGCGAAAACCCCGTTCACCAGGATGAGCGCAACGAGCATGAGGATTTCCCAGAGCATGGAAACGCGTGAGCGGGGTTAGCCCATAGCCGATGCGCGGGCGGGTTCCAAGGAAAAGGCCCCGGATCCTCGAGGGCTCCGGAGCCTTCCTTCAACGGCGGTTGGCCGTCTTTTTTATGATGCTACACCCGTGTCGGCTGTAGGCGTCTTTTGCTTGAAAACGAGCTTATCACCGTCGCGGTCCACCAGCACGGGTTCGCCATCCTTGATGTCGCCCCGCAGCAGGGCTTCAGCGAAGGGATCCTCAAGGTAGTGCTCGACCGCGCGGCGCAGCGGACGTGCGCCGTACTTCTCGTCGTAACCTTTCTCGATGAGGAGGGTTTTCGCATCGGCGGAGAACTCGAGTGTGATTTTGCGCTCGATGAGCCGCTTTGCAAACTTTCCAAGCTCGATCTCGACGATCTTCACCAAGTCGTCCTTGGCGAGCGGGCGGAAGAAGATGATGTCCGAGATTCGATTCAGGAACTCGGGCTTGAAGACCTTCTTCGACTCCTCGAGCACCTTCTCTCGCATCTTCTCGTGGTCGCTGAATCCCGCCGTGGCTGCTCCGAAGCCGACGGTCGTCTGCCGCTGCAACACCTGGGCGCCCACGTTTGACGTCATGATGATGATCGTGTTGCGGAAATCCACGGTGCGGCCGAGCGAATCCGTCAGACGTCCGTCCTCCAGGATCTGCAGAAGCAGCTGGAGCACGTCCGGGTGGGCCTTCTCGACCTCGTCAAAGAGGATGACCGAATAGGGCCGGCGGCGGACCTGCTCGGTGAGCTGGCCGCCCTCCTCGTAGCCGACGTAGCCCGGGGGCGAGCCGACGAGGCGCGACACCGCGAACTTCTCCATGTACTCGCTCATGTCGATCTGGATGAGCGCGTCCTGGTTGCCGAACATCTGCGCGGCGAGTTGCTTGGCCGTCTCGGTCTTGCCGACGCCCGTGGGTCCGACGAACAGGAACGAACCGATGGGCCGGCGGGGATCCTTGAGGTCCGCCCGCGAGCGACGCAGGGCGCGGGCGATGGCGCCCGCGGCGATTTCCTGGCCGATGACCACCTTCTGGATCTCGGACTCGAGGTTGAGCAGGCGCTCGCTCTCCTTCTTCTCCATGCGCGAGAGCGGGATGCCCGTCCAGTCGGCGACGACCTGCATGACGAGCTCCTCGTCGATGCGCGTGCGCTTCTCCTCGCGGGCCTTCTTCCATTCCTCGGTCCGCTGCTCGAGCTCCTGACGCAGGTGCTTCTCGCGGTCGCGGAACTTGGCGGCCTCCTCGAAATGCTGCTCGGCAATGGCCTTCTCCTTCTCGGCGCACACCGTGTCGATCTCCTTGCTGAGCTCCTCGAGCTCGGGCGGACGATTGAGCGACGAGATGCGGGCGCGCGCGCCGGCCTCGTCCATGACGTCGATCGCCTTGTCAGGAAGGAATCGGCCGGTGATATAACGGTCCGACAGCTTCGCGGCAGCCTCCAGGGCCTTGTCCGTGAAGACCGCCTTGTGGTGATCCTCGTACTTGCTGCGGATGCCCTTGAGGATGGTGATGGAGTCCTCGATGGACGGCGGCTCGACCTTGACGGACTGGAAGCGGCGATCGAGGGCGGAGTCCTTTTCGATGTACTTCCTGTACTCGTTCAGCGTGGTGGCGCCGATGCACTGCAGCTCGCCGCGGGACAGCGCCGGCTTGAAGATGTTGGAGGCGTCCATCGCACCCTCGGCGGCGCCGGCGCCGACGATGGTATGCAGCTCGTCGATGAAGAGGATGACGTTCTTGGCGCGGCGGATCTCGTCCATGACCGCCTTGATGCGCTCCTCGAACTGGCCGCGGTACTTGGTGCCGGCGACCATCAGCGCGAGGTCGAGCGTGACGACCCGCCGCTCGAGCAGGATCTCGGGCACGAGACCATTGGCGATCTCCTGGGCGAGCCCCTCAACGATCGCGGTCTTGCCGACGCCGGCCTCGCCGATGAGGACCGGGTTGTTCTTGGTGCGCCGGCACAGGATCTGGATGACGCGGCGGATCTCGTTCTTGCGTCCGACGACCGGATCGAGCTCTCCCTTGCGGGCGAGTTCGGTGAGGTCGCGGCCAAAGGCCTTGAGCGCGGGAGTCTTGACCTCCTTCTTGCCTGGGGCGCCCTCCTCGGGGTTTGCACCGCCGCGGGACTGCGGCATGGGAGGTTCCTCACCGCCCTCGGCCGGACCACCGGCGGAGAGCTGCGGATCGAGTTCGTGCAGGATCTCCTGGCGAGTGCGCTCGATGTCGATGTCGAGCGACTTGAGCACGCGCGCGGCAACGCCTTCGCCTTCGCGAAGGAGACCGAGCAGGATGTGCTCCGTGCCGACGTAGGAATGGTTGAGGGTCTTCGCCTCCTTGCCCGCGAGCGCCAGGACCTTCTTGACGCGCGGCGTGTAGGGGATCGAGCCCTGCACCTTCATCTCGGTCCCCATGCCGACCTGTTTTTCGACGGCATTGCGCACGGTCTCGAGGTCGAGCCCCATCTTCTGGAGCACGCTCACCGCCACGCCCTGACCGAGCTTGATCAAGCCCAGGAGAATGTGCTCGGTGCCGACGTAGTTGTGGTGAAACCGGTCAGCCTCCTTGCGTGCCAGCGCGAGGACCTGCTGTGCGCGTGGCGTGAAGTTGTTCATGGGCTCTTGGGACATGGTATTTAAAGGAGTTTAAGGTTTCAGCCGACTCACCTATAACGGACCGAAAGGCCGAAAGGCTCAGGACAGAGAGACGTGTTCGTAATCGGGGCGCGGGAAAGACCAGAATTCGTTGCGAAGGCGGTTGGCGCGAAGGATGTCGCGCTGTGCGGGCTCAAAGGTGCCCTTCTGCGCATATTGCAGGTGACCGGGCTGGGCTTCGATGAACAGGCGGTCCACCACGGCACGGTTCTCGCCGGGGAAGACGCCCAGGTCGACGCCGAGCCGGATCAGCGACAGGAGGTTCATCGCCTCGCTTGACGAGAGCAGGTGGCTGTTCTGCAGGATGCCGTAGGCGCGACCCACTTTGTCGAAGAGCTTCTGCGCGTCGGCCTCCAGCAGCTTGGCGCGGGCATTCTCCTCGTGCTCGATGATCGACTTCAGGACCGCCTCAAGACGCTTGATGATGTCCTCTTCGGATTCGCCGAGGGTCGTCTGGTTGGAGATCTGGAAGATCGAACCGGAGGCGTCGGATCCTTCGCCGAAGAGGCCGCGGACGACCATGCCGAGCTGGTTCACGGCCCGCACAACCTTCTCCATCTGGTTCGAGATGACGAGGGCAGGCAGGTGCATCATGACCGAGCCGCGCATGCCGGTGCCGAGATTGGTCGGGCAGGCGGTGAGGTAGCCGAGGTTGGGCGAAAACGCAAAATCGAGCGCGTTCTCCAGGTTGCTGTCGAACTCGTTGATCACGGACCAGGCCTTCTTGAGCTGGAACCCAGCGCGAAGGACCTGGATGCGCAGGTGATCCTCCTCGTTGATCATGACGGACACCGCCTGGTCGCGGCTGATCACCACGCCGGCGCCCTCCTTTGCGCCGCTGAGTTCGCGGGAGATGAGGTGGCGCTCGACGAGAATCTGGCGCTCGAGCTCGCCGATCTCCTCGATGGAAAAGGCGTAGTTGCGCTTCATGACCGGCGCACCGGACACCGCCTTGCGGCAGGAGGCGACAATCTCAGCCCGTTCGCGTGCATTGGCCCAACCCGGAAAGGAGTGATCGGCAATGTTTCGCGCGAGCCGGATGCGGGTCATCAGCACGATCGCAGACTTGCTGGTCGTGCCGTCGGTCAGCTCGGAGGGCGAGTCGATGAGTTGTGAGAGCGACATGGCAGCGCGGGCTCAGCGTTGGGGCTGCTCGCCGAAGGACGAGCGGACCTGGGCGATTTCATCGCGGAAGCGCGCGGCGTCCTCGTAACGCTCACTCTTGATCGCCTCCGAAAGGTCGGTCTCGAGCTTGCTCAAGCGCGCATGCAAGCTCTGGCGGCTGATGGCCTGGTGCGGCACCTTGCCGACATGGCGCACGCCCTTGTGCATGCTGTCGAGCATCGGCTCGAGCATCTCCTTGAAAGCCTCGTAGCAGGACGGGCAGCCAAAACGGCCGTATTTCTTGAAGTCGCCCTGCGTGAAGCCGCACTTTTCACAGCGCATCCCGGAAGATGCGACCGGCTCGGTATTCAGAGCGGCCTTGACCAGGAGGTCAGCCAGCGAGAAGCCGCTCGGGTCCGTGATGCCCTTGGCCTGCGCGCAGGCTTCGCAAAGATCTATCTTGTGAACTTTGTTGTTCACAATCTGCGTGAAATGCACCGTCGCGGGCTTGGAGCAAATCTGGCACTTTAGATTCGAGGCCATGAAAAGGTGGGAGGAGCTAATGGATTATCCGCCTTGCGTACGAGGAAGTGTATCAAGTCTGCCGTCTTTTTCCACACTTCTGCACACATCGTGCCGAAAGTCCGCCCCTCGGAGGGGCGTTCTTCCGACGGAACGAACGCGACAGGGCGTCGCATTCGTGAAACTGCTTAGCGAAAGAATGGCGCAGTGGGAGGACAGACGAGGGACCTCAGATGCGCGTGCCCTCGACGAGCACGCGGCGGTGGAAAGCGGCAAGGACCTTTGAGAAGATCGGGCCCGGCTTGCCGGATCCGATTTCGCGGCCATCGAGTTTTACGACCGGGATCACCTCGGCACCGGTACCCGTGAGGAAGGCCTCGTCAGCGTTCCAGACGTCGTAGCGGGTGAGGTCGTGTTCCTCGATCGGCACGCCGATCTCGCGGGCGATGTCGAAGATGCTGTCGCGCGTGATTCCACGGAGCGCGCCCTGTTGGGACGCGGGCGTGAGGATCCGGCCCTTGTGGACGATGAAGATGTTGTCGCCCGTGCACTCCGCCACGTACCCTTGGTCGTTGAGCATGATGGCCTCAAGGGCACCTGCCTGGCGGGCTTCGATCTTGGCGAGGATGTTGTTGAGGTAATTCAACGACTTCACCGCTGCGGGCAGCGCCGCCGGGTTCATGCGACGCGTCGCGACCGTCACGATCTCCAGCCCCTTCTCGTAGTACTCCTTGGGATAGAGGGCGATCTTGTCGGCGATGATAAAGACGGAAGGCTTCGCACAGAGCCAGGGGGACAGGCCGAGATCGCCGACGCCGCGGGTCACCACGAGTCGGATGTAGCCGTCCTTGAGGTTGTTCTGACGGCAGGTCTCGCAGACCGCCTCGGCCATCTCCTTGCGGCCGACCGGAAGCTTGAGCATGATCGCCTTCGCGGAGTACTCCAGGCGCTCCAGATGCTCGTCCAGACGGAAGACGTTGCCCTGGTAAAGGCGAATGCCCTCAAAAATCCCATCGCCGTAGAGCAGGCCATGGTCAAAAACCGAGATTTTCGCTTCGGAGGCGTCCACAAAGCTTCCGTCCAGATAGATTTTCATATGCGGCCGTCACTTTAGGCGGGGCGCCAAAGGTTTGTCCAGTCCCACGGGACGTTTTCCCGAGGGAACGGATGAACCGGGCGAACCTGTCGGACTGGCCGCCATTCCCAAGGTCGTACGAACGGACAAACCACGCTTTGCCAAAGGCGCATTTAGTGCATTCTTTTCTCTAACACTGACTCACTCCCACAGATATGACTCCCCAAGCGGTTTCACCGGAAGACTACCCCACCACCTACATCATCGGCCACAGGAATCCTGATTCCGACGCCATCTGCTCGGCGATCGCCTACGCGGCGCTCAAGGAGGCACAGGGCGAAAAGGGCTTCGTGGCCGCGCGTTGCGGCAACTCAAATGATCGCATCGATACCATCCTCAAGCGGTTCCACCAACCCTTGCCCACGTACCTCAGCGACGTGACGCCGCGGGTCCAGGACCTGATGGCGTCGGAAGTGTATTCGGTAAATGAGAACGCCACCTGCGCCGAGGCGCTCGAGCTGATCGAGCACCACGACGTCCGCGTCCTGCCCGTGCTCTCCGCCGACCGGCGCGTGCTCGGCACGATCTCGATCACCCAGCTCTCCGGACACTTCGTGCCGCGCATCAGCACGCCTCGCGAGATGCGCCGGGTCCGCACCAGCCTGGGCAATATCACGCGCGCCCTGAAGGGCCGCGTCCTGCACGTCGAGCGGAACGACGTCGTCGAGGATCTCTTCGTGCGCATCGGCGCCATGGACGTGCGCTCCTTCGGGCGGATCCCTGAATCCACGTCCGTCACGCCCGACCAGACGGTGATCATCGTCGGCGACCGCTGGGACATCCAGCAGCGCTCGATTCAGATGGGCGTCCGGCTCCTCGTGATCACGGGCAACCTCGAACCCGACGCCGAGGTCGTCGAGCAGGCGCGGCAGAACCATGTCAGCCTGATTGTCAGCGCGTACGATTCGGCGACAACCGCGTGGGTCATCCGCACCGCCTCCACGATCGACCAGATGGTGGACCGGCATTTCTACGCCGTGAGCGGCGACATGCGCATCGCCGAAGCCCGGAGAAAATTCAATCTCACCAACGCCCCGGCGTTCATGGTCGTCGACGACGAGGGCCGACTCGTGGGCGTACTCGGCAAGAGCGACATGCTGAAGTCCTCCCAGACCCGCCTGATCCTGGTCGATCACAACGAGATCACCCAGGCCGTGCCGGGCGCGGAACAGGTGTGCATCACGGAGATCATCGACCACCACCGCCTCGGGCCCCTCTCCACGCAGCAGCCAATCCTGTTCATCAACGAGCCCGTCGGTTCGACATCGACCATCATCGGCGACCTCTTCCGGCGCGCGGGTCTGAGCCCGAGTCCCGACATCGCGGGCATCATGATGGGGGGCATCATTACGGATACGCTCAACCTGCACAGCCCGACATCGACCGAGAAGGACGCATCCGTGCTCGACTGGCTCTCCAAGATATCCGGCGAGGATCCTCGCGAACTCGCCGACGTGATCTTCAGCTCGGGATCGGTCATCATCGCAAACACGCCCGACAAGGTGGTGCGTTCGGACTTCAAAATCTACGAGGACGACCTGGCCCGCTTCTCCGTCTCGCAGGTCGAGGAGCTCGGGTTCGGCAATTTCTGGAAGCACCACGCAGAACTGGGCATCGCGCTCGAGGAACTCCGGAAGGAGGACCGGCTCATGTTCGCCTGCCTCCTCATCACCGACATCAATACGCAGAACTCGCTGCTGATGGTGCGCGGCGAACAGGCGTTCATCCAGCGGATCTCCTATCCTCACGTCGGCGAGGACGAGATATTCGACATGCCCGGCGTCGTGAGCCGCAAGAAGCAGCTGATCCCCTACATCACGACCGTGCTGAAGGAGATGCAGACCGACGGCGTGCTCGCGAACGGGTGATCCGCCGCGGGCCGCCGATCCCAAGTCCCGAAGTTGGATTTCAACTACCGGGGCCTCGTCGTCGCCCGGTCCCGGCTCACGCCTTGCCACGGCTGCTGCGCCGTTCGACCGAGGAGCCGTCGTCGTCGGGCGGTGACGCAGGTCGGGCCAGCCCCGGGGGGCGCGGCACCATTCGGATTGCATTCTCGGGAGCCGGGCACACGGGCTGGCAGAGGCCGCAGCCGGTGCACAGGGCCGGAACCACCCTGGGCAGGCCCTCCTCCGACACGAGCGCTCCAGGCACCGGGCACCGGTCCACGCACGCCGTGCATGCGATTTCATGATACGCGAGGCATAGCCGCCCGCCGATCACCGCCATGACATCGCCGGCCTGCAGCGCCTCCCGCGACTGTGGCACGTCAGCCGGAATCCCCGTGCCCGCCTGGATCACACGGCGAAACGGCGACAGCAGGCCCGCAAACATCTCCCGCCGGGAGATGGGCTGTTTGTTCGACTCGGGTGAATGCGGCATGATCCTGCCCAGAACAGAGTCACACCCCGCAAAAATACAAGAGCCGATCGCTCTGCCGGCCACGGCGGCCGCCTGCGGGCGGCGCCTCAGAACCCGATGCTCGCGCCACCGTCGACGGGCAGCACGACGCCGGTGACGAACGACGCCGCGGGAGACGTGAGGAAAACAGCCGCCCAACCGACTTCCGAGGGCAGCCCCAGCCGACCCATCGGCGTGCGCGACAACACCTTCGCGGTGCGCGCGGGGTCGCCCTCCATCGCCTTGCGCGACATGTCCGTGGAAATCCAACCCGGGGCGATCGCATTCACGCGGACCCCATGGGGCGAAAGTTCCGTCGCAAGCGTGCGCACAATGCCCACATACGCCGACTTCGCCGCGCTGTAGGCGATCACCTGCGGAATGCCGAACAGCGACGCCATCGACGCGGTGAAGAGGATCGACCCCGACTTCCTGGCGATCATGCCCGGAGCCACCGCACGCGTGAGCGCATGCGCCGCGAGCACATGGGTGTTGAGGACCGACTGAAATTCCGCCGGCGTCGTATCGATCGCCAGTTTCTTCAGGTGAATGCCCGCATTGTTGACCAGGCAGGTGATCGGCCCCGCGCGACGCGTGGCGTCGGCCACCAATGCGTCGGCTTCATCCAGCTTCGTGATATCATGGACAATGTAGAGGGCGCGCTCGCCCAGGGACCGCGCGGCGTCCGCAAGCTCCGCCTCGCGTCGCCCGACAAGCACGACCCGGGCGCCGGCGCCCGCCATGCATGAGGCGATCGCGAGGCCAATGCCCGTGCCGCCTCCAGTCACGAGGACCACCTGGTCCGCCAGGGAGAATTGTTCGTTCGCTTTGAGCATGCTCATGGAAGGTGATGGGAAATGGGTTCGTCCACGGTCGGATTTTCGAGCGGTCAATCCCTGCGGGGCATGACCGTCAACAAACGGCGCACCTCAGGTGATCGGAGTCTGCATTTTGACGCAGGGTCTCGAGTAAGGATTCAACAATCGGAAGACAGACCGCCGCGTGAGGACGGCGACGATGGGCGCGGGGCGCGCGTGGGCGAGGGGTGGTCTGGTGCACGTTGCATGGGTTAGCGGCGGGTCAGGGCAGCTCGATCTGCACCTTCACGCTCGTCGGCTTCATGGCACAGGCGTAGTCGAACGCCGCAATCGAGTCGGCGAAGGCGAATCGGTCGGTGATGAGCGGCTTCAGATTCACGCGTCCGCCCGCCATCAACGACAGGGCGCGGGGGAAGACGTGGGCGTATCGGAAAATCGTCTCGATGCGCAGCTCCTTGACCTGCGCCGCGACGACGTCGAGGGGCACCGAGGCACCGGGCATGCCGATCAGCACGATGCACCCGCCCGGACGCGCGACCGAAATCGCCTCGCCGCAGGAACCCGGCATGCCCACCGCATCGAAGACCACGTCGGCACCCCACGCTCCGGTGGCCGATTTGACCGCGTCCGCGAGCGATTCGCGGGCCACGTTGACCGGAGTGATCGGACCGAGCGAAGCGGCAAGTTCGAGCTTGGGAGCCTTCACGTCCGTGATGATCACCCGCCCGCAGCCGCCCGCGAGGGCTGCGAGGGCGGTAAGAACGCCGATCGGGCCCGCTCCAAGCACCACCGCCACGTCGCCCGGCGTCAGCCGCGCCTTGGTTACGGCATGCATGCCGACCGCGAACGGCTCCACCATCGCGCCTTCGCCAAAACTCACGTTGTCGGGCAACCTGAAGGTGAACGCCTCCGGGTGCACCACGGTCGGCCGCAGGCAGCCGTGGACGGGCGGGGTCGCCCAGAATCGGACCGCGGGATCCAGATTGTACAACCCGAGGCGCGTCGCACGTCCGAGCGGATCCGGGACGCCGGGCTCCATGCACACGCGGTCGCCGACCTTGAGCGTGGTCACCGCCCTGCCCGCCTCCACAACGACGCCGGCCGCCTCGTGTCCCAGCACCATCGGCTCCCGCACCACGAACGGGCCGATCGCCCCGTGCTGGTAGTAGTGCACATCGCTTCCGCAGACGCCCACGGTGTGTATCCGCACGCGCACGTCGCGGTCGCCCAACGGCTCCTCGAGAGCGAGCTCGCGCAGGCTCAGCATGCGGGTCTTCTCGAGGACAAGGGCCTGCATCGTTCGAAATGGACCAGGGTTCAGACAAGCTCCACGGACGCCCTTGCGGGCTCGGGCGCCCCGAGCGACCGGGCGACCGGACCCGGGGACGCCGGGCCGACCTCCACGGTGTAGCCGCCCGTGTTCCAGGCCAGCGCACCCGATTCGTCCACGACCTGAAACGCCTCCGCCGGCAGGCGGAACTCGTATTCCACCGCACCCTGCGGCGGGACCAGGACCTTCTGGAAATCCACCAGCTTCGCCTTCGGCGCGAGGGCGACCGACGCGGGGGGAACGACATAACACTGCACCGTCTCAGCAGCGGCAATACGGCTGTTGTTCGAAAGCGTGCCACGCACGACCAATTCCCCGCCTTTGGCGAGTTTCCCGGTGTTCAGGCCCACGGGCCCGTAGCGGAACGAGGCGTAGCTCAGGCCAAAGCCAAATGGATACAGCGGCGCCACATCTGCAAAGCGGTAGGTTCGTCCACGCATCGCATAGTCGTCGAAGGCCGGCAGATCCTCGGTGCGCCGCGGCACGGTCACCGGAAGCCGGCCCGAGGGCGACACGTCGCCGAAGAGCACGTCCGCCAACGCACGTCCGCCTTCACAGCCCGGATACCAGGCCACGAGCACCGCGTCGCAGTAGTCGTGCTCCTCGGGAATCGCGATTGCGCTGCCACCAGTGAGGACGAGAACCAGTTTTTTTGAGTGTTTCCGCAGCTCCTTCAGGAACGCGCGCTGGTTTGCCGGGAGCTCGATTTGCTTCCGGTCGCCGCCCGCCGGCGATGCGACCGTGTCGCCCTCCTCGCCCTCGAGGGTCGGGTCGAGGCCGAGCACCGCCACAACGACGTCCGCCGCCTCGGCAGCGGGGAAGGTGTAGTTGGTTCCCGGCGCCACCTCCTGGACGAGGGGGCAGCCCGTGCGAAATTCGAGGCGGACGCCCTCCACCAGCCGCTCGGTGATGCCTTCGAGGGGCGTCACCAGCCGCGAACTCACTCCAAAATAGTTTCCGAGCAGCGCCGCAGCATTGGCCGCGGTCGGGCCGAGCACGAGCATGCTGTCGAGATCCTTGCGCAGGGGCAGCAGGCCATTCGCGTTCTTCAGCAACACGATCGATTCGGCCGCCGCCTGTCGCGCGAGCGTCCGATGCTCGGGACCATCGATCAGCGACACCGGCGTGGATGCGTACGGCACGCGCTCGGGCGGATCGAAGAGTCCGAGCCGGAAGCGCGTGGACAGCAGCCGACGCAGGGAGGTGTCGACCTCGCCTTCCGTCACAAGCCCGCGTTTCACGGCGACCAGGAGGTCGTTGTAGGTGCATCCGCAGTTCAGGTCGCAACCGCACCGCACCGCGAGGGCCGCCGACTCGGCGGCGTCGGACGTGACCTTGTGCGCTTGGTGGAAATCATCGATCGCTGCGCAGTCGCTCACCACGTGCCCGCGGAACCCCCAGCGTTTGCGGAGCGTATCCACGAGCAATCGCTGGCTGCCGCAGGCAGGCTCTCCGAGGACGCGATTGTATGCGCCCATCACGGTCTCCACGCCGCCACGCACGAGTTTCTCGAATGCCGGCAGATAGGTCTCCGCGAGATCCTTTGCGGTCGGACGTGCGTCAAAATGATGGCGGTCGGCCTCGGGGCCGCTGTGCACGGCGAAGTGTTTCGCGCAGGCTGCCGTCTTCAGATACTTGGGATCGCGTCCCTGCAGGCCGCGGACCATCGCGAGTCCGAGTTCGCCCGTCAGGTAGGGGTCCTCGCCGAAGGTCTCCTGGCCGCGTCCCCAGCGCGGATCGCGGAAAATATTGATGTTGGGCGTCCAGAAAGTGAGCCCTTGGTACTGTCCCCGACGTCCGGCCGCGGCAGCCGCGTGGTGTTTGGCGCGGGCCTCGTCCGACACAGCGGTGCCCACGCGTTCGATCAGTCCCCGGTTCCAGGTAGCCGCCAACCCGATCACCTGAGGAAACACCGTGGCCCTTCCGCTGCGTCCTACGCCATGGCATCCCTCGCTCCACCAGTTGTACGCAGGCACCCCCAGGCGCTCCACCGCGGCACTGTCGTGCATCAATTGGCTCACCTTCTCGGGCAACGTGAGCCGGGCGATCAGATCGTCGATGCGGGCTTCAATCGGCAACGCGGGGTTCTGGAAGGGTAACGTCGAGGCCATGGGGATTCGTTAAGTCGGGCGCGTGCTCCGGTCACCTCATTCGTGAGTCGGACATGTGAGCAAAGGGCGGTCAGCGGGAAAAGAGGGCCAAATCGACGGCATCGCCCATCGCCTTGTGACCGATCGGGGAAGGATGAAGGTGATCGCCCGAGTCGTAGGCCGGCGAGAGATGATCGGGGTTCTTCGGATCGCGCATCACCGCGTCAAAATCGATCACCCCGTCAAACCAGCCGCTCGTGCGGATCCATGCATTGACCTTCTGGCGGGCGGCATCGCCGTCCTTGGTGAAATAGAAACAATCCTCGTACGGCATGATCGTCGCGCCGTACACGCGGATGTGGTGCGCATGGGCCCGCGTGATGATCTGGCGGTAGGCCATGATGATGTCGTCCGCGGAGGCATAGGGCCAGCCGTGCTGCTCGGCTCCCATGCGCGTGCCGAGGTCATTGATGCCCTCGAGCACGATGAGCCATTTGACGCCCGTGGGCGCCAGCACGTCGCGATCGAAGCGGGAAAGCGCATTGGGACCGAGTCCGTCGCGCAACAGGCGGTTGCCGCCGATGCCCGCGTTGAGCACCGCGATGTGGGAGGTTGCCGGATTTTCCCGGAGGCGTCGCGCGAGTTCGTCGGGCCAGCGGTTGTTGTGATTCGTGGTCGATCCACGTCCGTCCGTGATCGAGTCGCCGAGCACGACGCAGGCCGCGGCAGGCAGTGGCGTGAGCACGTCGATCCGGCTAAGGAAATACCAGTGTTCCGCGGTCGCAGCCACGGGGAGCTCAGTGGCGCTGACCTCGTTGCCAAGGGCCAGAAACGAGGTGGTGCGCGACCCCGGATGACCGGTCACGGCGGACGGCGCGGAGGTCATGTGAATCGAAATGGCGAGCCATTCGCCTGCGGCCACCTTGAGATCGACCGGGTCGGAGACCATGGAAGCGCCGGGCTCCAGAACGATGCCGGGCTTTCCTGCGAACAGCAGAGGCACGCTGGTGCCCGCCTGAATGCCGGCGCCAGGCTTGGCCGTCCGGGCCACCGCAGCCGCGTCGATCGCGAGCGGGGTGTGGCCGAAGGCGTTGGAGAAAGTGAATCGCGCAGCGCCGCCGTCGAGCGTGACGACGACATCCTGGCGCAGCGTATTGCCCGCGAGACCGGGCTTCGGCGGCATGTTTGCCGGCTCCGTCAGTTGGAGTGCGGTCATCCATCCGGTGATCCATCCCTGGCCCGCGTTCGGGGAAGCCGCGGCACCAAACGAGGCGCTGACACCGGAGACGAGCAGGCCAAGGAGCCCGCACCACAACGAGAACTGACGGATTTTGGTAATCATGAGGAAACGAGCGGGTGACTGAGACCAGAGAAACAAAGGCACCGACCTGAGTCAGTGCCCTTGGAAAAGAGTGTCGGAAGATTGCGCCGGGACGGAGTCGCCCGCCCCGGCGCGAAAATTCCGGCTCTGTCAGACTGGACTTAGAACGAGAACGTGTTCGAGAGCGTCCACTCCTGCACCGGTTGGGTGCGGACCGAGGCCCAGGAACCATCGGGTTCAACCGAGATCGGGATCAGGCCATCCTTCGCGAACGCGTTGCGGATGTTGATCTGGATCTTCCAGTCGACCTTCCGGGTGATCTTGTGGTGGTAGCTGGCCCACAGGTCCACGGCGCCCTCGGCGGGTCCGTAGAAGGGCTTGGTCAGGTCGTACGAGCCGCCTTGGATGGCGGGATAGCCGATGATGACCTTGTCCTGCCAGCGGTAGGCACCGCCAACTCCGACGTTTTTCATCCAGCCATGGGTGAACGTGTAGTTGGTGATGAAGTTGAAGCGCCACTTGCGCAGCTCGGGTGCGTCTGTGCCCTGCTGCAGCTTCAACAGCACGTAGTTGGAACGCCACGGACCGTAGATGCTGGCGCCGATGCTGTTGGAGGCGCCGCCGTACTGCGGAAGCGCACCAACCGGGGTCAGCGAGCCGTCGGCATTGTAGAACTTCGAATCGAGGTACGAGATGAACTGGTCGAGCAACGGACCACCGACGTCATTGCGGACCGCAGTGGTGTCCGCGGCGTTGAACGAGACGCGCCAGTTGGAGGTCGGGTTCGCCGTCAGCTCGAACTCATAGCCCTTCGACTCGGTGTTTGCCGTGACCGTGAAGCCCTGCGGCGCGGTCGCCGTGTAGGCGTAGACGTTGGCCGGGTTGGGCGCGTAGGCGGAGGGGTTCGTCAGGTAGGTGGTGCGATCCACCAGGGCGGAATCCGCGATGGGAGAGAAGTTCCAGGCCTTGAAGAAGCCCTTTGCCTCGAGCCACTTTTGGATGTCGTTCCACCCGTTGATCGCCGCGTCCTCCTGGGCCTGCGCCTGGGCGTCCGTCAGGCTCGGATACGCGTTGGTCCAGGTGTTGCGGTAGGACGGCTGGTTGGCGGATGCGAAATCGTAGCCACCCAACTGATACAGGAACACGTTGCGCCAGCGCAGGCCCTGTTGGATAACCTGGCCGATGCCGTACGAGTTGCTGAGTCCGATGCCGTTGTTGCTCAGGTCGGTCGTGTACTTGGTGACACGCAGCGAGTACTTGTTGTCCTTGGTCGAGATCAGGACGCCGTACTCCTTGGTCTGGCCCGTCGGGTTGCCGATCGGGTTGCCGTAGAGGTCGCGACGCACGCTGGTGACCTGGAAGTTGCTCGACTTGTTGTAAGTCAGGCTGATGTCAAAGGGCAGCGGATCGCGCGGCAGGAGGTTGTTCAGGTGCAGCACCAAGCCGCCGCTGGTCGAGTGGCCCTTGAAGATCTGGTTTGCCGGCCACGAGCTGGGGAGCGCATAGACGTTGGGCTGCATGTTCAGGATTCCGCGCTCCAGCGGAAGCTGGCCGGCGGTGACATCCTTGGTCTTCACCTCGTCATAGCGCCAGCCGAGGGTCGCAACCAGGGCGTTCTTGAGGAAGTAACCTTGGTAGGAGCTCGAGAACGACGTGGTCTCACGCAGCGACTTCTGGGCCAGCGTCAGCAGGCTCTGGTTCTGACCATTGTCGTAGCGCAGAAGCTGGTCCGGATAGTTGCTCCAGCCGACATAGTTCGCCGGATTCGAAGCCTGGGTCACAGGAAGCGGGTTCCCCTTCGAGTCCACAGGATTGGGATTATACACGTTGATGAGACCAGCCGGAACGGTCCACGAAGCACCGGGAGACACGCCGTAGTTCTGCCACTGCGTATTGAACACGCGGACACCGGCGTCCGGCAGATTCACGTTTGTCGTGATTCCCGGAATGTTCGCACCGGAGGCAGAATTCAGGCCTGCGATCGATCCACCGAGATAGACCACGGCGACCGGCGGGCGATCGGTAAACGTCGAGCTGCTTCCGTCGTTGCCGTTCCAGAAGCCGGCCCAAGCCTGGCTGTTGGCGTAATCCTGCCAGCGGCGGTTCTCGTTGTAATAGTCTTCCTGGGACCAGACGCCGTTGAAGCGCTGGACTCCGAAGATCTTCAGCAGGAGCTTGCTGTGCAGGAAATCAGAGGGACGGACCTCGGCGAAGAGCGAGGCGCGCTTCACCTTGCGATCGCTGTAATAGGACGCGCCACCATTGTTCGAGGCGCCGATCACGTACGGGCGACCGATGTTCGGGTTCGTCGTGCTGGTCTCGCCGTTCGCGCCGCTGACGTAGTAATCCGTGAAGTTCTTCAGGATATCCAGCGTGAGCGTCGGGCTGCCACCCAGCAGGGAGTCGGCGCCATTCTGGTAGGTCTGGCGGTCGTAGGTCAGGTCGATGCCGTAACGATTGTCATAATACGTCTGGCTGATATCGATGTTCTGGGCGTTCCACTTCTCCCACTCATGCTTGGTCGGACCGTCGATGAGGGTCTTGTAGAAGTTGAACACCGAGGGATCGAGCAGCGACTGGTTCTTGTACTGGCCATAGGACGCGAATTTCAGGTTCTCGTTGATGGCGACCGACGGCAAATTGTTGAGGCCATAGAACATGCCGTTCTGGTACTTGTACAACATTCCGCCCGACACTCCCGTGAACGCGCCGCTGCTGTTCAGCGCGCCGTTGTTGATGTAGCCGCCGTCGACGCGGTACAGCGAGTTCGTTGCACCATCCATGAACCAGATCGGCTGTTGCTGGTTCGCAATGTCGCTCAGCCAAGGCTGGTAGTTGGGCGAACTCTTCTGGATCATGCCGCTGCCGGCCGGGGCGTTAGCATCTGTGCGCCAGACGTCGTAGGGATTGTTCACGAACGTCTTCCCCATGCCGTAGGGCGTCGTGCCCGACTGGATGTTGGCCAGCTGCTGGGCCGTAGGCATCGCATTGAACCACGGAGTGATGGCGTCATTCGGAGGAACGATGCGCGGACGGTTCGCGCTGATCTCGCCGTGCTCGTACTTGATCTTGATGCTCGTGCGGACGACCTGGTTGTTCAGGAACTTCGGGTCGAAGCGCAGGGCGCCGTAGTAGCGGCGGTCGTCCTGGTAGGCCGGCTTCTGCTCGTACTTCTGGTTGCTCCAGAGTCCATCGAAGCGAAGGGCGAGCTGTCCGGGAAGAATCTGCTGATTGAGGTCGATCGAATTGCGGACCGAGCCGTAGGACCCGGTGCGGAACTCGTCGGAACCGAAGTTGCGGAACTCCGCGTTGTGGGTCGTTCCGTTGACGATGCCCGCCGGGCTACCGAGGCCGAAGAGGATCGAGTTCGGGCCGCGCAGGATGTCCACGCGGTCGGTGTTGAACGAATCCCACGGGATGTCGGTGATGAAGTAATCGCGCGCGTTGTCGGCCGAGGCCAGGCCGCGGACGCGCTGGGCGCCCTGCGGCGAGCGGAGCGTGCCCGACTCGTCGACGCTGACGCCGTTGCCGAGGCCGGCATAGGTGCCCTCGGTGCCGGCCACCTCGGCGTTGGTCGTGTACTGGAGCAGCGTGCCACTGTCGGTGGCGCCGATGTCATCCATGAATTCCTTGTTCACGACGGAGATCGAGGCGGCGACGTCCTTCAGGCTCGTGCGAATGCGCGTGCCGGCGAGGGTGTCGGTCGCCTGGTATCCAAGATTTTTGGACGCCGATACCTCGAACGGCGAGAGCTCGATCGTGGTGTCGTCGTTGCTGGAGGGCGACTGGGAGGCCGCCGTCGACGGTTGCGGAGCCTGCTGGGCTGCCGCCACTGCCGCGGTGAGCAGCAGGGCCGCGCCCGCCAAGATGCTGCGGCGCGGTTGGTTTGGGTGATGGTCCATATCGGGTGTGGTTGGTCTAGTGTCGGTTGTAGGCAAAGCTCCGCCTCGAGCCAGGACGCTGTCCTAGGATCAGAACCGAGTCGTGGTTCTCGGTGGAGAATTGGTGGGGGAATTTGCACGCCGGGGTCCGTGGGGGCCCGGCGGTAGGGAACGTTCACGGCACGAAACACGCGCCGAACGTCAGCGGTATAGGGGATGAGGCTGCGTTGATAGGGTTAGGGTTGGGGATATTCCGGCAGGGTGATGGGGTAACAAACTCCGATTTAGCGATATCACAAAAGCGCTCTTGGTACACGTTGACCATTCAGCTAAAACAAAGGCCCGTTTCAGAGTGAAAACGGGCCCTTTTGACGCCGTCCGAAACGCTCAGCCGATGGACAGCGAGCGCATCGCGGCGCGCATGAATCCCATTGCATACGCCATGCCTGCATGCCAAGGCGCGGCGCACGACATCTGGGGCGTGTGGTCGGGGATGAGGACGCCGTCGTAGCGGTTGCGCTTCAGGATCGAGAGCACGCGGAGCATGTCGATGTCGCCGTCGTCGATGAAGGTCTCCTTGTAGTACGGGACCTTGCCCGTGACGTTCCGGAAGTGCACGTATCCAAGGCGGCCCTGTTCGCTGTAGGTGTCGACTGCGTCATAGACGTCGCCCTCGGTCATCTCGGCGAGCGAACCAATGCAGAACTCCAGGGTGTTGGCAGGGCTTCGATTGAGGTCGATCAGCTTCTGGTACATGGCCGGCTGATACACGAGCCTCGGCTGGCCGCGCACGAAGGGAGTCGGCGGATCGTCGGGATGGGCCGCGAGCTTCACGCCCGCCTCCTCGGCCACAGGCAGGACCTCCGCCAGGAACGCCTCAAGACGGCGCCAGAGCTCCTGGTGGGTGATGGCGGGCAGGTTGTCGGGACCGATCTGCTCGCTGACGATCATGTTCCAGGCCATGCCCTGCGGCATTGGTTTGTCGTAGGGGCCCTCCATGCCCACGGAGGGCGCGCCACCGCGGGCATAATTGCCGGTGGTCCGCCCCGCGACGCCGGCGATGCTGAAGTTGTAGCCAAGGATCGGGATGCCCGCTGCGCCCATGCGCCGGATCAGCGTCTTCACGTTCCCGATGTGCTTCGCGCGCTGGGGACCATCCAGGAGCACGTCGTGCCAATGCGCCGGATCGATGTTCTCGATCGCCTCCAGCACGAGCCCCTCCGCTTCCACGGACTTGCGGAGCGACACGAGTTCCTCCTCCGTCCAGAGCCTGTCCGGGTCGCCGGCCAGACCCCAGCCGAGGTCCGTGCCGACGGGCTGGTCGTCGCGCGTGCGGTGCGCGCCGCCACGGAAATAGTCGACCAGGTGGACGACCAGGTGCGTCGCCCCAGCCTGTCGGGCAAAGCGGAAGTTGTCCGCCGTGAGCATGTGCCGGTAAAGACCAAGTCCAAGTTTCATGGTGGGAATGGAAAGGAGATGCGGCCTGCTGAGGCTCAGGGCGCCCGGCGGCTTTCGAACGGACCGAGGTAGCTCGGGCGCAGGCCGCCCGCGTCGACGACGATCTTCTCGAGGACGACGTCCGGATCGATCCGCCAGATCCTCAACACATGGTCCCCGGCGGCCGCGATGGCATGGTGGGTGACGGCGATGCGGATGGAATCGCTGACCGCCTTGTTCCAGGCGGCCTCGGAGCGATCGGCCTGGAAGTCAACGACCACCGGCTTGCCCTCGTCGATCGACACCGCACAGCGCACTCCCCTGCCCGGCGCCCAGGCGAGCGTCGGCGCCGCATACAGATCCACTGCGACCTCGCCCGGCTTGAACAGATGAATCGTGTAGTCGATATGCGGTGACGCGCCTCCGGGGGTCGACGAGGCCGCCGTCCCCGGCAGGGTCGTGACCGCCGAAAGGGTCCGTCCGTAGCCGGGCAGGACCGTCCACTTGGTGCCGTCGCCATCGACCGCCTTGTCGAAATGCTGCGCCTCGATGGAGACCACGCCATCGGTTTCCACAAAGCCGTGGATCGCGGCCCGCTCCGAAGCGCTGGGGTTGGAGAGAGGGACGGCGATTCGCAGGTCCTCACCGCCGCTGCGAACCTCGATCCAGGCCTGGCTTCGTCCTTCGGGAGCGCGGGACCAATCGACCGACACGGGGAGCCTGAGGTCGCCGGCTAGAGTGCCGGAATCCTGCGGGACGGTGAGCCAGGGAGCGGAAGTGGTGACCTCGAATTTCGCCTGCACGTCGCCGCGGTTGAAAAGCTCGATCCAGGCGGGAGCCGGGTCGTAGGGCGAAAGTTCGCGCAGGCTGGGCGGACGAATGAATGGGTTGTGCGAGGGCCAGGTGAGCGGCGTGCCGTCGATGCTGACGCCGAGACGCGCACCGGGCAGGACCTGGACCTGGGTGACCGCCGGCATGGCATTGCACTCAGGTTCGTTCCAGTAGGTGTAGCCGATGTGGGTCTGATCCATCATGTGGTCCCACTTTCCGCCGGCGATGACATGGTTGTATTTGTACGAGAGCGCAGCGTCCTCGGCGAAGAGGGTCCGCGCCCGGTCCGCCCAGGTGTTGGTGGAGGCACGGCCTTGGACCGCATAGAGCCGGTTCCGTGCTGCAGCGATGTACAGCTCGTTCACCGTCGCGGTCGCCTCGACCGGATGAAGCACGAGTTCGAAGTAGGCGTTCTGGTCCGCGGCGGGCAGTTCCTTCCCCACCCGCCGGGCCTCGGCGACCAGGTTGTCGCAGGTGGAGACGACGCGATCGGCCTCATCGTAGTTGGTGATGCTATACGTGCCCGGCGCCAGGAGCTCGGGCTTCCGGTTTCCGTTGAGCTTCGTGTAGCCCTCCACGAGCCGGGCGATCTCGGCCGCGTGCGCGGAGCCGAACTCCCGGGCGGCCCACAGGCGCGTGAACTCGCCGAGGTTGTCCTGATTCCAGCGCGACGGATTCCAGGCGTAGTCCAGGAAGAATTCGATCGGGAACTCCATCGGCTTGAGGTCGCCGACATTGACGATCCAGATCCGCGTGGCGTCCGTCTCGACGGCCAGGTGCATCTGCTCCCAGACCTTGGTGATGGGATTCGTGTTGATCCACTTGTAGGAACGCGGACCGCCGACGTAGTCGAAATGGTAATAGATTCCAGCGCCTCCGCTGCGCGAACGTTCCGCCGGGGTCGGGAGACGGCGGATGTCGCCCCAGTTGTCGTCGCACCACAGCAGCGTCACGTCGTCGGGCACACGCATGCCCTTTTCATAGTAGTCCTGAACCTCCTTGTAGAGCGCCCAGAGCTGCGGCACCTGGTCGGCCGGCTTGCCCGTTTCGCGGGCAATGATGGCGCGTTGGTCGGCGACGATCCGCTCGAGCAGGGCGACATTGCTCTCGCGCGACATCGGCATGTCCCCGTCGCCGCGCATGCCGACCGTGATGATACTCTCGTAGGCCTTGTTGCGCTTGATGCCCTCGGCCCAGAACCGACGAAGTTCGGCGCCGTTGGTGGCGTAATTCCAGGGCCCCTTGCCGTGACGCTTCCACTCCTGCTGCGCGCGCAGCATCGGTTCGTGGTGCGAGGTCCCCATCACGATGCCGTACTCGTCGGCGAGCTTGGGATCGAGGGGATCGTCTTCGTTGAAGGCGTTGTTCCACATCGCCGGCCAGAGGTAGTTGGCGCGCAGGCGCAGGAGCAGTTCGAAGACCTTTTCGTAAAAGTGGTGATTGAGTCCGCCGAACTTTTTGGCGGCCCAGCCCGTCAGCGCCGGGGCCTCGTCGTTGAGGAAGATTCCGCGGTATTTGACGGCCGGCGGCCCGACCTCCGTTCGGCCGGGGGTAATGTAGAGCGCGTCGCTGTGGCGAACGGGCACATCGGCCCACCAATACCAGGGGGAGACACCGATCTGCTGCGAGATGTCGTAGATCCCGTATATCGTGCCGCGCTTGTCGCTGCCGGCCACGACCAGCGCCTGCGCCACGCCCGGAAGAGGATTGTCGACGACCTGAATCACGAATGACTCCCATTTTCCACGGATGGCGGAGACATCGAGGCGGTGATTCGCAACGAGGGCGTCGATCAGGGCGCTTTTCCCGACGGTGCCGATGAGCACGGGAAGCGTTCCTGTCTGGACGCCGGCCCGTTCCTGGAGCGCAGGACGGCGTCCCGTCACGCGTTCCACGTCGGCCTGGAGGTCATGTGTGGCGCGCACGACTCCGGGCCAGTCCGCCGGGTCGACCAGAAGCGGCGCCTCGGTTGACGGACCCGCCAGCGCGAACCCATCGGGCACCGGTGTGTGGGACACGAAGCTCGGCTCGCCCAGCGCTTGGGCGCGCGTGGCGCAGAGGCAGACCGAGAGGATCAGGAGAACGGAAAACGCAAGGGTCCTCCGGTTGACGACAGACGGGATCAGGCGCATGGGAATTTCCTCGGACGGGGATGGAGAGAGCGCGACGCCCAACGGTACTCCGAAGGCGCGGTCCTCCGCACGTGCTCGGCACGCGGACCGCGGTCGGTGCGAGGGGCCTTGGGATTCATGGGCGGAGATTCGGGGAAAAGGCGGGCCCGCCGGAACCCCACAGGTTGCCGGCGGGCCCTATTCGTAACCCCCTAGAGACGCTAACGGACAAAGGCGAGTTCCGGCACGGCAGCCGCAGGCGCGACGCAGACGAACTTGGAAATGGGGAAAAGGCTCATGGGGGATATCCTTTTGATGCGGCTCAGCGGTGCGGAGGCGCATCGATTTGCGGACTATTTCCGATTTCGGCTTGCTCACAAAAGGCCAATTGGTCGACGTTGACCGCGCATGAGCCTCCGACGTATCGCCGCCGCACTGGGCGTGTCCGCCTCGACGGTCTCCCTCGCCCTGCGCAACAGCCCCAAGATTCCCGAGGAGACCCGGGAGCGGATACTTCGCGAGGCGCGGCGCCTGGGCTACCGTCCCGACGCAAAGCTGAAGGAGCTCATGAGCCACCTGCGGCTGACGGGGGTGAGGAAGCAGGAGGCCTGCTTCGGTGTCATCTCGTTCTACGATACTCCCCGTCCGTGGGAGCGCTCGCTGCACCTGAAGCGAATCTTCGACAGCGCCTCGAAGCGCGCGGACGAGCTCGGTTATCGCCTCGAGCCGATCTGGATCCGTGCGCCGGGCATGACCTACCGCCGAATCCGCTCCATTCTGGACACCCGGGGAATCCAGGGCCTGATCAGCTTCGGAAGCCCGACGCTGGGGGAGGAATTCCCCCGTGAGCTGGACCACTACGCCATCGTGACCCAGGGCATGAGCATCGCGACGCCGCTGCACCGCGTGACCAGCCACTTCTACAGCGACCTGGCCAGGGCATTGAACAAACTTCACGACATGGGCTACCGGAGGCCTGGCCTGGTGATCGGCACCTACGAGGAACTCCGCAGCGCGCACGCCTACAGCAGCGCCTATTTCGGCTGGTGCGAGCACACGTACGGCACCCCCGCCCTCGTTCCCGTGCTTCGGCTCGAAAACGTCGAGGAGGCGCCGTTTCTCACCTGGCTCCATACCCACCGGCCCGACGCCATCATTTTCGTCCACCTGTACAACCGAATCGCTGAGCTGGGCACCGTCCTGAAGCGCCACGGCATCCGCGTGCCGCAGGACCTAGGCGTCGCAGTGGTGAGCCATATCCTCGAGGGCACCGACTACTCGGGCATGCAGCAGAACCAACAGGTCATGGGCACCTGGGCCGTCGAGCTCCTCGTTTCGCGCCTGATGAACCGCGACTTCGGCATCCCTGCGCACCCCCGCCTGGAGATGGTCGAAAGCCAGTGGATCGACGGAAAGACCCTGCGCCCGCAGCCGGCCCGCGGACGCTGAGGCCGGCGACGTCCATCTGGCGACTCCTGGTGTCCGGATAACGGATACAAGTGCGCCGCCGCCACTCGCACGGTGCCGGGAGCCGTGCAGCCCGGGTCGCTGCGCGCCCGCCGCACTGGGCGCACGAGGTGTGCCCGAGCTGCCCCGATACGCCGGAGGAGACGCCAACACGTGATTCGCCACTTTGGCCCCCTCAGGCCCCGGCCTCCCAGCCCAGGTTCAATCGGACGCCTCATGCATCATTAGCGAATGGTCTAAGCCATTGGCTTCAAGCCGCTTAATAAACGCACTTTTCCTACCCACCTTTTTCGATGCGGTTTCGTCCTGAGCGGCCGCGGTGGTTCGTCATTCCTATGAAGCCAATCATCAACCCAAAGGAAACCACTCATGAAAACCGAAACCATCGACACCCTCCACACTCCGATCGTCTCCCGCTCCGAATGGCTCAGCGCCCGCCTCGAACTGCTCAAGGAGGAGCGCGAGCTCACGCATCTGCGCGATCGCCTGAGCCAGCGCCGCCGCGAATTGCCGAGGACCCGCGTTGACAAGGCCTACGTCTTCGAAACTGAAGGCGGCAAGACCACGCTTGCCGACCTGTTCCAGGGCCGCAGTCAACTCATCGTGTACCACTTCATGTTCGGCCCAGGCTGGGAGGAAGGCTGCAAGGGTTGCTCCTTCGTCTCGGACACGGTCGACGGCATGCTGCCGCACCTCAATGCGCGGGACGTCACGTACGTCGCAGTCTCCCGCGCCCCGCTCGCGGAAATCCTGCCCTTCAAGAAGCGCATGGGCTGGCAGTTCCCCTGGGTTTCATCCCAGGGTACCAGCTTCAACCGCGACTTCGGCGTCACGTTTTCGGAGGAAGAGCTCTCGACCGACCGACTCGTCTACAACTACGGCACCTCCCCCTTCCCTCCGATGGAGGAGGCGCCCGGTCTAAGCGTCTTCCTGCGCGACCCCGAGGAGGGCATCCTCCACACCTACTCCACCTACTCGCGCGGGCTCGATATCCTGATCAACACGTACAATTACCTCGACCTGACCCCCAAGGGCCGGGACGAGGGTGGGCTCGAGATGCCGATGTCCTGGCTGAAGCATCACGACAACTACGGAGCCTGAACCAAACGGGAGCGGGCGGTGCGGAGCGGGGCGGAGGACGCCGCAATCCGCGCGACGTCCGGCAGGGGTCCGACGCGCAGAGACGACGTCCAACCGCTCCCCCGCCCGCTCCCCGCAATTTTCCATGAAGCCCTCGCGCCGCGCGCTCGATGCAGCCGGATGGACCGGATCCATCATCGGGCTGATTCTCATGCCGAAATGCGGTCTGTGCATATCGGCGTACCTGCTCATCGGCAGCAGCGCACTGTGGGCCGGTCATGAACTCTGCGGCGGCTCCTGCGGTCCCTTGTCCGCTTTCGTCGGCCGCCTCCACCTGCCACCGGTCGTCACGCTCGGGCTCACCGCACTGAGCACGGGGTGGATCTTCTGGAAGACCGGAGCCCTCGCGTTGCGGCTTGTCCGTGCCCGCCTGACACGCAGGCGCGATCCGGTGACCCACCAGGAATCGTGACCCGCCTTCTTCGCGGAAAAAATCCGCCTCGGTCCCTGGAAATCGGCGGCATCTGCACCTACCTTTGAGCAACCAGCCCCCGCATGAACGATCCCGGCGACCGCACTCCCTACCTGCTCCTATTCCGAGGTCCCGAGGAGGATCCGCCACGGCGCAAGGGAGACCTGCCGGACGAATTCGCGGTGTGGATGACGTGGATCGACGACCTGAAGGCGAAGGGACTGTCCCTCGGTGGACGTCCGCTCGAACACGAGGGGCGCGTGCTGAAACCGCAGGGAAGGGCCGCGGCCGACGGCCCGTTTGCCGAGGGCAAGGAAATCGTCGGCGGCTACCTGGTCGTGCTCGCACGCGACCTCGACGAAGCCTGCCGGATCGGCAGTGGGTGCCCGGGGCTCAAGGGCGACATCTCCGTGGAGGTCCGCCGGCTCATGAAAGTCCCCGACCAATACGCCCACGTGCTGCTTTGACAACTCGCGGTCCGCCAGACGGCATCATCGTCACCCAACTTTCACTACAGCCTCAACACGCCGAACCACCCTGAGAACGGGGTCAACAGAACGAAAAAGCACCCGAGGAATGAGCACCAACTCAAACCACGAATTCGTGGGCCCAAAGACGGTGCGCCTCACAGGTGAACTCAAGGGTCCCGAGTTCCGCATAACCGCTCGTTCTTCGTTTCCTTCGTTGGCTACTGTTCAACTCACCTTCCGAACCTAGACCCGCATCGCCATGAACCAGACCGCGGAAAAGCAACCCCACCTGCTGATATTCCACAAGCCGACCACCGAGCCCGCCTGCTCCGCGGCGAAGGCATCCGAAGAATTCAACCAGGCCATGGCCTGGATCGACAGCCTGCGGACGCGAGGCATTTCGCTCGGAGGCCGCCCCCTGGAAGCCAGGGGCCGCGTTCTTCGAAGGAAGGGCGAGCCTGCGGTCGACGGGCCCTATGCCGAGGGCAAAGAGGTGATCGGCGGTTACCTGGTCATCCTCGCCAGGGACCTCGACGAGGCCACGGAGATCGCCGCAACTTGTCCGAGCCTCGACTGCAGTACCACGGTCGAAATCCGACCGATCGCCAGGGTGCCCGTCGAGTTCGAGCGGGTGCTGTCGTAGGCGTTTTCGACACGCGATTCGTACTTTTCCCCGCAGCCGGATTCCTTCCGGTGCTTGCATGGATGCGCAAGTCGGGCGACACTCCGCCCGCGCCGCCCACTAGCAACCGCACCGGCGCATTCCTCATGAGACTCCTGGCCACCTACTCAAACATGGGCGAAGCAGGCTTCGTGCAAAGCGTGCTCCAAAGCGCCGGGATCGACGCCCGACTCACCGACCCGCGCAACATCCTCGGCGGGGTTCAGCAGGTGGGACTCGAGGTGCAGGACGACGATTTCGACCGCGCCTACGAAGTGGTCTCCCAGATCGAGACCGCGGCCGATCCGTCGGAGCCCTCCGACTCTGCGACCGAGCACCCGGCCCAGGGATACCCGGCCATCGGCATCTCGATCCTCGGAGCGGCGGCGGGACTCGTAGTGGGCGCGGCCGATACGCTGCTCGTCCACCATGCCGATCTCGAGCTTGGCCATCTGATCACCCGGACCCTTGCAACCGCGCTGGGCGGCGCGATGGTCGGCTTCGTGCTTGGGCTCCTGGCCGCGCTTCTCGGACTTCCACTCTACGGCATGCTGCGACGCCGGCACACGCATCGCCCCTGACGGGTGCCGGACCTGCAGACTTTTCTCCGTCGGTATAGTCTGATGTGGTGACTCCACGCATGCCCAACCGTCGCTCTTCTTCGTCGAAGCCTGCCTCCGTCCGGGTCACTGGCACCCGATCCCTTGAGGTTCTGAGCCATTTTCGCTGCGGCGCCTGCAGCAAGTGGTGGTCGGTCGGCGACGCGCCCAAGCGCAGCCGCTGGTTCTGCCCCTGGTGCGGGGAGGAAAACTCATTCCGAAAGCCGCAGCCCAGGGTCGCCTGAGAACGGGAGCCCGAACACGGCGGACGGCATTACCCCAGCCGCGCGCTCCAGGCGTCTTCGTCGAAACCGACGAGGCCAAACGAATCGGCGAGCAGGAAGGGCCGCTTCACCAGCCGTCCATCGCCCGCCAGCAGGGCGAGCGCCTCCACTTTAGTGAGGCCCGGCAATCTCGGCGCGAGACCCAGCGCCCGATACTGAATGCCGGAGGTGTTGAAGAGTCGGCGCAGGTTTCCATCCAGAAATCCGAGCATTCGCTTCAACTCCGCGACGGTGGGCGGCCGCTCGTAGATGGACCGTTCCTCGACCGCAATTCCATGCGCCGCCAGCCAGCGGCTGGCATCGCGACACGTGGAGCACTTTGCGTACGAATAGAGGACGGGCGTCTTGTTGGACATGGGAGCGGGAGTGTTTCCGACAGGCTGAAGGTCCCCGCAATAAGCACAAAGGCAAGCGCGGGCCGAATCCCCAGCCGGCTCCGGGCCCGGGCATTCCGCCCAGCGGACACGAAGTGCAAGATCCCGGGGGACTTCTCAGTCCGAAGAAACGCAGTTGCCCGAAGGATACAGGTGGCGATACGCCCGCCAGCGAGCCAAGCAAGGCGATCTGCTCAGCCTTCGCGTATTGCAGTGTGTAGTCGGGGCTCCCTGAAATTCGCCACTCGCGTTTCCGCCATCTCCGCCTCCTCCGGCCTACCGTGGGCGTAGGGATCAGATACGCCTTTTCGGTGCTCAGACCGCAAATGCCGCTTGTGCTGGCGGCTCCGCCGACTTTGCTGGTCGCTTCGGGCCAGTACACGACGATATCAATTTCGGCAATCAGCGCCGGTCGGCGGTCGCTCGCGCTCCTCCGACATCCTTCAGACCCTCGAAGCAATATGGGAAAAACATCGGCCCCCAAAGAACTGTCCCTGCTAAGCACCCGCGCCCGAGCGTTGGCCAACCAGCTGGATACGCATTCCCGGGAGTACTGGAGATTCTTCTCCGCGTTCGTGCGCTGCCCTCGGGTGGTGGGCGCAGTCGCCCCGAGCTCGCGGCGCCTCGCAAACACGATGATTCCACCGGTCGATCTGACGGCGGCGGACGCAGTGGTCGAGCTGGGCGCTGGCACGGGCGTTGTCACGCGCGCACTGCGCAGCCAAATCGGCGCACACACCCGGCTCGTCGCGCTGGAGCTCCGCGACCCGTCGGCCGCCCGCCTTCAAAGGAAATTCCGCGACGTTCAGGTGGTCAGTGGGAGCGCCGAACATCTGCGTCAGCACCTCGATCGCCTCGGGCACCGCCACGCGGACTGCATCGTGTCCGGTCTGCCCTGGGGCAGCATGTCGGGCGACCTGCAGCGGCGGATTCTCGATGCCGTGGAGGCATCGCTGAAGCCGGGAGGTGCGTTCAGCGCCATGGCCTATGTGCACGCGAGCCAATTCGCCTCGGCGCGGCGTTTCAGGCGCGAACTCGAGCGGCGCTTCGACCAGGTGTGCGTGAGTCGGATCGTGTGGGCCAATCTCCCGCCGGCCTTCGTGTACTATTGCCAGTAATACGGGCCTCCCGGCCCGGAGGGCGGGAAGCCGGGGGATTCGGCATCCGATCCCTCACGTCGCGGGTTCCCGAAGATTGACTGTCGCCCGCTTTCCGGTGTCCGTCAAATCAGGGCAACCTCAACTCGACTCTGGCCGGATCGCTCCCGATTCAAGCCTTCTTCACGAAGCAGGCTTTTAGGGCGATCGACACGCCCTTGATCTTGCAGTCGATCTCGTGATCGCCATCCACAAGTCGGATGTTCTTCGCCTTGGTGCCGGCCTTGAGGACCTGCGACCCACTTCCGAGTTTGAGTCTGCTCACTCTGCCTCGAACCGATACCCCACTCCCAAGGCCGTTTTGAAAAACACCGGGTGCTCGGGCACGTCCTCGAGCTTCTTGCGGAGCCGGTCCATGTACACGCGCAGGTAGTGCGTCTGCTCCTCGGACTTCGGCCCCCAGATTTCGCGCAGGATCTGGCGGTGCGTAAGCACCTTGCCCCGGTGCTGGACGACAAGCCTCAGCAGGGCGTACTCCTTGACCGTGAGCGAGACCTCTCGGCCTTCCTTGGTCACCACGCGGCGCGCGAAGTCCACCTCCACCTTTCCAAACCGCACCACCGACACGCCATCCTCGGGCTGGCTGCGGCGCAGCATCACACGTATCCGCGCCAGCAATTCGCCCGCCCCAAACGGTTTCGTCAGGTAGTCGTCCGCACCCGCGTCGAGCGCGGCGACCTTGTTGTCCTCCTGCCCCAGAACCGAGAGGATCAGGACGGGCACCCGGCTCCAGTCGCGCAGGCGCCTGAGCACATCGATGCCCGGGATGTCGGGAAGCCCCAGGTCGAGCACCACCGCATCGGGTTGCTTGAATGCAATCTCGCTCAAGCCCTTCGCTCCGGTGTCGGCCTCGCGCACGCCGTAACCCGCCGTCTCCAACGTGAGGCGCAGGAGGCGCCGGATCTGCACTTCGTCGTCGATCACGAAGATGTCGGGCTTGGATTCAGTCATGGGAGGGAAGCAGCCTGGAGCGAGGAATGGAAATCGAGAAGGAGACTAGCACCGGAGGACAGAGAGGAAAGGTCGCAAGAGCGGAGATCGATCCGAGATCGCGAACCAAACGTCCTTGCGCAATCCTCATTGCTGAAAAACCCGAAGGGGTCTCCCGTTCGGAGCTGAAATCATTCCCGCTCCTCGCTCCCCGATACGCGCTTCCTTTTCGTGCTCATTCATCGTCGGGAACCTCGCTATGAGGCTGGAAGGGGAGATAGACGGTGAACACCGCGCCACCGCCGGGGTTGGAACCGGCGACGACATCGCCGCCCTGGGCGGCCACAAATCCGCGGATGATGGAGAGCCCCAGTCCAAGGCCGCCCGCCCTCGCCTCATCACCGCGCTGGAATTTCTTGAAAAGCCGCTCCGCCATGTCGGACGGAAGCCCCGGGCCCCGGTCGGCGACCGCAAAAAACACGCGGCTTTTTGCCGGTTCGACTCCGGCCGCGAGAAAGATCGGCGTGCCTTCCGGGGTGTGAAGCGCCGCGTTGACCACCAGGTTCACGATCACCTGCTCCATCAGCGCCGCATCGGCTCGAAACAAGGGCATCGAATCCGCGACGTTCATTTCGAAGGGATGGGCCGCCAACGCGTCGCGTATCTGGTCGATCGCCCCGTTGATCACGTCGTTCGCATCGCACCAGTCGAGCTTCGGCCTGAGCGTGCCCGTCTCGAGTCTCGTCTGATCGAGGAGATTGTTCACCAGCCGATGCAGGCGACGAGTGGCCGTGCGGATCTCGCGGGCGACGCCGCCGACCGTGGAGGCGTCCGAGGGCAGGCTCTCCGCCGCCGCCGAGAGCACTGCGAGCGGCGTCTTCAGTTCGTGGGACACGCCGTCCAAGAGCGTGCGGTGGAGTTTCTCCGACTCGGCGAGCAGCTTCTCGCGCTCCCCCGCGGCACGCAGGGCCTCGCGCTCGACCAGCAGGGCCAGCTGGTTGACGAAGCCCTCGAGCAGGTCCCGCTGCGCGAGCGTCAACCCGGTGCCCTCGGCCACCCGAACCACGAGCACGCCCAGGCAGCGCCCCTCGCGCACGAGCGGCAGGTGAAAGCCCTCCGCCGAAGGGAGCGTCTCCGTGAATCGCCCCGCATTCCGACGGTTTCGCCAGGCCCAGTCCGCCACGCTGCGCTCCTTCTCGGTCATGGTGAACGAGCCCGAGAAATGCGGCACCAGCTGTCCGTCGTCCGTCGCGAGCAGCAACGCGCTCGTTCCGCCAAACAGGCGCTCCGTCTGTCGCAGCGCCACGAACACACCTTCGTCGAGCGTCTTCGCCTCGCTCAGGGCGCGCGAAAGGTGAAACAGCGCCGTCGCCCTCTCCTCGCGTGCGCGCTCGTGCTGCTGTTGCGCCCGGATGCGCGCCGTCAGCTGCCCCGCCACCGTGGCCACCGCGAAGTAGGTCACGAACATCATGGCGTCCTCAAACTTGCCGATGTAGAAGGTGAATATCGGCGGGATGAACAGGAAGTTCCAGAGCAGCGCGCTCAGCACGCCCGCGAGGATAAGCGGTCCGCGCCCGACGCGAAGGCTGAGCGCGATCACCGCCAGCAGGTAAAACAGCGCGATCGCCATGTAGCCCGACCAGGGCACCACGAACCACGAGACCGCGGTCACCGCCGCGAGCACGCTCCCGACCAGACCGTATTCACGTCCAGGCGAAGAGAAGGTCGGGCGAAGGTCCAGCCAGCTCGACTCCTTTTCCGACGACCGCTCGGGCGGAACCACGTACACGTCAACGCCCCGGCTCGTGCGCAGGAGCCGGTCCACGAGGCTGCCCCCGCGCAACGCGTCGAGCCAGCGCGGGCTGCGGGACTTGCCTACCACGATCTGGGTCGCGTTGTTCTGCAGGGCCACCCGCAGGAGCGCACTCACCACGTCGTCGTCGTGCGTCACGACCACCTCCGCCCCGAGCTCGCGAGCCAGCGCCAGGTTGTGGTCGAGCCGGTGCTGGTCGTCGACCTGCAGCGGCCTCGAGGTCTCCACCCCCACCGCGATCCAGGAGGCGCCCTGCGCGGCGGCCATCCGGCGCGTCCAGCGGATCAGCTGGGTCGACGAAGGGCTCGGCCCCACGCCGACTAGCAACCGTTCCCCCGAGCGCCACACGGTCTTGAGCTGGCCGGGCGCCCTCAGCTCGCGCAACCGCTTGTCGACGCGCTCGGCCACGAACCGAAGCGCCATCTCGCGCAGGGCCGTGAGGTGGGTCTCCTTGAAAAAGTTGTCCGCCGCGGTCTGGGCCCTGTCGCCCAGGTAGACCTTCCCGTCCTTGAGCCGCTCGATGAGCCCCTCGGGCGGCAGGTCGATGAGCTCCACTTGGTCCGCCAGTTCGAACACGGAGTCGGGCACGGTCTCCTGCACCTGCACCCCCGTGATCTGTCGCACCGTGTCCGCCCGGCTCTCCAGGTGCTGGACGTTCAGCGTACTAAAGACATCGATACCGGCGTCCAGGAGTTCGATGACGTCCTGGTACCGTTTCGGATGGCGCGAACCCGGGGCGTTGGTGTGGGCCAGTTCGTCGACCAGCACGAGCTTGGGCTTACGTGCAAGGATCGCCTCGAGGTCCATCTCGGCGAGCTCGATGCCGCGATAGTCGACGCGCTTCCGGGGAGTCACCGGCAGCCCCACGAGGAGCGCCTCGGTCTCGGCACGCTTGTGGGTTTCGATCACCCCGACGACCAGGTCCGTGCCCGATCGCAGTTCGTCCTGGGCCGAACGCAGCATCGCGTAGGTCTTCCCAACCCCGGGACACATGCCGAAAAAGACCTTCAGCCTGCCGCGCCGCGCGCGCGCCTCGTCACGATGCAGCGAGGCGAGGAGGGCGTCGGGATCGGGGCGGTAATCGCTCATGCGCGGGAGGATAGATTCGCTGAACGGTTGAAAACTGAAAGCTGAAAGCCAAACGGAGGGCCAGCGCCCGGAGCGGTTCCCGTGCCTGCCCGCCAACTGGAGGACGACGAGCCGGATGGCGCACAATTGGGTCGCGCGCCATCCGAGATCGGCGCGCGACCCTTTCTCTCGGTCCGGCCGGAATCCATGGCCAGACGAAATCGTGCTGTTAGCGACCCACTCATGGTCCGAGGCTGCGCGGATTCTGCACTCGCTCCTCCGGCCAGTCGGCGCGCGAGGTCCCCAGCCGCCGGTGATAGAATGTGCCGAGGTACAGGCCGGCCAGCAGTCCGACCACCAATGCGATCACGATCGCCAGCGTCTGCCGCTCCTGATGCGCCGCGTTCATGGCAGGTCACTTCCCTCTGACGAGCCGATCCAGAGCGAGGTTGAGCTCGAGCACGTTCACCCGGGGATCTCCCAGAATGCCGAGATCGGGCGGTTCAACGTGAGTCCGCACCAGCCTGCGTACCGTCGCGGCCGGGAGTCCGCGTGCAGCCGCCACGCGAGGGGCCTGAAGCAGCGCGTTCTCGACGCTGATGTCCGGATCGAGGCCGCTGGCGGAGCAGGTCACCGCATCGGCCGGCACAGGCATCATCGACGACAGATGATTCTCGGCGCGGTAGGCGGCCACCGCAGCCTGGACGGAGTTTGCAAGCGCCCGGCTGGTGGGCCCGAGATTGGTGCCCGACGAGTTGGCGGCATCATATCCGGTACCCGCAGCGGAAGGACGGGGATGAAACGTGCCCGGGCTCGCGAAATTCTGGGCGAGCAGGCTCGATCCCCGGACGACCCCCGAGGCGTCGACCACCAGGCTTCCGTTCGCCCGGTGAGGAAAGAGCAACTGGCCGCCGGCCCATACCGCGAGGGGATAGACACCGCACAGGATGACCGCGAAGACCAGGGTGAGCAGAACCGCGGGTTTCAGATCGGAGAGGAAGGACTTCATGGCGCGGAAAGTCTCAGACGAGGTGGATGGCGTGGATCAGGACATCGATCAGCTTGATGCCGACAAAGGGCACCAGGATGCCGCCGAGACCGTAGATCAGCAGGTTTCGACGAAGCATCGCGGCAGCTCCGACCGGGCGGTACGCGACGCCGCGCAGCGCCAGCGGGATTAGCGCGATGATCACCAGCGCATTGAAAATCACCGCACTGAGGATCGCACTGAGCGGCGAGTCCAGATGCATGATGTTCAGCGGCGCGATCTGCGGAAAGGCTCCGACCAGCATGGCAGGGATGATCGCAAAGTACTTCGCCACGTCGTTCGCAATCGAGAATGTGGTCAGTGCCCCACGCGTGATCAGGAGCTGTTTCCCGATCTCGACGATCTCCAGCAGCTTCGTCGGATTCGAGTCGAGATCCACCATGTTGCCCGCCTCCTTCGCGGCCTGGGTGCCCGTGTTCATCGCGACGCCGACATCGGCCTGCGCGAGCGCCGGAGCATCGTTCGTGCCGTCGCCAGTCATGGCCACGAGGTGCCCGGCGGCCTGCTCCTCGCGAATGCGGGCAAGCTTCATCTCCGGTGTCGCCTGGGCGAGGAAATCGTCGACACCGGCTTCCGCGGCAATCGCAGCGGCCGTGAGGGGATTGTCGCCCGTGATCATCACCGTGCGGATACCCATCGCCCGCAACTGCGCGAAACGCTCCTTGATGCCGCCTTTGACGACGTCCTTCAGGAAAATGACTCCGAGCACGTCGCGGCCGTCGGCGACAACCAGCGGTGTTCCACCCTGCCGGGAAATTCCGTCGACCGCCTCGGCGACCGCGGCGGGCATCGCTCCGCCCTGGGATTCAACCCAGGATCGGACATTCGCCGCTGCGCCCTTGCGGATCGAACGAGCAGAATGACCGTCCATCGGCGCGAGGTCGACTCCGCTCATTCGGGTCTGGGCCGTGAACGGCACGAAAGTCGCGTGGGTCGGGTGGAGCTCCCGGGCGCGGAGACCGAATCGATCCTTGGCCAGGACGACGATGCTGCGCCCCTCGGGCGTCTCGTCCGCCAGCGAAGCGAGCTGGGCGGCCTCCGCCAGGCGGTCCTGGGCGACGCCCGGGGCGGGGATGAAGTCGCTGGCCATGCGATTGCCGAGCGTGATCGTGCCCGTCTTGTCGAGCAGCAGCACGTCGATGTCGCCGGCCGCCTCCACGGCGCGCCCGCTCATCGCAAGCACGTTGCGCTGGAGGAGGCGGTCCATGCCCGCGATGCCGATCGCGCTGAGCAGTCCGCCAATCGTCGTCGGGATCAGGCATACCAGCAGCGCAATCAGGGCCGTGATGGAAAAGGCCACGTTCGCGTAGGCGCCAAAGGGACGCAGCGCGATGATCACGAGCAGGAAGATGAACGTGAGCGCCGACAACAGGATCGTGAGCGCGATCTCGTTGGGCGTCTTCTGGCGCGACGCACCCTCGACGAGGCTGATCATGTGGTCGAGAAACCCCTCGCCCGGGTTGGTCGAGATCCGGATCACGAGGTTGTCCGAAAGCACCATCGTTCCCCCGGTTACCGCGCTCCGGTCGCCGCCCGCCTCGCGTATCACGGGAGCGGATTCGCCAGTGATGGCGGACTCATCCACGGAGGCAGCGCCCTCGATCACGTCGCCGTCGCCCGGAATCGTCTCGCCGGCCGACACGAGCACGAGGTCACCCTTGCGCAAGAGGGCGGCGTCGACCGACTCGACCTTGCCGTTCGCGTCGCGACGGCGGGCGATGAGCTGGCGGCGGGACGAGCGCAACGCCTGCGCCTGGGCCTTTCCGCGCCCTTCGGCGACCGCCTCCGCGAAATTCGCGAACAGCACCGTGAACAGCAGCCAGAGCGCGATCTGCAGCACGAAGCCGAACGGCTCCTTGGAGGTGAACAGCTGCTCGAATGAGAGCATCGCGCCGATGAGCGTGACGAACATCACAGGATTCTTGAGCTGCTGACGCGGGTTGAGCTTGCGCACCGCATCCGCGGCCGCCTTTCCGAGAATCGCCCGATCGAAGAGAGATACCGCTTTGGAACTCATGGGTGAAAAGGGTTGATGGCAGTCCGTTGGCCGCGCCTCAGAACAGGGTTCCGGCGCGCATCAGGAAGTGTTCCACGACCGGCCCCATCGCCAGGGCCGGAAGAAAGGTCAGCGCGCCCACCAGCAGCACCGTGCCGAGGAGCAGGACGACGAAGGTGAAGCCCTCGGTCCGGAACGTGCCCGCGCTCGCCGGCACCAGCCGCTTGCCCGCGAGATTTCCCGCCAGGGCCATGATGGGAACGATCATCAGGAAGCGCCCGATCAGCATCGCAATTCCGAGCGTCACGTCCCACGCCGGGGTCCCCGCGGACAGGCCGGCGAAGGCCGAGCCGTTGTTGCCCACGGCGGACGAGTACGCATAGAGCATCTCGCTGAATCCATGGGGACCCGCGTTGTTCAAGCCCGCCCTGCCCCACGCGGTCGAGCACGCCACGGCCGTGAACCCGAGGATCGCAGCGGCCAGCACCATCAGTACCAGCATCACGAGTTTCACGTCGTAGGCCTCGATCTTCTTGCCAAGATACTCGGGCGTGCGTCCGACCATCAGGCCGGCGATGAAGACCGCGAGCACCACGAAGATGAGCATGCCGTAAAGACCGGCGCCCACGCCTCCAAATATGACCTCGCCTGTCTCGATGTTGAACAGGGGAACCAGGCCGCCCAGCGGCGTGAACGAGTCGTGCATGGAATTCACCGCGCCGCACGACGCATCGGTCGTGATCGTCGCGAAAAGCGCCGAATTGAACACGCCGAAGCGGACCTCCTTGCCCTCCATGTTCCCGTCGGCTGCGGACACGCCGAGCCTCTGGTGAATGGGATTGCCAGCGGCCTCCGCTTTCCAGCAGACCAGCGCGCCTGCAAGGAACAGCACGAACATCGCCGACCACACGGCCCAGCCGTGGCGCTGGTTCTTCACGACCCGGCCCAGGTAATACGTCAGGGCGCTCGGGATCGCGAAAATCGAGAGAATCTGGATGAAATTAGAGAGCGGCGTCGGGTTTTCATAGGGATGAGCCGCGTTCGCATTGGTGTAACCGCCGCCGTTGGTCCCGAGCATCTTGATCGCCACCTGCGAGGCCATGGGGCCCTGCACGATGGTCTGCGTGTCAACGCTTTGGTCGACCATCACGGGCTTTCCGTCGGCGCCGACGACGGGATTGCCCCGGGCATCCGTCTTCTGCACCTGCACCGTGTAGGGCTCGTAGGTCTTTGCGACCGTGTAGGGCCTGAAGTTCTGGATCATGCCCTGCGACACGAGGAACAGCGCGAACACCAGGCAGAGCGGCAGCAGCAGGTAGTAGGTCGTGCGAACGGTATCCACCCAGAAGTTACCTATGGCCTTCGTCGAGTGACGCGCGATTCCGCGCACGAGCGCAGCCGCAATCGCGATTCCCGCGGCAGCCGACGTGAAGTTGTGGATCGTCAGGCCCACCATCTGCGAGAAGTACGACATCGTCGACTCGCCGCCGTAGCTCTGCCAGTTGGTGTTCGTGGCGAAGCTCACCGCGGTGTCGAACGCAAGGTGCCCGGGGAGTCCCGGCAGGTGCTGCGGGTTGAGCGGCAGCCGGCCTTGGTATCGAAGGATGAAATACGTGAACAGGATGCCCACCAGCGTGAACGCCATCAGGGACACCGTGTAGCCGATCCAGCCCTGTTCACGTTCGGGATCGATGCCGCACACGCGGTAGGTTAGCCGCTCGATGGGACGCACGACCGGATCGAGCCAGGTCTTCCCGCGCTCGAGCACGGCTACGAGATAGAGCCCGAGCGGCTTCGTGATCAGCAGCAGCAGGCCGCAATACAGCGCGAGTTGGATCCAGGACAGCGGTTCGTTCATGGGCGGGCGCGTTCAGAATTTTTCCGGCCGGAGCACGGCCACCACGAGGTAGCCGAGGCAGCCGATCGCGAGGACGGTGATGAGGACGATTTCCATGGCGGAGGGGTGGAATTTGGCGCCCGCTCAGCGCAGGCGTTCGCAACCGTGCGCGTAGGCGACGCAGACGAGCACGAAGGCGATCGATATTCCGACGTAGAGGAGGTCAGTCATGGCGGCAGACCTCCCGGCAAGGCGTGGACTGTGCGCGGAGCGAGTTCATGCCGCCATCGTACCCGTCGGGTCCCGTTTCCCCTAATCAACACCCGGCCCCAACCCGTCAATTTCCCGTCAACGCGTCGGAAGCCAATCGCAACCATGGCCTTGCCTGCGATCCCGGAGGAGTGCGAAGCACCCTTGCCTACACGCCTCCCTCCGCTACGGTGGCGCATCCAAGCACCGAATCATGGCCGAAACGATCGACGTTGAACCGCACGACGAGGACTCCGAGGGAGGCCCGCGCAAGTCCTTCTGGGACCACGTCAAGGATCTGCGCAGCATCCTGGTCAAGTCCGTGATCGTCGTCGTCGTCGCCCTGATCGTCTGCCTGCTGTTCGTCGAGAAGATCGCCGCCGTGCTCGAGTATCCGATCACGCGGATGGACCTCCTCGACAAGCCCCAGGCCACGGTGTCGATCGTCGTCGGAACGACCACTCTCGGCCCCTACCAGGTCAACCCCAAGGATTTTCCAGGCCTCGAGACGGGAAAGCCGCGCAACCTCGTCTTCCGAATGGGGGTCGCCAAGGTCGACGGCAAGGATGTCGCCACACTGAACCTGGACCCGCAGGCGCCGCAGCCCGCGACCGGGATCAAGCTGCGCAACCTCGATCCCGCCGAGGGGTTCATGGTCGCCTTCAACATCGCCCTCTACGCCAGCCTCGTGGTGTCGGCCCCGTTCTGGATGTATTTTATCGGCGGTTACATCCTTCCCGCGCTGAAGAAGAAGGAGCGGCGTTTCATCTTCATGTGGATCGGCTGGGGGATGTTTCTTTTCCTCTCCGGCGTGGTGCTCACCTACTTCTTCCTGCTCCCGCTGGCGCTGCGCGCCTCCGTGGCCTACTCGAATCTCCTCGGGTTCGACGCCTCGGAATGGCAGGCCGCCGACTACATCAGCTTCACCTGCAAGTTCCTCCTCGGGATGGGACTCGGATTCCAGTATCCGATCGTCCTCCTGACGCTCGTGAAGCTCAAGATTCTCAGCCACAAGACGCTCGTCCACTACCGCCGCCACTTCATCGTGCTCGCGTTCATCCTGGGCGCGTTTCTCACGACCCCCGAGGTCATCACCCAATTCGCGATGGCCGTGCCCATGTGCATCCTGTACGAGGTCTGCATCTGGATTGCCTGGTGGTGGGAGCGGAAGGACCGCAAGGCCGCCGCGCTGACCGAGGGCGCCGCCTGAGCGGGCTGGCCGTGATCGCAAAGTCCATAACCCGGGAGGGCTTCGCCTCCAACCTGCCTTCGCGCGTCAGTCCTCTCCAGTAAATTTCGGCGGTCAGTGACGCTCAAAAACGCAGTTAACAGAAGCAACGAAGATAACGGAGGAGGCCGGGCCAAGCGACTGAACCAGATCACCGAGCCACAGTCGACTCACCCAAACGGTGAATCAACGCCCACATTTCTGCGGTAAAGCTGTTCAGTCTTCGTGGCCTTCGTCGCCTTCTGTTCCATTCAATCGCCGAGTTCAGGTTGAATCGCTTGGATTGGACTCGAATCATCCTGAAATTTGCAATCGACCGTGGCACCGATCCAACCGCGTTAGCTGGGATAAAGAAAATCGGCGCCAGCCCTGAAGGCTCGACGCCGATTCCCCTAAACTAACTACTAAACCCTATCGTTGATAGGTCCCGCCCGCCTCTGCGACGGGCGGAATGGTCTTAGAACTCGAACGTGTTCGTCAGCTGCCAGAGCTGACCGTCCTGGATGCGGAACATCGCGGGACTGCCGTCCGGTTCGACTGCGATCGGGATCAGGCTCGGGCCCTGGCCCACGTTGCGAAGGTTCAACTGCACCTTCCAGTTGATGCCATGGCCGAGCTTGTGGGAATAACCCACCCAGAGATCGAAGTGTTTGTCGTCCGGTCCCTTGATGGGCTGGTTGACGTCGATCAGCTCGGTGGTCGGATTCAGCTTGTAGCCGAGGATTGCACCCTGCTGCCAGCGGTAGGCGCCGCCGATGCTGACGCCGCGGAGCCTGCCGTGCTCGAACGTATAGCTCGAGACGACGTTCGCGCGCCACGGGCGGAGTTCGGGCACCTGCGTGCCGGCCTGCGCCAGCAGGTTCTGGTACGGACCGTAGATGTTCTGGTCGAACACCTGGCGCATCGTCTGGCCACCGGCGCTCCACAGGCGGATGTCACCGGCGGGCGAGGACCAGAGCTTCTGCTCCATGTTGATCAGCGCCACCATCGTCTTGTTCAGATTCTGGTTGGTCGACGTATCCTTCGATGCGTTCATCGTGATGTTCCAGCTCGGCAGCGGCTGGGCGTAGAACTCGAACTCAACACCCTTCGACTCGGTGTCGACGGTGGCAGACGGAGCGATACCACCCACAGTGCCGCCGCTGGCGGACTGCAACGCGCCGGAACCCTGGGTGACCGGGTTCCAGTTGGCCTGGGTCACAACGTTCGTCCAATCGCCGGACTGCATGGCCGCGACGCTGATCGGCATCTGATAGACGTCGTAGAAGCTCTGCGGCAGTGAGTTGTCGGCAAAGGCCTTGATCATCGCGAGCTCGGCGGTGTCCGAGGCAGCTTCCGCAGGACCGCGCGGCTGGGCGCCGTACGGGGTGTTGTTGTCGTGGTTCGAATAATCCCAGAACCACGCGTTGCCCTGCACGCTGACGCCGTTGATGTCCTTGTTCATCAGGCCGGCATAGAGCGTCTCGGCGTGGGCGGCAGCCCAGGTCGGGAGCAGGTACAGCATGTACGACTGGCTGCCCAGCTGGTTGCCCGTGAGGTTCGCGTTTTGAACCTTGGTGTCGTACCAGTTGGCCTTGAACGACACGCGGCCGTCCAGCGCCGAAAGCACGACGCCGTATTCCTTGGTCGTGCCAGTTGCATCCGGAATTCCATTACCCAGGAAGTCCTTGCGGATCGACTGGGCCTGGAAGTTGTTGCTCTTGTCGTAGAACAGGCTGACGTCCGTGCCCTTCGGCAGGTACTTCTTGATGAACTTCGGCGCGTGCAACACGACGGACCACGTGCGGCTATCCTGGCTCTCCTTCAACTGGGTCGGACCCACATTGTAGTTGAACGGATCGATGAGTCCCTGAGCGGAGTCGAGGTACGGGGCCGAGTTGGCGGCGAGCGTGACCGTGTCGCGCCTCCAGCCGAAGGCCGGGACGAGCACGTTGTCGAACATGTATCCCTGCCAGCTTACGGCATAGGACTCAACTGAGCTGCGGTTCTTGTTGCCCGCGAAGTACAGCTGGTTCTTGCCGCCATTGTCGGCGTTCAGGATGGTCTGATTCATCGTCGTCCAGCCCTTGTAGTTGGCGGGATTCTGCGACTGATTGCCCTGCAGCGAGGGATCCCCCGGCTGGGTGCCGTAAGGCGCCGTCGCCACCGGAAGGGTCCAGGGCGCGTTCGGATTCAGGAACGTCGGATCGGTCGGATTGAGCGAATACTTCCAATGAGAATCGAAGTAGTTCACGTTCGGGATGTCGGTCGGGGCATGAACCGTGTTCAGGCCGCTCAGGTACAAGCCGGAAGCCGAGTTCGCACCCATGAGGCTGCCTCCGATGTAGCTGAGCATGTCGACGTTGCGGGAGCCGCCGTTGAGCGACTGCGCGCCACCGACCGCATTGAGCCAGTCGAGCGAGGTATCCCAGCGGGACCACGACATCGTGGTCGTCTTGAGGGTGTCGCGGGAGGCGACGGCCGTGATGTGATGGCGGCCGAGGATGGACTGCACCGTCTTGTTGCTGAAGAAGTCGCTCGAACGGAGATCGCCGAACACCTGGGCACGCCAGGAACTGCGATCATTGCGCGTCTCGTTGTTTCCGTAGACGCCGTCGGTCTCGATGTACGGACGTCCGACATTCGGGTTCGGGGCTCCGTTAGCCAGGATCGTGTTCACGTCGACGCTGATGGCGTAGCTCTGGTCGGTGAGGTAGTTCTCGCCGCCGTTGATGTAGTACTCGGAATAATACGACAGGTCGAAGCCGAGGCGGTTGTCGAGAAGCGTCTGGGAGATGTCTGCGTTGAAGCCGTTCCAGCGCTGGTACTGGTGCGTATTTGGACCGTCCAGCGTGTTATCGTAGAAGTTGAAGATCGACGGATCGGTCATCAGCTTGTCGCGATAAACGCCATACTGGGAGCCGGGGAGATTGGCATACACGGCGTACTGAGAGTACGAGGTGATGCCGATCGCGTCGGCAAACGCGATTCCGCCGGGGATGGACCCGGTGACCGGCCAGCTCGTGCGCGTCGGCTGGCTATGATCCGAATTGTTCGAGACGCCAATGCCATAGGGCGTGCCCAAGGCGAAGGCCTCCGAAATGTTCGAGATCGAGGCGCTGTTAACGTTCGGATACGAATAGATGATGTTCGACCAGAACTCACGACCGCGCACCGCATTCAGGTAGGGAATGAGGTTTGAGGAGCCCACACCCGCGCCGACGCCATTGGTCTGGTGAGCGACGTACGGGTTGACCGTGATCTTGTTCAGCGTGTTGAACCAGGGGCTGATGTTGTCAACGGGCGGCAGCGTGCGCGGATTGCGGGAGCTGACCGAACCGTACTCATCGTTGATGCGGATGTCGGTGCTCGCACCCGGGAACTTGAGCCACTTGGGCGTGTAGTGCACGGCGATGTACCCGCGCTTCTGGTGGTTGTAGGTGCCCGCCTGGCGATACTCCTCGTTGTCGTCGAGTCCGACGAGGCGGACTGCGAGTTCGTTGGGGAGCAACACGCGGTTGATGTCGACCGAATTGCGAAGACTGCCGTACTGGTCGACACGATTCTCAACCTTCACCGCGTTGCGGAACATCGCGTCGTTGAGGCTCGTGTTGATGATGCCGGCGGGGCTGCCCACGCCGAAGAGCATCGAGTTCGGGCCGCGCTGCATGTCGACGCGATCGATATTGAAATTGTCCCACGGGATGCTCGAGAGGAAGTAATTCCTCGTGTTGTCGGCGGCGGTCAGGCCGCGGACGCGCGTGTCGTTGTTGGGCTGCAGCAGACGGGCCGACTCCGAGATCGTCGAATTGTTGCCCATGCCGCCGAAGTTGCCGTACACGCCACCCACTTCGGAGTTGGTCGTGTACTGCAGCAGGCTCTGGGCATCCGTCGCGCCGATGTCGTTCATGAACTTCTTGGATACGACGGAAATCGCCGAACCCAGGTCGCTCAGTTTCGTCCTCACGCGGGTGCCGGCCAGGGTGTCCTGCACCTGATAGGACTCGGAATTGGCCGTCGAATTGACGACAAACGGGGAGAGTTCGATCGTTTGGTCGTCCTGGCCCGACGGAGTTTGGTCACTCCCGGTGGTGCCGGTGGTTCCGGCAGCGGCTTGTCCGAAGGATTTCGGAACGACCGCGAATGTAAGTGCAACGGCACAAGCTGCCGCCGCCGATACGAGGGTTCTTCTCATAGGGTTGTTTTGGTTTGCGGGGGGGTCTGTCAGGTTGGGCCCATCCCTCGAGGGAACGGGCCTTTGGCGAGGAGTAAGCATTCCGGGGAAACCCGGAACGTCTCCGTTACTCGAATTTTCGAGTGAGCGGGGCGGATCAGCGGCTCACACTGCCTTCGCCTCGCAGAAATCCTGTCGAAAGAGTACGTTGCCGAAGACCGGCAGGGTGCGTCCGTCGCACCAGTCGCCCTCGACCAAGGTGCAGCTGGGGATGTCGGGAAGCCCGAAACTGTGGCGGTGCAGCTGGGCAACGAGCATCTCGACCGCCACCTCGCCCACCCGGTCGCTGTTGTGGCGCAATCCGGCAGTCCGGCCCGGCTCGTCGTGGAGAAAAATGTCCGCGAAGGCGACGTCCCCCGGGACCGAGATCCCCAGCGACGCAATCACCTCGTGTACGAACCGACCGTAGCTCAACACCACTTCGGGACGGTAGGCGCCGTACCAGCGCCTGAACTCCTCGCGGGGCACCGACCAGTCGGACGCCGCGGGCGCATCCATCATCCGCGCCGGCCCATAGTGCAGGATCGGAATCTGCTCCTCGGGCTCCAGGTCCTGCTGTTCGGCGAGGAAACCCGCCGACCAGGCCCGGCCGACGAATTCGTCCCACCAGCGCGGCATCACCATGCCAATGCGGCGGTAGCCCGCCTGCAGGATCCTTCGCATCGCGAGCTGGATCATCGAGCGTTGGTCGTTCGTCACGTTGTGCAACCGCAGGCTCTGCGGGCAGTAGTCGATTTTCACCGCCGCAAAACGCGACCAGTCGAAATCCATGGGCATCGTCTTCGTTGGCACGTGCGACGCGAAGATCAGCCCCGAGATGCCCCGCGCATACAGGATGTCGCTGAGCCGCCTGGCGGTCATGCCGGGCTCTCCCAGCCAGAAGTGTTCGACCTTGTAGCCGAGCTCGCCCGCCTTGTGCACGGCGCCCAGGTGAAAGTGCTCGTGCGCAGGGCTGTCCTTCCAGCCCCACCGCGTATGCCAATGCGTGATATACGCCAGCGGCGGCGCCTCGCGCCGGATATTCATGGAACGACGGTACGCCATGAGCGCCTGCAGCTCAGGGTCACGCCGGTACCCCATCTCCTCGGCCAGAGACTTGATCCGCTGGCGGGTTGAGGGAGGAAGGCTGGGATGATCGTGGAGCGCCAACGAAACCGTGGAAATGTGCACGGAAGCTCGTTTCGCGATGTCTGAAAGCGTGACTCGCGCGTTCATAAGTGGGTCAATCTAGGGGATCGGGATCCGGCAATACCGGCACCAGCCGGAAGACCCGCGTCTCAAGGGGGTCCGATTGCTGGTACCAGATTGTCTGATACCAAGACTGTAACCCGTAGGGGCCCCTCCGCCCCATGCTCGCCGTGCTCTCATGATAGACCGCACCGAACCCGCGAATGCCCCCGATTTTCCCTCAAGGCCGCCTTCGCCTGCCGGGGGACGGGCGCGGAATGCGCTTGCAAAGCCGGCCCCCCGGCGGTTTGAGAGCCGATTGCCTGTAGGGGTGCCTTGCGCGCAAGGCTGAGATTGCGGTGCGATCGTCCGCTCGACCCTCCGAACCTGACACGGATCATCCCGGCGTAGGAAACAGCAGGCGGCGCAGAGCGCCGCACCGCGTGCCGAACCCGGGGGCGAGCCGAGCCGGGGGCCCAGGCACGACATCCATGCAAACTCCGTCCAAGCTCACCTTAATCGCCTCCCTCGCACTCGCCACGGCGCTGCGTGCCCAGACCGTGCCGCCCTCCCGGGACGCCGGCAACGGCGCGCCGCAGCAGCTCGACCGCTTCGTCGTCACTGGCGTGCCGATCGAGGACTCCGTCAATCCGCTCTCCCGCACGAGCTCCGCCATCATGGGCGACAACCGCGGCCCGCTCGACACGCCGCGCGCGGCGAGCACCATCACCAGCGGATTGTTCAACGAGCGGCAGATCGACGGCGTCCAGGAGATCCTGCTCTATTCGCCGAGCGCCTACGTCGGCGCCGCCTACGGCAACATCACCACGCCGAACATCCGCGGCGACCTCGCGGAGACCTACCTCAACGGACAGCGGCTCAGCTACAATTTCTACGGGTACTTCCCGTCGTTCAACGGCGTCGAGGCGGTCGACCTCGTCCGCGGCCCCGGCTCCGTCGTCTTCGGAGCCGGCTACTTCACCGGCGGCTACGTCAACTATGTGTCGAAGCAGCCCAAGTTCTCCGGGCCCCAGACCACCGTCACGGTCCGGCTCGGCACCTTCGCCCCCGGGCATGTCTCCTACCGGAACGGCTCGGTCCAGATCGACACCACCGCGCCCATCAACGACAAACTCGCCTGGCGCCTCAGCTACGAGGCCAAGGGCGGACAGACCTTCTTCCGCAAGAACGACGCGCACGATGACCGCCAGGACATCTACGGCGCGCTGACGTGGAAGCCCGACGATGACACGCGGGTCGACTTCAACATCCAGTTCTTCTGGCAGAACGCCCCCGAGACGCTCGGCGTCAACCGTGTGACCCAGCAGCTCATCGACAGCGGGCTCTACTACACCGGCACCTCGGCGGACACCACTCCCTACCCCGGGCCAATCCCGGCGACCGGCCCCGTGAAGCTGCCCTGGTCGGCCACGCTCTTCTCGATCGGCGACTTCTCCAACGCCAACGTGTTCCGCACGCAGCTGATCGCCCGGCACACGGTCTCGCCCACCCTCACGGTGATCAACCGCACCCTCTTCGAGTACGTGAACCGCCGTCGGTACCAGCAATTCGAATACGCCGAGTACGTGACGCAGCACACCTTCGAGAACCGCACGGAATTCCACTTCGACTGGAGCGGCGCGCGGGTGCCGCAGACGGCCACCGGCGGTTTCACGGTCCGTTACGCGCACTCGCTGAGCTTCGAGAACTATTTCAATGAGTACATCTACAACTTCGACGTGACGGACCCCTCCCGCGTGTTCAACGAGGCGGCCCAGTTCCCCAACTCGTACTTCCCGGGCCTGCCCGGCCCGAACGGGGCGCTGTTCTTCCCGACCGCCTGGGGCAGCCCGGAGACGGTGAACAGCTCGCTGTGGGACGCCGCCGGGTTCTGGCAGCACGAGGTGCGACTCGCGCCGAAGGTCTCGCTGATCGCGGGCGTGCGCGGCGACCTCTACTACGGCCTCGCGCGCGACCCGATACCGCCGCCCGACACCGTGCCGTGGCGCGACTCCGCCACCGTCGGCGCCTTCTCACCGACCGCGAGCCTGCTCTACCGGCCCGCGTCCTGGATGTCGCTCTATGCGACCTATCAGCGCATCCGTGCGGTCAACGGCAACCTCGCGGGCGGCGGCCTGATCCTGACCGATCGCGGCGACGGCGTGGGCGTGCTCAATCGCGACGACTTCCGCAACCGCAGCGACCTCGCCGAGGCAGGCGCCAAGTTCTCCCTGCTCGACCGCAAGCTCTACGCCGCCGCGGCGCTCTTCGACCAGCGCCGCACGCGCATCGGCCTAGGCGGCGAGCACGACGACATCGACGTGCGCGGGCTTGAGCTCGAAAGCGTCTATCAGCCCTCCTCGAATCTCAGCGCCACCGCGAATCTCACGCTTCAGGAGGGGCACTGGGTCGACTCGGCGCCCTTCCAGATGGGCGGACGCTCGATCTACGACGCCTACCTGCTTGGCACCGGCCCCGGCGGCCTGGGCACGTCCACGGGCAGCTACGATCCGTACGCCAACCAGGTCCCCGCGGGCGACTGGCAGTTGATCGGCTTCTCCCGCGCCATGGCCAACGGCAGCGTCCGCTACCGCTTCGACAGCGGCTTCGGCGTGGGCGTGAACGCGAGCTGGCAGAGCTGGCAGCGCGGAAACATCGACAACCAGTGGCACATTCCCGCCCAGTACACGCTCAATGCCTCTCTCTTCTACCAGACGAAGCGGTGGATCGCGAATATCGACTTCCTCAACGTCACCGACCAGCGCAACTGGATCCACAACGGCGACGCCTACACCGCCAGCGAACTGATCTTCCCCGCCCAGCCCTTCCGCATCGAGGGATATGTGAAGATCCGATACTGAGCCCGGGAGAAAAAAATCTCCTTTGCCCCCGGAGCCCGGCGCCCCTCATAGTGCCGGGCTCATGATTTCCCTCCACGAAGGAAAGGGCCCGGGTCCGTCGCGCAAGTCGGACCGGGTCCTGCAGCTACACCTCAAGGTGGCCGGCTGCCGCCCGCCCATCTGGCGGCGCTTCCTCGTGCGGGAATCGATGTGGCTCTCGCGCCTGCACGACGCAATCCAGCTGTCCATGGACTGGTTCGACTACCAGACGCACGCCTTCACCATCGGAACCCTGCGCTACGGAAATCCGCTCAAGCGCGACGATTTCGTGATCGCAGACGACCGCGACGTCCGCCTCTCCGACGTCGGTCTCGATAAGGTCGACCGCTTCAGCTACGGCTACCACTTCGGCTACGGCTGGCAGGTCGACATCGCCATCGAGCAGTCCGGCCCCCTCGTGAAAGGCCAGCGCTACCCCGCGTGCCTCGCGGGCGAGCGCGCGGGGCCGCCCGAGGACTGCGGCGGGCTCGACGCCTACCACGACATGCTCGCCTGCATCCACGAACCGCATACCGAGCTCGGCCGCGAGTGGCTTGACTGGCTCGGGCCCGAGTACGATTCGGAACGCTGCGACCTCGAGGCCATCAACAAGGCGTTCCGCAAGCTCGTGCGCTGAGCGCCACGCCGCCCCCCCTTCCAACGTCCCATGGCGAACAACGAACTCCCTCCCTACGACCCGTACGACCAGGGCCCCGCCTGGTGGACCGGCCACGTCGACGCCCTCGCCGCGGCCGCGGTGTTCGTCGCGACGATCATCCTGACGGTCATCTCCTTCCCGCCGTACAAGGTGCCCGAGTTCGCCTACGCCTTCGGCGCCCCGGCGCTGTTCTGGGCCTACGAACGCCCGTCGTTCAAGCGCTTCGCCTGGACCGTGCTCGGCGCCAATGCCGTCGCGTGGACGATCATCCTTGGCTGGCTCCACCACGTCACCTGGCTGGGCCTGTTCCTGCTCGGCCCGATCGTCGGCGCGTGGGTCGGCTCCTGGTTCCTCGCCGCCTGGTGGGTGATGCCCCGCATGCTCGGTCGCAATGCCCTCGAGCGCATCCTGTGCACCTTCGGCCTGGCAGGCGCCTGGGTCGTGATCGAGTGGACCCGCACCTGGCTGCTCAGCGGTTTCCCGTGGCTGCCGCTCGCGGCGAGCCAGTGGGATCGCGTCACCATCCTCCAAATCGCGTCCTACACGGGAGCCTGGGGCGTGTCGTTCGTGCTGATCGCGGTAAACATCGGCTTCGCCGCGTACGGCCACCGCCTGTTGCGCGAGGGGAAGACCGGGCTCCAGCGCCGAAGCCAGGAGTTCTTCGCCTGCCTGTTCCTGCTGATCGTATGCGTGACCGTGCACGTCCAGGAGACCTTCAACCGCGGCATGTTCACCGTGCCGCTGGGCCGCATCGCGTTCATCCAGCCCGACATTCCGCAGACGGTGAAATGGGATCCCGCGAAGGGACCCGAGATCCTGAAGGTCCTCGAGCGCGGCACGCTCGTGGCGGGCCGCACCTATCCAGACCTGATGCTCTGGCCGGAAGCGAGCACGCCCTGGGCGGTCCGCGGCGATCCGGAAGTGCAGGCGTGGGCGGAGAACCTCGTGCGCCGCGCGGGGCATCCGCTGCTGCTCGGCTCCATCGCCGTCGACCATGCCGGCACGCCCCAGGAAGCCTGGTACAACGGAATCTTCCTGATCACGCCGCACAAGGGCCTCCATCCCGATTTCTACGCCAAGCGGCATCTGGTTCCGTTCGGGGAGTACGTGCCCTTCCGGTCCATCCTAGGCTGGCTGAACAAGGTCGTCCCGGTAGGCGGTGATTTCACCCCGGGCAAGGGCCCGCACACGATGCTCGTGCCGTTCCCACAGGGCGACATTCCCTTCGGCGAACTCGTGTGTTTCGAGGACATCTTTCCCGACTTGGCGATTCAGGACGTGCGCGCAGGGGCGCAGGTGCTGTTCGTCGCGACCAACTGCGGTTGGTACGGAAAGGGGGCGGCCGCGATGCAACAGATGACGCACAGCGTGCTTCGCGCCGTCGAAACCCGCCGGCCCGTGCTGCGCTGCGGGAACGACGGCTGGAGCGGCTGGATCGACGAATTCGGAAACGTTCGCGGCTATGTCCACAACGCGCAGGGTTCGATTTTCATGCGCGGCGACGCGACGATCAACGTGACCCGAGATTCACGCTGGATCGGCCGGGAGAGTTTCTACGTGAAACACGGCGACTGGTTTGTGCTCGTAAGCGCCGGGCTGGCCGCCCTCGCCTTTGCCCTCCTGCGCGTCCAGCGCGCCCCGCAACCGGCGGTCGTCGACGCAGATTCGGGCGACACCGAAAACACGCCCTGACCCAGTTCCCCGCCGTTGGCCGCTCAGGCGGCCTCCGAGGCGGTCTTTGTTTTGCGGGCGAGCTCCTTGACGGCCGGCTCCACCTTGGCGCGGACCGCCTTTTCCATGCGGTCGATGAAGAGCGTGCCGTTCAAGTGATCGGTCTCGTGCTGGATGCAGCGCGACAGCAGTCCATTGCAGAGCAATTCGTGCGATACGCCATACGCATCCTGATACTGGACGAGCACCTCGTCCGGGCGCACAACGTCGCCGCGAATCTCGGCGAATGACAGGCAGCCCTCCTCGTAAACCATCTTCCGGGTACCGGGCTTGGGCGTGATCTTCGGGTTGATAACCGCGAACGGCATCAGGATGTCCGCGGGCGGCTTCGCTCCGTCGAGCAACCAGTCAAAATCCTTGTCCGTGGCGCGCAAGTCGACCACGCACAACTGGATCGCGCGCCCGATCTGTTGGGCGGCGAGCCCGATGCCCTCGGCCGCGTGCATCGTTTCGATCATGTCATCCACCAGCTTACGCAACGGTGCGTCAAACTCGGCCACCTTTACGCCTCGTTGACGAAGGATCGGGTTGTTGTAGTGAACAATCGGGAGCAGCATCGGTCTCTCGAAGTGAATTTTTGGAGGGAGATTCACAAGCGTAATTTCGCCTGCCTGACCGCAAGGCGAGATTTGCGCTCCCGCCACACCGAACTAGAACCGACGTAGATTGACCATGAACCCGACACGGACGCCCATGCCGTCGTCGCCGGCCCCTGCCGGCGCGATTGATTCTCCGCGCCTTGACGGCTCGCGCGGGGCGACCGTTTTCCTATCCGCATGAGCCAGCAAACCGAACAACGCTCCGGCGCCACGCAGGCTGCGGTCTGGCTTGCGGTGGGGCTGCTCGCCCTGGCGGCCGCCTGGGCATTGCCGGTCAATCTGGGGTCGGTGACGCTTCCCCTCCTGCGCAAGGCGGGCGCCGGCACGCCCGACCTCGCAGCCGTGGGGCAGGAGTGGGTCCAATCCGAGAAGATCGGGCCCGCCACCCTGTTGCTCGATGCCGCCGAGGCGATCCACGACCCTGGTGCGCCGGCGCTGCGCGCTTCGATCGCGTCCCTGGCCGCCAAGCAGTCTGAGCTCGTGGCCTGGGGCGGATGGGATCCGTATCTGGACCCTGTGCTCAAGCTCAAGCGTCCGGGCGGCGCGCCCTCGGTGAGCACGCCGGTGATCGATTTCCTGGTGCCGGAGGATGCGCGCGACGCGCTGCGTTCCTACCTCGCCAACTCCCGTTCGCTCGGCGTGCAAAGCCTGCTGAAACTCGAGGATCTGAATCAGACCGGACGGTTCGTGCCCGCGAAGGAACCGGGTGGCCAGCCGCTGGACACCTTAATCCTGCTCTCAGCCCTGCTCTACCAGGGAGATCACTTTTCGCCGGCGCTCCAGCGGCAGGTCCGGGCGATGACCGACACGGCCCTTCGTCAGAATCAGCTGGGCGACCTGGAAGGCGTATTCCTGGACCTGCTGTCGCTCGCGCGACGGCTCGACTGGGTGCAGCTGTGCGAGTTACTGAACCGCACCGAGGACACAAAGACCGTGGGTGAATACGCGCACCTCGCCCGCGTGGCGCCACACGAGCTGCCCTTGATCTACGCCGCGGCGCTTTATTCGTCCTCCGCAGACCGCGTCGCCGCGTACCTCCTGCACTACGGCAAGTCAGGACTGGCGGATTTGCGCACCGCGATGGGACTGGGCCGGGGAGCTGCCCGGCTGCTCGTGGAGCGCCAGCTCCCGATCAACCGCAGCCCGGTGGCCGGACTGAGCGAAGCAGCGTCGCTGGGCATCCTCTATCCGCGACTCTCCCTGGTCCTGCGCTGGCTCGGTTTCCTCGTCGGAGCCTTCGCCCTGCTCAAGGGACTTGACCGCCTGCTTTTTCGCGCCCAGCCCGGTTTCGGGCCGGCGCTTCCCCACGCCAAGAGCGGCGTGCTGGCGCTCCTGATAGGCGCGCTGTTCGCCCTCGCCACCGAACCCTACCTGCTCAAGGCCGCCCCCATCTCCGAATTCAAGGCCCACCTGCTCATCCCCGCCCTCACCGCCCAACCGCCTTCCGTAACTCAACACGCAACCACCTCTCCTCTCGCCATGGACTCATCCACCCTGCTCTCCATCGCCATCTTCGCGGCCCTCCAGGTCGTGATGTACCTCATCTGCCTGCTCAAGATTCGCGAGATCGGCCGCCAGGACATGTCACCCGCGTTGAAGCTCCGCCTCATGGAAAATGAGGAAAACCTGTTCGACAGCGGCCTGTACATCGGCATCGCAGGCACGGCCACCGCGCTGGTGCTCCAGGTGCTGCGCATCATCGAGCCCAACCTGCTCGCTGCGTATTCCTCCAATCTCTTCGGAATCACCTGCGTGGCGCTGGTGAAGATCCGCCATGTGCGCCCGTACAAGCGCACGCTCATCCTTGAAAGCCAGGGTGCCGCGCTCCAGGCCCAGCCGGCCAAATAGGCCCGGGTTCCGGCAACCCCGCTCCGTGCGATGAACAAAACGCTCCTCCTCGTCATCTGCGACTTCCTCCTGCTCAACCTCCTCGCGCTCACACGCTGGGAGAAGGCGGAGCCGTTCCGCCCGACGCACGCGGCGATCCCGCCGCACGCCACCAACGGGGCGGCGACCGCCGAGCAGGACCTCGTCGCCACGATGCGCCAGTCGCTCGCCGATGAACAGTCCACGCGCGATCGGCTCGCCCGCGAGCTTGCACAACGCTCCCAATCAGTCGCCTCGCTGCAGGCGGAAAAATCCCAGCTCAGCGCCTCACTCCAAGCCTCCCAGACCCAGGCCGGCACGCTGCACAACCAGCTTCTCTCGGCCGAGCAGCTCGCCGCCGCGCGCCAAGCGCGCCTCGCCGCACTCGAACGCGACCTGGCCCTGCGCGAGGCCGAGGCGAAGCAACAGAAGGCTCAGCTCGACGCGCTTCAGAAGGCCCAGGCCGACTCCGCAAACCGGATCCAGAATCTGAGCGTCGCCGTCAAGGTCGCCGACGAGGAGAAGCGCCTGCTCCAGCAGACGGCCGACTCGCTCAAACAGCAGGTGCAGGCCGAGCGGCTCGAACGCCAGAAGGTCCAGGAAACGACCATCCAGCTCGCCCAGGGTGTCGACAAGCTCGCCGCGAATTCCGGAGAGCTCACCAAGGAGATCCGCGAAAACCGGCCGATCAACGCGAACGTCCTGTTCAACGAATTCCTCGCGAACCGCGTCGCCGTGGACGTCCGCGCCGCACGCGACAACTCCTTCCTCGGCACGCTGCAGCGGTCGGGCAAGACCGGGTCAGTGGTCGTCTCGGACGGTACTCAGGACTACGCCCTGCTCCACGTCGACGAGACCCCGTTCAGCTACCAGGACCCCTTCATCGATTGGAAGACCATCACGGTGGCGCTCGACCACGGCGGCCACGATGTGAAGGGGACCGCGCTCGCCTTTCTGAGCGCCGATCCACGCATCGTCGCGGTGCCGCTGACCGCCTCGCAGGCCGCCGCCCTCGGAACGCACGTCTACCACCTTGCGAAGGAGCCCTACCGCTTCCCCAAGGCGATGCTCGTGAACCGCGGCGGCAAGGGCTACGGCGAGGTGCCGTTCCAGCTCGACGCCTCGAATCCGGGCTTCGTGAAGATGGACAACCGCTTCATCAAGATGCTCGCGGGCGACTTCACGCCCTCGCGCGGCGACCTGGTCTTCAGCCTGAGCGGCGAGTTCCTCGGCATCATGGTCAATTCCGACTACTGCGCCGTGCTGTCGGCGATCAAGCCGGCGCGCACCCTGACGCTGCCCGACACTTCCGGCCAGGGCACGGCGCGACTCTTCTCGGAGTTCGGCGCGCGCATCCAGGCTATGCCATTCCGGATGCAGTGACGACCGGCGCGCCCCGGAGCCGCGAAAACGCGTATCCGGGGCGACGGTACATTGGCATCACGTGACCGCGGGCAGGTGGCGGAGCGCCTCGTCGATCGCGGCGTCGGGATGCTCGTAGTCCTCGAGCTTGCCCGAGAGGTAGGCGTCGTAGGCACTCATGTCGAAGTGCCCGTGTCCGCTGTAGCAGAACACAATGCACTTCTTATCGTTGCGCCTTGCGCGGTCGATGGCCGACCGGATGGCGTGGGAGGTCTCGGGCGCGGGCACGAAGCCCTCGGTGGATGCGAACTGAATGGCCGCCTCGAAGACCGAGTTCTGCGGATAGGCCTCGGCGCGGATCAGGCCGAGCTTGGTGAGGTGCGCGATGATGGGCGCGGTGCCGTGGTAGCGCAGCCCGCCGGCGTGAATGCCGGGAGGGACGAAGCTGTGGCCGAGCGTGTACATTTTCACGAGCGGCGTGAGCTTGGCGGTGTCGCCGAAATCGTAGGCGTAGACGCCCTTCGTGAGCGAGGGGCAGGCCGAGGGTTCCACGGCGATGATTTCGAGTTCGGGGCGCTTCAGCTTGTCGGGAATGAAGGGCAGGCACAGGCCACCAAAATTGCTTCCGCCGCCGACGCAGCCGATGAGCACGTCGGGCTTCTCACCGGCGAGTTCGAGCTGACGTTTGGTCTCGAGGCCAATGACCGTTTGGTGAAGCAGCACGTGATTGAGCACGCTGCCCAGGGTGTACTTGGTGTCCGCGTGCGTGGCGGCGTCCTCGACGGCCTCCGAGATGGCGATGCCGAGGCTGCCGGGGGTATCGGGATGTTCCGCGAGCACGGCCTTGCCGGACTGGGTGCGTTCCGAGGGGGAGGGAAAGACCTCTCCGCCCCAGATGTGCATGAGCGAACGGCGGTAGGGTTTCTGGTGGTAGCTGGACTTCACCATGTACACCGTGCACTGCAGCCCGAAGACCTTGCAGGCGAACGCGAGGGAGGAGCCCCACTGGCCGGCGCCCGTCTCGGTGGAGAGCCGGCGCACGCCCTCGCGCTTATTGTAGTAAACCTGGGCGAGCGAGGTGTTGAGCTTGTGGCTTCCCGACGGGCTGAGGCTCTCGTTCTTGAAATAGATGCGGCAGTTGGTCTTCAGCGCCTTCTCGAGGCGGACGGCCCGGACGAGGGGCGTCGGACGCCAGATCTTGTACAAGTCGCGCACCTCGGAGGGGATCGCGATCCAGCGGTCGCCGCTCATCTCCTGCTCGATCAGCGCACGCGGGAAGATCGGGGCCAGGTCGTCGGGCCCGAGCGGCTTGCCCGTGCCGGGGTGGAGCGGCGGAGGGAGCGGCTCCGGAAGGTCGGCCAGCACGTTGTACCAGGCGGAGGGAATCTCGTCTTGAGGCAGGTGAACGTATTCGGGAGGCATGGAGTTGAGGGGTGAGCGGGGTCGCCGCGCCCGGGGATAGGGCACGAGCGAGCAAAACCATCACCCGGTCCGGGGCAATCCCGATCCGAGTCCGTTCAGACGCCGGCGGGGACCTCGTGCAGATCCACGAGCAACTCGTAGTCGACCAGCACATACGCCAGCCGGCCGGAATGGTCGCGTAGCCAGCCGCCGGTCTTGTCGCAGCGACGGACAATGATGTGGGCCGGCTTGTGATCCAGCACCGCCATGCCGTGCGCCTTCAGGTCCGAAGCAACGTCGTGCGTGATCTGCGCCATCTCGGGCGCGGACATCAGCCCCCGCATCCCCGCAGTGCTCACGTCGATGCCCTTCACCCAGCCAAACAGCTCGAAGTACGCGCGATGCGGATCCAGGTCGATGTGCACGTGGTCGGCATCCTGCCACTGCTCGACTGCCCCGCGCTCCAGGGAGGCGGCGACGCCGTCGCGGCCGAGTTGCCACAGCGCATGGTGCTCGGGGGGGCTGTAAATCGCGAGCGGCGCCTTTGTGTGCACGCGTGGACCGCGGCGGCTGTTGCGCAGGCGCTCGACCCGGCCGAATTCCTCGTAGGGATTGTTGAACCGCATGCTGGCCATCACCTGGGGCGGGATGTGCTGGACGAACGAGGCGCCGGCGTAGAGCGGGACCTCTTGGGCGAAGCGGCTGACCTTCACGACCAGCTCCACGGGCCGCCCCCCCACTCCCGCGGCTCCATACCGATAGACGGTGCCCGTGGACTGCCCCAACCGCTCCCCCTGCCGGTAAAACCGCCCTCCCTCGTACCACGCGCTCGGGACCAGCGCTGCGAGCACCGGCCATCCATGATGCGAGACCAGAAGCGTTCCCAGTCCCGGATCGTCGAACACCGCATAACGAACGCCGTACACCTCAGCGGTCTTCACCGCCGGCAACCGGGAAAACAGCAGCCGTCGCGCAAGCGAGTCATGCCCCTCCGCCTCCTGGCGCGCCGCAGCCGTGAGCCCGCACGCCTGCCGCTCGCTCTCCCCACAGAAACAGTGGGGCCCGCAAGGCCACGTGTCGTGGCCAGGCCAGAAATCGCTCGCGGATGCGGGGGGTGCGCCTTCCATCTTGCTCGGATTCGGATCCTCCCGCTATGGCCTAACGTGACAATTGAAAAGCTCCGTCAGCAGACCGCGTTTTACACGGAATAAATTCTGATTATCATCTCACCCTCAATGACCGCCTCCGAGAAGCCGACCGCAACGCAATATCACGTCGACGCCGACATTTCCCAGGACATCGCCAAACTCACGCATCGTCTCGATGAGATCATCCGTGAGCAGGCGGGGGCGCGGTTTTTCGAGAAACTCGCCAGCATCCGGCGTTTCGCGATCACGAATCGCAAGGCGCACTGGCACGATCTGACCGGGGTGATCGGCCGCCTGAGCGTGGCAGAGGCCTACGACGTGGTGCATGCGTTCAGCCTGTTTTTCCAGCTTGTGAACCACTGCGAAGAGCAGGCTCGCCTGCGGCACCTGCAGCGCAACCCCGAGCCGCCGATGTCGGTGGCGAAGCTCTTCGCCGAACTGCGCGCGGCGGGCGTGAAGCCGGCCGATCTGCAGCGCTGCCTGGACGAACTCGAGATCCAGCCTGTGCTGACCGCCCACCCGACCGAGGCGAAGCGCCGCACGGTGCTCGACCACATCCACCGCCTGAACCGTCCCGATGCGGACGCGGACGAGGTTCTGGAGACCCTCTGGCACACCGAGGAGGTGCGCCAGGAGCGGGTCACGCCGATCCAGGAGATCGCAAATGCCGCGTTCTTCTTCGAGCACGCGATCTTCGATGCGACGACCCGGTTCTACCAGGACTTCGACCAGGCCCTGGCCCGGCAATTTCCGACCGTGAAGCGCAAACGCGCCTTTCTCACCTACGCGAGCTGGGTGGGAGGCGACCGCGACGGCAACCCGTTCGTCACCCCGGAGCTCAGCCGCACGGCCGCGGACTGGTATTCGCGGGTGGCCTACTCCCATTATGAGAAGGAGTGCGCGATGCTCGTTCGCGAGGTGACGCACGCCGACAAGGACAACCACCCGAGCACGCTCGCCGAGCCGGCTTCGGAGTACCAGCCCTTCGAGCGTCTGCGCGCCCGCATGGTGACGCTGCGCAAGCAGCTCCACGAGCGCACCGCCGACATCACGAAGGTGCGGCGCGAGCTGCTCGCCATCCGAAACGACCTGATTTCGCGCAAGGCCCATCGCGCCGCCAACGGGCGCATCGCGAACCTGATCCTCCAAATGGAGATCTTCGGACCGCACCTCGCGGAGCTCGATTTCCGCGACCACAGCGAGCGGCTCTCCTCAGCCGAGCTCGACGTGCTGTCCGAGCTCGATGCAATCGCGTCGATCCAACGCATGCGCGGCAAGGCCGCGGCCAACCACTTCATCCTGTCGATGACGAACGGCCCCGAAGTCATCCTCCGCCTGCTCGAGCTCGTACGGCGTGCGGGCCTGAAGGACATCGACCTGGTGCCGCTCTTCGAGACAATCGAGGATCTGGAGGCGTCGACGACGATCCTCGAGGCGCTGTGGTCGGACAAGGCCTACCGCAAGCACCTCGCCCGGCGCGGCAACCTGCAGGAGGTCATGGTCGGCTATTCAGATTCGAACAAGGACGGCGGATACCTCGCCGCGAACTGGCACCTGTACAAGGCGCAGAAGGCCATGGCGATCTCCGCCCAGAAGGCGGGCATCAAGCTGCGGTTCTTCCACGGCAAGGGCGGCACGATCGATCGTGGCGGCGGCGCCAGCCACCGAAGCCTCCGCGCACAGCCGCACGCCGCCGTGGGCGGCCGCATCCGAATCACCGAACAGGGCGAAGTCGTCTCCCTCAAGTACTCCCATCCCGCCATCGCCCAGCGCAACCTCGAGCAGCTCACCTCGGCCGTCATCGCCGCCGCCTGCCTGCCCCAGCCCGAGGAGATCGAGTCCCGTCTCGGCGAGTGGGAACCCGCACTAAACCGCGTCTCGGAGCTCGCGACCGAACATTATCGGAAGCTGGTCTACGAGACCCCCGAGTTCGTCGAATATTTCTGGGAGGCCACACCGATCGACCTCATCGAACACCTGCGCCTGGGCTCCCGCCCGACGCGCCGCCAGTCGACGCGCGACCTGAGGCAGCTGCGTGCGATTCCGTGGGTCTTCGCCTGGACGCAGTCGCGCCACCTGCTGTCGGCCTGGTTCGGCCTGGGCCACGGGTTCGCCGCGTACATCGCGGAGACTCCCGGCGGCGCGGAGAAGCTGCAGGAGATGTATGTGAAGTGGCCCTTCTTCCGGACCCTCATCGACAATGCGGAGATGTCGCTCGCAAAGGCGGACCTCGACATCGCCCGCCGCTACGCCGCGCTGGTGCGCTCGACGTCGGTGCGCAACGAAATCTTCGGACGTATCGAGGCCGCCTATGAGATTTCGGTCCGTCACATCCTGCTGATCACCGGCCGTTCAAAGCTCCTGGAGAAACAGCCCGTGCTCGCCCAGTCGCTGCTCCTGCGCAACCCGTACGTCGACCCGCTTCACCACATCCAGATTCGCTTCCTGAAACTGTGGCGCGAGGCCAAGCCCAACGCACGCACCGAGGATCTCCGCCGCCTGCTCGCGCTCACGGTCAACGGCATCGCCTTCGGAATGAAGAGTACCGGGTGACCCGGGAAGAAGCGTGAAGCGAGGAGCGGGAATCGAGACTGATTCCAGCGGCGCTGCGCGCGCATTCGGGTCGAACATCGAACCGGGTGAACAGAAGGCAACAAGGGTAACGAAGAGCTGAAACTCAAACGGAGCCTGGGTTGCAGGACTGTCGCACAAGGGTTGGAGAGCCCCAATTTCTCCAGGCAAAGCGGTATCCCCTGACTCAGCACAACCGAGCCCACTTCGTTACCTTCGTTGCCTTCCGTTCAAAAATCCATCCCCACTCCCCGCTCCCCCGCACCCTTCGGTGGTTGCCCGCACGGTTCGGTTCGCCCAGGATCGCTGCGCCCCATGACTGCCACGATCCGTGTCCACGTCATCACCTTCCGTCGCCCCCGACTCCTGAAACGCTGCCTCGAAAGCGTCAGCGCGCAGACCTTCGGCGACTGGACACTCGAGGTGCTCAATGACGACCCGTCCGACGGCCGCGTGGCCGAATTGATCCGCGAGCTGGATGACCCGCGCATCCGCCTGTCTGAGCCATGTATCCACCGGGGCGCCACAGCCAACTTCAATCACGCCTTTCGTCCCCTCGACGAACCGTTCGCCAGCATTCTCGAGGACGACAACTGGTGGGAACCGGGATTTCTCGCGACGATGCTTGCCGCGCTCGAGCGGCACCCCGACACCGAACTCACCTGTGGAAACGAGCGCCTGTGGACGGAGGAGGCCGACGGATCCTGGACCGACACCCATACGACCATCTGGCCCGACCACGCGGGCGAAGCCCTTTTCTTCCCACAGCTCGCCGATCTCTGCGGCCGCGCGAAACTCTGCAACAGTTCCCTGCTCTACCGGACGCGTCGCTCGGCACACTGGCGGACGCCCGATTCGATTCCCGTGGACGTCACCGAGCATTTCCGAGAACGGGTCGTCCCCACCCCGTTCCTTCTGGTTCACGCGCCGCTGACGAACTACGCGGTCACCCGCCACACCGCGCGCTCCAACCGGCGCGAGATCTGGGGTGGCTATCAGCTGCTCCTGGTCGGGAGCGTGTTCAGCCTGCTGCCGTCCGAGTCCCGCCGTGCGCTCGCCGCGAGCCTTTTCGCGAAGCTTAGGCCCAGTGGTTATGTCGCGACCGCCGGACTGCTCGGCGCGGGCTTCCTCATCCCCGAGGCCGGCGAACTCTGGCGGCAGGCCACCCCGCGTGAGAAGCTGCGTTTTGCCGCCTCGAGCCTGCGCCACCTCGGCAGTTTTCTTGCGCTGCGCCAATTTCGACTCCGGCACAGGGCAGATTGGGATTTCCTGGTCTCTGCGCAGGCGGCGGCTTCGATACGCCGCTTCGCATGACCTATCCGCCCTTCGTCCGACGTGGATGGGGGCACAATCCGTGTCGTCAAAACTGACGTAAGAAACCGGTTGCACGTCGCCGCCGTTCACCCAGCGTATGCACACAGTTGAGTCATTCCCCACCCCGCGCTACGCCGATGAACGACAGACCCACGATCAAGGATGTTGCACGCCTGGCCCAGGTGCATTTCACCACGGTCTCCATGGCGATGCGCGGGCATCCGAGCATTCCCGCCGCCACCCGCGAGCGCATCCTGGCGATCGCAAACCGAATCGGTTACCAGCGCAACGAGGTGTTCTCCGCGCTCACGCGGCGCCGCTCGAATTTCGGAGGCGGCTACCTGACGCCCCGCATCGCCTATCTGGCAAACCAGTCGCCTGAGGAAGGGTATCTCAAGGTCGCCCACAACGTGCTCTTCGTGGCGGGCGCCCGCCGGCAGGCCGAGGCACTGGGCTACGACTTCGAGCTGGTGTACGTCGCCCCCGGCCACCACGACTCGCGTTCGCTCGACCACTACCTGAAGTCGCGCTCGATCCGCGGCTTCATCATCGGGAGCTTCATCCCGGGCCGCCCCGACCTCGGCGTCGACTGGAACGACTATGCGGTGGCCAAGATCAATTCGCGCCAAGTCGCCCCCGGCGTGCCCTTCGTATCCAACGATCAATACGGCGAGGTCCGCTGTGCGTTCTCCAACCTCCGCCGGCTCGGTTACCGGCGGATCGGCCTGGCCGTGGGTCAGCCCGACGAGCAGGTCACGGACGGCATGCACCAGTCCGCCCTCCTCCTCGAACAGGCCGGGATCCCCGCCCGCGACCGCGTTCCGCCGCTGCTCTTCCCGACCGAGGCTAACACCTCTCGCGAGGTCGTGCCCCTCCTGCGCGCCTGGATCCGCAGCCACCGGCCGGACGCGGTGCTCTGCACCTGGGCCACGATCGCGGACATGATCCGCGAGGCCGGCTTCGACTGTCCCGGCAAGGTCGCCTGCGCCAGCCTTTGCCTCTCCAAACCGGATCCCGCCGTCGCCGGCATCGTCGCCAGTCTCGAACCTGTCGGCGAACAGGCGGCCTCGCTGCTCGTCGCCGCCCTGCGCGCGGAGACCCGGGGCATCCCGAGCCTCGCCACCGCCACCTATGTCCGCGGCACCTGGTTCGACGGGGCGACCGCCCCCAATCGCGTGACGACAATGACAGAAGCCAGAGGTCGGAGCCCTGAAGGCATGACCAGCCGATCCTCGTACCAAATACCTAAGCAATGATCTTCGACCCCAACTTCCGGCGTTTTGCCCCAGGCATTCGACCGCAGCCCTCCGGTCCATGCCTTCCTCTGTGTCCTCTGTGTCCCTGTGGTTCAATTCTCACCTCCAGGATGACTTAGGATGACTCCACGCCCCACCCTCCGCGATGTCGCACGCAAGGCCGGCAATCTCCATCCGTCCACCGCGTCCCGCGCCCTGCACAACGACCCCGCCATCTCGCCTGAGACGCGCGCGCTCGTGCTGCGTGCGGCGGCTGAAATCGGTTATCACCCCGATCCGCTGCTCGACGCATTCAACCAACACCGCAAGGAGGTGCGTCCGCACAAGCTCGAGCCGGTCATCGCCTTTGTATCCGATTTCGACTCACGCGAAGCCCTCGGTGCTTCGCCCGTCGACGCCGTCACCTGGGAGTCCGTGCGCGAAGCCGCCGAGCGCCTGCACTGTCGGGCCGAACTGTTCTTCGTCGGTTCGCGGCAGCTTCGCCCGGAACGACTGGGCCAGATCCTCCACACTCGTGGGATCGGTAGCGTCATCATCGGCGCCTGCCGCGATCTCAACCTCGAGCTCAGCCTGCCCTGGGAGCTGTTCTGCTCCGTCCGCATCCGCGCACATCACCTCGCCCAACCCCGCCGCGTCGTCGCCAGCGACCAGCGCGGCGCAGCCCGGCTCGCCGCGAGACACCTCCACGAATCGGGTTGCCGCCGCATCGGCCTGCTCTGCGCGGAGCCCCGCGCCCGCTTGGAAAGCGATTTTCTGCAGGCTGGCTACCTCTTCGAATGCGCCGCGCTGAATCTCGAACCGTTTACCTCGATCACCGCCCCCGGCTCGCCGGCGCCCGATGCCACAGGCGTGGCCCGATGGATCAAGGCCTCCGCCCTCGACGGGGTGATCTCCGACGATCCGCGCCTGATCGAATTCCTGCATCGGGAAAAAGTCCCCTGCGCCGCCCTCGACGCGACAGGGCTTCCCGACGAAATCGCGGGGGTGATCCACGACCACCGCCATGTCGGATCCCAGGCCGTCGAACAAGTCGTGAGCCTTTCGCGCGCAAACCAGCGGGGCGCAGGCGAGGCTCCCGTGATCAGCCTCATCCCCGTCTCCTGGCGCGACGGTGCCTCCCTACGACCCGCCGCAAAAGCGCCCAAGCCGCGGGCGCGAGGCCGCTGATCCGGAAGGCGGGATGCCGATTCGCCCCGTCCAAGGCGGAGCCTCCGCTCTCAAAATAAGAACGAGTCCTTCGAGTGCGCTCTGCGTCTGACGCAGTTTTTCCAGTCGTGCGCGGCCCCGCAATCCTGCCGCGCTGACAAGACTGACTTCCAGCTCCCAAATTCTGAAATCATTCTCGATTCTCACTTCCCGCGTCTCGCTTCTTCTTCCAGCTTTTCCCTTCGCCGCGATCGAAACCGATCTGCGTCCATCGCCATGAAGGAACCCGCATCCCGGCGGTGTTCACTCTGCCACCCCGCACTGATTCGCCCCACCCCTCCATGAAGCCCAACCTGCGTCTTCTGTTCCTCGTCCTGGTCCTCGCGGCTCCCCTCGGTGCCGCGTCCATGTTTCGCGGCGACGCCGCGCACGGCGGCACCTATGCCAGTGCGCCACTTCGCAGCCTTCACGGCATGAAATGGAGCTTCGCCACGGGCGGGCCAATCGTCGGATCCGCCACCGTCTGGGACGGCTGCCTCTACGTCGGGAGCGACGATCGCCGGCTCTACGCGCTCGACCCGGCCACAGGCACCAAACGCTGGAGCTTCACCGCCGACGGGCCGGTCCGCTCCACGCCCGCAGTCGACCACACGGGCGTGTATTTCCTCAGCTACGACGGCCTCTTCCACGCCCTCGACCCGAAATCGGGCGCCCCGCGCTGGACCTTCAAGACTGGCGGTGAACGCCATTTCGAGGCCCGCGGCCTTCATGGCATGCACCCCGCCACGCAGACCATTCCCGACGTCTGGGACATGTACTCCTCCTCGGCCACGCTTGCCGACGGACTGGTGTTCTTCGGGTGCGGCGACGGCTGCGTCTATGCCCTTCGCGAGGCGGACGGCTCCGTCGCCTGGCGCTTCCAGACGGGCGACGTCGTGCATGCCTCCCCGGCCGTGGCGGATGGACTCGTGGTCGTCGGCAGCTGGGACAGCATGCTCTACGCCCTCGACGAGCGGACCGGCGCCGTTCGCTGGAAGTTCAAGACGGGCGAGGACCCGGTGAACCACAACCAGGTCGGCTTCCAGTCCTCCCCGACGATCGTGAACGGCACCGTGTACGTCGGTTGCCGCGACGCCCACGTGTACGCCGTGGACCTGAAGACCGGCACCCAGCGCTGGACCTATTCCACCAAGGGCTCCTGGGTGATCGGCACGCCCGTCGTCCACGACGGCGCGGTCTGGGTCGGAACGTCCGACACCGGCCAGCTGATGGCCCTCGACGCGCGCACCGGCGCCCTGCTGCACTCGCTGGACATGAAGATCTACACGTTCTCGTCGGTCGCCGTGGCGGGAGAATTCGGATACGTCGGCACCTTCGACGGCCGCCTCCACGCCGTCGACCTCGCCTCGGCCAGGGAGGTCTGGAACTTTCAGACCGACGCCGGTCGCGCCGACCGCGGCCACGTCCTCGGCGCCGACGGACGCCAGCTCCCGACGCTCTTCCAAGTCGACTCGGACCCCACGGCTCCACCGTTTCAATACGAGTGGATGGGCCGCATCTTTGACCGTCTCTACGAACTCGGCTCGTTCGTGTCATCCCCGGTCGTCTCGGACGGCGTGGTGTACGCAGGGTCCGCCGACGGCCGGGTTTACGCGCTCGAGTGAGCCCCCCGCGGTCCGAAACGCCTCCGGTCGCACGGATGTCACACAAAGTTAACGCCGCGGCCATTGCCGCGGCGGCGCCGGATGTTGATCTCCGGGGTGATGAATCCTGGCGACATCGATCCGGAGTCCCGCGCACCGGCCGCACACGCGCCGCTTTCGGCGGAGCTCACGCCGGTCGAGGCGCTCGTGCACCACGCGTATTCGATTCCCGGTGACCTGCCGCTGGAGCAGACCGAGCGGACCTTCCGGGAGCGGAACACCGAGTACCTCGCGCTCACGCGAAACGACCGCGTCACCGGCCTGTGTTCCCGGCGCAAACTCGGCGAGCTGATGGCCTCGCGTTTCGGCTTCGCCCTCCACGGGCGGGAACCGGCCCACTCGGCCCAGGTGGACCGGCCGCTCGTGTTCGAGCAGGGCTCCCCCGTCCGCGGGCTGCTGTCCGCCGCGATGGCGCGCCAGGGCGACGCGTTTCACGAGGACGTCGTTATCGTCGATGCCGAGCACCGCCTGGTCGGACTGGTCCCCGCCGAGCGGCTCGCACACCTCCAGAGCCGGATCATGGCCGAACAGTTTCGCCAGCTCGAGGGCCGCAACCTCGAGCTTCGCCGCACGAACGAGGCCCTCGGCCAGGCCCAGGCGCTTTGGATCGGACTCTTCGAAAGCAGCCTGCTTGGCGTGGCGCTGCTCGACTCAGACGGACGCATCCAGGCATACAACCGCCGCTTCGCCCTGCTGCTCGGACTACCGTCCGGTGAGGCGGCGGGAGCGCACCTTCGCGACTTTCTGCCGGAGGCCGACCGCGACCGCTGGCCGTCCGTCATCCCGGCCGGCCCAGGCTCGCCGCCCGTCAAGTCCGAACTCCCGCTCCGGGTCGCGGACCGCGGCACCCGGCTGTTCCGCATCGCAGCCGATTGGATCACCGCCACAGGGCATGCCTGCCTCTGCATCGACGACATCACCGATCAGCGCGCGCTCGAACGGCGAATGAAGCAGAACGAGAAACAGGTGCTGCTCGACACCCTGGTCGGCGGAATCGCCCACGAGCTCAACAACAAGCTTACCCCCGTCATGGGCTTCGCCGAACTGCTCGCGGGCTGCGCCGACGAGCGCACCCGCAACAGCTACGTCGGCCTCGTCTCCAAGTACACCGCCGAGGCCGCCGGAATCATCCGCCAGCTCTTGCACCTCTCGCGCCCCGAAACCGGACAGCGCCTCCGCGTCGACCTGCGCGAGGTCGTGCGCGACACGCTGATCATGCTGAAATTCCAGCTCCGCGAAAGCCGCACCCAGCTGCACACCGAGCTTCCGAACGAAGCCGTCGAGGTGTCCGCCGATCCCGCCCAGCTCAAGCAGGTCCTGATCAACCTGGTGATCAATGCGCTGCACGCGACCGAGCACCGGAGCGACGGTCAAATCGTGATCCGCCTGCGGCGGGAAGAGGCGGCGGCGGAACTGGAGGTCAGGGACAACGGCTCCGGCATGCCCCCGGAAGTGCAGCAGCGCATCTTCGACCCGTTCTTCACCACCAAGGCACCCGATCGCGGCACCGGCCTGGGCCTGAGCGTCTGCCAGAGCATCCTCCGCCAGCACGCCGGCTCCATCGCGGTCGAGAGCGAGCCGGGGCGCGGGGCCAGGTTCCTCGTGTCGCTGCCGGTTGCCGCGGGTTCGGCAAACGCTGCCGCCGTGCCCGCCCCCGTCCCGGTCCGTGCCGCCCCGGGGGAACGCACCGGCGCCGGTCGCGTGCTTGTCGTTGACGACGAGGATTCCATCCGCCTCCTGCTCGGCCAGGTGCTGGGCCACCGCCTCGGCTGCCGCGTGGACTTCGCCAGCAACGGAGCCGCCGCCCTCGAGTCCGCACGGGCCTCACGCTACGACCTTGTCGTATCCGATGTCCGGATGCCCGGCATGAGCGGCACCGAACTGTATTCACAACTCCTCGACTCCGATCCCGCCCTCGCGCGCCGCTTCGTCTTCGTCACCGGACACGCCGGCGACTCCGAACTCTCGCACACGCTCGCCGCCTGGGACGTCCCCGTCCTCAGGAAGCCGTTCTCCCCAGCCGAGGTCACCGCCGTCTGCGGCCCCCTCCTCGGAGGCGGCAACCTCGCCGCGTGAGCGCCCGGCCGCGTCCCGGAATCGGGACGCGCGCGTCTCGCTTCCGAAACTTCCAGCGCGGGCTCGCCACGATCGACGGCCGCTAGGCCCTGCCGGATAAAGGCTTCCGATGCGCAGGGAATCATGGCATGAACCTTGCGAAGAGTAAGACTCCATGACGACCCCTTCCGCGCGCATCCTGATCGCCGACGACCAAGCCGATGTTCTCGAAGCCCTACGCCTCCTGCTGAAACCCGAGGGCTTCGCGGTCGAGGCCGTGCGCTCACCCGCCGCCGCACTCAAGGCCGTCGAGTCCCGCGATTTCGACCTGGCCCTCATCGACCTCAACTACGCCCGCGACACCACCAGCGGAGCCGAGGGGCTCGACCTGCTCGCAAAACTTCAGGCCGCCGACGGCACGCTCCCTGTGGTCGTGATGACCGCCTGGGCCTCCGTCGAGATCGCCGTCGAGGCCATGCGCCGCGGCGCAAAGGATTTCGTCACCAAGCCCTGGGACAATCCGCGTCTGCTCACGATCGTCCGCAACCAGCTCGAGCTGGCCCAGGCGGTCCGCGCCTACCGCCGCCTCGCCGAGGAGAACCGCATCCTGCGAGGCGGCAAGGGAGGACCCACGCTCATCGCCGAATCTGCCGCGATGCGCCCGGTGCTCGAGGTCATCTCACGCGTCGGCCCCAGCGACGCCAACGTCCTCATCACCGGCGAAAACGGCACCGGCAAGGGCCTCGTTGCCCAGGCCCTGCACGCGATCTCCGCAAGGACCGACCAGCCCTTCATCTCAGTCAACATGGGCGGCCTGCCCGAGGGGGTTTTTGAAAGCGAGCTCTTCGGCCACGTGCGCGGCGCCTTCACCGACGCGAAGGCCGACCGCGCCGGGCGCTTCGAACTCGCCGACGGCGGCACGCTGTTTCTCGACGAGATCGGCAACATTCCCCATTCGCAGCAGGCCAAGCTCCTGCGAACCCTCGAGACAGGCGAATTCGAGCGCGTCGGCTCCTCGAAGACCCACCGCGCCAATGTCCGCCTCATCTCCGCCACCAACGCCGACCTCGCGGGTGAGGTCTCCGCGGGCCGCTTCCGCCAGGACCTGCTCTTCCGGCTCAACACGATCCAGCTCCACCTCCCGCCCCTGCGCGAACGCCGCGAGGACATCGACCTGCTCGCCCAGCACTTTCTCCACCAGCACACCGAGCGCTACCGGAAGGCCGTCACCGGCTTCGACCCCGGCGCCGTCGAGGCGCTCAAATCGTATCCGTGGCCCGGAAACGTCCGCGAACTCGACCACGCGATCGAGCGCGGCGTGCTGATGTCCACCGGCCGCGTCATCCGCGACACCGACCTCGGCCTGAAGGCCGGCTCGGGGTCACAAAGCCTCGACGAGATGAGCCTCGAGGAGGTCGAGGCCTTCTTCATCAAGAAGGTGCTGGCCCGCAGCGGCGGCAACGCACGGACAGCCGCGGAGGCGCTCGGCCTCTCCCGCAGCGCCTTCTACCGACGGCTCGAAAAATACGGCCTCTGATTCCCGTCCGACCTCCCCGCCCCTTGCGCCTCTCCCATTCCCAACGTGTGCTGCTCTACGCCGCCCTCGCCGGCTTGCCCGCCGTCGTCGCGGCGATGCTCATGCTCTGGCTGGAGCCCCACGCCGCGCACGTCCGGATCACCGTCACGTTGGTCGTCGTCGTCGGCTGGGTCGCCTTTTCCGCGGCCGCCGCCGCAATCGTGATCCGCCCACTTCAGACCGCCGCCAACCTCCTGTCGGCACTGCGCGAAGGCGACTATTCCATCCGCGCGCATGAGTCGCGGACCCGCGACGCCCTCGGGGATCTCTACCATGAAATCAACCAGATGGGCGCGCTTTTCAACGCCCAGCGGATGAGCGCGCTCGAGGCGACCGCACTCGTCGAGACCATCATGCAGGTCATCGACGTCGCCGTGTTCGCCTTCGACGGCGACGGGCTTCTCAGGCTCGCCAACCCGGCCGGCCAGCGCCTGCTCGCCGCGTCGGCCGACGAGCTGCTGGGCGCGCCCGCCTCCGAACTCGGTCTCGCGGAATGCCTGACCGGCGATCCAGTCCGCGTCCTCGGAGCCTCCCATTTCCCCGGCGCTTCCGGCCGTTGGGGCATGCGCCGCACCCAGTTTCGGGAACAGGGCCGCCCCCATTCGCTCATCGTCATCGCGGACCTCAGCCAGGCGCTTCGCGCCGAGGAGACCAAGGCCTGGCAGCGGCTCGTGCGCGTGCTCGGACACGAGCTCAACAACTCCCTCGCCCCGATCAAGTCGATCGCTGTCAGCCTCAGCGACCTGCTTCGCCGCACCCCCCGCCCGCCCGACGCCGAGGACGACGTGCGCGCCGGCCTCGAGGTCATCTCCGCCCGCGCCGAAAGCCTGTCGCGCTTCATGCAGGCCTACTCCCAGCTCGCACGCCTGCCCGCGCCCACCCGAAAGCCGACGCGCGTCGGTCCCCTTCTCAACCGCGTGGCGTCGCTCGAACAGCGCCTCACTGTATCCGTTTCCTCAGGACCCGACATCGAGGTCTCCTGCGACGCTCCCCAGGTCGAACAGGCCCTCATCAACCTCGTGCGCAACGCCGTCGAGGCCTCCCTCGAGCAGCGCGCCGCCGGACACCCCGAGGCTTCGGTGGCGCTCAGCTGGCGGGTCGCGGGCCGCACACTCGAGATCCGTGTCGAGGACGACGGCCCCGGCCTCGCCAACACCTCCAACCTCTTCGTCCCGTTCTTCACGACGAAGCCCGACGGCTCGGGCATCGGCCTGGTGCTCAGTCGCCAGGTCGCCGAAAACCACGAGGGCGAACTGACGCTCTCAAACCGCGCCGACGGAGCGCGCGGCTGCGTGGCCGTCCTGCGGCTGCCGCTCTGACCTTGCGGCGCCCGTCCCACAAATCTGCCGGGCGGGCTGGCGACCTCGGCTATTTGACAGGGATGACGGGAATGGAAGGGATGGTTTACTGGGAAAGGCTGAAAGTCTGGCGGCGGGAATGCCGGAGCTTGGAGTGCCATCGCACCGCCCGTGCCGCCTCTCTGCTCAGAATACCACGCGCTCAGCTCTTCTTCGGATGGCCTTCGAGCAGGTCCTGGAACGCCGCGGAGATCTGATTGCCCTCGACCAGGTCGGCCATCAGTCGGCTGCCCACCGCGGCCGGCGAAAACACCAGGTCAGCACGCGCGAGCTTCAACCGCCGGATCGACATCGCCGAGCTCGCCACCGCCAGCGTCTTCACCTCCGGGTTCAGGTCCTTCGCGACGAGCGAAATAAACGCATTTTCCCCGTCATCGTCGCGCGCCGCGATCACCATCCGCGCCGTCGCGATGCCCGCTTTGCGCAAAACCTGGTCGTCGGAGGCGTCGCCCTCCACCACGGCGTGGGTCTCATCCGCGGTCCCCTCCAACCTGCTGGAAACGATCTGCACGAAAGGAACGCGGCGCTCCTTGAGTTCCGTGGCCGTGTTCAGCGCAATCGCGCCCTCGCCCACGAGGATGACATGATCTTTGTGTTCCACTTTTTTTGCCTTGGGATTGAAGAGCCGTTGCAGTTCGCCGGAGATTTTCGGACCGAGCGTCGAGGCAATCGCACTCGCGAACACGCCCAACCCGATCACCAGCAGGGACACCACAAACCAGCGGGCCTCGGGTGTCTTGGGAACGATGTCGCCGTAGCCGACCGTCGACAGCGTGACGACCGTGAAATACGTGGCCGTGCCGTAATCATGGATCTGCGGTGAGAACCCTCCGCCCAGGAGGAAACTTCCAAAGATGCCGTAGGCCAGGACAGCCAGGACTCCGCTAAGCGAATACAGGACGTTCGCAATCGCGGTGCGCCGGCGGAAATGCGGCTTCGCAACCACGAACGACACCAGCAGCAGCACTTCGAGTGCGAGGCTCAGCCCCCACGCCCCACGCGCCACGTCGACGCCGACCGCCACCGAAAGCAGGAGCACCGAGAGTATCCACGCCGAGACGATCCGCCAAAGGCAGCCGATGCCCGCAAGCACCATCATCAAACCCAGGATGATCTGCGGCGTGCCCCCCAGCGCTGACAGCGATTGGGCCACCGCGCTCAACGTGTGGCTCTTGGTCAGAATCCTCACCGGAAGATCGAGCCCATCCACCACACTCAAGCCCCCGACCCCCAACATCACGATCGCCAGCGGATAATGCGGCCACAGCGCGGCCAGACGCTGGCGCAGGGAAATCGGACGGAGCCTGAGTCTGGGTTTCATGCAGTGAGCCGCTGACACTCGTACGGACGCCAACAAAAGGAATCAAAGGCGGCCCGGCTTCCAGCTTTCTTTGGATTTTTCCATTCCCCCTTCGAGGCCATCCGCCGCCGCGCCGAGACCCGCGCACGCACAGGCCATCCCTCAACTGATTGCCCCCGCCCCCGTGTTGCGTCGCAGCACAATGGTAGCACACTTCCCGGGACGGCGTACCCAAAACCCCGCGACGCCCGACCATCCCATTCCCCATGAACCCCTGCCGACTCCTCTTCTGCGCCTTCCTCGCCGTGTCCGCCTACGCCCAGTCGAATCAGCCTCCGTTCCGCGATCCGGCCCTCCCGATCCCGACACGCGTGGCCGACCTGGTCTCGCGGCTGCACACCGACGAGAAGATCAGCCTGCTGATGATGGACAGCCCCGCCGTGCCGAGGCTCGGAATCCCCGCCTACCATTGGTGGAACGAGGGGCTCCACGGTTTCGCCCGCAGCGGCATCGCCACCGTGTTTCCCCAGGCCATCGCGCTCGCCGCCACCTGGAATCCCGCTCTGCTCCACCAGGTCGGCGATGTCGTGTCGACCGAGGCCCGCGCCAAATATAATCACGCACGCCTCACCCAGGACGGAAACACCTACATCTACCAGGGCATCACGATCTGGTCTCCCAACATCAACCTCTTCCGCGATCCGCGCTGGGGCCGCGGCCAGGAGACCTACGGCGAGGACCCCTTCCTCACCGGCACGCTCGCCGTCGGCTTCGTGACCGGCATCCAAGGCAACAACCCGCGTTACCTCAAGGCCGTCGCCACCCTGAAACATTTCGCCGTACACAGCGGACCCGAGCCGCTGCGCCACGTCGCTGACGAGCACCCGAGCGCCGACGACCTGCACGACTACTACCTGCGCGCCTTCGAGCGCGGGATCCGCCAGGGGCACGCCGAATCCGTCATGGCCGCCTACAATGCCGTCGACGGCATCCCGATGCCCGCCAACCACCACCTGCTCACCGACGTCCTTCGCAGGACCTGGGGCTTCGACGGCGCGGTGGTCGGCGACGTCGACACGGTCGCCGACATCTGGGCCACCCACCACTACGCCCCTGACGCCGCCACCGCCTCCGCGCTCGCGCTGAAGGCCGGAAACGACCTGTGCTCCGGCACCACCTACAAGGCCCTCCCCGAGGCGCTGAAACGCGGCCTGGTGACCGAGGCCGACATCGACCGCGCCCTCACGCACCTGCTGACGCTGCGTTTCAAGCTCGGCCAGTTCGACCCGCCGTCCCTCGTGCCGTTCTCGTCGATCACCGCCGTGGATACACCGCAGGATTCCGCGCTCGCCCTCAAGGCCGCACGCGAATCGATGGTCCTGCTCAAGAACAACGGCACCCTGCCGTGGCGGCTCTCCGACCTCAAGACCGTGGCGGTCATCGGCCCCACGGCCGACAACTACGCCGCCCTGGTCGGCAACTACGAGGGTACGCCCTCGCACCCCATCACGATCCTCGACGGACTGCGCGCGGCCCTCAAACCCGCCGGCGTGCACGTGCTGCACGAGCCAGGCGTGCCGCTCGTCGCCGGCTTCCAACCCGACCTACCGTTCCCGAGCGGAAGTCTGTTCACCGATGCCTCGAGAACCAGCCCAGGACTGAAACTCGAGGTCTTCGACAACCCCGACCTCTCCGGCAAACCCGTCTGGACGGGCGCCGATCCGACCGCCGGGCGCACCTGGAACGCACACACTCAAGCCCCGGGCGTCCCCGCCCTGCACGCCAGCCTCCGCTGGTCCGGCGTGTTCGTGCCCGCCGTCACCGGCACCTACGTGTTCACAGTGCATTCCAATTCCGGATACCGAATCCGCATCGGCGACGGTCCGGTACACGCAGACTGGGGAGCCTCGCCCGTTCCCTGGGACGGGATCCCCGTGAAGGCCGACCTGAAGGCCGGCGTCCCCTGCCCGATCCTGTTTGAATACACGCAAGCCGCCCTGGACGGTGGCTACGCCCACCTGAGCCTCGGCCAGCCCCTCCCAGCCGACGCCTATGAGCGCGCGCTCGAGGCCGCCCGCCGCGCGGACCACATCATCCTCACCCTCGGCATCACGCCCCAGCTCGAGGGCGAGGAGCGCGCCATGAAGCTGCCGGGATTCGACGGCGGCGATCGGACCTCGATCGAGCTGCCCGCAATCCAGCGGCGCCTGCTCGCCGACGTCGCCTCGCTCGGAAAACCCGTCGTCGTCGTGCTCACCACCGGATCGGCCCTCGCCTTCGACACGTCCAAACCCGCCGCCATCCTCTGCGCCTGGTACTACGGCGAGCGCGGTGGCGACGCGGTGGCGGACATCCTCCTCGGAAAAACCAACCCCTCCGGCCGCCTGCCCATCACCTTCTACGCGAACGACCGCCAGCTCCCGCCGTTCACCGACTACGCGGTCGCGGGACGCACCTACCGGTACTTCACGGGCAAGCCGTTGTATGCATTCGGATACGGGCTCAGCTACAGCCACTTCGCCTTCGAAAAGCTCACCGCCGACTCCCCGACCGTGAAACCCGATGGCACCATCCACCTCTCCGTCACGGTCGCAAACACCCGCGGCCCCCGCGGCGACGAGGTCGTCCAGGTTTACGCACGCGAACTCTCCTCGCGCCCGAACCGCCCCCTGCGGCAGCTGGTCGCCTTCCACCGCGTCACGCTTCAGCCGGGCGCCCGCTCCACGGTCGAGCTGACGATCCCGGTCTCGGAACTGCGGCATTGGGACGACGCCACCCACGCCTTCCGCGTCGAACCCTGCGCCTACGCCTTCGACGTCGGCCCCTCGTCCGACCGTCCCGAGCTGAGCACGACGGTCACCGTCGCGCCCTAGCCCTGGCACCGGGCGCCAACTTCCACCACCCGCGGCCCGCGGCCGACGCCGACTGATGTGGAGTGCGGTGGCCCGACACCGCCGTCGGACGCGAGGCCTGACTCGCGCCCAGAGGTTTTGGGATCCGAAACCTCCTCCCCAACCCTGCGGGCGGTCGGGCCCGCCCGTCGATGGCGGTGCCAGGTCACCGCACTCCACATCGATCCACTGCCCGCCCGCGCACTCAGTGCAGCACGGTCGTGATCAATCCGGCGATGCCGACGGCAAGCGCCGCCAGCGAGTCGCCCGCGATCAGGCCCCCGCCGATCAACGACATCGTGCTCATGTCCGACGGCAGCCCCGCCTCGCTCGAGGCAGCCCGCTTCGCGAGGCGGCGCTTCATGAAGTCGTCGTACAGCGACGACATCACGCCGCCACCCGCCCACCAGTAAAGGGTGTTGAGCTCCACGAATCCGCCAAACGACGAGGCGTAGGGACTCGGCAGGATCGCCGAGTCCACGACAAAATCCACGACCCAGCCCAGGCGTCCGCTCTTGATGAATGTCTGGTATCCGACGGACTTGGACAACCGCTTGCGCAGGATCTCCGTCACCAGCCCAATGGCCACGCCCAGCGTCAGCGCGGTCATGATGTGCCCGCCCGCCGGCTGGGTGATGCCCCGCAGCGCGCCGACAAACTTGTAGGTCATCGCCGACTGCCAGTCCTTGGCCCCCTCGATGTGGTGCGTGAACTGGTCGATCTTCAGCACTGGGTACGCGGTCATGAACACCTTCGCGAGCAGCACCGAGAGGAAGGCGCCCATCGTGATGCCGATGACCTGATAGCGGAACTGGACGATGCGGTTCGTGCCCAGGCGCCAGCCCGTCGACCGGTCCTGCTGCATGTCGCCGCCCTCGCTGCAGGCGATCAGCAGGATCGCCGCGCACATGAGGCCGACCCGCGGATCGCGCAGGCCCATGCCCGCAAGGATGAAGACCGTGAGCACGAAGGCGCTCGAAATCGGGTTGCTGTCAGAGATGCCTGCCGCGATTCCGTTGATCAGCACGAAGACAAAGGACAGCGCCACCGCCACCAGCAGGTACAACAGCGGCTGGCCGAGCGCCAGGTGGCCGACGAGCACGAGCGCCGTGGCCCAGAATCCGATCCACAGCACAAGCCGCACCTGGTTCACGTTCTTCCAATCGGCCGACTCCTGCGCGGTCGCCTTCGTCTCCTTGAGGCGACGGGCCGCCTGCACGAGCAGGAGGCTCACGTCCAGCAGGGCCGCCCCCAAAATCATGCCCAGCGCAATGATGAAGCCGATCTTCCGGAACGGGTCGTCCGCCCCCATCCAACCGGCGTGGACCAGCATCGGTTTGAACGCAAGACCCACCAGGCCCAACACGAGCGCCGACAACGCAAGCCGCGCGCCCACGATCATGCCGGCACCGAAGGTCGAAGTCGACAGGCCGATCGCCCCGCACCAGGCCACCTTCAACGAGGCCAGCCCGCCCGCGAAGCCCGCCGCCATGCCGCCGCCCAATTTCAGGATCGACCGCTTCAGCAGATCCTTGTCCGTCAGCGCGCGCAGGATGTTCGCCACCGCGAACCCCGAGGGATACGCGAGCTGCATGCGATCGACGACGATCGGCGTGTACAGCATGCCCAGCCCGACGCCGAACATGCCGATGCACAGGAAATACAGGATGAGCGTCCACATCGGCGGCTGCGGGATCCCCAGCCAGGTCATCGCCTGCACCAGCACCGCCATGCCGCACATGCCCGCGACCGACGCAGCCATCGTCTGCAGGTAGTTGGCTCCATGTTTGCCCTCGGGACCGTAGGGCAGCGTGACCGTGCTTCCGAGGATGCCGGCCAGCACCTGGCCGCCGACAAAGAAGCCGATCGAGAAATTCATGAAGGCCGCCGAGATTCCGCCGAGCGGGCCGAGAATGAAAATCGCCACGGCGGCGAGCATGATGTGATATCCGGGCGAACCCAGCCTGGGCAGAAAACGCCGCTTGGCCGGGACGGTGGGGTCGTCGGGCAACATGGAGCTTGGCATTAGACGGAAAGCCTCCCCCGAAGCAAGAATCCCGCCACTGCATTTCCTTCGATTCCCGCGTCATCCATTGCAGCTAATTTTCGAAACGGGAGATTGATCTGCCCCCGCCAGCCTGCCTACCTCTCTGCCCATCCCACGGCAGGTTTGCCCACTCGCCCCGGCGAGTACCCCCTGCCTTCCACTAACCACCACTCACGGCTGCCGATTCGGCGACGGTCTGTCTTTCCCCCGTCGCTCTTCGTCAGCCCGCTTCTCATGCGCACACTCCTCAAACGGCTCCTCGCGGGCGTCGCCGCCCTCGTCGTCATCATCGCCGTCGCCGCCACGTCGCTGTACTTCGTCAGCCAGTCCAAGCTTCACCGCCGCTACGTCGTCGCGGTCCAGCCCGTGCCCGTCCCCACCGGCGCCGACGCCATCGCCCGCGGCCACCACATCGCCCTCATCCACGGCTGTCTCGAATGCCACGGCCCCGACGCAGGAGGCCACATGGTCATCGACAATCCGGCGATGGGGAAGCTCTACGCGCCCAACCTCACGCACGGCGTCGGTGGCCTCAAGGCCTCGTACTCCACCGTGGACTGGGTTCGCGCAATCCGGCACGGCGTCGGCGGCGACGGCCGCACGCTCGTGCTCATGCCCTCGCTCGAGTTTTCAACCATGAGCGACGCCGACGTCGGCGATCTCATCGCGTATCTCGATTCCTTGCCCAGCGTCGACCGCATCTCGCCGCCCGTTAGGCTCGGCCCCGTCTCCCGCATGCTGATCGCCACCGGCAAAATGCGCCTCTCTGCCGCCGAGCTGGTCCACATGAACGTGAAACCCTCGACGGTCCAGCCCGGACCCACCGCCGCGTACGGACACTACCTCGCTGCCAATTGCATGGGCTGTCACAATCCCGCTCTCTCCGGCGGAAAGATCGCCGAGGGTCCGCCCAACTGGCCGCCCGCGGCCAACCTGACCCCCGGTCCCGGCAGCGCTGTCGCCCACTGGACCGAAGCCCAGTTCGTTGAGACCATGCGCACCCGCCGCACACCGGATGGACGCACACTCAGCCCCGTCATGCCCGACTTCGTCGGACACATGAGCGACACCGAACTCAGCGCCCTCTGGACCTACCTGAGGACCCTCCCGCCCAAACCCACCGGCCAGCAGGGCTGAAGACGGAAGAAGAGGAGCCCATTCGACTTCGCTCTGGGCAGGCGACGAGCGGGAATCGAGAAGAATTTCTGCATTTTTGAGTGCGGAATCTCGATTCCGCCTTCGGACGCGAGTCTCGACTCGCGCCTCGCCGACGGCTCGCACTGGCGAATGCCAGCCACAGCGCTCGCTTTGCGTGGACGTCTCGACGTCTCGCGTCAGCGAGCAGGATCCCTCCTAAATTCTAGCTCCTAAATTCTAGATTCTCGCTTCCCGCTTCTGCCCTCTCACTCGCCGCTGAAAAACTTCACGATCCGCCTCAGCGAGGCGGCCAGGCGGTCGATCTCGTCCTTCGAATTGTAGAGGTAGAAGCTCGCCCGCGACGTGCTCGCCAGACCCAGCTTCTTCATCAGCGGCTGGTTGCAGTGGTGGCCGCCGCGCAGCGCGATTCCGTCCTGGTCCGCAAAGGTCACCACGTCGTGCGCGTGCGCGTCCTTCAACGCGAAGCTCACCAGCCCCGAACGCGGCTGGCCGCGGCGCGGTCCGAGTATCCGGATTCCGGGTATGTCAGCCAGCGCATCCATCGCATGCGCCGACAACGCACGGTCGTGCGCGTCGATCGCCTCGCGGCCGACCGAGTCGACAAAATCCATCGCCACCGCCAGCGCCACGGCGTCCGCCACGTTCGGGGTGCCCGCCTCGAAACGCTCCGGCGAAGGCTTCCAGCTTGTCTCGAAGAAATCCACCATCGAGATCATCCCGCCGCCCGCCTGCCACGGGGGCATCGCATCGAGCAACGCCTTGCGGCCGTACAGCACGCCGATGCCCGTCGGGCCCGCCATCTTGTGACCCGAAAACGCCAGAAAGTCGCAGCCCAGCGCGCCGACGTCCACCGGGATGTGCCCGATCGACTGAGCCGCATCCACCAGCGTGAGCGCACCCACCTTCTTCGCCCGGGCGCAGAGTTCCGCCACCGGGTTGACCACGCCGAGCGTGTTCGAAACATGCGTGAACGCGAAGAGCTTCACCTCGGGCGTCAGCAGCCGGTCGAGCGCGTCCATGTCGAGCCCGCCCTCCGCGTCGCCGCCCACCACCGGCACGTACTTCAGCGTCGCGCCCGAACGCGCCACCGCCAGCTGCCAGGGTACCAGGTTGCTGTGATGCTCCATCTCGGTGATCAGCACCACATCGCCCTTCTTTAGGTTGGCCGAGCACCAGCTCGCCGCCACCAGGTTGATCGATTCGGTGGTGCCGCGCGTGAAGATGATCTCCGCCGGATCCGCCGCGTTGATGAATCGCGCCGCACGCTGGCGTGCCGCCTCATACGCGTCCGTCGCACGCATCGACAGGGCGTGGATGCCCCGGTGCACGTTCGCATTGTCGTCGACATAGAACTTCCGAAGCGATTCCAGCACCGTGATCGGCTTCTGCGTCGTCGCAGCACTGTCGAGATAGACCAGTGGCTTGCCGTTCACCTGCTGGAGCAGGGTCGGAAACTGGTCGCGGAGTCGTGTCCAATCGGTCGCCATGATGTATAAAGGAAGGTCACCCAGTCATACGAAGCATACCGGCCGTCCGAGTCCGGGGCCGCATGCTGACGGGAGGCTCACTCCGTGTGAACCGGCGCGGGATCTCCGTGAAGCGCGTTCAGCGCCGCATGCCAGCCAAGCGTCGCGCATTTGATGCGCGCCGGGAACGCATGCACGCCCGCAAACGCCGCAATGTCGCTGATCTCCTCGGGCGCCTCACCCGAGGTCACGATGTGATGAAAGGTCTTGAACAGCTCCTCCGCCTCCGCCGCCGTCCGCCCCTTCAGCTGGGTCGTCATCAGCGACGCGCTCGCCTGCGAAATCGCGCAGCCCGAACCGTCGAAGGTGATCTCCGCGATCCGGTCGCCGTCCAGGCGCACATACACGCTGCATTGGTCGCCGCAGGTCGGATTCTCGCCGCGCGCGACTCGGTTGGCCGTCGGGAGCTTGCCCCGATTGCGCGGACGACGGTTGTGGTCGAGGATGACCTGTTGGTAGAGATCGGTGAGATCGGACATGATGGCCGACGAAAATTCAGGTTTCTTGACGGGGAATTACGACCAGATTCGTCAAAATGTCCAATTTCCCCCCGAGGCCCTAACCAAGCCCAGGCCTACTCCCAATACTCCGCCCAGGTCGTCGCCGTCTCAGTCACACGCACCCGCTCCAGACGCACCGAGCGGCGCACCGGATAGAGCGGATCAACTGGGTTCTTCGACGCGTTCGCCAGGGCCTGTTTCACATGCTCGAAGATCATCCGGGCAATCGCCTCGCTCGTGGGATCCTCCCCCTCAAACGGCACCACGCGGTCGCCGTACGCCTCGCGGTAGTCGCCGTAGTGCGGGTCCCGCGTGTTGAGCGCGATCGAGTGGTCAAACCGATGCACGAAGTCGCTCACCGTCTGTTTGATCGCCTTGAAATCGCACACCATCTCGCGCTCGTCCAGGGTGTCGGCCGCGATGACGACCTCAACCGTCCGGCTGTGGCCGTGCGGAAACCGGCAGGCTCCCGGATGCTTTGTGAGCAGGTGCCCGCTTTCGACGGTAAACGTTTTGGCGATGCGAAATGGCATGACGTGACCCCGTCTTGAGTCCGGATTTCGGCCCAATGGCAAGCCTCCGGGTGTGAAGGACGGAGGTCAGAAACCAGCGGTCAGCGTGCAGATGGCAGCCAGAGGACACCAAAAGCCAGAGTTCAGTCTCCTCTGCGCCTCTGAGTCTCTGCGTGACCTTGGATCGAAGCCTGAGCCATCCGTCGGTAGAGGCCAGAAGTCAGAGTTCGGCGGTCTGGTGGCAGCCAGAAGCCAAAGGGCAGTCCCTCAGCCCCCCTAAACCTAAACCTTCAATCTGAACTTGCGCCCACCCCGGCGCACTCAGACTGTCTGGGCGTGACGGCGCGGGCCGGCGACGTAAGTCGAGTCGAAGCGCATGGCGACGACGCGGAGCAACGGCACGCCAATACGGGTCACCTCGATCTTGGTGGAGCTCCGCGTGACGATTCCGTCGGCCTCCAAGTCGGCCAGCGACTCGATTTCCCTGGCATAGGTCGCGGCAAAATCGCGTCCGATGAGCTTGGAGATGTTGGCGTACTCGAGCTTTCGATCGCACATCAGGCGCATGATGATCGTGCGGCGACATTTGTCCTCATCCGACAGCCGGTAGCCGCGCTCCGTCGGCAGCTCGCCCTTCGCGAGCGCATCGCGCCAGGCCGGGAGGGTCTTGTGGTTCTGGCGGTAGGTGTCGGGCGTCGAAGAGATCGACGACATGCCAAATCCGTACAGCGAGGCGTCGGCGCGGGTGCTGTAGCCCTGGAAGTTGCGCTGGAGCGTGCCCGCCTTCTGGGCTATCGCGAGTTCGTCGTTCGGACGCGCAAAGTGGTCGAGCCCGATGTCCACATAGCCCGCCGTCGTCAGCTTGCCATGGGCCACCGCGAACATGTCGAGCTTCTGTTCCGGCGTCGGCAGCTGGCCGCGGTCGTCGAAGATCTTCTGCGCCGGCTTGATCCACGGCACATGGGCGTAGCTGAACACCGAAAAGCGGTCCGGCGCCAGCGCCACCACGTCGTCGATCGTCTGCGCAAAACCGTCCGCGGTCTGGAGCGGCAGGCCGTAGATCAGGTCGATGTTGATCGACTGAAATCCGTCCTCGCGCAACCACGACACCACGCGCTGGTTCAGCTCGTGCGGCTGCCAGCGGTGAACCGCGAGCTGCACCTTGCCGTTCGTGTCTTGGACGCCAAGCGAACCGCGGTTCGCGCCGATCTCGTGCAGGGCCTTTACATGGTCACGCGTCAACCGGCGCGGATCCACCTCGACGCCGTACTCGCAATCCGGAGCCAGCGTGAAATTCGAGCGGATCATGTCGCCCAGCCTCCGCAATTCGTCGGGAGCCAGGAAGGTCGGCGTGCCGCCGCCGAAGTGAACCTGAACCACGCGCCGCGACCGGTCCATCCGCGCCGCGATCAAGGCAATTTCCTTCTCGAGGTCGACCAGGTATTCGCCGGAGGCCTCGTGGCGCGCCGTGATGACCGTATTGCAGCCGCAGAACCAGCAGCGCGTCTCGCAGAACGGCAGGTGAAAATAGAGCGAGATCGGTCCGCCGCCGGGGCGGTTGTCGTCGGCTATCGCCTCCTCCAGCCGGAGCTTGTCGAACTCGGTGTTGAACTGCGTGGCCGGGGGATACGACGTGTACCGAGGGCCGGGAATCGAGTATTTCCGGATCAGGTCGAGGTCGAGCGCCCCGCCGCTTGCACGCGGCTGGCCGGAGCCTGCTGTTTCACTGGGGAGGATCATGTTGGACGCCGAAAAGTAGACGACACCGACCGTTGCGCAAGGGGCGCAGGGCGAAAAGGGGGCGATCGACGCTCCGGCCGCCCCCGCGGAAACCGCAGCTCAGACCCACTCGACCTTCCGCATGTCGCCCTTCTCGAGGAATGAGAGATGCATGCGAAACGCGTTGTGCAGGGTCTGCGGCACGTGCCCCTTCGAGGAGAGTTTTACGTACGCGCGAAGGATGTCGCGGTATTCCGGATGCACGCAGTTGTTGATCATCAGCGCCGCGCGCTCGTGCGGGGTCTTGCCGCGCAGGTCCGCCACGCCGTGCTCCGTCACCACCACCTGCACCGAGTGCTCGCTGTGATCCATGTGCGCCACCAGCGGCACGATCGTCGAGATCGCGCCGTTCTTGGCCACCGACGGACACGTGAAGATCGAGATGTGCGCATTGCGGGTGAAGTCGCCCGAGCCGCCGATCGCGTTCATCAGGTCCCGGCCCATCACGTGCGTCGAATTCACGTTGCCGAACAGGTCGACCTCGAGCGCGGTGTTCACCGTGATCAGGCCCAGGCGGCGGACCAGTTCGGGACTGTTCGAAATCTCCTGCGGGCGCAGCACCAGCCGGTCGCGGAAGTAATTGATGTTCTTGTACACCTCGGCCGCCTTCTCCTTGGAGATCGTCAGCGAGCACCCGCTGGCAAACGTGCACTTGCCCGACTCCACCAGGCCGATCACCGCGTCCTGGATTACCTCCGTGTACATCGCGAACGGCGGGATGCCCGGATTGGAGCCCAGCGCGCCGATCACCGCGTTGGCGATGTTGCCCACGCCCGACTGCATCGGGAGAAACGACGGGGGCAGGTGCCCGGAGCGAAGCTGGGAGGCCAGAAAGTCAGCCACGTTTTCGCCGATCCGATTCGTCACCGCGTCCGGCGCATCGAAGCCGCCCGTCTCGTCCGGGGTGTTCGTCTTGACGATGCCAACGATCTTCCGCGGATCCACCTTCACCGTCGCAGTGCCCACGCGGTCGCGAGGCGAGTAGATCGGAATCTCGCGACGGACCGGCGGATCCAGCGGCTCGTAAATGTCGTGGAAGCCCGTCAGGTCCGGCAGGTACTCGTTGAGCTCGATCAGCACCTTCTCCGCGAGCCGCAGGAACGTATTCGCCGCGCCCACACCGGCACCCAAAGTGATCTCGCCCTCGGGCGTCACGCGGCAGGCCTCGACGATCGCGAAATTCACGGGACCCAGGACACCGCTGCGCACCGTCGGCTGCAGGGCAGACAGGTGCAGGTCGAAGAACCGGGTGCGCCCCTCGTTGATCGCCTTGCGCAGGGTCGGATCCGACTGATACGGCGTGCGCCAGGCCACCGCATCGGCCTCCGCCAGCGCCCCGTCCAAGGACTTTCCAGTAGAAGCTCCCGTAATCACCCCCAGCTGAAACGGCCGTCCCGCCGCATGCTCGGCCTTGGCCCGGGCCGCGATGGACTTCGGGATCACCTTGCAGGCGCCCGCTGGCGTAAATCCGCTGAAGCCAATGGTATCGCCATGCTTTACGAGTGCGGCCGCTTCATCAGCCGAAAGAATTGGAAAGGTCATGTTCATAATCGTGCCTGTGCACATCTTGCCATAGCGCCCCCCCGGTCGCTCCGCGAGCCTTGTCGGACTCGGCGCGGATTTTGCCGACGGTGTCGCACCCGTCCCGGATGATCGGTGACAATGCTGCCGGATCGCCCAACAAACGCCCATCAGCCCGCCCCACCGCACGTAGCGCGTATTCTGACAAAATTCGGCGGCGTGCGTCCATAGGTGTGAGCGGCGGAGCGAACATCGACGTAATCTGGCGGGCAAGAAGTCGACATGGATGCGAAGCGGCGCCGATGGCGAGGATCACCACCGGCGGTCAGGGACGATCAGGCAGGGTTTTCTTCGGTGAGGCGGTCCTTCATGCGGTAGGATTTGCCGTCGATGACGACGGAATCGCGAGAAAAGGGACAGGCTATTTATCAGGATTCCAACAGCACGAAGCTGCTGGTCGCCTCGGGCCCCAAAACGGGCATACTAGCGCGGGCACTAGAGGGGCATACTAGGGACAGGCTGATTTGATTTTCCAAAGACGCACCGCTTTTTTCTACCGTTTCCTCTTCGCTCGCCTCAGACGAACGTTGCCCCCTCTAATCGCCCTTCTTCGCTCAAGCCGCCCTGCATTTGCGGACCCACCCCAGACGTCGGACACAGCTCCGCCTTACCCCCGGTCGTTGTCCGTCCATTTCAACCCCACAGGTTGCTTCGCATTC